>ERZ777011.1913-NODE-1913-length-18992-cov-15.964303_pt1 | contig 18992 bp, 15 predicted proteins | sample MGYA00374964_ERZ777011 | MGnify/ENA primary metagenome ERZ777011 (study PRJEB29310, sample SAMD00008975) | mouse gut metagenome | study: EMG produced TPA metagenomics assembly of the Metagenome analysis of fecal microbiota from mouse which was promoted...
TTTTTATATAAAAATAGTTGGAGTTTTTACACCCCAACTAAAGTTGTTGAACCGATTTAAATACTAATCTAGCTTTTTTATTTTTATAAAATTCATTCTATATTTTCTCATTTTTATCATTTTTATATACAATTTTACTAACTAAATTTACTAACTAACTTATTATTTTTTGTAAAATTATTTAATAAATTGGTTCTTTGTCAATAATTGGGGTGGGTCATTTTAAAACTAAGTTGACCATAACATTTTTTTGATTTTTATCATTTCACTAAAAAATCTTTAAATTTTGTGTTTTTTGAATACACTTAAAAATCCTAACTCTAATTAGGATTTTTTTCAATATTAATTTGTACTTTTCTATTCCATTAGCAATATTCTTGCTTTGAAGTTTTCAAAATTTCTAAACTGTTTAAACAAGGCAAATTAGAAGAAAAACTATATAACTGGATGATTGAAAATAAATAGGAAATAATATCAATAATATGTAGTAAATTTTCAAAATAAATGCTATAATATGAATATAATTTAGAAAGTAATAAGAGAAGATGGATAATATAATTAAACTATTTAACCGAATATTTAGAAGAAATAAATTTCCTATGCTTGCAAATGTTTCTAAACAAAATTATGATGAATATCATAGAACATATGATACATTGTCGAAAATATTTGCAGAATTAGATAATATAGATGCATACCTTGTGGGTGGTATTTCTTCTGCAATTCAAACTAATCGAGATTTGTATAGACAAAATAGTGACATAGATATTATGTGTAAAGAAGAACATTTACCTAAAATAATAAAAAAATTACAAGAAATTGGATACAGTATAGAAGATAGAAGAGGAATAAAAACTAATAATATTATAGATTCTAATGGAAATTTTAAAGCTGGCTGTCATGATATAGATACGAAGCCAAAGAGTAGTAGGTTATTAGAGGTTGGGTTGTTTGTTTATAAAATAAATAATGATGAAGTAACAACATGTAATTATGCTTTTGATGAAAAAATTGGAAAATTTATTGGTACAGAAAGAGTTATACCAAAAGAATTATTTGATATGATATATAATAATGTAGCAGTTGACTATAAAGGCATTAAACTAAAAACTCAATCAAAAGAATATACTTATATGTCAAAAAGCAGAGGAACGAGAGAAAAAGATAAATTGGATGCTTCAATTATTGAACCTACATTAGATAAAAAATCAATAGAGAAAATATCTAGAATAAGAGAATTAGAAGCTAAAACAAAGGAATATAAGCTTTTATTTGATAAAGATGGAAGAATTGAATCAAGACTTAGAGTTCCTTCATTTGAAGATAAAGTTAATTCTTATTTGACTTCATTATATATGAAAAGTTCAACAAAAACACCAGAACAGATAGCAAATGATGTATTACAAAGTGAACAATATGATAGAGTGGTTATTGATCATCCTGAAATTAATTCATTAATAAAAGAGTGGCAAGAAAAAAATAAACATTATACATATAAAGATAAGATTAGATTAGTTACACATGATTATACAAAAAGATTGCAAGGCTTTGACAAAAATGCAATAGATAATGCTTTAGAATTTTTACATAGAAGATGTCAAAATCATGGAAAAGACAATAATGATATTGAATTAGATACTGAAACAAAGAAAATATTTGAATTGATGAAGGAATATGGACAATCCATAAAAAGAATTTTTGTTGATAACAATATTGATCTTACGCATATAACTAGCCTTTCTCCCGAAAGGCTGGAGGGTAGAGTATTAAGAAAGTCTATCGATAGAGCCAATAATTATGAAACTGAAAGAGTAGATGGAGTTTTTGCTTCTTCTATTCCAGTTGATGGTAATAATCCTTATATTGCTCGTAACAGTTCAGGGATGATTATATTAGGAAAGTCAACATATATTTATGGAAATGACAATATTGAAGTGACGCAAGATTTAGAAGGAAAAAAGCATGCTAATTTAAAACAACCAAATTATATTTATCATATAAATCCTACTAGATTTAATCCAGTTTGTAACTTAACTATAGATTCAATAAGTCATAAACCTATTTTTGAATTTTCAGAAGAATGGATTTCATATTCGGAAGTTGATATATTAGATCCTAGTCAAGTTAGGGGCATCGAACAGATTACAGATGTAACAAATTTGTTAGAACATCATACAATTTTATGTGATACACAAAGTCAAGAAATTGGTATCAAAGCCAGACAGTTTAAAACTAGAAATGACGCATTGAAATTTATTGAGATGAAAATAAAAGATGGTAGTGTTAGAAATATAAATCAAGAAACAGGAATAAATGATAGAGAATTATCAAGTGTAGAAAGAGATACTTTTTAGTATTTCTTTTTAGTTTAAATAGGGAGGAGTGGAATCATTACATATTGACAAAAAATATCATTTAGTGTAATATTTATTCAAAATATAGATGAATAATAAAATTTACAAAAGAAGGTAAAATATGAGTAAACAAAAGAAATATTTATGTATTAGTATTATAATAGTAATTGCTATTTTGAAAAGCGCAGTGATATCTTTTGCAGTAACTGAGGGTGAACTAAATAATCAAAAGAATAATATTGATGAACAAATAGCTGAAACAAATTCAGAAATTGCTGGTGTAAAAAGTCAAATGACAAATGCATTAACACAAATAAATAGATTAAATTCACAAATTAATTCATATGAAAATGAGATTAACAATTTAGAAGAACAATTATCAGCACTTAATAATCAAATAAAAGAAAAAGAAGAAAATATACAAAAACAAGAAAAAAAGTATATAGAACAACAAAAATTGCTAGAAGATAGATTAGTTGCTTTGTACGAATCTGGAACAACATCATACTTGGATATGTTACTTAGTTCTGATGGTTTAAGTGATTTTATTTCTAAGTATTATTTGATTTCACAACTTGCAGAATTAGACCAAGAATTGTTAAAGAAGATAGAAAATGAAAAAAATCAAATACAAGTAGAAAAACAACAATTAGAAGCTTCAAAACAAACAGTTGCAAGTTCAAAAGAAACAATTAAATTAAAAAGAAATTCATTAGATTTGTCTATAAAAGATAAGAATAATTTAGTAAGTACATTAACAGAGGAAGAAAGTGAATTAAATGAGAAATTGGAACAACTTGAAAAAGATAGAAGAGAAATACAAAATGAATTAACTGCAATTGCGAAAAGAGAAACAAGTAAAAATCCATCAGGTGCTGGGATGATTAATTTAGCACCAAGTTCATGTGGATATATATTTCCAATTCCTGGACTTTCTAAATCAAACATAAATAACAGAAATTTTCCATCATATCCAGGACATGATGGCACAGACATAAATATTGGAGTAGTAGGAAAAAATGTTGTAGCAGTAAAATCTGGAACTGTTGAAATATCAAGAGCTTTAAAAAATTCAGATGGTTCATATAGAAGCTATGGTGAATATATAACAATTAACCATCATGATGGAACTCAAACATTATATGCACATTTATTAGCTGGGTCTAGAACTGTATCACCAGGGCAAGAAGTAACACAAGGTCAGGTCATAGGAACAGTAGGAAGTACAGGAAATTCAACAGGACCACATTTACATTTTGGAGTATTTGTAAATTCAAAAAGAGCTTATGTAAATCCATTACCATATTTACCATAAAAGATAAAAAATAAACTAATTAAAATTAGTTTATTTTTTTGCAACTTTTTTTGTTTTAAATTGTATTATAAGTGAAATTGAATTTTTTAAAAAATATCAATAAAGTATGACTGGCAAGGAGGATAGTAGAAATTGGACGAAGATAGAGTATTATATCGTAGATTTTTAAATGGAGATGAAAAATCTTTTGATATGATAATATACAAGTATATGGAAAAATTAACGTATTTTGCTTATGGAATTGTAAAAAGAATTGATGTTGCAGAAGATATAGCACAAGATGTTTTTGTTTATATACTTATGAATAAAAATACATATAATCCTGAATTTTCTTTAAAATCATATTTATATACAATTGCAAGAAGTAGAGCAATTAATTATTTGAAAAGGGAGAAGAAAATATCATATTTAGTAGATGAGTCGTATTTGTTTTCAGAAAAAGATGTAGAAGATGTTGTTTTTAATAATGAAGAAAGTATAATGTTAAAAAAATCAATAGACTTATTACCAGAAAAGCAAAAGAGAATTATTTATTTGGTGGATATAGAAGAATTATCATATCGAGAAATATGTGAAATGCTTAATATGTCTTTACCACAAGTTAAAAGTTTAATACATAGATCAAGAAAAAATTTGAAAAAAATCATGATAAAGGAGGAAAAAGTAGAAAATGAGAGATGATTTAGAAATGAAAAAACAATATTTTAGAGATTCTGTATATCTAAAATATGAGAACTATAAGAATAAAGATATAGAAATGAATATAAAGTTAAGAAAGAAAAATAATAAAATGAATGTTTTATCAAAGGTTGCTGTGGCACTTTTAGTTGGAACCTTAGGAATTGGCGCATATGCAGGTGCATCTGGAAAACTTGACTTAGAAAAAATGGGGCTTTTAAGATTAAGTGAAAATTATGAGGATAGTTCGGTTATAGTAGATAAAACAATAGATAATGAATATTGTACAGTAGTTTTAGAAAGTATGGCAGGAGATAACTCTTATCTAGTTACAGAATATAAAATAAGTTTAAAAGAAAAAGCATTAGAATTAGGTAATGTTGATGCTGATGAGACAATTAGTGATAATTTAATACTTAATAATGAAATATATATAGATGATAAAGAAATAAATAATGTAATGTCTAATGTAACTAGACTTTCAGATACTGAATATATATATGTTCAAGTAATTAATGTTATGGATGTGCAAAATTCTAATTCAAATTTAAAAATAAAACTTAATAATCTTATTTTTGGAAATCTTGGAAATGTTGTTCCAGTAGATAAAACTATTAAAGCAAGTATAAATTTGAAAAAAGAAGAAAAGTCAGAAAAAATAATGAAAGAAATGCAATTGAATAACAATACAAAAATGGTAATTCAGGAAATAGCCAATACAAAGTTTGAAACTTTTATAAAAGTTCAAAAGATAGCTGAAAATATTACTTGGAAAGAGTATAATGAAAATCCTTTTGAATATGAAAGTTTCATACTTACTAATGAAGCTGAAAAGCAGATAGGGGCAACTATTCGAAATGGTGATTGGAATGGTAGAAAATATTATATAAAAGAAAATGACACTTTTAAAGAAACAGATGTTATAAGCATAAAAGAAGAAGATTATGTAAAAGTAGAAGAAAATTTTATAATTTTAATGGAAGGAAATGAAGGAGAAACAATTAATTTAAATCTTGCTAAAAGCAGAATTTATAATGACAGAACTAATGAAGAAAAAGAAATGTATGATATTGCACAGTGGTATCCTTTAAAAGCTGGCGAAGAAAAGTATTCAGCCAAAAGTGGATTAGGAGGAACTTTTGAAGTTAATCGTATAGTCATAGATGATGAAAACATTACGTTTTTTTATAATGAAGAAGGAATTTTAGGTGACGAATGGAGAATAATTATAAGAGATAATAATGGACAAATGAATTATATACATCCTACAAAAGAAGAAAGAGCAAATGTAAACAGTAGAGAAAATAAAATTACTTTTACTAGAAGCACCAATTATAGTGCAGGTTTAAATTTACATACTATTAATATGGATAATATAGATAATTTAGAATTTACTTTGTTGTTTGGATGTGTTACTGAAAGAATTGGGGAACCATTGGAAATAACTATTCCAAAAAGAAATGAAGAAACTGCTAAAATTACAAATATAGTTGTTGAATAATCAAAAGCACGCAAAATAAAATTGCGTGCTTTTTTGTGTAAAAGTATATACATTTTTTAATAACATGTGATATAATTATTAATTATAAAAGAGAGGAAGATGATATAAATGAATAAAATAATACCAGTTACAATACTTACAGGATACTTAGGTGCAGGAAAAACAACTTTAATAAATCATGTTTTAAATAACCAAGAAGGATACAAAGTTGCAGTAATTGTTAATGACATAGGAGAAGTAAATATAGATGCTAAACTTATTGGAAAAGGTGGAGTAGTTACAGAGACAGATGATAGTTTAGTTCCACTTTCTAATGGATGTATTTGTTGTACATTAAAAGTAGATTTAATGAAACAAATAGTAGAAATAGCAAAATCAGGAAAATTTGATTATATTTTAATTGAAGCTAGTGGAATTTGTGAACCAATGCCAATTGTTCAAACATTAACAGTTTTATCTGATGAAACAGGTAGTTATGGAATTCCAAAACTTTGCAGATTAGACAATGTAGTAACGGTAGTTGATGCTTTAAGATTAGCATCAGAATTTGGTTGTGGAGAAGATTTAGTAAAAGAAAATATAGATGAAGAAGACATTGAAAATTTATTAATTCAACAAATCGAGTTCTGTAATACAATTATTTTGAATAAAGTAGATGAAGTAGAGCTAGAAGAATTAAATAGAGTTAGAAAAATTATCAAAGCACTTCAACCAAAAGCTAGAATAATCGAAACAAATTATGGAAAAGTAGAAGTTAAAGATATTATTGATGCAAAAGCTTTTGATTTTGAGGAAGCAGCAGCTTCTGCTGGTTGGGTTCAAGAATTAGAAAAAGATGTTGAAGAAGAGCATGAACATGAACAACATCATCATGAACATGAAAAACACGAACACCATCATGAAGAAGGACATGAAGGCCATCATCATCACCATCATCATGATGAAGGCGAAGCAGAAGAATATGGAATTGGTACATTTGTATATTATAGAAGAAAACCATTTGATAGAGATGAATTTGAAAAATTTGCTAATAATTTTCCAAAATCAGTTATTAGATGTAAAGGATTGATTTGGTTTTCAGATGTTCCAAATGAATCATACATATTTGAACAAGCTGGAAGACAAATTCAAGCAGAATATGGTGGAGATTGGATTGCATCAGCACCAGAAGAAGAGAAAAAAGCTATTATTAAAGAAAATCCAGAAGTACTAAAAGACTGGGATGATGAAGTTGGAGACAGAATGATAAAATTAGTATTTATTGGTCAAAAAATGAATAAAGATGAAATTATAGAAAATTTAGATAAATGTTTAAAATAATTTGAAAATGTACTTGAAAAAATATACTGATATGTTAGAATTATATTAGAACGAAAACAAAGGAGAAAATATGGGAGATACAATTAAAGATAAAGCAGAAGAAAATAAACAATCAGATGAAAAAAATGAAAATAATAAAGCTATAAAAGTTATACCAACACCAGTTACTTTGGGAAATTTTTTGCTAGGATTTTTAGTTGTAATTATTATAGTAACAGGATCTTTGGTATATTATATGATTAGAAAAGAACGACAAGATTATGAACAATATAATAATCTTGCTCAGGGCATTGTACAAGAGGATAAAAATGCAGTTAAAAATGAAGAAAATCCAGTTCAAGAAAATGAAACTATAAAAGATATAATAGATTCTGCAACAAATACAAGTTCTGTTTCTAATACAGTAGACGCAGTAGAAGCAAATAACAGAAAAGTTATGAACGAAAATCTTATTGTTTTATATAATGGATTAATTTTAGATACAACTGAGATGAAAAAAACTGAGCTTAAATATATTGACAATTCTGATCAATACAAAGATAAATATGTTATAACATATTACAATTATGATAGCTTTGTATTTAAAGATTCAAAATTAGGTACAATATCAACACAAATATATGATGGACTTGTGAAAATGGAAAATGTTGGTAAAGTAGCAATTTCAGAAAGCTATGATGCAATACCAAGAGATATAAAAGTAGTAAATGCAATTCCTACAATTGTGTCTGATAAAAATCCAAAAATTGGAGAATTTGATTCAACAAAAACTATTATTACAGACTTAGATGGAAATGGAACAGAAGAGTATATATTAGTATTAGCAAATAAAACAACTGGATATTCAAAAATTGTTTTACTTGATTCATCTGGTACAAAAGTTGGAAAAGATTTAGCATACATAGAAAAAAGTAAATGGGAATCTGTTACTACCGAAGAATACCATTTAAGTTTAAGTAATCTTGAAATTATAGATATAGATAATGATGGAATAATGGAAATTTTGATAGAGCTTCCTAGATATGAAGGAGATCCAACAATCAGTTTGTTAAAATATAAAAACGGAGAATTACAAGGAGAAACGGATATAGAATGTTCTTTATTACCATAAAATAAAAATCATGCCGTAAAACATAAGTTTTACGGCTTTTTTGTATATTTTGGTTTACAATAATTAAAAAAAGGTATATAATAAGAAAATAGAAAAATTTAAAGTAAAGGGGCAATTTATATGGAAAATGAAGAATTAGATGTTAATCATTTAATGCAAATTAGAATGGATAAGTTAAAGGACTTACAAAATGCTGGAAAAGATCCATTCGAAATTACAAAATATGATAGGACTGAATTTAGCAAAGATATAAAAGACAAGTATGAGGAATACGAAAATAAAAATGTATCAGTTGCTGGAAGAATTATGGCAAAAAGAATTATGGGTAAAGCATCTTTTTGTACAATTCAAGATTCTACTGGAAAAATTCAAAGTTATATCAGCATAAATGATTTAGGCGAAGAAAGCTATAAAGCATTTAAAACTTATGATATAGGAGATATTATAGGTTTAAAAGGATTTGTATTCAAAACAAAAACAGAAGAAATATCAATTCATGCAAAAGAAATTGTTCTTTTAAGTAAAGCTTTAAGAGATTTACCAGAAAAATTCCATGGATTAAAAGATGTTGATTTACGTTATAGACAGAGATATGTTGATTTGATAGTTAATCCAGAAGTTAAAGAAACTTTCCTTTTAAGAAGTAAAATTTTAAGAGAAATAAAAAATTATTTAGATAATGAAAATTATTTAGAAGTAGATACACCAATTTTAAATACTGTTGCAGGTGGAGCTACTGCTAGACCATTTATCACACATCACAATACTTTGAACTTAGATATGTATTTAAGAATTGCAAACGAATTATATCTAAAAAGATTAATTGTTGGTGGTTTTGATAGAGTATATGAAATGGGAAGAATGTTTAGAAATGAAGGAATGGATATTAAACACAATCCTGAATTTACAAATATTGAATTTTATGCAGCATATCAAGATTATAATGATATGATGGATTTATCAGAAAATATGATAAGAACAGTTGCTAAAAAATGTTTAGGAACAGCTAAAATAAACTATCAAGGAACAGATATAGATTTAGAATCACCTTGGAGAAGAATTACAATGATTGATTCTATTAAATCTGTTACTGGTGTTGATTTTAACGAAATAACAACTGACGAAGAGGCTATTAAAATAGCTAATGAAAAGAAAGTTGAAATAGAAGATAGCAAGAAAACGAGGGGATACATTATAAATGCATTCTTTGAGGAATTTGTTGAAGAAACTTTAACACAACCAACATTTATTTATGATTATCCAGTTGAAGTATCTCCACTTACAAAGAGAAAACCATCAGATAAGAGATTAGTAGAAAGATTTGAGTTATTTATTGATGGTCGTGAATATGGAAATGCTTATTCAGAATTAAATGATCCAATAGATCAAAGAGATAGATTTGTAGAGCAATTAAGACAAAGAGAAGCTGGTGACGATGAAGCTAACATGATGGATGAAGATTTCTGTATGGCAATTGAATATGGTATGCCTCCAACAGGTGGTATGGGTATTGGAATTGACAGATTAGTTATGCTTCTTACTGATTCTGCTTCAATTAGAGATGTAATTTTATTCCCTACAATGAAACCAATAAATAGTAAGTCAGAAGAAAAAACAGTAGCAAAAGTAGAAATTGACTACTCTAATGGAATTTCAAGAGATAAAGCATTAGAAATCTTAAAGAAATATAATAAAGAAGAATTTCATATAAGACATGCTTTAACAGTTGAAGGAGTTATGAGATATTTTGCTAAACTTCAAGGTGAAAATGAAGAATACTGGGGTAATATTGGATTATTACATGATGTAGATTTTGAAATGTATCCAGATGAACATTGCAAAAAATGTATAGATTTATTAAAAGATGAAGGCGTTTCAGATGAAATAATTAATTCAATTTGTAGCCATGGATATGGACTTTGCTCTGATGTAGAACCAAATCATATAATGGAAAAAATATTATATGCAACTGACGAATTAACAGGTTTAATTTGGGCTTGTGCAAAAATGCGTCCATCAAAAAGTGTTTGTGACATGGAAGTATCAAGCTTAAAGAAAAAATTTAAAGATAAAAAATTTGCAGCAGGTTGTTCAAGAGATGTAATAGTAAAAGGTGCTGAAAAACTTGGCTGGGAATTAGATGAATTATTTGAAAAAACAATTTTAGCAATGAGGGAAGATGAAGCTAAAATAAATGAATATATGGAATTAAATTAAGCAAAAGATGAAATAAAGGGGATACAATGAACTCGAAAAAGAATGTGGCAAAAAAGTATATTTTTGAGAGTATTTATATTGTAATATTTATAATTATAGCAGTATTTGTAGGTATACATCATGAACCTTGGGCAGATGAAGCACAATCATGGTTAATTGCAAGAGACAATAATGTTATTGAAATATTAGATACAATAAGATATGAAGGCACACCAGCACTTTGGCAATTTTTATTAAAATTTTGCCAAGTGCTAGGTTTACAATATAATCAATTATATATATTAACAACAACATTAACTGTAATAGGTATAATATTTTTACATAAAAATGAAAATGTACCAATAGCTTTTAAAATTTTATTACCATATACATATTATATATTTTTTCAATATACCATTGTTGCGAGAGCGTACACACTATTATTTCCAATATTAATGATGATATTATACATATATCCAAATAAAAAAGAGCATTTAATAAAATATGGAATTTTATTAACATTGCTTATGAATATATCATCACATGGATTCCTTTTGGCAGGTGGATTTTGGTTTGAATTTTTAGTAGAAGAAATTCAAAAATTAAAAAAAGAAAAGAAAGAAATGCCTAAAAATTTAAAAGCATTTTTTATAACACTAACAATTATTTTTATAATGGTTGTAATATATGTGTTTCCGGCTAGTGATTGTTCATCTATGCTATTTGTACTTAACGATTGGTACACAATGCTTAGTGGTGTGCTATTTACAAGTTCTGCCAACATAATAATTAATATAGTAGGTGTAATATTATTTGCGATTGTTTTTGCAAGATTAATAAATACTGATAATATAATTAGAACTCTATCATTAAGCTTTTTTAATATAGCTTGGATAGTATTTGTTTCTGGAAAATTATGGCATATTGGAATTATATTTTTAATTATATTAAGTATTGCAATTTTGAATGATAGTTTAAAAGCAGACAAAATATTATATGCACTTTTGATGTTATCAACTGTTATTCAAATATATTGGAATGCTTCTGCAATTGTACATGATTTTGAGAATCCATATTCATCTGGTGAACTTGTCAGTGAATATTTAAAAGAGTTAGATATTGAAGATAAAAAAGTATATGCGATTGATTTTGCACCAGTGCAAGTGAATCCGTATTTTGAAGAGAATATATATGAAAATTTTGAAAAATCATATTATTCTTGGAATATAAATGAGGCTAAACGAACAATGTCAAAAAGTTTTTATAAAAGTAATGTAGAACTTGATGCTGATGTATATGTAATAGCAGATTATTACTATTATGATTATACAAATGGAAAGAAAAAGCAAAAGACTAATAGTACATATTATGAAGACAAATTAAGAGAAAAATTAGAAGCATCAGGAAAATATGTGAAAAAGGAATTTAAGAGTGTTATGTATTTTAAAAATTTAGAACACGAATCAACATCTTTGTATGTATATTCAAAAAAATAAATGGGACTTTTGCGCCCATTTATTTTTTTAGAATATGATATATATTGAGTAAAATATTATGTTTTGCTTAAAATAAAAAATAAAGGAGATTATTTATGAACAGTCAAAGTACATCAGAACTTTTTGGAAAAAGCGTATTTAATACAAGCACAATGAGAAAATATTTATCAAGGGATCAATATTCTAAGATTAAAAGGATTATTGAAAATAATTTAGAATTTGATGATGAGCTTGCTAAAAAATTTGCAGATGCAATGAAAGCGTGGGCAATTGAGCAAGGTGCCAGATATTATACACATTGGTTTCAACCATTAAATGGAGCAACAGCAGAGAAACATAATAGTTTTATGTTTCCGAATTCAGAAGATGGAGTAATTTATGAATTTCCTCATGAAGCATTATTTATTGGAGAGTCTGATGCATCTTCGTTTCCTTCTGGTGGATTAAGATCAACTTTTGAGGCAAGAGGTTATACAAAATGGGATTATACATCTCCTGCTTTTATAAAAGAATACAAATCAAGTAAAATTTTGTGCATACCAACTATATTTGTTTCTCATAATGGAGAATCATTAGACAAAAAATATCCGTTACTAAAATCTTGCAAAGCAATAAATGATGAAACTTTAAGATTAATCAATATTTTTGATAATACAAATAATATACATAAAATATTTCCAACAATAGGAGCAGAACAAGAATATTTTTTAATTACAAAAGAAATGTATAATAAAAGAGAAGATTTAAGAATAACTGGAAGGACTTTGTTTGGTTCAGAACCTTCTAAAACACAACAGTTAAGCGATCATTATTTAGGAAGTATAAAAGAAAAAGTTGCAAGTTTTATGGACGAAGTAGATTTAGAATTATTAAAACTAGGAATTTTATCTGCAACAAGACATAATGAGGTTGCACCTTGCCAATATGAACTTGCTCCATATTTCGGAGATGTTAATTTAGGTACAGATCAAAACCAATTGATAATGGAAACATTAAAGGCAGTAGCCGAAAAACATGATTTAGTATGTTTATTACACGAGAAACCGTTTAAAGGAATTAATGGTTCTGGAAAACATAATAATTGGAGTTTATCTACTGATACAGGAGAAAATTTATTATCTATGGGAAAAACGCCAAAGGATAATGCAAGATTTTTATTAATAATAACAGCAATAATTTCTGCAATAGATGAATATTCAGATTTGCTTAGAGCTTCTACTGCAACAGCTACAAATGATAAAAGATTATCTGGATTTGAAGCTCCACCAACAATTATTTCTGCTTTTATTGGAGAAGATTTACAAGGCATTTTTGATACTCTTATTAAAGAAAAAAGTGAAGAAGAAAAGACAATTGTGCTTGGAGAAACTTTACTAAAATCTATAAATAAATTTAGTACAGATAGAAATAGAACATCACCGTTTGCTTTTGTAGACAATAGATTTGAATTTAGAATGCCAGGCTCATCTACATCAATTGCAGTATGTAATACGATATTAAATGTAGCAGTTGCAGATAAAATTTCAGAATTTGCAGATATATTAGAAAATTCTGAAAACATATATGAAGATGTACAAAATTTAATTATAGACCAAATGCAAAAACATAGTAGAATATTATATCATGGAAATGGATATTCAAAAGAATGGGAACAAGAAGCTAAAAGTCGTGGTTTAAAAGATATAAAATCATCACCAGAAGCTTTAAAAGCATTTATAGAACCAAAAGCTATAAGTTTATTTGGCAAATATAATATATATACAGAAAAAGAATTAAAATCAAGATACCTTATAAAGATGGAAAAATATAGTTATTTAACAGATATAGAAGCATGTACAATGTTATCAATGGCTAAAATAAAAATATTACCAGCTTGTTTAAAATTCTCAGAGAAGTTGATAGATGATATAGAAAAATTAGAAAATTTGTCTATAAAAGCAGATACAGAAAGAGCATTATTAAAAGAAGTTAGAAAAAATATAGATGGGATATATAAAAATATAGAAATGTTAAATAAAAAGTTAGAGTCTACTAGAAAAATAGAAGACTGTGAAAAAAGATCTATTAGTTATAGAGATGAAATTATTAAATACATGGATGCATTAAGGAAAAATGCTGATAATTTAGAACTTATTATTCCAAAGAATATATGGCCAATACCAACTTATATGGATATATTTTTAGAAGATTAGTAAAAGATTTGATAAATTTTAAAAGTATGATATAATATAAGAGTTAGTTTGAAGAAAAAACATACAAATTGGGATTAGATTATAGAAAGAAAGGAAAATTTTATGTTTGATAGACGTATTTTATATGTAATTTTAGCAATATTAGTTGTAATGTCATTAGGAAGTATGGATTGGTTAAGTTTATTACTTACTTTACCAGCAGTTATAATTGCAATTACATTTCATGAATTTGCACATGCATGGATGGCAGATAAATTAGGAGATACAACGCCAAGATATCAAGGTAGATTAACTTTAAATCCATTGGCACATTTAGATCCAATTGGTTCAATTCTATTGATATTTGCACATGTTGGATGGGGAAAACCAGTACAAATAAATCCCAATAATTTTACTAGTAATAAATCAAGAAGTGCTTGTGAAGCTTTGGTATCATTAGCTGGACCGGCAATGAATTTTATTATTGCAATAATTTTAACATTAGTATCAATGCTTTTATCCGCATTAGCACCCCAAACTTTTTTATATAGCTATGCTGGAAACTTAATTGGAATTTTAATATATATGACAATAACAGTAAATATAGGACTTGGAGTTTTTAATCTAATTCCACTTCCACCATTAGATGGAGAAAAAATATTTAGACATATTTTACCATACAGAGCTGTTGAATGGCTTGATAGAAATGCTTATACTTTAAATCTTATATTCTTAGTATTATGGATTACAGGACTTTTAAGTTTTGTAGTATCACCAGTAATAGACTTTGTTCAAAGTGGAATTTTCTGGTTGGTTGGAAAAATAGTTGGATTATTTTTATAAGGAAAAATTACGATGAAAAAAGATGTACTAATTTTAGGAATAGAATCAAGTTGTGATGAAACTTCTGTATCAATAGTAAGAAACGGTAGAGAAGTTTTATCTAATGTTATAAATTCACAAATCAAAATACATGAAGAGTATGGCGGAGTTGTTCCAGAAATAGCTTCAAGATGTCATACAGAAGTTATAAATGGAGTTATGAAAGAAGCACTAAAACAAGCTAATGTAACATTGAACGATATTGATGCAATAGCTGTTACACAAGGTCCAGGTTTGGTGGGAGCATTGCTTGTAGGTGTTTCTTATGCAAAAGGATTGAGTTTTGCAACTGGAATTCCACTTGTAGCAGTGAATCATATAGAAGGACATATTGCAGGAAATTATTTAACTCATAAAGAATTAAAACCACCTTTTTTATGTTTAATTGTATCTGGTGGTCATACACATTTAGTAAATGTAAAATCATATAATGATTTTGAAATATTAGGAAAAACTCGTGATGATGCTATTGGAGAAGCTTTTGATAAAGTTGCAAGAGTAGTTGGATTGGGATATCCAGGAGGACCTAAAATAGATAATTTAGCAAAAGAAGGAGAAGTTAATATAAAATTACCATTAACTCATTTTGATGATTTAGATTTTAGTTTTAGTGGAATTAAAACAGCTGTTATAAATTTAAACCATAAAGATCCTAATATAAATAAAGCAGATCTTTGTGCAAGTTTTCAAAGTGCAGTTACGCAAATGCTTTTAAATAATACTGAAAAAGCAGTGAAACAATTTAAAGTAGACAAAATAGCTATTGCAGGAGGAGTTTCAAGAAATTCGTATATAAGAAAAGAATTTGATAAATTTGCAGAAAAAATGAATATAAAAGTATTTTATCCAGAACCAATCTTATGTACAGATAATGCTGCAATGATAGCAGCGCAAGGATATTATAATTATATAAATAATGAATATGTAGACCTTAATCTAAATGCAGTACCAAATTTAAAGATAGGGGAATAGAATGTCAATCTATGTAATTGGAGATTTACATTTATCTTTCGCAGTAGATAAACCAATGGATATATTTGGTAACAATTGGGAAAATCATGCAGAAAAGATAAAGGATAATTGGATAGGAAAAGTTAAACCTGATGATACTGTTATATTGCCAGGTGATTTCTCATGGGCTACATATCTAGAAGAAAGCAAAGCAGATTTTGAATTTTTAAATTCACTACCAGGAAAAAAAATTATGTCCAAGGGTAATCATGATTATTGGTGGACAACAGTTACAAAAATGAACAATTTTATAAAAGAAAATAACTTTGAAAATATAGAATTTTTATTTAATAATAGTTTTTGCATTGAAGATAAAGTTATAGTAGGAACAAGAGGATGGATAACTAATTTTAAATCCTCAGAAAATGCAAAAATATTAAAAAGAGAAAATGATAGATTAAAACTTTCTATTGAAGATGGTATTAAAAAATATGGAGAGAATAAAGAATTTATTGCATTTATACATTATCCACCATTTTTTAAAGAACCAGGAGTACCAGATGAATTAAATTTTATTACAACTTTAAATAAATACAATATAAAAAAATGTTTCTATGCTCATTTACATAGCGATTCACATAAAGAAGCAGTAGAGGGAAATGTTAATGGTATTGAATATAAATTAGTAAGTTCGGATTATTTGAATTTTGACTTGATGAAATTATGCTAAAAAAGAGAGGATGTTGAATTTGGCAAAAAGCTATAAAGAACCAATAGAATCAGAAATTGAAACAACAATAAATGTTATTTATGGAGAAAATCTTTTATCTGTTTATACAAATAAAGTAGCACTTCAAAAAAGTTTGTGTAAGACTTTGGGAAAGCCAACACAAGAGTATAAAAGAGGAAGAAATATTCTAGCTAGTAGATGGGATATTTCTTTAAATGAGAAAAGTAAAATTTCTCAAATGATGTTAAAATCAGATATATTTAATTTGAATTAAAATATTTGCCTTGCCATAAATCTTTTTCTTTTAAAATTTTATCTATTCCATTTAAAACCCATTTTTTATGTAGATTCCAGTCAGGTGCAATAAGTAAGTCCTTTGGTGCATCACCTGAAATTCTATGAATTATTAAATTAGGTGAAATATGAGTTAAAATATATTCCAAGTTTTCCATATATTCTTCAAAAGAAATAGGAGTATATTTACCAGCAAAGTACATTTCTGCAAGTTTTGTATTTTTTACAACATAGCAGGAATGTATTTTTATGCCTTGAATGTTATGTTTATTTATGAAAGAAACAGTATTTTTTATATCTTCAAAATTTTCATTAGGAAGTCCAACCATAATATGTGTGACAATATCAATATTATATTTATTTAAAAGGTTTACAGCTTTGGTGAAAATTTCTGAGTTATATCCTCTGTTTATAATTTTAGCAGTATTGTCATTAGAAGTTTGAAGTCCAAGTTCAACACACACATAATATTTAGTAGAATAAGATTTTAATAATTTACAAATTTCTTCTGTAATACAGTCTGGTCGTGTTGCAAATTCAATTCCAACAATTCTATCATCTATCAGGCTACTATCATATTTTTGTTTTAAATTTTCTAATGAATCATAAGTGTTTGTAAAATTTTGAAAATATATAATAAATTTGTTGGCACGAGTAGCTTTATAACTTGAAAAATAATTTTGAACCTGTAAAGTTATACTGTTAGTAGAATTTATATGGTCACCAGAGCCTTTTTCAGAACAAAATATACAACCACCAGTACCACAAGTTCCATCTCTATTTGGACAAGAAAAATTACCGTCAACACAAATTTTTAGTGTTCTTTCTCCAAATTTTTCTTTTAAATATTTATTTAAATGTTTATATCTTTCTATATTTTCCATAGTATAATCAGTATAGCAAAAAAATGGCATTTTATCAAATATATTAAGAATTTATATAGTTGTTGATAGTATTTTCAAATATATGTTATACTATTATTAGAGAGGTAGAGATATGGTTAAAGTTTTAAAATACATGGCGGTATTAGTAATTTTAATAATAATAATAGTTTTAATAATGAATTTTTATGTTATATTTAAAACTAAAAAGCAGATATTAGAAAGTGTTGAAAAAGATGATATTGATTGTATTTTAGTTTTAGGTGCTGGGGTAAGAAATGGAAAACCTACTGACATGTTAGCAGACAGATTATTAACAGCAATCGATTTATATAATAATAAAGTAGCACATAAAATAATAATGAGTGGAGATCATAGTAAAAAAGATTATGATGAAGTAAATATTATGAAAGCTTATGCAATAGAAAAGGGAGTTCCATCATCTGATATTTTTATGGATCATGCTGGATTTTCTTCATATGAAAGTATATATAGAGCAAAAGAAATTTTTGAAGCTAAGAAAATTGTGATAGTTACTCAAAAGTATCATTTATATAGATCTTTATATATCGCAAACAAATTAGGTATAGAGGCTTATGGAGTTAGTGCAGATTTACGAAAATATATAGGACAAAGTTATAGAGAGGTTAGAGAAATACTTGCCAGAGATAAAGATTTTGTAAAATGTATTTTTAAACCAAAGTCTACGTATATGGGAGAAGTTATACCAGTAAATGGAGATGGAGATATAACTAATGACAAAGATATATAAATTATTTAATTAAATGGATAAAAAATGTAAAAATCTCTTGACAAAATGATGTTAATGATTTAAAATAAAATAGCACTGTGAAAAAGTGCTATGAGCATGGTGGATGTAGCGTAGTTGGTTAACGCGTCAGTTTGTGGCACTGAAGACCGTGGGTTCGAGTCCCATCTTCCACCCCATATATATTGGGCTGTAGCCAAGCGGTAAGGCACCAGACTTTGACTCTGGCATTTCGGTAGTTCGAATCTACCCAGCCCAGCCAAAAATGACTTTCTGAAAAGAAGGTCGTTTTTTTTGCAAAAAATAGTTGGAGTTTTTACACCCCAACTAAAGTTGTTGAACC
>ERZ777011.1914-NODE-1914-length-18988-cov-94.358263_pt1 | contig 18988 bp, 16 predicted proteins | sample MGYA00374964_ERZ777011 | MGnify/ENA primary metagenome ERZ777011 (study PRJEB29310, sample SAMD00008975) | mouse gut metagenome | study: EMG produced TPA metagenomics assembly of the Metagenome analysis of fecal microbiota from mouse which was promoted...
CAAAGTCGGGATAACTTTATAAAACTTACAAGATGCAGTTCACCGGAGGCTTACATTTGAAGAATGTCTTGCGAATGTCCCAGCAGAAGTGTTTGCGGAAGTGAACCTGAATATAGACATGGCAAACAGGATAGCAGATATCCTTCACGAAAAGAAAATGACTCAACGGGAGTTTGCTTACGGGAGCCCGGATTCACAACTAAAACCCTTGCCAAGATGGCGTCAGTTCTCGGTGAGGATGTTATAGAAGTAAAAAACATAAGGCACCACAAATTCTCATTTGAGGTTATTGACTTGCCACGTTATGTCGTCATTGATGGCGATAATATAACAATCAATCATCTGATGCCGCATTTTTTAATGTCATCATTAAATAAGTTGAAATTCATTACAAAAAACTTATTACTCTGTTCTCTTGTTCTGCCACTCATTAGCAATGCTCTTCCAATCTATCTTGCGTTCCTTTGCACCAGTCCATACATTCCAATAGTCGGGATCGTCTGACTGAGGGCGTTGAGCTTCTGGGAGGGTTCTCATTTTTACCATAACAGGTAGCTCAGATGCCCAACCAAGCAATACTGCATATTGTGAGGGCAATGATGGCATCTCACTTAGTATTCCTCGCATATTGTCGAGCAGCAAGCGGTGAACCAACTCCTGGTCACGATCATTGGAGATTCTATGCAACAAGAAAGAATTACACTGTGACAAAACTGTGGGTGATAATTCAGAGGGTCTTTGGGATGACAGAACTAGGCCTAATCCAAATTTACGTCCTTCACGGGCGATCTTCTCAAACACTTTGCAGCATTGAGTCGTTGGTCCTGTGTTCTCAGCATCATCATTATAACGTTTCACGAAATAGTGAGCCTCTTCCATCACCAAAACTGTTGGCAGACAAACCTTGTTCAGTTTAAGGTATCTTTGTTGTGCCTCAAATACCATCCTGGCAATGACTGCTGTGATTATACTTGTCACTTCTGAAGGAAGCAACGAGAGGTTGATAATAGTCAGTGATTCTTTGTTATCCGAGCCAATATATTCGCCCAACCAATCACTCAACTCCAGTGACGTATCATCTATCACCTTTTTCACCCTCACATCTGACAATAGCGTCTTGATGCGAGGCATCAACGTTACTATATAGTCTGTAGTATTGAGAATCTCGGCATTGGCTTCAATTGAGCGCACGAAATTTTCTCCAGAGAATGGGATGGGACTATCTTCATCCGTAGGTAGAAACTCTTCCTTCCTCCCTGCCTCCTGCTTTCGAATAAACATCTCTTAACAAGGTGAGCAAATCATCCACATTCCCTCTCACATAATCTTGATTAGAATATTGATGAGCCCTTTGAGCCTCAAACTCAGCAACTTTAGTATTAAAAGCTGCTATCGCATCTTTAAGTTCTTGCGAAAACGTATCTTCTAATACTACTCCGGCATTCCATTTCTGGAGTGATTCTTTGAAATTCTTTGGGCCAGGGAAATTGCCCCATGGCGTACCCTTTGTTTTATAAACTTCTATTGTATTGATTACTGTCCTAACAAAACTTGCCAATTCTTTCTCCTTGCTCTCTACCTCAAACACGTTACCACTCCTCACTGACTTAAGCGCATGTACGATGGTCGTACGGTGCGTCTTGGGCGAAGCCTTTGTAAAACCACACCATTCATCTGTATTCCAAAACCATAGAGGAACTTTCAATTGTTTGTTACAATCTCCGTCCTCTATATTCACAGAATAAATATTAGCGTCCTTCTTATCAGTAAACGCTTTACTGTATTCACCATTAGGGTCAAGTACAACAAACCTACTGTTTACAGGTAAGTCTTTCTTAAATTTATTGTTGCTTGCACTTTCAAGCGACCACCTAATAAGACCTGCCACGGAACAGGACTTACCGCTACCTGTATTGCCAAGAACAGCTAGATGACGACCAAACAACCTGTCTGGATCTATCATCACCCTGGCATTTCCTACCAGAGGACTATTGCCTATATACACTCTTCTATTCTCACCAGACTCAATAATAGATTTCAACTGAGTTTCTGTTGGGAGGATAACAATGTCTCCAACAGACGGAAATGTTTCAAGCCCACGCTTAAACTTATAACCTTTTTCTGTAGCAATCAGAGTCCCTACTGGTTGTAGTTCCATCTTCCTCAATGGGAAAGGCAAATCAATCAAACCAAAGTCTTGGAATCCGTTTCGCTTCGGGTATGGAGAACGTTGGATGGTTATCCATGAAACTTGCCCCACCACGAAACCCAAGTCTACGGGAATCATCATATACCCGTTGATACGTGGAAAGTTACGAGGCATCCCAGTGTTTAGAGCCACACTGTCTGGTGACTCAATGTCCAATTGCACCTCTATCCTGTCAGGCGAAATAAACTCTACCGTCCCTACTCTCAGCGAGGCTAACTGTTCTATTGGTGTTGTTGTCATTTTGCAAATGTTGATTGTGAAGTTGACGTTGTTGTGGTAGAAGATGTAGCAGTTACACTTGTAGAAGAAGCGCTTGAAGCCGCCCCCATACGATGTTGCAGAAGCTCTGACATGCGGATAGTGGTTCTGTCAATAGCAGATTTGGGCAAATAGTCATTAGCCAGATTGGTAATGTCACCTAGGTTACTACCCATCAGCACAGACATCTGCGCATAGTGAGCGGATTTATAATAGAATTGTAGGATTCTTCCAATCGGGTCATTGAAAGAAATAACGACCAGATGTGTAGAGGGAATCGTAAGCATATCATGAATAACACGGTTGATATGTTCGTCCCCAAAACCATAGCCGTATGTTACTAAAGTACTGTTAGGTCGGCATATGGCAGCGGCAAAGTCTCTGAAAAGCTCTACGTATGGATATTCTGCAGTCTCTCGGTCTTTGGCAGAATTGGGATATATCATCAGCTTCAGTGCATCAGCCCCTTTCAACCCTGGCGCATTCAAATAAGGCACAATGTTATCAGCTCCAAATGGTAATCCAATTCGTCTTATTTCGTCCTCATTTTGCACCCAATCAACAGAACCATGTAACTTGGTCAATCGGGCAACACCCTCTAAATAGCGAGGCTCACCGCGTATTCCTGGTGGATTATAGTGAATATCAAGATTTAGTCTGGATGAACGGAATATGGGCATCATTGTCCCCACGAACCTATCCATCAGATGAATACCTGCCAACTCCGCTCCTACCTCTATCAATCGGTCATAGTTTGTCGTGAAGATATTCAGTCTCTCGCGGTTTCCCTTTCTGCTTGCAAAGCTCAATAAAAAGTTTACCAATACGGAATAAGCATTTTCACGTTTGTCGTCTGCTGCAGTTGCAATTGCCTTTTCAGACTCCAAAATTGACTTGGCAAACGCACTGATGATAGTATTTAGTTCCTTTTCTAATGATTCAGCTTCCGTGTTTTTATTCAAAATCTTAAGGCCACGCAATAAATCATTTGCAGTCCTAATCTGATCTTCTATATTTCCGCTATCACGTCCGCTGGCTTTTGCAGATTTCTTAGCAGCCTCTTCAATCTCGTTTTTATACGTTGTGAAAGAGCTTGCAGCCATCGTTGTGCCACCACTGCCATCTGCCAAAAAACTAACAGCATTGGTTATTCCAGAACCACAGAGTAACGATAGGTTTCTGACTGAAATAGAGAAGTCAACCATGGTTCAATACGTGTACGGAACACAGATTTGTTTATTTTCCTATCATTCTCGGGCAACCATCCACAGCTATCTGCATTCTGTATATTTCCGTCCTTATCAACAAGTATCAGCTCACGGTCATCACGAGTTTTGATAATGTTTCCTCCATTGCTAAGCACGTTTTGAGCTTCTTTTATAATATCTTCCATATAGAATTATTAATTACATTTTTATCAGGACCGTCTTTTTTAGAGATTCAAAGTGATTTTAAATGCTTCCTAACTTTTCTATCAACCTCCCCAGTTCAGAGTAAGTATAATCTCTACCACTCTTCACCTTCTCATCCATAGACCGATTAGCATTGACCACAGCCTTTTCGAGACTGCCGCAATTGCGCTCAAAGTAACCGTGCAATCCCTTGGTTTTGATAAAGAAATCTACCGTCTTTCGATACTCTACGCATTGGTTGAGGTCTTTGAACAATGGCTCTTGTGTTTCGTATGGACGTGAGGTGTAGCGGAAATAATAGAGGAAGAACAGTTCAGTACAGCGGTGAGTCTCAAAGAACTCAACCTCGCAGTAGATACCTTTCTTTGGCTTGTCGATGGGCTTGGCATACTTGACCTTTAGCTTATGGTATTGTGAATGCTCAGGCTCCTTGTCCTTCGTGTCCATGTCGATGATGCAGAAGATATGGCTGTAACCCATTTCCACACCCTCTGCTATCTTTGCATCCAGTTCCTTGATATTAGTATGCTTTGGATAATCGGGCTTGATGGTCAGACGCTTGAACACGTCGCATAGAGATTTGAAATAGAAGAATTCCGTTGGCCCTTCACCCAAGATGAGTGCTGTTTGTCGTAGCTTTCCCATATCAGTCCTCCAGATTTATAAAGATACTACCAAGTTCTGGCTTGGCGCCCAATCGACCAATACGATATGAATTGTATAGCGACAGGTTCTTGTGCAAGCCAAATGAATCTCCACGGGCATATTCTGATGACGCTGTCTCTTTATTCTTTTCAACAAACCACACCACACCTCTGTTCTCGTTAATCATGTCCTGTGACAAGAGGGTAGTCTCCTGACTCGTGATAACTAACTGCGACTTGTCGGAGTTGAAGATGAAGACATTGAGATAGTAGTACAGCAGGTCGTTATGCAAATCCTCGCCTAGTTCATCAAGATAGTACACATGAGGACTTGTTATCATGTCGTATAATGCATCCAATATGCGGATGTACTTCTGAGTTCCCTTTGATTGCCATCTGAGTGGAATGTCAAAATCATCATTGTCCGAATGATTCAAGAATGTGATGGAATCTGAGGTTGGATTCAACAGAACATCTTTTATCTCCTCTGGAATATTTTCCTTTTGGATACGCTCGCGGAAATAATTAGGCACAATGCGGTCTTCTACAACAGGACGATATTCCAGGATGTTTAAGTCGGCCTTTTGAAGCATAGTGTTATAGAATTTACGCTTTTTAGGGTTACTATAAGCATCTTTCAAGATTTCGACTATACCTTTGTCTCCATCACCATCAATTTCATGGTAGTTGTCCATAATCCAATTATGAAGCGTATTAAACGGAGCTATGTCTTCTTTCAGTGCAGCCTTACGGCAAACTGAAAGTACGCTATGGTTATTCAAAGTGTTTTCGCGGATGCTCTCCTGCGTCTTGACTTGGAGTTTGAGGCTCGCACCGAACTTGATGTCTGCCTGTACATTCTCGCTCACAAAACTGCGCTCATAGAACAGAGATTTTGATTTGTTGGGGTAATAGGACAAGGCTTCGCTCAAAATATGCTTGTCGTTGAACTTGATATCATAGTCGTATCTTGTACCATTGGCATAGAATGACACGTGCATTTCCGTTGGCTCATCTTTGGTGAGTACAAATGGAATACAACCACCAATTCCGACTGTTGCATCAGACTTTGGCATGACCAAAAGACGAAATACTTCATTCATAGCAATCAGCATGTTAGATTTTCCGGAAGCATTGGAACCATATAGGATTCCTAACTTATACAAGAACACCCCTTCGTCAACCTCTGTAACAAGTTCCGAAGAAGGCCCCTTAGCCAAGAAACTCAACTCTTGTTTATCTCGAATGGAGAGATAATTTTTTACCCCAAAATCTCTTATCATAGCGTATGTTTTTATGCCATTATTGTAATCTTATTGCCAAATTACAAATTATTTTTCATATCCAAGAAATATAATGTGTAAAAATGTAGAAATATTACATCTTGTCTCTATTTTAACTCTTGTTTATATGAACAGCTCCATTCGCTGGCCCATTGGACAGACATAGAAATCCAGGTCCTTATTATAGAACAGGCTCTCCACAAGAAAAGGATTCTTTCTTCTCTTGCGCTTCATCTCTGCATACCGTAGCGTTCCCGGAAAGATTCAAGGAACGGTATCATTGTGCCCTGCAGATGAGATTGTTGCCGTGCTGCCATGCTACCAGTACGTTGACATATCATAGTTCTGCTGTCCTTTTTCATGTGTTGACAGCTTGTGTGCTGTTGCTTATGCTGACGTATTGTCTGGATGATGGAAAACTTGCCCAGCAAAAGCCCAGCTTGCAAGACATGTAAAAAAATCATATATTCGGTTCGGAAAATCCGGGAAGCGCAGTTGGCTTTTATTGAAAGTCGGGTGTGGCTTTTGGGGATTAATAATGTAAATGATTGCAGGACGATGAAAGGAATAGTTCTCGCCGGAGGGTCCGGCACGCGTCTTTACCCGATAACAAAGGGGATTTCTAAGCAGTTGATGCCGATTTATGATAAGCCTATGGTTTATTATCCTATTTCTGTGCTTATGCTTGCGGGAATCAGGGACATATTGGTGATATCCACTCCTCAGGATTTGCCTGGGTTCAGGAGGCTTCTTGGGGACGGTTCTGATTACGGTGTCCGTTTTGAATATGCGGAGCAGCCGTCTCCTGACGGTCTGGCACAGGCGTTCACTATCGGGGCTGATTTCATCGGGGACGATTCCGCATGTCTTGTCCTTGGGGACAACATTTTCCATGGCGCCGGGTTTACCGGGATGCTTAAGGAGGCGGTCCGTGCTGCGGAGGAGGACGGGAAAGCTACCGTGTTCGGATATCGGGTGAATGACCCTGAGCGCTATGGGGTGGCGGAGTTTGACAGGGCGGGCAATTGTCTTTCGATTGAGGAGAAGCCGGAGCATCCGAAGAGCAATTATGCTGTGACCGGTCTTTATTTTTATCCGAATAAGGTTGTTGAGGTCGCGCGGAATATAAGGCCTTCCGCCAGGGGAGAATATGAGATTACGGCTGTCAACCAGAGATTTCTTGAGGATGGTGAGCTGAAAGTCCAGACCCTGCCGCGCGGGTTTGCATGGCTGGATACGGGTACACATGATTCACTTGCGGAGGCTTCGATTTATGTTGAGGTGTTTGAGAAGCGCCAGGGCCTTAAGATAGCATGTCTTGAGGGCATCGCATATAGGAACGGCTGGATTGATGAGGACAGGATGCGTGAGCTTGCGAAGCCGATGCTGAAGAACCAGTACGGGCAGTATCTTCTCAAGGTCATTGATGAAGTCAAAGAATCCGGGGCACCTGAGGGTGACATGATTGGATAAAGTGTCCTATTTTCAAAGAAAAAAGATAGAGGATGACTAAAAAGTCAGAATAACTCTCTGAGAATTCAATATTTGGGAACCAGGTCGAGGCTGACCACACCGAAAAACAAGAAAAAAGGGCTTGACTAATACTTTTTAGTCAGCCCCTTTTTATTTTTGCGTGTTTTTACCGTTTTGGCTGGATTGCCCCTCCGGTATGCATTCCTTGCTGTCTGACCTATTCTTCGGAGGTCCACACAAAAACCTTGTCGGAACGGCGCAGACGGTTTTCTTCTATTGCTTTGCAGGCTGATTCGCTGCAGCTGTCTCCGCATAGGCTCTGCTCTTGTTCGCGGGCGCCAGGAACTGCTTTGCTCCAGTCTATCGGGATGGAACAGAAAGTGCCTTTGGATGCTTCCTGGACTGGTTTAAGGTCAACTCGTATTTCCGGAACGGTGTATTCAACTACGCCTGATGTCGGGCCGATGATGAGAATCGTGTCTCCTACTTTCAGGGATGCCGACTCCACGAGAATCTCTGCCACTCCGAGTTTGCCGAACCAGTTGGTTACCTTGCCGCAATATGTTTTCTTGCGTGTGGCCTTGCTTCCGTAAACTTCGCTCCACTGCCCGAGCCTGGCACCTTGATAATATCCGTCCCAGAAGCCGCGGTTGAACACTTCAGCCAGTTCCGTCTTGAGTCCTGCTGCCAGTTCCGGTGTGTATCTGCCGTCGCATACAGCGTCTGCCGCCCTTCTGTAGCATGATGCCACGCGTTTAACATATTCTGCGGAGCGCGCACGGCCCTCGATTTTGAAGACCGTCACTCCCGCATCTATTATCTTATCCATGAACTCTATGGTACACAAATCCTTAGGAGACATGATGTACTTGTTGTCCACGAGCAGGGTGTTGCCAGTCTCGGCATCCTTCACTTCATAGCCGCGCCTGCATATCTGGTAGCAGGAGCCTCTGTTGGCGGATGCGCCGTATTCGTGCAGGCTGAGGTAGCATTTGCCGGAAATTGCCATGCAGAGCGCGCCATGGGCGAACATCTCTATTTCTACCGGTCTGCCTGACGGTCCGCAGATTTTGTCACGGTCGATTACGGATTTGATTTCCTTGACCTGACCGAGATTCAGTTCCCTTGCAAGCACAATCACGTCCGCGAACTGCGCATAGAAACGCAGTGCCTCGGCGTTGGATATGCTGAGCTGTGTGGAGATATGGACTTCCAAGCCTATTTGGCGCGCATATGTGATTGCCGCCATGTCAGATGCGATTACCGCTGTGATTCCTGCTTCCTTTGCCGCATCAAGTGTCTTGCGCATGTCCTCCAGGTCATCTCCGTAAAGTACGATGTTGAGGGTGAGATAAGTCTTGACCCCGGCTTCCGAACATATCCGCACTATTTCCTTAAGGTCGCTCATCTTGAAGTTGTTTGCTGAGTGCGACCTCATGTTGAGTTTCTCGACTCCGAAATATACGGAATCAGCACCTCCCTGTATTGCAGCCGCAAGGCATTCGAAATTGCCTGCAGGCGCCATTATTTCCAATTTTTTCTTTTCCATCATTTGGTCCGTCCTATAAGCTTTTCCGCATAGCTCTGGAGAAGCCCGTATTTTTCTCCGCTCAGTCCGAGCATACCTGCAGATTCCATCGCATTTGCGTGAAGTCTGATGATTTCATGTCTGGCATCTTCTCCGACTCCCAAAGCATCATATATTTCTTTGACCCTGCTTATTTTCGCGGCCCTCTCCTGGCTGTTGCCTATTGGCATTTCCATTGCCTCAAGCAGGCCTGTGCGTCCGTTCTGCGGAGCTATGGAGCCTTCCGACTCAAGTTTCCCGCCTTTGTGGAGGGCATGGGTCATGAGCCATGTCTTTTTGTTGTTGATTATGTCTCCTCCGATTGCCTTGCCGAAAACTCCCGTGTCACCGTAGGTGTCAAGCCAGTCGTCCGCTATCTGGAACGCGAGGCCGAGGTCGTAGCCGAATCTGTAGAGATGTCCGCATGATTCTTCGTCCGCTCCGGCGATGATGGCTCCGATTTTTGCCGCACATGCTATCAGAACGGCAGTCTTGAGTCCTATCATCTTGATGTATTCGTCCATAGGAACTTCTTTCATGTTCTCGAAGTCCATGTCGTACTGCTGTCCCTCGCATACCTGTGCCGCAGTTTCCGAAAACAGTTCAAGCACTTGCGGAAGCACTTGGGCCGGGGCCTTGGCTATGAGCCTGTAGCTTTCGATTGACATTACGTCACCGGAGAGGATGGCTGTGTTCTCGTCCCATTTCTTATATACGGTAGGAACTCCGCGGCGCACGTCTGCCTTGTCCATGATGTCGTCATGTATGAGCGTGAAGCTGTGGAACACCTCGAGAGCTGCTGCAGGTGCAAGTATTTCCTGTGTGAAGCTGTCTTTGAACAGGGCGTATGCCGTCAGGCAGAGCCGAGGGCGTATGCGTTTGCCTCCGATTTCCATCATGTATGTCAAAGGTGCGTACAGGCCTTGCGGCTCGCGGTTGAATTTCAGTTCCCCGAACATCTGTGCGATGCTGGTCTCGATGGTGCTTTCGTTTATCATGGCTTTATGTCTTGTTGTAAACTTTATCCGGCAAATGTGCCGATGCAACTTACAAAGGTAGCGATAAAAAGCTAAAAAGTATTAGTAAAGTCTATTTTCCTTTTAATCGGCTTCTTTACGTATATTTGCACCGCCAATGAAATGATGTGGCAGAAATTTATTGTTTTTTCCGGTTTATGGTCTTGCCGCATGGATGTGGCCATTGGCCGGCCAATATGCAGAATGAATGATTATTAAAGGTGAAGCGACAGTAGTGAAGCATACCGGCAGCCATTATATGCTGGCGTGCTTACCGGATATGGACCTTTTTCCTGCCGTGCTGAGAGGCAAGATGAGGCTTAAGGGGAACTCTTCGACCAATCCTGTCGCAGTGGGGGACAAGGTGGAGTTTGAGGCGGATGTTCCGGAAAACATGAGCGGCCATGATGGCGTGACTCCGGAGAACCCTGCCGTCATAACCCGTGTGCTGCCCCGCAAGAATTATGTCATAAGGAAATCCACGAATCTTTCGCGCCAGGCTCATGTGATTGCCGCCAATATAGACAGGGCGTTTATAATTGCCACGATTGATCTCCCACAGGTGAAGCTGCCGTTCCTTGACAGGATTCTTGTGACGTGCGAGGTCTATAATATTCCGGCTACGATTGTTCTGAACAAGGTTGACCTTTATCGTGAGTCTCATGCGGAGATGTTGGAGGCGTTCCATGCCATTTATGAGGGTGCGGGGTATCCCGTCATGGAGGTCTCAGCTCTCACCGGAGAGGGAGTGGATGCCCTGAGAGATGCCTGCCGAGGCTCCGTGTCGTTGTTTTCCGGGGTGTCTGGAGTGGGAAAGTCATCTCTGATAAAGGCGCTTGACCCGTCTCTGGACCCGCGTGTGGGGAAAATTTCCGAGGCGCATCTGCAGGGGCGTCATACGACAACTTTTTATGAGATGTACGGTCTTTCATGCGGAGGTTGCATAGTCGATACTCCGGGGTTGAGGGGATTCGGTCTTGTGGATGTGGCGCGCGAGGAAATTGCACTTTATTTTCCGGAGATGCTTAAGGTGTCGGAAGGATGCCGTTTTGCTCCGTGTACGCATACCCATGAGCCAGGCTGTGCCGTGAAGGAGGCTGTGGAGGCTGGTGAAATAAGCTATGAGAGGTATTCGTCATATCTGGGGATGCTGGATGATGAGACCAAATACAGATAAAATGTCGGAGGACATTTAGTCCGGACCATATGGGCCTGGGAAGGCCGATGGGCAGGAGGTTCGGGGTGGTAGTCAGTAGTAGTGTATAGATGAAACAGATTAACAGGGATATTTTGAAGTTGGCGGTGCCGAGCATTCTTGCCAACATAACGGTGCCGCTTGTAGGTATGGCGGACATTGCGGTTGCGGGACATCTTGATTCGGATTCTGCGGCCATGATCGGAGGAATTGCAGTGGGTTCGATGCTGTTTGACCTGCTTTATTGGAATTTCAGTTTCCTGAGGGTCGGCACCGGAGGGCTTGCTGCCCAGGCATATGGACGTGGTGACATGAGGGAGTGCGCACGGATTTTTTTGCGTGCCGCCGGAATCGCTCTCGCTTGTGCCTTGCTGCTTATCGCAGTGCAGTGGGTCTTTGTCTCAATGGCGTTTGCCGTTGTGGATTGCACTGACCAGGTGAGGGAATTGGCGTCCATGTATTTTTTCGTGAGGATATGGGCCGCTCCTGCCACTCTGGGGCTGATGGCGTTCAAGGGCTGGTTCATCGGTATGCAGGACAGTGTAAGCCCGATGCTTACTGACTTGGTGGTGAACGGTATGAATGTCTTTATGAGCATTGTGCTTGCTCTGGGCATTTCTGTGGGGAGTTTCCATTATGAGGGAATCGGCTTTGCGGGAATAGCAGCCGGAACTGTGATAGCGCAGTGGACAGGATTGCTCTCCGCTGTGATTATGCTGCTTGTACGGTATCGCAGGCGTGTTTTCTCGGGGTTGTCACGTGCTGATGTGACGGATGTGTTCCGGGGTGAGCAGACGCGCCGTTTTTTTGTGATGAATTCTGACCTTTTTGTCAGGTCGCTGTGTTTCATTGCCATATATATCGGATTTACGACCATTTCGGCGCGTTACGGGGATCTTCTCCTTGCGACAGGCTCGATAATGATGAAGCTGCTGTTGCTGTTCTCATATTTCACGGATGGTTTCGCATATGCCGGGGAGGCCTTGACCGGAAGGTATGTGGGGGCCGGTGACAAGGGCATGATGCGCAGTACGGTGCGGTGGACTTTTTTGTGGAGCATGGGCATAGCTCTGGTTTTCATGATGATATATCGGTTTGCCGGCATGATGATGCTTGGTGTGATGACATCGGATATGGCTGTCATCGACATGGCTCGTGGCTATATGCCGTGGCTTCTCATTATGCCTCTTGTCGGTTGTGCGGCATTTACATGGGACGGCATATATATAGGTGCGACTGCCTCGAAGGATATCCGCAATGCCATGCTGTGGGCTGTCGCGGCATTCATGTTAACTTGGGGTGTAGGCATTTTTGCGCTCAATGCGGCAAATACGTCCGGGGACGCAGTATATGGAATGTCCGGCGCATGTTCTTCTGGCGAATGTTTTGCCGCTGCATGTTCTTCTGGAGCGACAAGATATGGCATTCTCGCTATGCATATCTTGATGGGAGCCTATTTTGCCCATCTTCTCGCCCGTACCGTCTACCTTTCTCTCCGCTATCGCCGCCTCTGATCTTTTTCCGTCGGTCTCGTGCCCGTTGTGCATGTTTTTGTCCCGTTTGGCACGTGCTGTTTGGTTAATTTGCTGGTTGTGAGTTGGTTGGTGTTTTTGTTCGTGCCCGTTGTGCATGTTTTTGTCCCATTTGGCACGTGCTGTTTGGTTAATTTGCAGGTTGTGAGCTGGTTGGCGCTTTTTGTGCCCGTCGTGCGTCTCTTGTTCTGTGGCGGGAGATTATCTGATGCCGTATTTCTTGAGAATTTTAAGCAGGGGCTTTTCTATGGAGCGCGCCCAAAGCGTGTAGCCGTGGTCTCCCGGGTGGATGCCGTCAACGGATGTCTCGTGTAGCTTGTCCGTTGCATCGGTCGTGATGAAATAAACGTCTTTGTATTTTTTCATCGCTTCGTGCATCATTTCTTCCGCTGCATCCTGCTTGGCTTTTTCGTTTTTGTCAACTGTCCGGTCGAAATTGCGTTTCTCACGATAGATTGTCTGCTGGAATATCAGTGGCTTTCCGGGATGAGCCGCCTGCAGTTTTTCGATGAAAGGGAATAGGCGTTCTTTTATCATCTCGGCGCCAGGGTTTGAAAAGGCGTCGAATACGAATGCGTCGGCTTCAACGTCGCATAGCACGTCTGCGAAATATGGTTGCATTTTGCAGTTTCCGCTGCATCCGAGGCTGAGAAACTGGAGGCCGGTGTGACGCATAAGCTGCATCGGGTAGCTCATTCCGGCGCGGCTGGTGCTGATTCCGTGGGTATAGCTTGAGCCGAATATCGCTATCCTGTGTCGGAAAGGGGAGTCTAACGGGGCGATTTCCGAGCCTTGCAGCACTCCAATTTTTGCCGAATTTATTTCACAATATATAGGAAGGTACAGCATGCATTCCTTTTCGGAGTTGTCCATGCTGCCTATAAGGACGATGTTTTCTCCGCTTTTCCCTGGTTTTGCTGCAGCGGATGATGCCCAAAGCCATTTCCCGTCTTTTTTGATATAAAGGTCGTATCCTCGGTATGAGAGCGGCATTGTGTTGAGGGCGCTGTATTCCCAGCCGTATTCTGTCTTTACTGAAATTGCGTCAGAGTTGGTCTTGAACAGGACTGCAAGTCCGGCAGGGCATCTGACCTGTATGTTTTCGCTGTTTGTGAAGCCTTTGTACTTTACGGTGTCCACACGATGATAAGGGTTTGGTGTGCCGTCAAGTATTTTTCCTATGAGATTCAGTTCGGATGCTTCTGTGAATTGCCACTGGTCCTGGGCTATTGCCGTTGTGGCGGACATTGCGAGTGCGATGATAAGGGCTATACGTTTCATGTGTGTTGAAAATTACTTCACAAAAATAATCAAAAAACTGTTGGGCCGGCTTGGCATCACACAAATTTGCTGTAATGGTTAGCCTGGCTTATGTGGTTCCCAATGTGCATTTTGTTGTCCCGTTGGGAACTATGTGTTTTTGTAATGTGTTGATGTCCATGTTGTTATGCTTCGTGATGGTTCCCGATGTGTCATTTTTTTGCCTGTTGGGAACTTCCTTGTTGTGTAATCATTTGGTTGTGAATATGTTATGTTTTGGTGAGGTTCCCAATGTGCATTGCATTGTCCCGTTGGGAACCTCATGCTTTCGTAATGTCTTGATATGCAGGTTGTTGTGTTTACCTATGGTTCCCAACCTGTCATCTTTTTATCTGTTGGGAACTTCCTTGTTGTGCAATTTGTTGGTTGTTAGTGTCTTATGTTTTAGCTTGGTTCCCAATGTGCCATCCGTTGTCCCGTTGGGAACCAAAATGACAGTGTGTCTGCATTATTGTCAGAATTATAATAGGTAATGTTTATTGTTTGCATGGCTATGGCGAATGTAGCCAAGATTTTTAAGTGCATTGCGTAAGGATGGTGAAAACATCTGATGGAGGAGGCATGAGCCAGTTCAGCGATTGCCTGCCAATTTGCGCATGTCGGGAACCGCGCGGGGCTATTGTCTTTCGTTAGACTTTCATAATTGCTGTAAATTTACTACTTTCGCTTTCGCAAATCTTGGGAGCGGGAATATGATGCTAATCCAAGGTTGGCAAGAAGAGAATAATTATTTTGAAAATCTATGAGTTTATACTCATTTTACAGGATAAGCAAGCCTTCTGAGGCAAAGGTGCCTGAGGATAGGGTGGACGGGACTTACAAGTCCTTGAGGAACAGGACGTTTTGGGGCGTTACAATGGCTTATAGCCTTTATTATGTATGCCGTATGAGCCTCAGTGTCATTAAGCAGCCGCTTATAGATGAGGGGGTGCTGACTGCCGGACAGCTTGGTCTTGTCGGCTCCGCATTGCTTTTCGTTTATGCCGTGGGCAAGTTTCTCAACGGATTCATCGCAGACTACTGCAATATACGCCGTTTCATGGCTACAGGACTGCTCCTGTCTTCTGTCGCCAATCTTCTGATGGGGTTGCTGGGCCTGTTTCATGGCTCATATGGGTTGCCACAGGTGGTCATTTTGCTGTCTTTTGCTTTTCTTTGGGGGGCAAACGGATGGATGCAGTCTATGGGGGCTCCTCCTGGTGTCATAAGTCTTTCCCGCTGGTTTCCGCAGTCAAAGCGGGGGACGTGGTATGGCATTTTCAGCGCCAGCCCTTATCTTGGGGAGACCTTGTCTTTCATTGCCACTGCTGCGGTTGTCGGTGCTTTCGGGTGGCAGTACGGCTTCATTTCTGCTGCGGTAGCCGGGTTTGTCGGTTCGGCGGTCATTCTTCTGTTCGTGTCTGATACTCCTGAGAGCCGCGGGCTTCCGTCTGTGCAGAAACTTTCTGGAGAATCACTTACCAAAGAGGACAAGATGCCGACAAAGGAATTGCAGAAACTGATTCTCAGGCATCCAGGGATATGGGTAATAGCCGTTTCGAGTGCTTTCATTTATATCACCAAATATGCGGTGGCGGGATGGGGAGTGCTGTTTCTTCAGAAAGCCGGAGGGTTTTCATTGGAAGATGCTTCCAGGGTCATAGCTTTCTCAGCCGCTTTCGGGGTGCTTGGCACTGTGCTGGCCGGATGGCTCTCGGACACGGTGTTCAGGGGCGATAGGGTAAAGCCCGCCATTGTGTCCGGTGTTTTGGGAACTTTGTCATTGGGATTTTTCTTGTTTGCCGGCGGGGGCTTTTTCCTTAATATCTTTTATGTATCTTTGTTCAGCCTTTCCACGGGAGTGCTGTATTGCATTGTGGCCGGACTGATGGCAGTTGACATTGTGCCGCGTAAGGCTACGGGGGCAGCGCTCGGCATAGTCGGCATATCAAGTTATGTGGCTGCCGGGCTGCAGGACATCACAAGCGGATACCTTATACAGGGGTTCATGGGACCTGGCGGGACGGACATGTATGATTTCGGGCCTGTGTCATGGTTCTGGATGGCCGCTTCCGTGGTATCTTTTGCGCTGCCTGTGATGAACTGGAAGAAAATGAAGCATAAGCATGAATCTGCATGATGTTGCGCGGCTTGCTTTCCTTTGATTTATAACACTAACACATACATTAATGAAACTGATAGTAACAATTGAATACAGGACACGATGGGGTGAGGAACTTGTCTGTTGTCTTGGAGACAGGCGCATACGCATGACGTATGTCTCTGACGGAATATGGCAGGGTGAGGCCGCCCGCTTCAGCCCGGACCGGGTCTGGGAATACTGGTATGAAGTCGTGAAGGACGGCAAGACGATACGCCGTGAATGGAAAAAACGACGTTTTGCTTATCCTAAGTTCTTGAAGTCCAAGGTGCTTTGTCTGCGTGACAGGTGGATTGACCGGCCGTATGACGCTCCGTTCTTGTCGTCTGCGTTTACCGGGTCCATCTTGAGGCGAGGTAAGGATACGCCTGCTGTGAAAGCTGCAATTGCAGATGTTTATGCAAGTGACAGGCAGGCCAATGTGGTCTTTAGCATATCAGCTCCGTCCATAAAGCCTGATGAGGTGCTTGCCATTGCCGGCAGTTCGGATATGCTGGGAAACTGGAACCGCATCATTCCTATGGAGTCCTTCCTGTTTCCGGAATGGAATGTCGGGCTTTATGCTGACGCTCCGTTCGAGTACAAGTTTCTTATCGCTGATGCAGATACCCTGGAGCCTTTGTTCTGGGAGGATGGCCCGAACCGGTATTTCTCAGATTTGCCGGGAGAGGATGAAACAGTCATTTCTGTGGAAGAGGGCGCTGATTTCAGGGGGCATGCATGGAAAGGCGCGGGAACGGCCATTCCTGTGTTCTCGTTGCGCAGTGAGGATGATTTTGGCGTAGGCGAGTTCTATGACCTCAAGAAAATGGTTGACTGGGCAGCTGCGACTGGACAGAGTGTGCTTCAGCTGCTTCCGATAAATGATACCACGATGAGCGGCACATGGGAGGATTCTTATCCGTACAACCCCAATTCTACATTTGCCCTCCATCCGCAGTACATCAATCTTCCTGCGGCAGGCGTTAAGGTGGATGAACAGTACAAGGAGCTGCAGGCTGAGCTGAATGCCCTCGGGCAGATTGATTATGAGCGTGTCAACAAGGCGAAGATAGAACTTTTGAGAAAAGCCTATTCAAGGACCTATACATATCTTTCACGCAAAGATGAGTTCATTTTGTTCGTGGAGAGGAACAAGAAGTGGCTTTATCCTTATGCCATGTTCTGCGTGTTGCGTGACAAGTTCGGTACGGCTGACTTCTCGCAATGGGGCAAGATTTGGCAGACGTTTGACAAAAAGTGGATTGACCCGCTTTATAATCAACGCAAGAAGGATGTGGAGTTCTGGTATTTTGTCCAGTATCATCTTGACAGGCAGCTGTCGGAGGTATGTGACTATGCGCATTCCAAAGGTGTGATTTTCAAGGGGGACCTTCCTATTGGCGTAAGCCGTACAAGTGTGGATGCCTGGCTTTATCCGGAATTGTTCCATATGGACTCGCAGGCCGGTGCTCCGCCTGACGCATTTTCTGAATTCGGGCAGAACTGGGGTTTCCCGACGTACAATTGGGAGCGGATGGCCAAGGACGGATTCGCGTGGTGGAAGGCCCGCCTGGCCAAGATGTCAGAGTATTTCGATGCATTCCGCATAGACCATATTCTCGGCTTTTTCAGGATATGGGAGATTCCTTCAGATGCTGTTCACGGACTTTTGGGGCATTTCAATCCGGCTATGCCTTATTCTGCAGATGAACTTGCTGCTTTGGGTTTTGAGGTCCGGGATGGAAGATGGGTGTCACCTCTCTTGGATGACAATGTGCTGTACGGCATTTTCGGGGACCTTGCTGAGGATGTGAAGGAGAACTTTATCAGGAACGGACGCCTGATTCCTGAGTATAGCGTGCAGAGGAATGTGACTGAGCTGCTTTCGGGAGATGATGAAAGGACGTCTTGTCTCAGGGAAGGGCTTTGGGCTCTTATTGATGATGTGCTTTTTGTAGAGGACCCGGTGCAGAAAGGCTATTATCATCCGCGTATCAGTGCGCATTCCACTTATGTTTACCGTTCGCTGGATGCAGGCAGAAGAAGTGCGTTCGAGAGGCTGTATGATGATTTCTTTTATAGGCGTCACAATGATTTCTGGCGTGAGTCGGCCATGATGAAACTGCCGGAACTGTTGGATTCTACGGGTATGCTTGCCTGCGGTGAGGATCTCGGTATGATTCCGGCCTGTGTGCCTGAGGTGATGGATTCGCTCAGGATTCTGTCTCTGGAGATACAGAGAATGCCGAAATCTGTGACTGAGACGTTTGCCGATCCTGCCAATTACCCTTACCTGTCGGTATGTACTACATCGACGCATGACATGAACCCTATCCGTGCATGGTGGGAAGAGGACGGATGGCTTACTGAGCGTTTCTGGCAGGAGGTAATCGGAGGTGAGGGGGCTGCGCCGGCTTTCTGTGAGCCTTGGATATGCCGCCGTATCCTTGAGCAGCATCTTATGTCGCCGGCTATGCTCACGGTGCTTCCTCTGCAGGACTGGCTTTCTATGGACGGTGAGCTGAGGTTCAGTGACCCGGAGGGTGAAAGGATAAATGTTCCTGCCAATTCGCGGCATTATTGGCGCTACCGTATGCATATCACGCTTGAGGAGCTTGCTTCGCAAGACGGTTTCAATGAAATTGTACGCAAGATGATAAAGGACAGCGGGCGCTGCTGATTCTATACTGCTTGGGCTTGCATTGTCTGAGAATGCTTTGACAGGGCTGAACCGGAAGACAGGTTCAGCCCTGTTTTTTCTGTTTCTTTAAATTATTTTTCTGTTTCTTTACTTTTCATGGCGGAATAAAGATTCCGTAGCAAGAAATTTCTCTTTTTTATATCACGAATTTCTTTTTCTTACAACGTCTCAGGCTGGATGTAGTGACCTTTGTCATTGAAGCGGAATAGTCCGGTTCATAAAAAACAAAAACGATATGAAAGAAGAAAGAGAAGTG
>ERZ777011.1916-NODE-1916-length-18952-cov-3.789755_pt1 | contig 18952 bp, 14 predicted proteins | sample MGYA00374964_ERZ777011 | MGnify/ENA primary metagenome ERZ777011 (study PRJEB29310, sample SAMD00008975) | mouse gut metagenome | study: EMG produced TPA metagenomics assembly of the Metagenome analysis of fecal microbiota from mouse which was promoted...
CCTGGCGCACCGCCCGGTAGGTGGCCTGGCGGAAGTCGCCCCCCTCGGTGTGCTTGAGGTGGGCCCGGCCCGTCAGCAGGGTGAGCTTCATGTCGGTGATGGGGGACCCGGTGAGCACCCCCAGATGGGTTTTTTCCATCAGGTGGGTTAAGATCAGCCGCTGCCAGTGGCCGTCCAGCACGTTTTCCGAGCAGATGGTGTCCAGAACCAGCCCCGCCCCCCGCTCCAGCGGCTCCAGGAGAAGGTGGACCTCGGCGTAGTGGCGCAGGGGCTCGAAGTGGCCCACCCCCTCCGCCGGGGCGGCGATGGTCTCCAGGTAGACGATGCGCCCCGGGCCGAAGGACACCGCCTGCCCAAACCGCCGCTCCATCAGCCGGGACAGCACCTCCAGCTGCACCTCGCCCATGAGGTGGACCCGGAGCTCCCCCAGCAGCTCGTTCCACTCCACCTGGAGCTGGGGGTCCTCCTCCTCCAGAATCCGCAGCTGGGCTAAGAGGGTGTGCACGTCCCCCCCGGAGGGCGGGAGCACCTGATAGGCCAGCACGGGCTCCAGCTGGGGGCCCTCCCAGTCCTCCTCCGCCCCCAGGCCCTGGCCCGCCCGGGTCCGGCTCAGCCCGGCCGCGGCGCACACCGTCCCCGCCGGGGCCTCCTCAGCGGGCGTGAATTTCGCCCCGGAATAGAGGCGCAGCTGGGTGGTCTTCTCCTCCCAGTCCGGGCCCTTTACAGTGTCCCGGACCTTCAAAACGCCCCCCGTCACCTTCAGCCAGGTGAGCCGCTCCCCCTTCTCGTCCCGGGAAATTTTGAACACACGGGCGGCGAATTCCCCGGGCCAGTCCGGCTCCAGAGCGTACCGGTCCAGGCCGTCCAGCAGCTCCTCCACCCCCTGGGTTTTCAGCGCCGCGCCGAAAAAGCAGGGGAACAGCTTCCGCCCTACGACCAGAGCGGACAGGTCCCCGTCGTCCAGCTCCCCCGTCTCCAGATAGCGCTCCATCAGCTCCTCATCGCACAGGGCGGCCTGCTCCAGCAGCTGCTCCCTGGGACCGGTGAAGTCGGCGCAGCCGTCGCTCAGCCGCTCCCGCAGCTGGGCCAGCAGCCTGTCCCGGTCCGTGCCCGGCTGGTCCATCTTGTTGACGAACAGGAAGGTGGGCACCTGGTGGCGCTCCAGCAGCTTCCACAGGGTTTCGGTGTGGCCCTGCACCCCGTCCGCTCCGCTGATGAGCAGCACGGCGCAGTCCATCACCTGTACCGCCCGCTCCATCTCGGCGGAGAAATCCACATGGCCGGGGGTGTCCAGCAGGGTGAGCTCCGTGTCCTTCCAGCGCAGCCGGGCCTGCTTGGAGAAGATGGTGATGCCCCGCTCCCGCTCCTGCTGGTCGGTGTCCAGGAAGGCGTCGCCGTGGTCCACCCGCCCCAGCTGCCGGAGGGCGCCGGACAGATACAGAATGGCCTCGGACAAGGTGGTCTTGCCGGAGTCCACGTGGGCCAGCAGGCCCGTACAGATTCGCTTGACCGGTTTTTGGCCGGAGCCTGCGCCCATGCTCTCACCTCCCGCCCCCAAGGGCCTCAAATGATAACCGGTTTGATTATAGCACAGGCGGAGGCGTTCGTCGATAGGCCGTTCCGGAAAAGAAGTGTCTGGATAAAATTTATATTTAACGCCAAATTTTCTATGTTTTTACAGAATTTCCAGCGCACAAGACACAAAATTTAAAAAATCAGTTGCCATATCCGCTCCTTTGTGGTATCATCTACCCGGCTGAAAAGCGCGGGCCGGTTGTTCCGCTGAAAAAGGGGGAAAACCGGCCCTAAAGAAATGAAACGAAGGAGGCGATTTGATATGGCAAAGCGCGTCATGGTGGTAGATGACTCCAGAGAGGTCCATGTACAGATGGCCAGCCTTCTGGAGGATACCGACTATGAGGTAGCCGCGTTCTGCCGCAGCGGCGAGGAGGCGGTGGGACGCTATGGGCAGGTGGGCCCCGACCTGGTGACGATGGATATTATTATGCCGGGGATGGACGGGCTGAAAACCGCCCAGACCATTTTGGAGCGGGACCCGGACGCCCGGATTGTGATGGTGTCCGAGCTGGCCTATCACGGGACGTTTGAGGAGGCGGAGGCCCTGGGGGCAAGGGGATTTGTGGGCAAGCCCTTCGGGAAGGAGCGGCTGCTGGAGGCCTTTTGGGACGCCCTGCGCTGAGCGGAGAATGCACGGAAAGGACGAAGCTCGATGAAATACGATTTTACCTCCATCCTCGACCGCCGGGGACGGGACGCCATCGCGGTGGACGGCCTGGGCTCCGGCTTCGCGCCCGGCCGGTCCAGGGAGGGCTTTGACGCCATCCCCATGTGGGTGGCGGACATGAATTTTCCCACCGTTCCCGCGGTGCAGGAGGCCATGATCCGGCGGGCCGGGCACCCCGCCTTCGGCTACTTCTCCCCCTCGGAGGAGTATTTCGGCTCCATCATCCGCTGGCAGGAGGAGCGCAACGGAGCGGCTGGGCTGGGGCGGGAGCACATCGGCTATGAAAACGGCGTGCTGGGCGGGGTGGTGAGCGCCCTCAACGTGCTGTGCTCCAGGGGGGACAAGGTGCTGCTCCACTCCCCCACCTACATCGGCTTTACCGGGGCGCTGGGCAACAACGGCTATCAGATCGTCCACAGCCCGCTGGTGAAGGACGAAAACGGCGTGTACCGGATGGACTTTGACGACATGGAGCGGAAAATCGTGGAGAACAAAATCCACGCGGCGGTGTTCTGCTCGCCCCACAACCCCTGCGGCCGGGTGTGGGAGCGCTGGGAGCTGGAACAGGCCATGGCGCTGTTCCAGAAGCACGATGTGATGGTGGTGTCCGACGAGATTTGGTCGGACATCATTCTCAACGGCCACCGGCACATCCCCACCCAGAGCGTCAGCGAGGACGCCCGGAACCGGACGGCGGCCCTCTACGCCCCCTCCAAGACCTTCAATCTGGCGGGGCTGGTGGGCAGCTACCACATTATATACAACAAAACCCTCCGGGAGCGGGTGGAGAAGGAGTCCTCCCTGTGCCATTACAACGAGATGAACGTGATGTCTATGCACGCCCTCATCGGGGCCTACGGGCCGGAGGGGCGGGAGTGGGTGGACGAGCTGTGCCAGGTGCTCACCGGCAACGTGGACTTCGCCTGCGACTATATCGCCCGGCGCTTTGAGGGGGTGGAGGTGTCCCGGCCCCAGGGGACCTACATGCTGTTTCTGGACTGCACCAAATGGTGCGCGGTCCACGGAAAGACCATCGGCGAGCTGGAGCAGGCGGGCTGGGACGTGGGGGTGGCCTGGCAGGACGGCAGAATGTTCCACGGCCCCTGCCACATCCGCGTGAATCTGGCCCTGCCCCTGTCCCGGGTGAAGGAGGCCTTCCGGCGGCTGGATCAATACGTGTTTAACGCCTGATTGGACCAAAGCACCCCGCCCGGAGCGTCGCTCCGGGCGGGGTGCTTTGTCTGCCGGTCTGATTTACCACTCGAGCCCCAGCCGGTCCAGCGCGGCCTGGAACCAGGGGCGACTGACGGTGGTGAACGTGAGGCCGCCGCCGTTCTCCTCCGACAGCTTCATCTGCTCCTCCATGGGGAGGTCGCTGAGGAGGATCTCGGAGCCGTCGGGCATCGTGTACCACCAGTCCTCATAATTGCAGCCTGAGCTCCCGGCAATCACGCCGTCGATCACGGGAAACTCCACCCAGCCGAAGTTTTCAGGGGTGCCGCCCGCGACGAAATAGCCGGTGGTCCCATTCTCCTTGTCGGTGTGCTCCACGATATAGGGGGTGTTCTCGTCCATCTTGTCGGTGATGTCCAGCTTTTCACCGTTGGCGGTGAGCCAGATGCGGCCGTCCTCCAAGGTGACGGGATTGTCCGGGGACATTACAGACTCCCCATAGTCGCTTCCGGGCATAATCATCATCGACCCGCCGCTTATGAAGTTGTACACCTGGGCGGGCAGGCCCGCCGCGATGGACAGCGCGCACCCCACCGCCAGCGCCGCCGCCAGCACCAGCACCTTCACGGAGGGCCTGCGCCCTTTTTGGGTCTGCTTATTCTCGATCATGTCCATGATTTCCTCCTTTTTCCGGTCACTGAGCGTGACCTGTTCCATCATGTGCCAATAGTTGTTCATTGCCGCTCAGCTCCTTTCTCAGCATGTCCCGGGCCCGGGCCATGCGCGTCTGGACCGCCGTTCGGGAGACGCGGAGCACTTCCGCGATCTCCCCCTGATCGTATCCCTCCCAGTAGTACAGGTGGATCACCGCCCGGTACTTGGGCGGCAGGGCCATCACCGCGTCCCACAGCTCCCGGTCAGATTCGCCCTTGAAGGGGACGGACTCGTCCAGCTCTCCTACGTTCCGCCGCCAGAAGGATCTCAGCTGGCTTCTGCACAGGTTGGCGGCGCAGGTGAGCAGCCAGCTCTTTTCCCGCCCCGGCAGGAGGGCGGCCTTTCCCTCCGCCAGCTTGAGAAATACGCTCTGGCACACGTCCTCGCCGTCGGCCCGGTTCCCCAGGTAGCTGTAGGCCAGCCGGAATACGTCGTCCCCGTATTGGCGGAACAGGTCCGCCAGCTGCTCCGTGTCCATTGCCGGCACCTCCTTTCGCCGCCTCGCTGCTGTTTCGCTTGGCGCCTTGCTGTTGTCACGCTTGCGCTTCTTTGTGATCACGCCCATAAAACGATTGAGGGGGCCCGATTATCACAGGCCCGAAAGCATTTTTTGAAAAAAGCGGCCGGCCGGAACGCTCCGGCCAGCCGCTTTACTGATGTAAGATTATGACTCCTGCGCCAGCGCGGCCTCCCGGTTGGCAAAGAAGCGCTCCCGGTCCATGACGTGGTTCCGGAGATAATCGGCCCACTTGCCGTAGGCCCCGTAGGCGAAATGGCACCCATCGTTTGCCAGCTCCGCGGGCAGCTGGCCGTCCGGTCCGGTGTACACCTCGGCGGTGTTGAGCAGCACCACCTTTTTCTCCGCCGCCGCCCGGACGATGGCCTGGTTGAAGGCGGCCAGGTTGGCGTTGTTGATGTAGGAGGCCAGCTTATTCTGACGGCACAGGCCGTCGTTCAGCGGGGGCATGACCTGCAAATATACCACCGCCTCGGGCTGAAGCTCCAAAACCTGGTCCAGCAGCTCCATCAGGCCGCTCTCATAGCTCCCGGCGGGGTAGCCCAGCTCGTTGACCCCCAGCATGATGTACACGTTGTCATACTGCTTTCGGGCCAGCGCCCCCAGCAGGGTGTAAGACTGGCCGTCGATCTCGCACACCGGATATTTGGCGTCATCGGTGCGGAACACGGTCATACCACGGGCCCAGAAAAAATCTCCGTGTTTCAGGCCGCTGAACAGCTGGAGGCCCTCGGTGCGGGAGTCCCCCAGAAAGACGGCGGTGTCAAAAAAGCTGTCGTCCTCCACCGGTTCGCTCTCCTCCAGCGGCGTGCCGAATTGGTAGGGCGCCGCCGGCTCCGGCGTGGGCTCGGGGGTAGGGGTGGGCTCCGGCGTGGGTGTGGGCGTGGGTTCCGGCGGCATGGACAGGGCGTCGGAGGCGGCGGGGGGCGGGCTGGCCGGCTGGGAGGGGGGAACGTAGTGGCCGGAGGTGGACCCGCAGGCCGCCAGCAGGACCAGGGCCAGGGCGCAGAGGACAAACGGGATGTTACGGCGCATTTCAGCAACGAGCTCCTTTATTTTGAACTGCTTGTTATGTTAACACACAAGAGATTGCGGGTCAAGGAACGAAGGGTTACGAATCGGTGTCGAAACAGTAACAACCCCCCTCACCCCTTCCGGCTGTGCCACAGCCCCATGGCCGCCGACACCAGCAGCAGCCCCAGCGCCAGACACCCGGCGATGCCCATGGTGCGGAAAAAAGTCTCCAAAAACAGGTCGGTGTCCCCCCGCAGGCCGTAGTCCATGGCCTGATAGATGGTGAAGCCGGGCACCAGCGGGAACATGGCGATGACCAGATAGGAGGTGGCCGGGCACCGCCGCCGCCGGGCCATCCACTCCGACCAGGCGGACACCGCCACCGCGGCCAGAAGGCTGGCCGCGAAGGAATTGCCCCCCAGGCCCATGGCGGCCAGATAGACCGCCCAGCCCAGCGCGCCCCCCGCGCAGCACAGCAGCGCGCCCACCCCCTGGACGTTGAAGGGGGCGCAGAAGCCCAGGCAGGCCACAAAGGCGAACAGGCAGTACAGCGTCGGGCTGTAGTCCGCGGCGGTCCCGGCGTGGGCGGGGTACATCCCCCGGAACAGGGACATGGACACCCCCACCCCCAAAGCGATGGCCCCCGCCGACAGCACCGCCCGGGCAAAGGTGGCCAGACCCGCCACCATGTCGCCGGTGAGCAGGTCGCTCATAAAATTGGTGAACACCAGGCCGGGCACCAGCACCATGAGGGCCCCGGCCACGGTGATCTCCACGCTGATGGGGACCCCCAGCGCCGCCAGGCCGCAGGCCGTGCCGCCCAGCACAAAAGCCGGCCCCAGGGTGGACAAAAAGGAGTTCAGCCCCAGCCGGTCCAGCAGGGTCAGGCACCCGCCGCAGGCCAGCCCCGCCAGCCCGGCCGCGGCGCCCTCCGCCCAGCCGCCGGAGAAAAACAGGGCGAAAAAAAAGCCGCCCACGAAGTACCCCAGCAGGCGCAGCGGAACCGGATACCGCCGCAGGCCCTCCGCCGCCTCCCGGCACAGGCGCAGGATGTCCCCCGGGTCCTCCGGGGGGGCGGCGCATAGCCGCCGGGACAGGTCGTTGAACCGCTCGATGGCCTCGATGTCCACCGACGAGGGAGGCACCCGGCGCATCACCGTGCGGGTCCGGCCGTCGGGGCAGTGGGCGCTGGCAATCACGCAGTTGGGGATGGCGAACACCTCGCCCTCCAGGCCGTAGGCCGCCAGCAGGCGGCGCACGGTGTCCTCCGCCCGGGGGATCTCCGCCCCGCAGGCCAGAAGCCGCCGGCCCATCTCGCAGCAGCCGGATAAAAGCATGTCGTAATCCATGTCGTCGCCGTCCTTTTCCCTTGACAAAACGGTTGGGCGTGGTATAATGAAGATATAGGGGCGCTGCCGCAGGCAAGTCAGCCCTCACATGTCAATTGGATAAAGTCCTATATTGACCGCTTGGGTGCAGCCGAGCGGTCAATATGCGTTTGGGGATATGTAAATCATCATACCACAATCCAGCACAAAGCGCAAGGCACAGGGGGCCAGAAATCCGGCCCCCCGCGTGTGATTTACTGCTTCAGCCCCGAGATATAGGCGTCGATGAGCTTTTCCAACTCCTCATAGGAGAAGGTTTTGTCCGGTTCCTGCTTGAAAACACGAAGCAGGTCATACGCCATGGCTTTCTGGATGTCCTTGCGCTCGTTTTCGGTGGGCATTTTCCCAGCCTCCTTATCATCAGGATAAAAAAAGTATACCATATAAAAAGCGAAATTGCAAGGCTGGCGGATTGTGCCAGCCCTGCCATTTATTTTTGTAAAAATTTATGGGTTAAGCCTTGCAAAATTTTGCCGATAGAGTATAATAGTAGCCGTATAATTGTGGCGTCGGAGGCGTCAGCCAATCAGTCCGATGGAAGGAGGGCCGTATGCCCGGCCACGTCCCACAGGGACAATTTGAGCCGATTTTCGGCGCGCTCCAGCAACTCAAATCAGACATAAGGAGGAAGAAGTACATGAAGAAACGACTTTTGTCGGCGGCCCTGGCCCTGGCCATGGTGCTGACATTGCTGCCCGTTACCGCAGTGACTGCGCTGGCGGCGGACGAGCCGTCGGTCAGCACTACCGCAATTACGCCGACCGACTATGTCACCAACCCGACGGTTACTTACTATAAAGAGGATGCGATCAACCCCGCCAAGGGTCTGGCCAACCCCGCCGGCTGGTATTTCCACGAGACCGCCAACGGCAAGAACGTGTACCACAAGGTAGAGTCGGGTGTCATCAACGGCACCAACAGCGGCGCCTGGTATGCGACGCCGTGGAAAGACGCGACCAGCTGGAACACCACCAACTTTACGGTGATTGGGACCAATTTTGACATGAGCTCCTGCTTCGCCACCACCAACCTCACCATCAACCTGCATGGCGGCTCGGCCACGTGGATTCTGAGCAACATCGGCGCGAACTTCACCAGCCTGACCATCCAGGATACGGCGACGGATGCCGGACTTCCCAACGGCACCTTTACGCTCAGCAACTTTAATATTGACCATCAGTTTACTCTGACCGCCAACAACGTCAACATCACCGGCGATGTCAGTCTGACCTCCTCCGGCACGGCCAACTCCACCCACAGCGTGAAGCTGACCAACTCCACCATCACCGGGGACGTGACCCTGGACGGCACCACGGTGGCTGACAAGACGGAGGCCCAGCAGAGCCTGTCCCTGGACCAGGGCTCCAGCATCACCGCCGCGGTTGAGGTGACGGGCGACCGCAGCACCATCACCTTGAGCCCCAACACCCAGTGGAACAGAGGGTCCGCGATTACCGGTACCAATGTGGACCTTGTCGGCGACAACGCCACCCTCACCCTGAACAGCCTGTCCAGCGTAACCGCTACGGTGGGTGTGACCGGCAACAGCAGCAAAATTGAGGTCAAGGGCGGCGGTATTACTGGAGCCAGCACCATCACCGGCTACGGCACCCAGGTGAACGTGTCCGGCGCGGGCGAAATGGGCCAGATTACTTTGTCCGATGTCGGCGTGACCGCCGCCAACAAGAGCCAGACCGCTCCCACTGTCAACCACACCGGCACCGGCCATATCGGTCCCATTGTGGCCAATATGACTGTTTTGGAGAATCCCAACATCATCAAAATCACCGGCAAAGGCCATGTGGCGGACGGCAGCCAGTTCACCAACGCCACCATCACGGTGACTGATTCCCACATGGGCACCATCACCAAGTTTGAGAAGGGTTCCCTCACCGTCACCGGCACCCAGAATGTCACCCAGAGCGCCAGCGTCGGCGAAATCAGTGACATTGGTTCAGCGGGCAACCCGGCTGGCACCCGCACCGGCCAGGTGACCATCACGGTGTCTGGCACCAACGTGGAGATGGGCGGCATGACGGGGCTGGCCGGCAACGTGAACCCCATCAACCTCAACCTGTCCGGCGACACCAACAAGTATCTGGGCACCGACCCCGTCCCCAATGATACAATGCGAGCGGGCGGCACCGTGAAGATCAGCGGCGGCACCTTCTCGAAGTCCATCACCAAAGCCGCGGCGGGCTATACCAAATACCTGCCCAGCTCCCTGCTGTTTGAAATCGTGCAGGCGGCGCCCCAGACCTATACTTATGTGGACACCATCCAGAAGGCCCAGCAGATTCAGGGCGGTGACACCACCAAGTATGTCGTGCGCTGGAGGGACGATTATCCCGATAATCCCGCTGATGCTGGAGACCTGACCCTCAAAATCGGCGGAAAGACCGAGCTGGTCATTTCGGCCAAGGTGGGTGCGGTGCTGCCCCTGCCCACCTCCCTGAGCGGCCGGAACAACATCAAGACCTGGACCAACTCCGCCGACCCCACCGACACCTATACGGCGGGTAAGACCTTTACTATGGTGGCCGGCGGCAAGGAGCTTGAAGCCCTGGACGTGGATCTGGACATCACGGAGATCACCGACATCACGGTGGTGAGCCCCGCGGGTGTCACCGCCACCCTGGACAAGGGCACCAAGACCATTAAGCTGGGCGGCGTGGTGGACTTTACCACCGCTCAGGTGGATGTGGTCCTCAAGGTCAAAACCAGCAACGCCAAGGAGACCAAGGTAACAGTTACCTATACCAAGGCGCTGAACACCACTGTGTTCAGCAGTGTCAGTCAGGTTGCAGGTGAGGGCCCCAACGGCTTGGAGATCAAGGGCAGCGGCGAGCTGGAGGTTCCCGGCGGAACGCGCTACACCGCCACCAGCAGCTTCACCGACCTGAACAGGGCCCTGAAGGTGGGCGGCATGAACGACACCGGCGACACGGCCGCCGTCCACGCCACCATCAATGTCTCCGGCTGGAACAACGAGCAGAAGACCATCACCAAGAACGCCTTGGAGGGCTATGACCCTGCCAATCCCACCAACGCCCCCACCGCCACCGCCGATTTCAGCGGCAGCAACGCCATCTGGGGCGCCGTGAACAAGGTGATGGCCAGCACCAACAGCCGCGTCAGCAGCCTGCTGACCACCGCCAACACCAACTACTGCAAGCAGATTCTCAACATCACCAATCCCACCGCTGCTCAGGTTCAGAACCAGGGCATTTTCACCACCATCTGGATTTACGCTTATCTGGACGTGCGGGTGAAGACCATCAACGACGGCCTGATGACGGCGGACCTGGTGCCCTCCTACAAGCTGATTGCGGGCACCGCCGCCGCGCCGAGCCTGCAGCATCTGGCGGAGCTGGAGCGGGTGACTACCAACCTGAAGGTCACTGCTAACTGCGCCCTGGCGCAGGACCTGACCAGCCTGGGCAACCTCACCGGCACCGCGGGCACGGTCAAGTTCAAGCTGGGCGGCTGGAATCCCTATACCGCACCTACCGATGCTACGGCTGTGGCCCACCAGGACGGCAAGTACGCCTATGAGTATAATACCACTGATAACGCGTTTGTCGTGACCCACATCTCCACCTCCAACGGCCTGGGCGCGTTCGTCTTCAACAGCACCAAGCCCCTGGTGGAGCTGTATCGCTGGAACAGCGCTCCCGCTGGTGGCGGAGCTGCCGCGTATGAGAAAGTTGATACCTATGACAACCTCCAGGCCGCGGCCAACGACACCAAGTATGTGAATACGACAGCCCCTTCCACGCTCAAGGAAGACTATGTTCAGGTCCTCTCTGGCTACACCGGCCCCACCGCCATCAGCCTGAGCGGCGAGCGGCGCGTGTTCACCATCAAGACCGCCAGCGGCGTGCAGCCGGTGACCATCACCAACAGCCAGGCGGACGGCTGGCAGCTGGACAACAACTCCACCAACACGGAGTATAAGGTGCAGCTGTTCCGCAACACCGAGGCTAAGCCCGACGAGAAGCCGGTGAGCATCGTCGTGGCCGCCGCCGCCAACGGCTCCGTCGTGGCCAGCGCCACCAAGGCCAACTACGGCGACACGATCACCCTCACCATCAAGCCCAACGCCGGCTACGGCCTGAGCACGCTGAACGTCCGCACCAACAGCGGCGCGGCCGTGACCTATCAGAGCACCACCACCAACGTGTTTACCTTCAAGGTGCCCCAGGACGTGACCACCATCACCGTCACCCCGACCTTCGCGGTGAGCAGCGTGGCCGTCATCTCGGTGACGGATACCGTCAACGGTCTGGCCAGCACCAATGCGGCCAACAACAAGGCGGCGGGCGGCAGCACCGTAACCGTCACCACCCGGCCCTTCAACGGCTACCGCACCAGCGCCGTGACCGCCGTGACCAACACCGGCGCCGCCGTGGCCGTCGCCCGCATCGCGGAGAACACCTATACCTTCGTGGTGCCCGTCACCGCCACCAGGGTGGTGATTACGCCCACCTTCTCCGCCAGTGGCCATCCCTTCACCGACGTGGCCAGCGGCCAGTGGTACTCCGACGCGGTGAGCTTCGGCTACCGCCACGGCATGTTCACGGGCTATAACGGCTCCAGCACCCGCTTTGCCGGCATGGAGAAGTTGACCCGCGCCGAGCTGGTGGTCATCCTGTACCGCCTGTCCAACGAGCCCGCCACCACCAGCAACAGCGGCTTCAGCGATGTGAGCCCCAGCGCCTGGTATGCCAAGGCCATCACCTGGGCCACCCAGAACAACATCGTGCGGGGCGGCGACAACAACCGGTTCTACCCGCTGAACTACGTCACCCGCGAGGAGCTGTCCCAGATGCTGTATGGCTACAACATCTACCGCGGCGGCACCTCCGGCGTGACCGGCAATCTGTCCCGGTTCGTCGACTCCAACCGGGTCCATGCCTATCACCTGACGGCCATGCAGTGGGCCGTGGGCAACAACGTCGTCCAGGGCAGCGGCAATCAGCTGAATCCCGGCGGCAACGCCACCCGCTATGAGGCGGCCACCATGCTCATGCGGTATGCCCAGACCTTCATGGGGCGGACCTGATTGACCCCAACGGGCGCACAAGTTTCAAAAAGCCGCCGGCCAGGAAACTGGCCGGCGGTCTTTCTTAGATAATCTTTTTAAAAGTTTTAAGATCGGGAAAACGCCCTTGAAAAGCACGGGTCCTTTGATGTATGATACAAAAAGACCCATGGGAAAGGTTGGGGCCATATGAACAAGGAATTTTTGAAGAAAATCTTTTACAAATCGCTGACGGGTTTCCTGTCTCTGGCCCTGGCGATTCTGCTGTTCTTCTGCATCCGGAGTCTGGACGAGCTGCGGCGGGGCTTCCGGTGGATCATGGATATCCTCATGCCGTTCATCTATGGGGGCACGCTGGCCTATCTGCTGAAAACCCCCTGCAACTACCTGGAGGGGAAGTTTCAGGCCCTTCTGCCGGAGAAGGGAAAGCGGTACGCCAATGTGCTCAGCGTGGTGACGGTGCTGTTGCTGAGCCTGCTGGTGATCTACCTGCTGCTGAGCAGCGTGATTCCGGAGATGGTTGACAGCATTGTGGCGCTGGCTCTGATGGTTCCCGGCCGGGTGGAGGACCTGGCCCTCTGGGTGGTGGAGCATCTGGAGGGCAATGAGGAGCTGCAAAGCTATGCCAGCGCCATGTTTTCCGATATGGAGAACTGGCTCAGAAACTGGGCCACCACGGACCTGCTGCCTACGGTGCAGGGGATGATGCAGGGCATGATGGGCATGATGGGCGACGTGATGACCACAGTGGGCTCGGTGCTGACGGTGCTGAAAAATGTGGTGCTGGGCCTCATCATCTGCGTGTACTCCCTGCTGAGCCGCAGGAAATTTGCCAAGCACGGCAAAGCGCTGGTGTACGCCGCCCTCAAGCCGGAGTGGGCTGAGGCCGCGCTTCGGGAGCTCCGCTTCGTCGACAGCACATTTGTAGGCTTTTTCGGCGGGAAAATTTTGGACAGCGCCATTGTAGGGGTGATCTGCTACATATTCTGCGCCATTATGACCGCCACCGCCGGTTTCCAGAACGCTGTGCTCATCAGCGTGATTATCGGCGTGACCAATGTGATTCCCTATTTCGGGCCCTTTATCGGCGCGGTGCCCGCCGCGCTGCTGATCCTGATTTCCAGCCCCCGGAACTGTCTGATTTTCCTGATTTTCCTGCTGATTTTGCAGCAGTTCGACGGCAACGTGCTGGGGCCCAAGCTGCTGGCGGGGAGCGTGGGCCTCACCAGCTTCTGGGTGCTGTTCTCCATCACTCTGTTCCAGGGCCTGTTCGGCTTTGTGGGCATTCTGGTAGGGGTGCCGGTGTTCGCGGTGATCTACGACCTGCTTCGGCGGTGGATTGTGCGGGGGCTGAAAAAACACGGCAAGCTGGATGTGCTGCAATAGCGGCGGACACAGAAACCTCCGCCTCCCAGACGTGGGAGGCGGAGGTTTTTTGGTACGCTAGTCCGGGCCGGAGGGGCTGAGGGAGGTTGTGGGCCGGCTGTCGCCGACGGTCTCGTTGGAGTCGCCGCGCCGGTCCTCCTCATCCAGCACGCTCTCCACCCGTTCAGGGTCCTTTTTCGGGCGCCGCATGGCCATGGCCAGCTTATAGCCGTTCTGGTCGTGGATCATCAGGTAGCGCAGATCCTCCGGGGGCACCCGGTCCCCACGCATGACGGCGGCGGCGATTTTGTCGCACTTGCGCATCATCTTCAGGGTTTTTTCCATGGTGTCCAGCTGCTTTTTCTTGGTCTCCATGGCGTCGAGGTGGCCTTCGATCAGGCTGTTCTGCCTGGCGTGACGCTCCTCCAGCTCCCGCTGGAGCTGACTTTGCCGGTCCAGATAGTTCAGCGCCTGTTTGGACAGAGACAGCTTGTCCGCGGCGGGCTTTTTCTGGGGGGATTGAGCCTGCCCCTTGGAGGGAGCGTCCCCCTTTTTTGCCAGAGCCCTGTCCAATTTCTCATTTCGCCGCATTTCCCTTGCAGCGCGCAGCTCCACGTTCACCACTTCCTTTCCGTTTGCTTCTCTGTGGAATATATCGGAAGGTTTTGGGGCGGGGTTAAGAGGAAACCGGCGCGGAGGAAAAATTATCCCCAGTCATGGCGGGAGGTGGACAGCCCGGCGGCGGAAAAAGCCTCCACAATGGCCTCGATCCGCTGGAAGCAGTGGGGATCGTCCAGGGTTTTGTCGTCCAGGACGGCTTGGATGGCGGCGATGGCGTCCAGGGCGCGGGATTCCACAGCGGCGGGAAGGGGAGGAGCGCCCTGAGCGCTCAGATAGGAGAGGACCAGGTCGCCCAGGGCCTTGGCGTAGATCTGATGGACGGCAGAATGATTCATAGGAGTTACCTCGTCATAGAATAGAATGATCGTTACAGAATAAACATTAGAATAAAACCCATTATAACACCCCATACTAGTCTCGTCAAGATGTACGATTGTGGGGGAGTGTGCGTGAAGAAAATTTTGGGCGACAGATTAAGAGAATACAGGGAGAAGTTCCACTACACGCAGATACAGGTGGCGATTTATTCTGACATTACTGAGAAGGCATACTCCAATTATGAGTTGGGCAAGCAGATGCCCCGCCTGGACATCTTGATGAGGATTGCGGATGTATATGGAGTGTCCCTAGACTACTTGACAGGAAGAACCGATAAACCAAGTCTCAACAAATAAACCCCCCTCTGTGCGCCGCGCAGAAGGGGGGTTTTTCATATCATTTTTACCGTCCCGGAGGAGATCATGTGCTCCCGTCCGTCGTCTCCCGCCACCCGCAGGGCGAAGCTTTCGTCCAGCCTAACGGCGGTCCCGGTCAGGAGCACCCCCTCTCCGTCGAAGCTGACCCGCCGCCCCAGCGTGAGGCAGCGGCTCCGGTAGCGCTCCAGATACTCCCTGCGCCGGGCGGGGAAGTCCCGGCTGAGCTGGTCCAGCGCCTCCAGCAGGCACACGGCCAGGTGATTCTGCTCCACCGGCCAGCCCTCCAGCGCCAGAGAGGTGGCGATGTCCTCCAAACCCTGGGCCCGGAAGGTTTCGGCGGTCTGGCCCATGTTGACGCCCATGCCCACCACCACATAGTCCGGCTCGCCGCTCTCCCCCAAAAAGGACAGCTCGGTGAGGATGCCGCACAGCTTCTTCCCGTTGAGGTAGAGGTCGTTGAGCCACTTAATGTCTGCCGGGGCTCCGCTGGCCCGCTCCACGGCCTCCCGCGCCGCCACCCCGACCCAGCCCGTCAGGGTGAGCAGGTCCGGCAGTCTGACCAGGCTGGGCCGCAGCAGCACCGACAGATACAGCCCGTCCCCCTTGGGGGACTGGAAGGACCGCCCGTGGGTGCCCCGGCCTCCGGACTGCTCCTCCGCCAGCAGGGCGGTCCCTGTAGGCGCCCCCGCCGCGGCCATGGCCTTCAGCCGGGTGTTGGTGGAGTCCACCAGGGGCTCCACCAGAACCTTTCCGGCAAACAGATTATCCTCCCCCAGACGGGCGGAGATATAGGGGGCGGACAGGGCGGGAGGGGGGCCCGCCAGCCGGTACCCCTTTCGGGTGGAGGACTCGATGGGCCACCCGGCGGCCCGCAGGGCCTCGATCTCCTTCCACACCGACGCCCGGGTGACGCCCAGGGCGCGGCTCATCTCCTGGCCGGAGACATAGCCCGAGGCCCGGGCCAGCAGGGCGGCCACCTGATCTCGTTCCATGGCGGTCAGCCCTCCTCCAGGCTGTCGGTCAGGGGGAAGGAGATCTCCAGCTCCCGGCCCTCCCGGAGAACGGTGCAGGTCAGCTCGCCGCCCGCGCCGGTGCGGTAGAGCACCCGCCGCAGCTCCACCAGCGAGGTCACGGAGGAGCCGTTGGCGGACAGGATGAGGTCGCCCTCCCGCAGGCCCGCCTCTTTGGGGGCGTCGCCCGTTACCTCGACGACCAGAATACCCTTCCGGTCCTCCGCCTGGGCGGCGCGGCACTGGATACCGATGGCGGGCCGCCAGCTCCGGCCAGTGGCCAGAATGTGGTTGACGAAGGGCAGGGCGTCGGTGATGGGGATGGCCAGACCCATCCCCTCCAGCACCATCGCGTCGTCGATTGCCTCGCCCTCCTCCCGGACCAGGCCGGTGATTTTGGCGCAGGTGATGCCCACCACCTGCCCGGCCTCGTTGACCAGCGCGCCGCCGGAGTTGCCGGGATTCAGGGGGTTGGAGATCTGAATAAGGCCCAGGGGGCTGCCCGACTCATCCTCGTCCCGGCCCAGGGCGGACACGATGCCCACCGACATGGAGCCCCGCAGATAGCCCATGGGATTGCCCACGGCGTACACCCAGTCGCCCACGGCCAGCTGGTCCGAGTCGCCCAGGCTGGCGGGGGTGAGCTCGGCGCCTTCAGGGTCAAATTTCAGCACTGCCAGGTCAAACTGCTCGTCAAAACCGATGACCTTGGCGGAGTAGACCAGGCTCTGGTCGATGAGCAGCCGGACGCTTACATCCACGGCCTCGTCGATGATATGATAGTTGGTGAGTACGTAGCCGGAGCCGGTGACGATCACGCCGGTCCCGATGCTCTGGCCGCCGGACTGCCAGTAGTTGTCGGGGTGGCCGGCCTCCACGGACACCAGAGAGGGCAGAGACCTCTGATAGGCCTGCCTGCCGCTGAGGGCGGGTCCGGCCGGATGGGAGGACAGGCTCACCGACGGGTCGGGATCTCCCCAGGGCAGGTCGTCGGGGGACCACTCCGGGTCATAGGAGGCCTCCCGGCTGGGCCAGGGGCGGGGGTCGTCGTGGGAATAGCCGGGCCGGCGGTTCTCCTCCAGCGTCTGGATGATGCCGTTCACAGCCCAGCAGCACACGCCGCCCACCAGGGCCAGGCAGAGCACGACGGCGGTGACGGCGATGACCCAGCGCTGCACCCGGCGGCGGGGCTTCTGAGGGGGCGGCGTCAGAAGGGAGGGGACGGGGGGCGGCGGAACGCCGGGGCCCTGGGGCCAGCGGTGGTTGAGATAATTGTCCATGGGATGGCCCTCCTTGCAAGTTCAAAACTGAGGTGTGGAGCGCTGCGATTCTTGAGCCCCCGGGGAGCCCGGGGGCGGCGCGGGGTGACGGGGAGCCTGCGCGGCTTACGCTCTGGTCAGCGTAAAAATAAATTTGGTCACGCCGTCCTGGCTGGTGCAGATGATGTTCTCCCCATGGACTTGTCCATGGGGGCCCCGGATTTCATTCCCGCCGGCGGAAATAAATTCCGCCGGCTTTCCGGCATTGCGCTGCAATGCCGGACGGCGCAAGCGCCGCCCCGCCTTCGGCGGGGCCCCCGGAAAACATCATGGCAAGGGACTACAGTTTACGCTCTGGTCAGCGTAAAGATAAATTTGGTCACGCCGTCTTGGCTGGTGCAGATGATGTTCTGCCCATGGACTTGTCCATGGGGGCCCCGGATTTCATTCCCGCCGGCGGAAATAAATTCCGCCGGCTTTCCGGCATTGCGCTGCAATGCCGGACGGCGCAAGCGCCGCCCCGCCTTCGGCGGGGCCCCCGGAAAACATCATGGCAAGGGACTACAGTTTACGCTCTGGTCAGCGTAAAGATAAATTTGGTCACGCCGTCTTGGCTGGTGCAGATGATGTTTTCCTTGTGGCTGTTGAGGATGGTTTTGACAATATACAGACCCAGCCCCACCCCGTCCCGGTCGGCGGAGCGGGAGTGGTCGGTTTTATGGAACCGGTCGAAAATAAGGGACTGCTCCTCCGGGGGGATGGTCTCCCCCTGGTTGCTGATGGTGACAGTGGCTTTGGGGCCCTTTACGGTGACGCCCAGACCCAGCACGCCCCCCTCTTTGGAGAACTTGATGGCATTGTCCAGCAGGTTGTAGCACACCTGGGTGATGGCGTCCTGGTCGCCCCACACGGGGATGGGCTCGTCCTCCGGGAGCTGGGCGTCCACCTCCAGGTTTTTGGCGGTCACTTTGCTCTCCAGGGTGAGCAGGGCCCGCACCAAGGTTTCGCAGATGTCAAACTGCTGCTGGGCGGCCCGCTCGTCGGACTGGAGGCGGGACAGGTCCAGCATGGAGCGCACCAGCCGGGACAGGCGGCGGGTCTCCGAGGAGATGATCTGAAGATAGTGGCGCTCCTGGTCCGGGGGAATGGTGCCGTCCAGAATGCCGTCGGCAAAGCCGGCGATGGTGGTCATGGGGGTTTTCAGCTCGTGGGACACGTTGGCCACAAACTCGGTGCGCCGCTGCTCGCTCTTGGACAGGGAGTCGGCCATGGCGTTGAAGGCCTCCGCCAGCTCCCCCACCTCGTCCCGGCGGGGGCCTACGTCCACCCGCACGTCCAGCTCGCCCAGGCCGAACTGCCGGGCGGCGGCGGCGATCTCCTTGATGGGCTGGGACTGGCGCATACTGGTGACGGAGCTGATGATGGCGGCGATGAGGATCACCGCCAGGGCGGTCACCAGCAGGATGGCGGACAGGTCCTGCCACATCCCGCTGATGTTGGAGGCGGCGCAGGACACCAGCACCAGCCCCTGCAAATGCCCGGTGGCCCCGTCGGTGATGGGCAGGCCCACCAGATACCGGGCCTCCCCGTACAGGCCGCCCAGGTCGCTCATGCCCACGTAGGGGGCGGAGGGCAGCTCCTCCGCCATGTCCCGGGGCAGCTGCTGGTAGCGCAGGCCGGTGAGCTCCCCGTCCCCGGCGGTGGCGTAGAGGATCTGTCCGTCGGGGGTGGCCACCATCACGTGGGTGTCGGACACCTTGGCCACCGAGGCCAGGTAGCTCTGGAAGGCGTCGGTTTTCCACACTAGCCCCCCGCCCACCGCCGTGGCCTGGATGGACTCGGAGGTGAAGCCGGCGATGACCCGGGCGTTGCGCTCCAGGGTGTCCTTTTTCTCCCGGATGGTGTAC
>ERZ777011.1917-NODE-1917-length-18948-cov-3.184883_pt1 | contig 18948 bp, 14 predicted proteins | sample MGYA00374964_ERZ777011 | MGnify/ENA primary metagenome ERZ777011 (study PRJEB29310, sample SAMD00008975) | mouse gut metagenome | study: EMG produced TPA metagenomics assembly of the Metagenome analysis of fecal microbiota from mouse which was promoted...
GGGTGACATTTCCCACATCTCCAGCAAAGGGCGACGGCTGCCCGTTCCGTCCTCTGCTTTCATTCAGTATAGTCTATGTTTTATGGCCTCATTATACAAAAGATATTGTTTATTTGTCAAGTTTTTTCAACGTACCTTTGGATATGAAGTTCTTTACTCGTTTTGGATTTAAAATGTATAAAGAACGGGCATAATAAATATTTTGTAAACTAACCCGGACAGCTACTTTTACGAAGTCCCCATATAAAATATATTCTTTTGTAAATTCAATAGAATTATCTTTTTCATTTTTCCCCACATAATCCGGATTGGCTATAATTGATTCTATTTCATTACCATACTTCTTGAAATCATCCGGATGCGAAGCAGCCATATGAGCTATATTGGAATCAGCTATATAGATAGGCGTTCCAACTGGAATATCTAATTTCAGGATATTTATTATTTTAGCTGAAAATTCACCGATTTTCTTTCGTGGCATATAATATTATTTTCCTTTTTGAGCAAATCTTTGAATTAAATGTTTTAAAAGCAGTAAACAGGTACAAGCGGTAAAGCATAAAATTGATTGAAAGGTGGTGGCTTGATGCAAGAATTTGATATGGAAGTGACAGAGGAACGTTTACATTACATGAAAAATCTATTGGTTACGCTGTACGCTGACCAGATAGGGATGGATGTCAAAAGCATTAAGGTTACGCCGGTAAAGAAAGGTACTGAAAAAGAACCGGCGTAAGCCGGTGGGAAAGGACAGGCATGTATAAATTATATATTTTTGTTTAAAGATTCTTTTACTGCTTTCACTACGTCTTCAATAATCCGCACTTGCTGGGTTGAACAATTATCTAACAGTTCCGTTATATAGGTTATAGAAGTTTGGCGGTCTTCAGGTCTGTCGTCATAAAGTAGTTCATCGGTCCTTACTTCCAGTGCGGAGGCAAGTTTTGCAAAAGTGGACAGACTCATTTTCGTGTTTGCCGTTTCAATATGGCTCATATGGGTAACGGATATACCTACTTTTTCCGCCAGCTTTTCCTGTGATAAACCTCTTGCTTTTCTGATTTTCCGTATTTTTTGCCCGATTTCATAGTAATCCATATAAACAGCCGCCTTTTCGTTATTGCCTCATTAATTTAATGTTACTTGAATTATATGGACTATCATGCTATAATCCTATAAACTATATAGGCTATTATATGCCTGTACAGTTAAAATATTATAAAAATGAACCGTGCCGCTTATAAATAATTTTCAACGAAGGATAGCTGTTAAGGAAGGAACAAATGAAATCATCATTAAGAAAAGAGATTATGGTATTATGGTCTGTTTTGGCAATCATGGCGGTCAATGCAAATGAAACGCTTATTAGCGGCGTTGAATCAGATGATACGATACTGAAATTTGTAAGCAAATTCTCCCTGGCTTTTTCCACATACAATTTTGTAGACCTGTTATCTTTTGCAGGGACGTTTTTCTTATTAATGTACATTTATAAAGAGCCCAGAAAATTTAACCTGAGTGGAGCCATTGTATCCGCTATATTTTCATTTTTATATATTTGGAGTTTCAGCTATAAAACGGCAAATGACACATCCATATTATTTGGCAATTCCTTTCAGATTTTTCTTACCGTTATGATGTTTATCGGGCTTTTCGGGCTCTTTTACATAATCTTTGAATTTTTTTGCGTCTTGTTGGAAAAGCCGGGCACGCGTAACGGAAAAAAAGAAGAATTTGGCAAAAAGCATTTTTTCATAGGGGTATGTACGATAATGCTTGGCTGGCTTCCATGGCTTATCATGAATTATCCCGGTTCTATTGCGGGAGACACAATCGGACAGCTTGGGCAATTTTTTAGCGGGGAGGTTAATGCGCATCATCCGCCTCTTTCTACCTTTTTGATAGGAGGCTGTGTGAAATTGGGGGAAATATTGATTGACAGAAATTTTGGAGTATTTCTGTATCTTCTATTACAGGCTGTTTGGGGAAGCGTATTATTTACATATAGTGTCTATAAAATGTATGAGCTTGGAATCTCTAAAATGTACTGTGTGGCGGCGATGATATTTTTTGTATTTACGCCTCTTTTTGGGCTGTATTCCCAATGGCTGCAAAAGGACATGCTTTATAGTGATTTTGTTCTGATGTTCGTATTACTCTTGAACGATATACTCCGGGAAAATAAAATTGACGGGAAAAAAACAATTCTTCTTTTCGCGGTTGGAATGTTGGTGTGTCTGCTTAGAAATAATGGAATTTATGTTATTGTTCCCACTTATATTTTTCTTGCGATTTATTTCCGCGGGCAACAGGCCAGGCGGACATGCCGACATGTCCATTGGGCGGTTGTCGAGAGGGCCAAAAACTCTATAGTTTGGTGCAGGGTTTTTGACTTGAAAAGAAAGCGGCATATCAGGATGATATTTTTGGCAATAGCTACCGTCATTCTTTATTTATGTATTACAATTGGCCTTTATCCGATTTTAGGGATCAAAAACGGAAGCGTAAGAGAAGCTTTGAGCATACCAATGCAGCAGACAGCGCGTTATTTAAGAGACCATGGCAGCGAGGTAACGGAGGATGAGAGAAATGCATTGGAGGGGTTTTGCCATGAATATGAAAGGATGCCGGAAATTTATGACCCAACCTGCGCCGACCCGGTAAAGGATATCGTGAATGTCGAGATACGAAACCCCGTCGGCTATTTCAAAGCCTGGCTAAAAATGGGAATGAAACATCCGGAGACGTATTTTGACGCTTTTATGAACATGAATTATGGCTATTTGGCTCCGAATGAACAGAATGTTGAGCCGGATTTGTCTGTGTCATATGACCAGCAGCTGATAGATATGGGACTTAGGCGTATGCAGAAAGATACGCACGTACAAATCTTTTCAAAGATTGTTTTTATCAATGTGGCATTTCCTTTTTTACGATATATGACAATGCCGGGGCTTTATACATGGATTGTTATCGTTTCCGTTGCGTTATTGATAAAGTACGGACGGAAAGCGGCAATCGGTCTGCTGGTGCCGGAGATTATGACTATATTGGTTTGTCTGGCATCGCCCTTATGTAATGGTCTCAGATATGAGCTTCCGGTTGTATTTGTGACGCCATTGATGATTGCGTGGACCTGGTATCAGGTCAAGGCACCATAGATTTATAGTTTTGTGTTACCATTCGTGGCTCGGGAATGTGCATTCCATAAGAACATGATTCAGGCGTTTTTGCTACACGGAAGAAGAACGTCGCCTTCGGGAGAAAAATATGTACAGGATAGCAGTATGTGAAAATGATTCGGACAACACATGGTTTGTAAAAAAGCTTCTTGAGGAACGCTATGGAAATGTGCTTGTAATTGACGCCTATGAGGAAGCACGCGACCTTCTTAATGATTGGAGAAGCGCAGGGAAACCATTGCAGGATATTCTGCTTATGGATATTCATTTTAAGTTCGAAGACGGAATCTTCGTTGTTGAGGAACTGCAAAAGCTTTTCGGTCGGATTTGTGTGATTTTTATGACAGGTTTTGCAGGATATGCGGAGAGGGCATTTTGTACGAATCCGGTTTACTTTCTGATTAAGCCTTTGACAGAAGAGAGGTTATGTACGGCGGTAGACAAAGCAATGGAGCGCATTAGGAAGCGCAGGGGAGCGACGCTTGTAATTTCAGAGAGAGAGGGAATCATTTTGACTCCCAAAGATATCCTGTACATAGAAAGCAATCTTCGGATATTGGAGATTTACGGGCAAAACAAAAAATGGACAGTGAAAATGAAATTTTCGGAATTAATGGAGAAACTGCCGCCGCATTTTGTGCGTGTTCACCAGAGTTTCGTAGTTAATATGAATTATGCCACGGCACTGCGAGGACATAAAATAGAGTTGCCAGGAGAAGTGGAAATACCGGTCAGCCGGGCAAGATATAAGGAGGCCAGGGAAGGGTTTATGAGCTGTTTTCAGGGCAGAGTCAGGGATAAATAGGTTAATTATGTCTGTTTTTAAGCTAATTATGCCAAATGATAGAAATCAGGAAAGGAAATGATAAAATAGAGTTGTCGGTTTGTAGAAGTCATGGAAAGGTAAATGAATTTACAAGGGAAGCTTCTATAAATATATGATGTCCATAATATGATGAAAAAAGGAGAGATGAGAGTATGTTTATGTTAAGGAAATGGAAAGTATTGGCGGCTGCGGCTGTTATGGCGGTTTCAATGATAATGCCTTCGGCTGCCGTTTATGCGGCTGAGTTATCCCAGGAAACAATCGAAGTTTCCGGAGGTGAAAAAAGGCACACGGTCGTTGCTTACGGAAAGGCGGTTGCAATCGTATATCCTGACGGAAGGACAGATATTATTGCAAATAATCCTTCGGGAAAGATTGACGTAATGATTGACGGCAGTGTGACCAAAGGTATGGGCACGGTTGTAATTCCTGCCCAAAATGGGGCAAACATTGTGTTGGAAGAGGGTTCGTTTATTGTAAATGGAATTACGGATGAGCAGGCAGATACGCTTAAGAATATGGTGGCTGCGGGCATAGTAGCGGATACGCCTGTTGCAAGCGCTTCGGCGATTGAAGGCGGAGAAGGAATGCAGGGAGCCAGGGCGTTTGCCATAGACGCGAAAGGCGGGTTGCAGGCTTCTGACGGTAGCGCGGCTTCTGCCAGCGTGCTGCCGGAGGTGCGGATAAAGACTCCGGATGTGGTCTACAGGGAATTTTCGGAGGCGATGGAGGAAAGTGTCCGTGCTCAGGAAGAAGCTGCCCGGATTGAGCGTGCGATAGAGGCTGCCGCAAGGCGGGAGAAGGAAGAGGCAACCGGGACAGAGGATGAGGATTATCTCCAGGACTGTGCAATCAGTGGACATACATTTGTGGACTGTATATATCCGGATGACAGTCCATTAACACATATCGACAATCTTGATAATTGTTATACAGGGCTTGTCCGCATGTGTACAAAGTGTTATATTTTAGATTTTAATGATGCAATTGAGCACATTCACGGAGAGGATTATTGCAAGTATTGTGGTTATAATATTCATGGAGAGAAGGCTGAAGAAACGCCTTTAGGATAAAAAAACTATAGTTATAATTTGTCGTATGAGATATGGGCAGGAGAAAATATCAGATGTTTTTATAGATGCATCGAAGTGAAAACCGAATACGGACAGAAAAAAGTAAATAGAACTGCCCCGTTTCTTCTATGAACCGGGGCAGTTAGTTATCCGACATGTAATCTTTCCTTTAATGCATCCTGTAATACACGGGACAGGCTTAAGCCGGATTCGATAACCTTATCATCCATCCATTTTGGTATACTGACAGTCCGCTTGACTGCGCGGCTGTCTTTGATATCAGCACAGATTAAGTTGGTAAATTTCCCATGGGAGATTTTCAAGCTTTCAAAATTGCTTGCGGCCGGAATGGCCTGCTTTATTGGAGCAGTAAAAAGATTATACTACCGTAAAATCACCCTGCCCACCGGAAAAAGCCGCGGCAGTGGAACCAAAGTCTATACTCTGGTCTATGGTAAGGTCGCTTTTAGGGTCAATGCCATTCTTTTTCAAAATAAACTCAAATACCATCTCAGGCATACCACCTGACCGCCCCATATGGATGTAAATTTTGACGATACCTGGTAGTTATATATGTGACCTTTGTTATTGAAGGAATTTTGCGGTCGGCGGTTTGAAAAAGAGAAAATACATACGTTATTTTATCTGCCGGGCAGCAGGTTTTGACGGAAGTTTTTCATAATTTCCAGTATTTCGGAATTGGTTTTACATATCGCTATAGGTTTTTGAGGGCTGTTGCCCGGAGCTATGATACCCATATCCATCAAGAGCCCTATGTAAGGCAGCACGTTTTTTTCAGATACAGGAAAATGAAGCTCTGTCAACGCTTTTGATAAGTATCTGGCGGAAATGTAATCTCTGTCACTATTGAGGATAAGATTCATAATCCGGTAGAGAATTTCATTTTCATGGCGGTTCATCTCAATGGCAGGGCCGTATGGTACGAGATTAGATAATTGATGTTTCCATTCAATTTCCGGGGAACCATCTTTATCCACTTCTATTCTTTCAACCAAAATTTCAATATCCCTGCGGTCAAGGGTTCCTTTTTCAATTACCAGGTCGATGATTTGCATGGCGTTTTGAAATTTATCCTTTTTAGTATCGTTGTTTGTAAGGGAAGGGTTCCGGTTTTTCAATTGTTCTTTCAAACGGGCAATCTGTGACAGAATATCCTGCTGTAAAGCATTGTAGCTTTCGTGGATAATGTCTTCGTTTCCATGGGCATTTGACAAATCCCTGATTTTTTGGGCAAATAGAACTTTCAGCTGTCCTTTGAGTTCATCAATGTGATTTTGGATTTCCGTATATTCCTCGGAAACTGTCTTTTTTTCACGGTTAAAATCTTCCAAATTTTCCACAGGATAGGCGGCGATGGCTTCGGAAAAGGAATTGCGGCAGAGCGTAATGTAAGCCGTTAAATCCTCCATCAAACTCTTTTCTTCAATAAGATGCGCTTTGGGACAAAAGCGCCTGCCTTTTGTATTGTAGGTGGTGCAAATGTAGTATTTGCGCTCCGAGCCGTTGGCAGTTCGCCTGATGGGCGTTAAGCGGCTTTTGCAGTCTTTGCAAAACAGACAGCCGCCAAAGGGGGAGGGAGCTTTTGTTAAGTTTCCCTGTTTGCAGGAACCGCGGTAATTGTTTTTGACACGTTTCTTTTTGATATTCTGAACCAAATCAAAAGCGTCTTTTTCAATGATGGCGGGATGATGATTTTCAAAAACGTACTGCTCGTTTTTGGGAACACGTTTATCTTTTCCGTGGACAGTGGAACGGGCACGTTTCCGCAAACGCAGTGTGCCGATATAGAAATCGTTTCCGAGGATGTCCCTGACCATTGCGTCAGACCACCTGTCCGATATCCGTCGGCCCGTTATTTTGCCTTCTTGCAGTTCCTGTTCATGGTGAATTTGGGACGGGGTTGGGATTTGGTTTTCCGTCAGGTAATTGGCAATCATGCGGTAGCCAAAGCCCTGCAGATAAAGGTCGTAGATGCGCCTGATATGGGCGGCTTCTTTTGGCGAGGTTTCAATGATGGACTTATCTTTTGGATTTCTTCTATATCCAAAGGGCGGCTGCGTCATCAGGGTTCCCTCTTTTTGGCGGGCGTTAAGGGCGCGTTTGATTTTTTGGCTGGTGTCCTTGATGTATTTTTCGTTGTACCATGTTTTGATGCCGATGGTGTCGTCGTTTGTCTGCATGGAGTCATAGCGGTCGTCTATTGCAATCAGGTGTTTGCCCCGCTCCTGAAATTCATCCAGCAAAAGGAGAACCTTAGCGTTGTGGCGGCCGAGGCGGGAAAAATCTTTCACCAATACCAGGTCGATGTCCTTGTCCAAATCGGCCATTAATTGGTTGAAGCCGGGGCGGTCGAATTTATATCCGGAGACGCCGTCGTCCTCGTACCAGCGGTCTATCACAAGATGGTTTTCCGACGCATATTGGGTGATGATTAATTTTTGGTTTTCAATTGAGACATAATTGCGCCTGTCGTCATCCCTTGACAGGCGTACATATCCAACATTCATAAAAAGGCGCCTTTCAGACAGAAAAATTTGTTAAGAACAGGTGCTATGATAATGATTTTTGATAATCGCCTTTAAGCCCTCATGGATATTTTGGCCGGGCTGGCCGTCTATACAGGCGACAACCCGAAAGCCCAGCTTTTTATATTTTTCTTTGGCGGTCTCAAATTCTTCTTGTGAGGTAAAATCGTTTTTCCAGAGATAATAGGTGGGTTTGCGCAAGGTCTCTTACAATCCTGACAGCCTTATTGCTATTTTATGACGGACGGATGATTTTATTGCAGGTTTTACACAAAATGGTAAATGGAGGTTTCGGTTTATTCACGCGGGCAATATGCTGCAAATCTGATGCCCTGTCAGCTTTTGTGGGATTTTTGACCGGAGCCGGAGGGAAAATAAAAAAGAGACGATGATGAAAATCAACTCTCTTTCACATGACAGTTTTCTATATTTTTATATGATAAATTGTTATTTGTTGTCCATGCTCATAAATCAGCATATAACACACATTATTTCGTATATAAAAGTATTGTTTTTGAAATATATTTTTTGGAACTACTACAGTATCTACTTTATCACATTTTAAAATTAAAGTCTAGTAATTTTTTCATTTTCAGATAGAATGAAATAACAGCGAATAAAGTAACAGTTTGTAACTTTTCATGGCTCAGGAATGCGAGCGCGATTCGTATTTTGTGGGAATATGATTCGGCAGTTTTGCTCTGTAGCAGCTAAACGTGGGAAAGTGGAAAGGAGAGGGCATGGGCGCGCAAAAAGATGTGACAATTAAGGGAACCAGCCACAGTGAGGAAGAAGCTTACTTAAAGAGGACGCTTGAGGTGGTAAAGGCCAATGTGAAAAATTATGAGGATGATGTGGCGAAGATGCAGGAAGAAATTGACGAAATGCTGGATCATTATCATGACAATGACACGGAAGTCTACACCCTTTTGAGCAACACGATTACCATGCGGGACAACATGTCGCATGCTCTGCGCCGGAATCTGAAGGCTCTTAAGAAGCCTTACTTTGGCAGAATCGTATTTTATGACGAAAGCTTTCGCAAGGAAGAATCTCTCTATATCGGACGGGGCGGCATTGCATTAGATACCACCCATCAGATGGTGGTGGACTGGCGTGCGCCGGTGGCAACAGCCTATTATGAAAACGGGCTGGGAAAGTGCAGCTACCGTGCGCCGGACGGCAAGGAGTTGCCCATTGATTTGAAGCTGAAAAGAACTTATGAAATTGAGGGCGATAAGCTTTTAGATTATTTTGACACGGAAGTGATTGCAAATGACGAGCTTTTGACAAAATATCTGGCCAAAAACAAGCAGGCGGTGCTTGGAGAAATTATTGCAACGATTCAAAAGGAACAAAATGAGGTTATCCGAAAATCGCCTTTTCACAACATTATCGTGCAGGGGGTGGCCGGTTCGGGGAAGACCACGGTTGCAATGCATCGGATTTCTTACATTCTTTACAATTATGCCCAGCGTTTTCGGCCCGATGATTTTTATATTGTGGGGAGCAACCGTATCCTTCTGGAATATATTACGGGGGTTTTGCCGGATCTGGATGTGTATGGCATCAGGCAGATGACCATGGAGCAGCTTTTCGTGAGGCTTTTATATGAAGATTGGGATGAGAAAAAGTATCAGATTCAGGAAAATGTGCAGGACAGCAAAGCGGTAAATACCCGGGGCGGCATACGGGGAACCGGAGTTTGGTTTCGGGAATTGGAAAATTTTTGCGCGGCGCTGGAAAAAGAGTATATTTGCGAGGAAAGTATTTTTTTAAATCCAAGACAGTTTGTGGAAGGCATAAGAGACGGCGTTGCAGGTGTGTTTGACGACACAATCAACGATTCCGCGCCGGGAAATACAAAGGGGCGCGCTCGCACTCCAATGGTTGAAATTCTTTCCGGCGAATCCATCACAAGTTTCCTGCGTCAAAATTCCGCCCTGTCCATACAGACGAAAATCAATCTTTTGAATGAAAGACTTCTTATTAAAATAAAGGATGAATTTTTAAAAAGCGGTATCCGCTATACGGAAAAGGAGCAAAAGGCGATTTTAAAGGCTTACCGCGGACGTTTTGGAAAAAGGGTTTGGAAGCGTTCTATTTATGATTTGTACCGGGACTTTTTGACGCAGCAGCAGAAAAAAGGACATGATGTGGAACTTCCGGCTTTGGAGTTTGATGTGTATGACCTGGCGGCCCTTGCTTACCTTTATAAGAGGGTGAAGGAGACGGAGGTAATCAGTGAGGCCCACCACGTGGTAATTGATGAAGCTCAGGATTTCGGCATGATGGCTTATGAGGCGCTGAATTTTTGTATCAAGGACTGCACCTACACTATCATGGGGGACGTTTCCCAGAACATTCATTTTGGCTATGGGCTAAACGACTGGGAGGAGCTAAAGGAGCTTTTGTTAGAGGGCGGCAGTGGGTTTGAGGTGTTAAAAAAGAGCTACCGAAATACGGTGGAAATTTCGGAATTTGCCATGAAAATCCTGGGGCACGGGAGCTTCACCTCCTACCCGGCGGAGCCCATCATCCGCCATGGAGATCCGGTGCAGGTAAAAGAAGTGGCGAAAGAAGCGCTCATAAGGGAGGCGGCGGCCTTGTGCAAAAGCTGGCAGGAAAAGGGATATGGGACTATCGCGGTAATCTGCCGGAGTATGAGGCAGGCTAAGGAGAGGGCAAAGCAACTTTCAAAAATACTTCCGGTATCTGACGGCAGTCAGGAAAAAGCCGTTTTTTCGGAAGGGATTATGGTGCTTCCCGTTGCCTATACAAAGGGACTTGAATTTGATGCGGTGCTTATTTTGGATCCGGACAGGGAGGATTATCCTGTGGACGACGGACATGCCAGACTTTTGTATGTGGCGGCAACAAGAGCACTTCATGAGCTGTGCGTGCTCCATAATGGGAATCTGACAGGTTTGATTGCAGACCCGGTGTCGGAGAAGAATAAGGAAAATGTGAGGAAAAGGATTTCTGTGATTGAAAAGCGGCCGGAAAAAGTAATACCGGGAGCGGATAGGAAGCCTGCTACAGGAAAGGCAGCTATAGGGAGGCCTTTTTCAGAGAAATCTTCCGCCGCTTCAAAGCCAACTGCCGCTTTGGGAGCCGCTGATGCTTCAAAGCCTTATGCTGTTTCGAAGCCCTCCACTCCTTCAAAGCCAACTGCCGCTCCAAGGTTTTCCGCTCCTTCAGGAGCTGTTGATGCCTTAAAACCTGATGCTGCTTTGGGGAACGCGGATATTTCAAAGCCCTCTGTTACTTCGAAGATACCCGCTTCTTTAAAGCCTTCTGCATCTTCAAAACCCACGGCCCGTCCGGAACCTGCGAAATCTCCTGAGAGGGCGGTCAGGGTTGGCGTGCCGACCATTGTCAGGGAGGATTGGCGGGAAAAATTTTATCAGAGCGGCCTGACAGATGCAGCTCCAATAAAACGAAAGCCGCAGACGGGGCCGATTTTTGGAGATATGCCCTCCACGGAGAAATTAAGGCCCATGGGGCACGCTAAAATCGACCTCTCCGTCAAATGGGTAAAAAGGGAAAAGAACGGTTTGTATTTGCAGAGCAGATATGGGGTTCTGCGCCTTTGTCCCGTCGGAGAGGAAATTGTCCGGGTGACCTTTTGGCGGCAGGGAGCGGGGGATAATCTGACGGAAGAACGACTTGCGGCGGAAAATCCCATTTTAGGAAAAGGGGAAAGTTTTTGGATGTATAAGGAATCCGGGGCCTATGTGGAGCTTTTAACGGACGCGCTCTGCCTGCAGGTAGATAAAGCAACCGGAGCCGTCAAATATAAAAGCCGGGAAAAAAAGCCGCTTTTGTCAGAAAAAAGCGGCAGCAGACAGGTGGATACCGGAAAGGATGGGAGCGAGCGAAGCTGGCTTTTCCTGGACATAAAAAAAGAACATTTCTATGCGCCGGGGATGGACGGGCGGGGCGGCCTGGCGTTAGACGGGACTGCCAGATACATTTCCCAGGGGAAAGTTTCTCCGGGAAAAGAAAAGGACAAAATGCCGTTTTTACTTTCCGACAGAGGTTACGGGATTTTGGTTGCGACAAAGGAGCCTGTGATCTTCTGCAATCTTCCCGCATACGGTTCATGGCTGTGCGTGGAGGGCGAGGCGTGGATGGACTTTTATTTTCTGGTGGGAAAAAGTAGGGAGGAATACGAAAGAAACAGATAAAATTAAGGATTGCGGTTTTGACATACCTGCAAAATTTTTTCCGCGGCTCCTTTTGCTCCCGCACATTTTTGAAATCCGGCGGAAAGGGCTTTTGCATGATTTTTGTAAGCAGGATTGCCGGCCAGTTCGCGGACGGAATGAAGGAGCGTATGGGCGGAGGGGCGCTTTTTGACCACGATACCGGCGCCAAGCTGAGCCACGCGCCGGGCCACGCCGCCCTGTTCCGAGGTCTGGGGCAGCATAATCAGAGGAACGCCAAAATACAGGCTTTCGCTGACGCTGTTCATTCCACAGTGGGAAATGAATACATCCGCCTTTTTTAAAACGGCGATTTGGTCAACCTGAGAATACACGGAAATATTCTCCGGCAGCGTTCCCAGCCGCTTTATGTCAACCAGACTCCCTACGGACAAAATAAGCTGATAATCCGTTGCTTTAAAAGCGGAAATACATTTTTTATAAAGAGACAGCATATCATTGTTGACGGTTCCCATGGACATATAGACAAGGATTTCTTTCTTTTTTTCCACATGCGAATTTGAAGGGCGGATGGAAGGCCCCACAAAAGCGTACATGTCGGAAAAAGTGTCGGCGCAGGGCTGAAACTCCGGGGAGGTGTAGACAATGGTATGGGTGTTTTCGTCACTTTGCATGATATCCAGCACATTTTTAAATGGATATCCATTTTCCTGCAGACGCCTGATCTGCCGGTTTACTTTAGGCATGGCAAGAACCATGGAAAACATATCTTTCAGGCTCTGCTTCATAATCCGGGCCGAATATTTGTTGAAAGCAAAGGTGGTGGTGGAGCAGACAAAAGGGATGCCAAGCTTTACGGCAATTGCTTTGCCCCAGACAGCCATGGAATCCGCTACGATACAGTCCGGCTTTAGCTGTTCCATATGCCCGCATACCACGTCGCCCAGCGCCAGCGTGGTTTCAACCAGAATCTTTATGGAAAAGGTCATATTTTTGCCAATCTTTGTTGCATCTTTCGGGGAAAGCTTTTGCTGGGTATCATAAGTGTCGCAGGAAACAAATGTTGCTCCGGCAGATTCAATTTTTTCCTTTAAAAGGTCATAGGAGTAATACCATACCTGATGCCCCATTGAAATCAATTCACGGACGACCCCTAAAGTGGGATTGGTATGCCCCTGGGCAGGGATACAAAAGAAAACAATTTTACTCATGGCTTTCCTCATTTCTGCAAGGCGAATTTTGTTCCTCATCCATTTCTGAAAAAATCATGGAGAAATATTTATTCCCTTGTGTTACACAGTTTTTAAGGGAAAATAGCCGCCACTATTCGCACTAGTGACGGCCTGATGTAAATTAGGTTTTTGCTGTTGAGGGTAGCCGCTTCTATGGCTTTCCCTGTTTTTAATATAGCATATCCGGCAAAAGGATTCAAGAGGGCGCGTTGAAGGAATTTATTACATTGTTCGGCGGCGGCCACCTGCCCGCCCTCCAAGCACATTGGAGCCGATTATCATATCCCAGCTGAAATTTTCTATAGGCTGGCGCGAGACAAGGAAGTTCCCGGCACGCTGTGTAAGCTGTGCAAAGTTGACCACATAATCCTGTGTATCCCCGGCATAAGTATAAATGGTAGATTCGCTTCCCATAAAACCGATATCCGCTTCATTTGTAAGCACGGCAGTCATAGTTTTGTCTGCGCCAAAGCCTGTTACAAGGGTAAGGTCAATCCCCTCTTCTTCAAAGTAGCCTTCCTCAATAGCGACATACATGGGCGCATAAAAGATGGAATGAGCAACTTCATTTAAGGTAACTTCTTTGGAAGACGCGCCGTCTTTAGAGGGATTATCACCCTTACTTCCACATCCGGCTAAGGACCCGATGAGCAGAAGCAGGGCAAGGATGAGCCCCGCTGATTTTTTGAACAGGCGGACAGTTTTCATTGGCTTTTCTTTCATAATAACCTCCATTTCTTCATTGAAAACCTGACAGACCGGTCTTTTTGACACGGCAGTTAATAAGCTGGCCTGCGTGATGCGGCAGCATTTGACAGTTGACAAGCTGGCCCGCGAAGCGTGGTGATTTTGGCAGTCAATAAACTGACTTGCGAATCCCGGCAGCATTTGACAGTCAATAAGCTGACTCGCGAAGCGTGACAGCATTGATATGTTATCATATGTAAAAAGTCAGAAAAGTCGCCTGTCCTCAAAAAATTGAAAAGTATCTTTGCGACGGCTTATTCGCCTTCAATTAGTCCCAGAATCCACTCAACCCAACCTCTAATTGTTGAGGCTCGGCGTTTGAAAGTTTCGGGAGATCCAACATTGTAAACGCCACAATTTTGCATAATTTGTACGATCATATTTCTGCTTGGCATTTCACCGCACCGAAGATGAATTTTCAGTGTTTCATTAAATGCTCTATGGCGAAGAATGGCTGTAGCGATTGCAATTTGCCGTTCCCGGTAAGGCATTTTCATTACACGGTGACCCGCACCGGACAGAGAAAAATAGACAAAACCGTCTGAACGCCTTTCGCCTTTCTCTATAAAACCGAGGTAATGACCGGCAGTAGTATAATAGTTTGTCTGCCTCTCTCTGAAAATGTACCTGTTTGTGATATCCTGCTTCGTCATATCTCTTTCTGACAACATTTCCATCAGGTTGACAATTCTTTTCATGCTGTCGGCTTGAGGGAAAGCTACTTCCGCCTCCGAACAGATTGGCGTGTTCTCAACAATAGCTTGTATGTCGGCAAGCGTAATTTCAGGGGAAAGAATATAATTCTTTTGTTTTATAAGCGACAAAGAATTATAATTTTGCGGATCGGTGAATTCATATTGATATAAGTAGTATACACCGTTTGAAAAAACAAGAAATATTGGTTTGATTTTCTTTGTGACACGGTCGCACCATGCCCGGTAAGGATAGTAAAGCTGCCTCACCAAAAAATCATTTGATATATCGCGTTTCGCCTCAAATAATGCAAGACAGCTACGGCCTTCGTATGCCGCATCAATCTCGATTTGAGAATTACGAACTTCAACGGCTTGTTGACTGCCGCCAACCGAAATGTTAAAACGAAACTCTCCGGAACTCATGCGCCCGCTCACGGTAGGAACGAGGTTTTCGTCCTCAAGAAAATCTTCAAGAATACCGCAGGCATTTGCACAGTTAAGTGCGATGGCCTCACTTACAATGTACTGCGGCAGAAGGCTTTGAATGCCTGATGGCAAGCTGACCCTTTGATATTCAAGTGCGCACCTCTCAAAATCGTGATACGCTGAAAACCTTGCTATAACATAATCTCCACGTGTTACAGGCAGGATGGCAAGATTGTTATCTCGAAAGATTGACGGGAGATTAACCCTATGGTCGAATTTCGTCATCAGCCGTGGCTCACGCTCGGCTTTGATTTGGTCAGCAGTAATCCGGAACATTCCGGCTTTTGAAATTTCATTAAGTATATTATGACGGGCAAATAAGGTTTCCCATGCAGTATCATTCAATCCCATAGTTCCTGATTAAAACTTCCTCGACAGCTCCTCGCTTGCTTGCATCGGAGTTTATTGCTCTTTTAGCATGAACGATTTCAACAGTGTATTCGGTGTACAGTTCCCTGATAAACTGTGTTGCAGAATTGGAGAGCAAGAATCGCACCCCGCGTGCTGCCAACGCATCGCAGCAGTGCTTAAGCCTCTCCTGCTCCTCCCGGCCAAAGCCGCCCCGATTGTAGCCGGTAAAACTGGCCGTATCCGAAACAGGGTCATAGGGAGGGTCAAGATAAACAAAACCGCCCTTTGGTACCCGCCTAAGCACTTCCTCAAAGTCCATATGAAAGAGTTGAATATTGTTTGCGGTTAAATACTTGTTTACTGATCTCAAAACAGGGGCGTTTACAATATTTGGATTTTTGTAATGTCCAAAAGGAGAATTAAACTCCCCCGATGCATTTACCCGAAAAAGTCCGTTGTAGCAGGTCTTGTTCAGGTAGATAATTCGAGAAGCGCGTTCAACGGAGGACATTTTACGATAAACTTCTTTGTCACGGTCTAAATCTCGAATTTTATAAAAATACTCTGCCGTATTTTCGTGCTGTTCTAATGCTGCAATCAAAAGTTCAACATCATCACGGATAACCTCATAAACGAGCATCAGGTCAGCATTGAGATCATTGACAATGGCGTTTTTTGGCTGAAGAGAAAACAAGACGGCCCCTCCGCCCAAAAAAGGTTCGCAATAGGTAGTAATCCGTTTGGGAAGTCGAGGAGTAATCTCATCAAGGAGTTGCCGCTTGCCCCCAACCCACTTTACAACTGGTACCGCTAATTTGTTCTTTGCCATTGCACTCACCCCCTATCCACGATATACATTCTCTTTTGTTTTAACATAAGCAGCTTGATTTCGCAATCATTTTTTTGCCATATTCTATCCACGGAAATGTATGGGTTGAGTGAAATATCCTTGACAAATCCCGTTTTGAATGGTTATGCTGTTTCTCTCTCCCTGCATTCGTTATTATGGCGCAATCTCTCGTGTTTCAGGCCGCGGAAGACATTTTATTTAAAGGATAAGTTAAAAGAAAGGAGCATATGCCCAGCACGGCAACACAGCCAAGTGTAATGTTAAAGCCAATACGTTCGCTGAAAAATCCGGCCACCACCGGAATCAGCATGGAGGATGCGCCGGTAAAAATACTCAGTGCAATCAATTGGCTGCTGCTTTTCAGTTTTTCAGGCGCAATCTCTAAAATCAGCATTTTGGAGGCGACGAGAATAATCGGGGTGGAAAACAATTGGAGAACGCTGCCGCCTATAATGAGAGCCGGACTTTTGGCCATGGCAAATAGAACAAACTGGATCGTTAACATAACGGAACTTAAGCGGAGCAGTTTTAAGCCGCTGAATCTGGCAAGGAGATATGCGCCTGTGAGATAAGTGGGTATTTCCAATAAAGACTGCAAAGACCACTTCATGGAAATTTGCGCATCCGACGCATGAAGATCAATCATTTTATCAATCACGGTACAGTTATTTGCAATCACCATAGAGTACATCAGAAACAGGATAAGGATGAGCAGTACATACCGCCTGTTTTTCATTAATTGCTTAAAATCGTCCGCTGTCAGTTTGCTTTTTTCCGCTATCCGGTCAATATCGGGCAAAACGGCGAGGTTTAGCAGCGACAGTACGGTAATTATGATGATACTGATTCCAAGCCCCCGATAGGAATAAAGGCTGATGATGTAGGACGCCGCCATACTGCCGACCGCCCATCCAATAGACCCAAAGGCTTTGATAAAGGACAAATTCCTGCGGATTTCCTCGCAGCATCCCAAAACCCATGTGTCATATAAGCCGCAGCAGGAATTGAGCAGGCCGCCGGAGAGGGAAACCAACACAAAGTAAACGGCAATCGCCGCATTTTGGGTCGAAAAAAGGATGGCGGAAGCAATTCCGTAAACACACAGACAGACAACGACAATCTTTTTCATAGTTTGATAACGGTCTGATAAAATTCCAAACAACAATTGCATGATAATGGTAGCGGCCGCATACCCGGACAGGATAATCCCCCGTTGAAATGCGGAGTAGCCTATTTCCGATAAATAAGGAGTAAATTTTGTGGATGAGAAAGAAAATATCCCATAAGAAAGGATATAAAAAATAATGAAATGAAGTTTATAATTACTTTTCATCATGATACCTCCGACACACTACGGATCTTATGAGCGCAAATTTTGTCTGATAATTTATTATATATTTTTAAGGGGATTTTGTCTATTTCAAAATTATTTTATAAAAGCCACCATCCGCACGCCCCGCTTGGCACAATTTTTGAGCCGGATTCAGTCAACGTAGCCTGTACGCCTGCTTCATTTGGTCAGAGCATTTATGCTCTTAAACTCCCACAAATTGCGACGCACATCCGGCAGAAAGCTTTTTTTAAACACACTGCGGCAGAGGATTGGGTTATCCGGTTTGTTTTTATGGACAATCAAAGGTAAAAACGATATAATAAAAAGCATGAAAAACAGGCATTCTTTTTCCGGATGCAACTGTCAAAAATTAAGGAGGATAAGGTAATGGGCTTAATCAGGAGTATTGTTGCGGCGGCAGGCAGCGGTATGGCGGATCAGTGGAGAGAGTACTTTTATTGCGATTCGTTAGAGACAAATGTCTTAGTGACAAAGGGCAAAAAGCGTACCAATAAAAGGAGCGCCGGCAACAATAAAGGAGAGGAAAATATTATTTCCAACGGTTCTGTGATTGCTGTCAATGAGGGACAGTGTATGATTATCGTAGACCAGGGGAAAATCGTGGAATTTTGTGCGGAGGCAGGGGAATTTACATATGACACATCCTCAGAGCCCAGCTTGTTTTACGGAAATTTAGGCGAAAATCTTACGAAAACATTTGCTATGGTGGGCAAGCGTTTTACTTTTGCCGGGGATACCGCAAAGGATCAGAGGATTTACTTTTTCAACACCAAAGAGATTATGGGAAATAAGTACGGCACGGCCAATCCGGTTCCTTTCCGCGTGGTAGATGAAAATATTGGTCTGGATATCGATATTTCGTTACGGTGCAACGGCGAGTATTCTTATAAGATCGTGGATCCTCTTTTATTTTATACGAACGTATGCGGCAATGTGGTGGAAGATTACGAGAGAGAAAAGCTTGACAGCCAGTTAAAGGCGGAGCTTATGACGGCCCTGCAGCCTGCTTTTGCAAGAATTTCCGCTATGGGTATCCGCTATAGTGCGGTTCCCGCCCATACGCAGGAGCTTTCGGAGGCTTTAAACGACATTCTTTCGGCAAAATGGTCCGAGCTCAGGGGAATTGAAATCGTATCCTTTGGCGTGAATGCAATTAAGGCGTCTGCGGAAGATGAGGCAATGATCAAGGAGCTGCAAAAGAGCGCGGTTTTACGCAACCCCAATATGGCGGCGGCAACTCTGGTGGGAGCGCAGGCGGAAGCTATGAAATCGGCAGCTTCCAACACGTCTACCGGTCCCATGATGGCCTTTGCCGGAATGAACATGGCGACGCAGGCAGGAGGAATGAATGCGCAGCAATTGTTCCAGATGGGACAGCAGGCGGCGCCTGCACCGTCACCGGCTGCGGCATCCGCGCCTTCATCTGCTGCGCCCGGA
>ERZ777011.1918-NODE-1918-length-18927-cov-15.520454_pt1 | contig 18927 bp, 14 predicted proteins | sample MGYA00374964_ERZ777011 | MGnify/ENA primary metagenome ERZ777011 (study PRJEB29310, sample SAMD00008975) | mouse gut metagenome | study: EMG produced TPA metagenomics assembly of the Metagenome analysis of fecal microbiota from mouse which was promoted...
TTTACTCATCGTTGGAGGCACTGTTAAACATAAATGTCATCGCCACATTAGAGGATTCGTTCAATTCGCCCCCGTGGCAACAGACCTTCGAGTTCAACAGCAAAGACAGCAGCGACGACGATGGCGGCAAAACTCCCGGCATCATCAACCCCGTAAATCCCGGAACAATAACCCCCATCGGCTTATGAAGAAACTACTGATATTCCTCATGGCGTTAGTGACCCTCGCGGTCACTACACCAGCCTTCGCCGCAAAACGGTCGATTATGGAGCTGCCTCCCTACGAAAGAGCCGTCGTGATTATCAAGCACCACGAGACCATGCACGACTCCCGAAAACATTGGCCATACCTCGGCTACGGTCACAGAAAACTCCCCGGCGAGAAATACTTCCGAGGCTACAAGATGAGCGAACGCGAGGCTGACGCCCTCCTCCGCAAAGACCTCAACAAGTTCATCGCCCTCTTCAGTGACCTCAATCCCTCCGACGCCCTCCTTATGGGAGTCCTATCATACAACATAGGCCCCGGCGCCGTCAAAAAATCAACCGTCTACCGCAAACTAAAATCCGGCAACCGCGACATCTACAAGTCCTACATCTCCCACTGCCGCTACAAAGGCAAATGGCACAAAGGTCTTCACACCCGCCGCTGCCAAGAGTTTGCTGCATTATTTGCTCGTTAAGTTGCTGCATATCAGGCCCACTTAAAATATATTTATTTTGAGTGGGCTTTTTCCGTTTACCTTATCTGTCCGTTGGTATTATCTATTGTAACGACTAAAAACTACACCCAGTTATGAATAAACTAATTTCAGTTATTGTCTCCCTCATGGCGACCTTTAATACCTTCGCTATCGATCCAATAGGAGCAAGGATTGACCGAGAAGGAGGTATGGACATTCCAACTCCAATCTTGGTTATCATGCTGATTATCGCAACCCTCGGTTGCTTTGGAATGGGTTTGTCCAAGAATAAGGATGGAAAAAGAGATTCCTCCGGTATGATATGGCTTGGCATTCTCGGCCTCGGAGGGCTTGTCTTTGTATTCAGTCATATATGCTGATAAGCATAAAGCGGTAACTGACAGTCTCTACGAGTAAAATTATATAGCCATTGTTTATGTGTGCTTGGCATTTTTTTTGTAACTTTGCATTTGCGGTGCGTTCATTACGTGAACGTGAAGCAGACATTCGGAAAAATGAGCGTCAAGCACTCGGTTATCTGATACTGAAAATCTGGACAATTTTCGACTCTACGCAGATGACAAGCAATGGCGCTCACGCTGATGTGTATATACCGGTTCTACGAACTGTCATATATGCCAAAAGCGTGAGCTTTTTACTTGTTACTCGTAGATGGGCAGTCCAGAGCCTCAGTATGGTAGCATTGTTTGAAGTTCACGCTTCTTTTGTAGACATATTGATAATTAACCAATCAGTAATCACAAGATTATATGAACCGATTATTACTCTCAGCCCTACTGCTTATTGTCAGCTCGGTGGCAGCTTTCGCTCAAGCGGAATGGGAATCAGCAATTCCCAGCGGTTTGGCATGGAAAGCCGAGCCGAGACTAACGACCTTCTCGACCACGCTTTCGGGACTCCGCACATCGAACCTGACAACAGAGTCTTATGACAACAAGAAGAACAAAAAGGTCGGGTACCTCTCCACCTATCTCACTCAGCAAATTCCTCTCGACCGCCCTTGTGAGATAAGCTTCATTGTTCGTAATACCAACAACTATGTGACCGGTCCTAAAACTCACGTTACCCACACAAAGAAAAAGGTGAAGGGCGGACGTGTCGTGGCAAACATTGCCCAATCACTGCTGCTATTCCCGATTGGCCTCGGTTCTTGGTTGTGGAATCCGGCTCGTGAAACCGTACAATACGGATACACGGATGATTCCCCTTCACAAGTATATTGGGGCTACACAATCACTGTCAAATCAACAAAAGGCTCAACAACAACGTACTACAAACGTTTTTGTCACTCAGATGGATATACTGTCGACGAATTAAGCTCAGACAACAACAATTGGCGTAGAGCCTACGGAGCCTCTGGAACAGAAAATCTGAAACTTGTTTTTGACAAGGACAAAACGCTCAAACTGTATTCAGGTAGTGACTTTCTGAAAACATTTCCTGATGCTGCGGCTATTACCTATCTCGGACTTGATGCAGGCTGTAATGCGAAATTGGAGACATCAAACTTCTCCATACAAAAGACAACCAATTACGGTACGGCAAAACCCATGATGGAAGAAGCTGTTGCCATGATACAACAGGAAAACTATTATGGCGCATCGAAGCTTCTTACCGAAGTAATGGACAAGGTGGGATACAGGGACTTCAATACATATTACATGAAAGGCTATTGCCAGATGGCTCAGAACAATCTACGCACCGCTATAGACGAACTGACCAAAGCTATAAACCTCCCATCCTCAACAGCTTCAGAACGGGAAGGAGCATATTATCTTCGTGGCTATTGCAAGGCGCAGCTCGAAGACATAGATTGCGTAAATGACATGCGCAAGGCTGGTGAGGACGGCAGGACATGGCTGAAGGAAATGCAACTGGAAGATTTCTATCCAAACCAGAATGTGATAAGGGAGACCTCCGTTCCGACCCAATCGAATAGTCGTCCTAAAAGAGCGCTCAACACTTCAAAGAAACCTCCATTGAGAAAATAAGTTATGAAACACTCTTTCAATATCATCCCCATATTAATTGGGTTGATACTCGTATGCGGGTGCTCCAACTCACTTCAAAACATTATAGAAGAGACAAAAGAGGCCACCGTCACCATCTATACATTCGATGAATATGGTTCTCCCTCCGGTGAAGGCTCCGGCTTCTTTATTGATGACAAAGGGACTTGCCTCACCAACTACCATGTCCTTGATGGTGCTACCAAGGCTATCCTTAAAACATCGGAAGGGCTTGAATTTGAGATTGACTCCGTTCTGATTTCCAACAAGAAAAAGGATATAGTCAAGTTTAACATCAAGAATCCTGACAAGAAACGGTTTGCTTACCTCCGTTTTGCCAACTCGGAGCTGAAACAAGGAGATAAAGTCTACAACGTCAGCTCGCCTGTCGGGCTGGAGCAGACTGTTTCAGACGGCATCATATCGGCATTGCGAAGCGACTCACATGGGGATATAGTGCAGATAACCGCGCCCATATCTCCGGGTAGTAGTGGCAGTGCCATCGTAGATGAGAACGGAGATGTTATAGCCGTTGCCACCTTCCTCCATCGTGGCGGTCAGAACCTCAACTTTGGCGTAAAAATGTCTGACGAAATATTGGCTCTGATTAAAGATAATGAGTTCAGCAAAAAGAATCCGAAGTTCAACAAGAAAGCAGACTTCGTTATTGTAAACGTCCCGGCTTCCAACGCCCCACATGTGCGTCTGAACGCAATAGAATTTAAGCCGGACGCGACCATAGCTTATTTGTCCTACTCCAACCTGGATATGACCCGTAATCCTGCACAGGTGTCATTTCAGACCGAGGACAAGACAAAATCATATGCCTTGATTGACGTTGCAAATGATAAGAACTATGCCATGACCTCCTTCTCGACCGCCGACCATGAGGATGAGACTTTGATAGTTCCACTTGCCTCAACGACCCAATTCCGGATGGTTTTCCCGGCCATACGCAACAATGCAGACCTGACTGATCTTGAAATCAAACCTCAGGGAGATGCAGTCGGCTGGAAATTTGAAGGGGTGAATATTGCAGATGCCCGTGCTGCGCTCCACTATGACATGGAGACATATCAGAAAAACTATGCGTACGTCATGATGAGAGAGGGTGAACTTGACTATGCTCAGGAACTTTTCACTCAGATTCTCGAAGAAACTCCTGATGACGAGGATGCACTCAATGCCATGGGTATATTATCCTATGTGCAGGGCAACTTGAAAGATGCACTGACCTACTTCAATGAGGCCATTGAGAACCATCCGTCAAGCGAGACATCCTACAACAATCGAGCAAAATATTATGCCGATAAGGGTGATTTGAAGAAGGCCAAAGCAGACCTCACAAAGAGCATCGGCATCAATGAATCGGGTGAAAACTATCTCAACCGTGCCGAAGTCAACATGGGACTGGAAGATGTCGAAGCTGCTCGTGCCGACCTTACCAAGGCATTGGAAAAAGGCGGGTTGATTGAAGACCCCTATACCTACTACAAACGAGCTTGCTGTGCCATATATCTCCGAGACTACCGTCAAGCCAACGAAGACATTCGCATGGCTTATAAGCTCAATCGCGACCCCGACTTCGATAAACACCTTCAAGAACTCTACAACGCGATACCTTAGTCATAACAGTACACAAGATCCTGAAAAACGACGGGGAGATTAACATCCTGTTGATTGCTCCTAATGTTCATAAAGCCAGCTCAAGGCCATAAGTGTCTTGGACTGGCTTTGTTTTGTTTTGAAGTGTCGCATAAAATCACTAAATTTGCATTAGTTTATTCTTTTGATGTTGTTATGGCAGATTTAAATAGATTAAAAGTGGTTCTTGCGGAAGAGAAAAGAACCAGTGTATGGTTGGCTGAACAATTAGGAGTCAATCGCACAACTGTGTCTAAATGGTGTACAAACACTAACCAGCCGGATTTGAATACCTTAGCTAAAATAGCGGAACTACTCTGCGTTGATATATCACATCTTCTTAATAAGACCTTGATAAAGGATTGATATAATGGCTATAACAGAAGATGCTCTTATCAGATATGGTGTTCTTGACGGCTGTCTGAGGCGACTCGGTCAGGGATATTCCATTGATGAACTTACTGATGCCTGCAACAAGAAGCTTCAATATACTACCGGCAGTTCAGTCAGTAAGGTGCAGGTGCGAAAGGACCTTGACAGAATGAGATCTCTCTATGATGCTCCCATAGATGATAAATCATTCGTTGGACATACAAAGTACTTCCGTTATACAGATCGGAACTTTTCCATCAATAATATGCCTTTTAGCGACGTGGAAATTCAGCAGACTCGTTCTGCATTACAAGCCCTCGGTCGATTGAAGGGAATGCCTCAATTTGCATGGATAAACGAGCTCCTGACCAAGCTGGAAGACCGGATGTTTTTAGTACATGAAAATTCAGGAGCTACAGCTATCGGTTTTGACGAGAACCCACGCCTTGAAGGATTGGATTGGATTTCTCCTTTGTATGAGGCAATTGTTAATAAGAGGCCACTGCATATTAAATATAAACCACATGGGAAATCAGAAATAGAATGGGACATTCATCCATATTACCTGAAACAGTATAACGGACGTTGGTGGGCGTTGGGTAAAAACAATGATTACCCCGAAGGTAAGCCAACTTCCATCCCGGTAGATAGAATCATAGATATTGCAGAGGCTTCTTCTAACATTTCATTTATTGAAAATGACGGACCTGATTTTGACACCTATTTCAAAGATGTTGTCGGTGTTACTGTCCCCGACATGAATCCGATTGACATTGATATAAGACTCATTCCGGGCCGATTCCCATTTGTAAAGTCCAAACCACTACATACATCTCAGCAGATTATAGATGAGGAAGCAGGGATAATTCGGCTTCACATAATCCCTAATCCTGAACTATATTCGCTGCTTTCTTCGTTTGGGAAGGACTTGGAAGTATTGTCGCCTAAACAAGTACGTCTCCAAATGAAGCTGATTTCTGAAGGAATGGCAAAATTTTATGAAAGATTATAGTCGCAGTATAATCTTTGGTCGTAATTTTGCAGCGTAATTCTTAAAGATTCGTTTCTATATGAGCAACAGCGCACTTCAGGAGAAGGTTTACAAAGTAATGAATGCCCTTACCCGTACTGGCGAATTTCGAGATATCATCGAAATCGTTAAGGAACTCCTATGTCTTATTTATATATCCTCAAGGTCGAATCTGAATCTGGAGGAATATAACGATGATATATACACACTACGTAATGAAATTCCAGGTTCCAAGGTTGATCCGTTTACTAAAAACATCTTTTACGAGGATGTCCTGATGTTATCTGGGGCAGCGATGCTACATTTAATCGAGGCTCTTCGTAGTTTCGATATTTCTGATGAAGTAAAGAGATCTGAGTTGGCTGACTCTATAATAAGCTTTGCAATAGAACATACTGGCAAATCATCAGGCCAATTTTTGATTAACAATAATCTTGCAAGATTGATTGCGTTCCTTGCATGGGAAAGAGAGATGGATGATGTCGTAGATCCTTTTGCCGGGATTGTAAGCTATGCAGTTACACCGGAATTTTCCGGCATAAAATTTCGTGGAAGGGAGTATTCTCTTGATGCTACCGTTATAAGTAACCTGCTGTTGGCTATCCACGGACGAGAACAGTCTGTAGAGGAAATGAGTATGGCAGATAAATGGGAATACCCTGAAAATGCGGAGGATTTAATTACAATTCCACCGATTAACTTTCCGACAAAAGAACTGTATAATGACATCCCGTGTAGTTCTAAATATGTTCATGAGCTTATAGTTGAGTCTTTTATAGAGAATTCCGAATCTAAAAAGGCAATTATATTGCTTCCATCTTCTTTTGCATTTTCCCCAAATAGCGAATGGTTACGAAAAGAGTTGCTTAACAGGAACTATATAGATAAAGTAATCTCATTGCCGTCCGGGACTCTAAATGGAACTCAGATCACTTCTTTGATTATCGTATTGGACAAATCGAGGGCTGATTGGGACGAAGAAAATATTACTTTTATCTCGCTTGTCGATTGTGTAAGAAACATTGGTAGAGGACGTAGCGAACTCAATCTTGATTATGCTAAAAATCTTATACTCAGTAGACATGGGAAATATGCCAAGGACGTCACAATCGATGAAATTTTAAATTCGATTAATACAGATATTAATCCCGGAAAATACATTGTAGGGAATTTATTGCCGGAAATATCCGCAGATGCTCATATTGCGCCTTTGTTTGCTTTTTTGCAACCACTTGAATTACAACCACAAAGAGTTAAATTGGGAGAAACAAAAGATATTGTAGGTATAAAAGACTTGTCTGACACCTATGATTTTACCATTATAGGAAAGCCATCATCAAAAACCACATCCAGGTATTTGGAATTGGCTGAGGATGCCATAATTTTAGCTCTCAGCACAGGCAAATTTCACATAGGGCGTTTCAAATACAACGGCATCCCAATTGGATTGAGCGCCAATCTCGCGGCATTTGCCCCGGAAGGGATTGGCGATATGGACTATATTCTTCTTGAATTATCCAAACCATATATTTCTAAGCAACTTGAATTGCTTGGCATAACCAATCAACCAATCTCGGATTATGTTTTTCGTAATCTGCGCATAGTGTGTGAAACTCTTCCCCGTCAAAAAGAGATTGTTCTGGAAGCACAGAAGCAAGTCGTATCAGAATTGCATATCGGCTTGTCGGATGCCCATACCGACTATCGCAAAGACGTACATATTAAGAAACATGCCATCGGACAAACTGTCGGCTCTATCGGCAACTGGTGGACCTTATTGGAAGAAGCAAGAGACAAAGGCAATCTCATCAATGAATCCGCGATAATTGGAGATTCCGAAATCAGTTTAGGAGCGGTGTTGGATAATCTGCGTAACTGTTTTGGAAGATTGTCTGTTCAAATTGACAAATTTGATCGGGGTTATAATGCCACGTCTGTCATTATTAATCTTGATGAGTTTATCAATGAGTATATAGGGACTCATTCATCGCCCATTTTCAAATATGAAATAGTGGACGATGAAAACAGTAAGCCTGAAGGTGAGACCGAGAGCAAAAAACTTCGCACTATTTTCTTCCCGAAGGACGTGCTTGCAATGATTATGAACAATGTCATAAGCAACGCTTGCGCCCACGGCTTTGATAATACCATGTCTTCAAGCAATCTTGTTCGGATAGCCGTCGAAGTATCTGGAGGTGTAATTATACTTTCTATATCCAACAATGGCAAACCGGCTCCCTCGGATATGTCCGCAGAAAAGATAATGACCTACGGAGAATCGTCTGATTTGCGTTCACATTGTGGTATCGGTGGGTATGAAACCCGTCAGCTCATGAATGATTTCGGTGGTGAGGTCGATATCATATTGGATAAAGACGCCGAATTTCCGGTTAAATATCAATTAACGTTTAAATCCGTTGACAATGAGTGATCAGACACGTTATAGAGTTCTTTGGATAGAAGACGACCCTAATTTCAAAGATTCCTTTGAGAGGCTTGCCAAATCAAACGGAATTTACATGTCGCATTATGCTGATTGGGAATCGGCATCAATCTATCTCAATCAATACCTTGACGAGATTGACGCGGTAATATTTGATGCTCACTGCAAAATAAAAAAGGCAGAAACTGTCGGCAATGATAGTTTCTTGCATATAGCAATAGTTGATTTGCTTCTGATTTTCGCAAAACATCATACCGTAAGACCATGGTATATTCTATCGGCCGGTACTATGAATAGGTTTGCCGATGTGACTGCAATTATCGAGGCATATCGCAAGGATTATGTCGAAGAATGGGGTGAACTGGTTTATACCAAAACTCGCCCAAATGTCTTTTCGAGTCAATTTTCCGATGAGTTTGGCAATGGAGAATCTGGGCCATCTGAGATGGATTTGATTTCTACAATTAAGGTTGTCTGTTCAAACCATGCCCATAACCATGCACTTGCCCGACATAGAGACGCTTTACAATATCTGGGTGTTCATTCATTGATTCGTGGCAATGCACGCAAATTCCTGTTGCAGTTGCTCGATGCTCTTTATGACCCGAAAGGCTCTGTGGGGTTTGCATTTACGGGGAATCCTATCCGAAGGATTTTCGAGTGCATCGTTCGTGCCGGTGTCGAACGTGGAATCATCCCCGAAGAAGCCATCGCCGGCGGAAATGTTAAATGTATGGAAGCGAGCCGTTTTCTTTGTGGAGAAAACCCGAAAGGACTTCCATACAGATATGGTCTACTGGGTGAGAGGATTCTTGATTCAACGGAATCAAGCATGTTGATTACAATTCTGACATCCACGAATGTAGCGTCACACGAATCAGCGGAAGACTATGAAGAAGATGAAGTGACTTTGACTGAAGACAACAGAGATGAATTTTCAGGATGCGCTCTTTTGATGTGCCGCGTGATAAAGGCTTTCGGCAGATATGTCGAATCACACAAAGACATTGAAGAAAACAAATTAAAATGGAAGCCCAATCCAAATACTGTCGAAGGCAAGGAATTGACAATCCAGTCAGCCGGAAGTATACTTTATGCAGGTGACTGTCTGTTGCCTGTCAAATCATGGCTGCACCCCGGCAATAAAGTCATATTGAGAGATGTTGTTCTCAATATTGATGTCTCGGCAGGTCCCTTCCCTTTCTTCTGTAAAAATCCTCAAACCCCCAAAGCAAAACGTTGAATTATGGCTATAAAGAAGTCTGAATTATATAGCACGTTGGCTAAGTGCACAAATAAAATCCGCAGCAACTGCGGACTCAATGCCGAGCTTTTCAAGAACTATGTTCTGATTATGCTCTTTCTGAAATATATCTCCGACCGTAAACGGTCGGGTGAGTTGGAATTAATAGAGATTCCCAACGGATGCTATTTCGAGGATATTGTCAAGCTGAAAGGCACTACCGCCATTGGCGACGGTATCAACAAGATTATCGGACAGATAAAGGATGCCAATCCCGGTGTGCTTGATTTCATCGACCAGACAAAACATGATTTCTGCAACAAAGATCTCGGCAAGGACCTCAAGGCGGCAAGTAATGTTATAACGGAACTGGTCACAGCTTTTCAGGCTGACGGTCTCGACTTCAAGCGCAACCGTGCCGCCGACGACGACCTCATCGGTGACGCATACGAATATCTGATGCGCAACTTCGCCAGTCAGAGTGGCAAGGACAAGGGTCAGTTCTATACCCCCACCGAGGTAAGCCGTTTGATGGCGATACTTATAGGTGTGAACCGTGATACCCGTCGCAACATCTCGGCTTACGATCCAACCTGCGGCTCAGGTTCGCTTCTGCTCCGCACCAAGGCTGCGGCACGTACCGGCACAAGCGTCAGTCTGCAAGGTCAGGAAATCGATCCCGGCAATGTGGAGATGTGCAACCTCAATATGATCATACATGGCGACGAGACTGCTGACATACGCTGGGGCGACACTCTCAACAATCCTCTGCACGAACGTAACGGAGTGCTCGACACATTCGATTATATTGTCAGCAACCCTCCCTTCTCGCTACATCGCTGGATGTCGACCGCAAAGGAGGATGACGAGTTCGGAAGATGGAATCATTCAACGGGTGTGCCTCCGCAGCAGTATGGCGATTTTGCCTTTCTGATGCACGTGGTGAAGTCGCTGAAAAACGCTACTCAGAACGGTCCTGCCGGACATGCCGCAGTAATTCTCCCCAATGGTGTGCTCACCCGTGGCGGCGACGAGGAAACACTGCGTCGGTTCCTCGTTGACCAGCAACTCATCTCCGGCATCGTGGCATTGCCGCCCAACACCTTCTATGGCACCGGCATAGCCGGAAACATCATAGTAATCGACAAGAACCGCAGCCGCGACGGCATCCTCTTTATCGACGGTTCTCGCGGTTTCTACAAAGACGAGGACAGCAAAAACCGTCTGCGCGAACAGGATTTGCGACGCATCACCGACGCATGGGAAGCCCGCGCCGACATTCCGCACTTTTCCCGACTCGCCTCCTATGCCGACATCCGCGCCGAAGGCTACAATCTCAACATTCCCCGCTACGTCACTCCTGAAAGCAAGGAGATAGACCATGACATCGAGGCTCATCTCCACGGCGGAATACCAGAGGCCGACATTGATCGTCTCGGTCATGTCTGGGAGGCGGCTCCGTCGCTCCGCGCAGAGTTGTTCAGTAAGCTGCGCGATGAGTATGCCAGTCTTATTCCATCGCCTGATACCATTGCCGACACCATTGAGAACAATGCCGCCTATATGGCCCGCCGCGTGGAGTTCGGTTGCGCCCTCGACCGTTGGGCCGAATCCGTGCGCACATCGATGCTCGCTCTTGAAAAGGATTGTCACCCCAAGGAGGTTATCAAGCAGTGGAGCGACTCGTTGCTCCGCACTCTGCTCGGCACTGAGTCGTTGCTCAACGCATATGAGGTGTACGATTGCTTAATGAACTGCTGGAACGAGACGATGCAGGACGACGTGTATATGATTTCACGCGACGGCTGGGCGCCGGAATTGACCGTGCCGCAGAAGAAAAACGCCAAGTGGAACGACCTCTCCTGCGACCTCCTTCCGCTCGAAATTGTGGTGGAGACATTCTTCTCGGAGGAGAGAGACAAGTATAACGAACTCTCTGAACGAATTTATGCTATCACTGAACAGTTGAAGACGTCGACTGATGGTCTCGACCACGAGGATGAAGAAGGGTCGCAATATATCAGACTCTCCGAAAAAGAGCGGTTGATGTCGACCGCCACGCTCAAAAAACTGAAAGCGAATCTCAAGAAACTCAACATCGAGCTTTACGACAAGATTCTGCTAAAGTATTCGCAGATTGATGAAGCAACGGTGCGCCACCTTGTGACGGAGGACAAATGGATCGCAACTATCGTAAACCGCAGTCACGAGGCTATGGATGGCGTTGCTCAGACTCTCGCATCCGACATCAAGGCGCTTCACGACCGCTATGCCGACACCCTTACTGACATCGATACAGAAGTAGCTGAGAAAGAATCTGCAGTGCTCAACCACCTCAAATCAATGGGCTTCACATTATGATAGAGACGAATTTCAAACATACCGATATCGGACCGATTCCTCATGATTGGGAGGTTATGCCATTATCTAAAATTGGCACCTTCTTTCGTGGACACGGGATAGTGCGTAAGGATAGTAATTCAGGAAATATTTCGGCCTTACGCTATGGAGAAATTTATACCACACATCATAACTATGTTAAAGAATATGTATCTCATATTTCAAGGGAGGTTGCAAACGACTCTTTCCGACTGAAAATTGGAGATATCTGTTTTGCGGGTTATGGTGAGACATTACAAGATATAGGTAAAGCAGTAGCAATAACCAAAGAAGAAGAGGCCTATGCTGGACAAAATATAGTTGTTCTTCGACCTTCTAAAAGAATTTCAGCTATATACTTTGGGTATATGCTAAATATGCCCAATATTGCAATACAAAAAGCTAACCGGGGCAATGGGTCATCTATAATGTTGATTACACCGAAAGCATTATCTGAAATATTAACACCTATTCCTGAGTCTGAAGATGAGCAAATGAGAATTGGCAAGGCGTTAAGTGATATTGACGAGTTGATTGGAGGGTTGCGAAAACTGATTGAGAAGAAACGCAACATCAAGAAGGGCGCTATGTCGCGTCTTCTCTCCGGATCTCTTCGTCTCCCCGGTTTCAACAAACCGTGGGAAACAAACTTATTGGGTGACTTAGGGATCTTTATTAAAGGTAAAGGTATTTCTCGCGATGAATCAAATTCCGGTTCAATACCTGCAATTAGATATGGTGAAATTTATACTTATCATTCAGATTATATAAAGAAATTCCGTTCACATATTTCGCAAAAGGTTGCGGAAACGTCTCAGTCGTTGAAATATGGTGATATTTGCTTTGCTGCTTCCGGAGAAACCTTGGATGATATAGGCAAAGCTGTTGCTTTTGTTGATGATTTTGAAGCTTATGCTGGTGGTGACATTGTGATTTTTAGACCACAAAAGGAGATTAATCCTATATTCTTTGGATTTCTGCTTAATACACCATCAGTCGTACTGCAAAAATCCTTAAAAGGTCATGGATTGTCGATTATGCACATCCGAGCAGCATCTTTGGCCGAGTTAGTCATTAATTATCCCACCGACATCGCCGAGCAGGAAGCAATCGCCAAGGTGCTGACCGATATGGATGCGGAGATTGAGAAACTGGAGAAGAAGCTTGCCAAGTATGAGCAGGTGAAGCAGGGAATGATGAAGCAATTGTTAACCGGAAAAATCCGTCTGATATGACACAACTTATAACCCATCCCGAACGTGTGACTCAAAACGAGGCTGTACGACTGTTGCAGAGTGTGCTTGATTATCGCTATTTGGGCAATCTTGCCGACACGGAGAACTCCAATATCCGCGTCAACGACCTGCGCCGTTTCCTGATTGAAAAACAGAATTGCACCGAGGCGATGGCCGACGAGGCCATTATGAAACTGCGCGAAGCGGCTCAGTGCAGCCAGTACCGCGACCTCTATAACAAAGGGCTGGAGGTGTATCGTATGCTACGCTATGGTGTGTCGGTGAGCCAAGGCTATAACGATGTCAACACCACGGTGCAGTTCATCGATTGGGAACACGCCAAGGAAAACGATTTTGCCGTGGCCGAGGAGGTGACGGTGCGACGCATCAGTGAAGACCTGCGCCACCGCCGCCCCGACATGGTGGTGTATGTCAACGGCATCGCCCTCGTGGTGCTCGAACTGAAACGAATGAGCGTCAGCATTGCCAATGCAATCCGTCAGAACCGCCGCAACCAGCAGGATAATGAGATATGCCACTTCTTCACGACGGTGCAGCTGATTATGGCCGGAAACGAGAGCGAGGGTCTGAAATATGGCGTTACGAAGACACCTGAGGAATTTTGGCTGAAATGGAAAGAGCCGACAGGCGACCCGTGTCCGCCAAGTCGGTTTACGGTGCAGGAATTTCCAAACGAGATGTTCCGATCCCTTTTGCAGATGCTCGAACCCGGGCGTCTGTTGGAGTTTATTCACGATTGCATTGTCTACGACGGCGGCATCAAAAAAGCGGCACGTCCCAACCAATACTTCGCGCTGAAGGCAACCAAGGAACGTGTCGAAAAGAATCAGGGGGGAATCATCTGGCACTCTCAGGGTTCAGGCAAATCACTCACCATGGTGTGGCTCGCTCAATGGATTCAAGAGCAGCCGGGCGATAACCGCATCCTCATCGTCACCGACCGCGACGAACTTGACCGACAGATAGAGACCGGATTCAAGAACACCAACCAGACACCCAAGCGGGTACGCAGCGGACACGAGCTGATTGATGCCATCCGCACACCGGGTAACACCGTTTTGACAACCCTCATACATAAATTCGGTCTCGGTCTTCACGATGCCACTGAGAACCGCATCTCCGTCAATGGAAAAAATGCGACACGCAGTGCCGAAAGTATCATGAAGGCCATAGCGGCCTCGCTACCCGAAGGTTTCGCTCCGGCAGGCAACTTCTATGTGTTTGTCGACGAGTGTCACCGCACACAGGGAGGTGTGCTTCATCAGGCTATGAAGCAGATAATGGGCGACAAGGTGGTGATGGTAGGTTTTACGGGAACACCGTTGCTGAAAAAGAACAAACTCACAACACTCGAACAGTTCGGGTCCTTCATCCACACCTATAAATTTGATGAGGCGGTGCGCGACGGTGTTATCCTCGATCTCCAATATGAAGCCCGCAATGTTGAACAAGCCATCGAGGAGAGCGATAAAGAGAAAATAGACCGAATGTTTGATGCCCGCACCATCGGCCTCGGCGATCGCGCGAAAGAAGCCTTGAAAAAGAGATGGGCGACATTGCAGAAACTCTATTCGAGCCACGACCGTATGCAGCGTATAGTAGCCAATGTGTGTGAGGATATGGTGTTGCTCAGTCCATTGGTTAATGGCCACGGGAACGCTATGCTTGTAGCCGGCGACGTATATCAGGCTTACCGCTATTGGGATATGTTTCAGCAGACTCCCGAGTTGCATAATCATGTGGCAGTTGTGACAAGCTACGACCCGGCATTGGGTATAAGCATAGAAGATGGATATAGCGATGACAGCCAGCTCACAGAGGAGGAATTTAAGCAGAGGAAAGCACAAGAGATGATGGGCGACATGGATGCCGTCAGCTATGAGCAATGGGCCAAGAAACAGTTTATCGACAATCCTAACGACATGAAACTCCTTATTGTGGTCGATAAGCTCTTGACCGGTTTCGATGCCCCCAAAGCGACATTCCTATATATCGACAAGCATATGGAGGACCACAATCTTTTCCAAGCCATTTGCCGCGTAAACCGCAAAAGCGAGGATTGGAAGGAGTTCGGTTATATCATCGACTACAAAGACCTCTTTAACGAGATACATGATGCCATCGAGGGTTACACTTCCGGAAAGAATGAAAACGCTCTTTCCGGATTTAGCGATGAGGATGTGGATGGATTGTTGAAAAACCGTCTTGAAGAGTCGAAAAAGACACTTGACGACACTCTTGAAGAATTGGAGAACTATGTTCAGTTTGTGAAAGAGCCAAAAGGAGCCGACCAATACTTCGACTTCTTCTGCTGGGATCAGGCGACCACCCCAGCCGAGGAGCAACAGGCGGTGAGCCTTGAAAACGCCAACAAACGCGAAGGATTCTACAATCTCGTTCAGAAACTGACAAACCGTTATCTCGCCATAGCCACACAGATGGTGGAAGCCGGATACACAGTAGAACAGGCCGAAAGGATACATCAGACGGTGCTTGACTATGCTGAACTTCGCGATGCCATCATGCTGCGCTCCGGCGATATGACTGACCTTAAACAGTATAATTCGATGATGCGACAGTTGCTTGACCGATATGTTAAAGCACCACGTTCGGAAGTGCTTGCCAAGCTGGAGGATTTCACATTTCTGGAACTGATTGAGACTGAAAAGGATGCAGAGCAAGTTGCTGACGAATTGACCGACGGTGGCAACGATGGTGAACCGTCGGTTGCGGAGACTATTGCTTCCAACATTCGCCACTACATTGTACGTAAGCGCGATACCAACCCGGAATATTTCGACAAACTGAGCGACAAACTCAACAAACTCCTTGAAGATTATCGTCAAAAAGCGATTGACTACCGACCTATGCTTGTGAATCTTCTCATGACGGCCGCCAGAACGCAAGGAAGGGCAAGCTATCCCCGTGAGCTGGACACCCCTCTCAAAAAGGCGCTTTACGATAACCTTGACAAGGATGTCGAGATGTCCTTGGGGGTGTATGACGTTGTGGAAAGCAATGCACAAGACAACTGGAGAGAACTTCCGGCCCGCAGAAAGCGACTGACGAAGGCAGTAGGCAACTATACCGGATTTGATGATGATCGGCTTAATACATTGATGGGCATAATCGCCTCTAACGAAGAATTTCAATGAAAGTAGGAGATTTTGAAGTCGACATAGAACGCAAGAAAATCAAGAACATGCACCTTTCGGTATATCCGCCGGAGGGGCGTGTGCATCTGTCGGTACCCGAACACATGACCGACTGGGATATCTCTACATTTCTATTTTCCAAACTCGGTTGGATAAGAAAGCAGTTCAAGGAAATCGAGTCGCAGCCCCGACAGACCGAACGGGAGTTTGTCACCGGTGAGAGCCATTATCTCTTCGGCAACCGCTATCTGTTGCAAATCATCACCGACATGCACCCCGACATAACACTTACCACGAATTTTATGGAGATGCACGAGTCAAAAAAGCAGACTCGGGCCGAACGTGCCGCAATGCTTTTTACTTACTACCGAAACGAGCTGAGCATTGAGCTTGAAAAGATGATGGCGAGATGGATTCCTATCGTATGCCCTGACATGGAGGAAGTGAAATGGGAAATCGACATGGTGTTACGGCGTTGGGGGCAATGCTACCAGTCGCAGAAGCGCGTCGTTTTCAGTCTTCTGCTCGCCCGCGTCCCGCGCCGTTGCATCGAATATGTCGTTGTGCATGAACTGACCCACTTTCATGTCCGCGAACATGATGATAACTTTACCCGCCTTCTCGACACCCACCTTCCAGACTGGTGTGCCAGGAAACAAGAACTCGACAACTTTATAGCCCTCGCATTACCTGAAAAATAATTACCAATGACAAGTCTATCAGAAAAAGATAAAAGCTTAGCCTCGTTGGCTTTATTCAGTTCGTTGTACGATACCCATCGTAATATCAAGGACGTGTTAATTCAATTCATCAGAATGTCCATAATGGATCACGGTGAACTCGTCGTGCGTCCAGTTATGTTGAAAGGATTTCTTCATGATGACTTTGGATTTGATAATCTTCCCATGGCTATAATAGAGAGTGCCATGAGACAGGCTCCATTCCTTTCAAAAAGCAAGTCAGAAAAAAGTACATATACTGTCAAAACGGCTGGATTTAACAAAGATGTTGATATATATAAATCACAGGTTGATTCTGCAAAACGGGATATCACCGATGTGCTTGTTGCATTAAGACAACATCTTCATCAAAAAGATTTTCCCAATACCGATAAAATATCAGATGCACATCTTCAAAGGGCTCTTAGTACTTTTCTGATAGAAAGCCATCATGAATCGACTTTATCCGTACTAATCCAACAATTTATAATCTTGCATCCTGAATACTCATCGATTCTTCAAAAGGTGAGTAACGGCGCGATTATATTCATGGGGTTGTCTTACAATCCAAACGCAAAGGAGTACACTACCCTTAAAGAGCCTCTGAATCTGTATCTTGACACAGAGATTCTTTTCTACGGAGCCGGGTATGATGGACCAACATATGAAACTTTTTTTCGAGAATTTACCGAAACGATATCCCAAATTAACAACAGATACTATTCCAGTCATGGAAAGAGACTGATAAATCTCAAGGTTTTCCCCGAGATTAGGGACGAAGTGGAGGCTTATTTTGCGATGGCAGAGAAAATTATTACAGGAAGAGCCCAACTTGAGCCATCAAGAAATGCGATGACACATCTCGTTCAAAGTTCAAAGACTCCAAGTGACCTGGTTCGCAAAAAGGCTCAATTCTGGAAATTTATTGAAGAAAATGGTATTTCCGATGAAATATACTCCGCATACTATGATCCCATAAACACAAGTTACAACATAGAATCCGAGGAATTCCTGAATGCCCTTGGTCGTGGAAGTTATCAAGAGCGCGAAGATGCTCAGAAGAATCTTAGATATTTAGAGGTTGTTTAAAAACGATTGTTAACGGAAGTGAGTTTTCGGAGTGTTATGACTATGGCTGCGACCATGAGCATTTCGTTGGCGGATTCTGTCGTCTCTTCGTAGTTTCGGCATAATCGTCTGAAATTTTCAAGCCATGCGAAAGTCCTCTCCACGACCCATCTTTTCTTTGCCGGGACAAACTGACCGGAATAATTTGAATGCGTAATCTCGATGTCAATTCCAAAATCATTTTTGGCCTCCTCTATGAAATTTCCACGATAGCCTCTGTCAGCATAGATGCGTCTTATCCATGGAAAAGCTACGACAAGCATTGCCACAAGAGCGTAAGCGGATTTGGAATCGTGAATATTGGCAGGGGTTGTGGACGCCTCCAGAATGTCACCGTCCTTATCAGTTATTATGTTGCGTTTTACGCCCTTTACCTTCTTATTCCCGTCAAATCCTTTTTGGGAACGAGGAAGGGCGGAACGGGAACTCTCACTGTCTATGGCTCCAATGGTCGGGTGTGGCGATTCTCCTCTTCTGAGTCTGACTTTCTCCACAAGGCTGTCCTCAAGTTCAGAAAAGGCATCCATTGCGCCCCAGCGCCTGAAATAGTAATAGACCGTCTGCCACTTGGGGTATTCCTCCGGAAGCAGTCGCCATTGGCAGCCGCTCACATCTATGTAGATTATCGCGTCAAGTATGAGAAAAAAATCATATTTGCTACGCCAGTTGTCCATGAGAATTGTTCCTTTTATATACTCCTTCTGAGCATCGGTCAAATCGGTCAGATACATAATTCTTTGTGTTTGTTTATGTTTGTTCATTGATTTAAACAATTCACAAAGGATAAATGCCTGAGCACCCGACTGATGCTCATTTTTTATTCACATTTGTTTTTAAACAAGCTCT
>ERZ777011.1919-NODE-1919-length-18919-cov-5.023378_pt1 | contig 18919 bp, 16 predicted proteins | sample MGYA00374964_ERZ777011 | MGnify/ENA primary metagenome ERZ777011 (study PRJEB29310, sample SAMD00008975) | mouse gut metagenome | study: EMG produced TPA metagenomics assembly of the Metagenome analysis of fecal microbiota from mouse which was promoted...
GCATTTTTTGACCGAAGACAGTCTGTGCGAAATAAAAAGCATGGTGTGGTCGCTGCCTTCTTTCATAATATTTTGAAAAAGCTCATACTCCGCGATGGGATCAAGCGCGCTTGACGGCTCGTCAAAAATCTTAATGTAGGAATCCTTTGCAAACGTCCTCGCCACGGCAAGCTTCTGGCTCTCCCCGCCCGAAAATACCGCGCCGTTTTCGTCAAATTCTTTGGTCATCACCGTGTGCATGCCGTCTGGCAGGGACATGACTTTCTCATAAACCCCCGCCTTTTTCAACGCATCCACGGCTGTCTGCTCATCATTTTCATAATGTCTTCCCATCAGCACATTCTCCATGACGCTTATGCCGAATATGCAAAAATCCTGAAACGTGACGGCAAACAGCTCCCTGTACGCATGAAGATTATATTCCCTGATGTCCCTCCCGTTTAGCCGGATTACGCCGGAAACAGGGTCATACAGGCGCAGAAGCAGCTTAATGATCGTGGTTTTTCCGGCTCCGTTGTGGCCGACTAACGCTGCAATCTCACCCTCTCTGATCGTAAAAGACAAGTCCTTGATAGTCTCTTCCTCCTTATAGGAAAAGCTTACATGGTCAAATTCCAGCGTTTCAAATTTTCCTTCCGGTATCACGCCGTCCTGATCCTCGGGAATTTTTATCTCGTAATCCATAAATCCCTTTAGATTACTGATGAACATGCCGTTTTTCATGATATTCATGATGTTCTCAAACAGGCCGATCAGAATCCATGTCATGGCTACCATCAGGCTGGACATGACCGTAAGCTGCGCCAGGGAGATCGAACCCGTGACACGGTTGCGGTAGACCGCATACAACAGCACACCCTCAAAAATCACCGTAAAGGTAAAGGTGATTTTCAGGAAATTTAAGCCTGCGTTGCTGAAAGCATACTTCACAGCCGTGCGGACTTTGTGCTGCGTCGCATTGCGGTACTGCTGCTTTAGAAGCGAGAACACGTTGGAAAGCCTGATTTCCTTGGCATAATCGGGAAGATACATGACCCGGTTCACGTAGTTGAGCACCTTATCATCGGGAGCCTGTTCCGTATACCGCTTAAACTCATATTTGTTTTTGTAGTGGCCAAATACAAAATTGCCAATCAGCGGGGACAGTATAAACAGTACGGCATAATGGTCAATCTCGTACATAAACCAGAACACCGCGATTGTCGCTGCCGTTCCGCCAAGCACGCCCCACACATTCTGGACAATTTCCAGGATTTTCGTGTCCGCGCCGTCCATTGACATCGTATACCGGTTATAAAAATCCGAATCCTCATAGCATCGAAGCTCCACATTTTTTGCCTTCTCATACAGTCTCGAATAAACTCCGTAATACAGTTTTGCCGCTGACAGGGGATATACTACGTTCTCCACATAATTCCTGTACACGCTCAGCAGAAAGAACAGCCCCCCGCACATCAGAATAAACCTGAGAACCAGCCGGAAATCCTGATTCTGATCCAATGCGCCGACAATGTGGCGTATAAAAACTGCATCAAAGAATACCCATTCAAAATACCCTGACGCCTGCATAAAAAAAGAGTGTATCACCATGCTCTTCTCGATAGAAAATCCAAGCTCCAACGCATAGCAGTCATTTTTTATGGTCTCCCTGAATGTCAGCTTTTGTTCCTTTTTATTTTGTTCTTTTCCCTTTTTCATCCTTCTGCCCCTCACCCGGATCAGCATAAGCAACGCTGTCTGCAAAACAGAACTATTATACCACTCCGTTTCCCTTTCGCGCCAGACTTTTTTCATCATCTTTTCCGGAGGGCTATGAACCCTTCTGTCTATGTATGCCAAAGCTGTCCTTGTCCTGACGCACGGTACTGGCTCACCGTTAAAAAAGGACTCCGGTGTCCGGAGTCCTCCTTCCATATTATCTCTGTGTTATGACGCACCCGGGTATCTTCTTACAGAGTCCCCTGGGTAAACAGGCTCTTCACATGCTGAACCTCTTCAGCCGTAGCCTTACTTGCAGGGACATAGTAAGACTTCTCCCTTGCCAGATTGTAAAGCTCCTCCTGGGACTGTTCGCAGGCATTGCGGAACTGCTTCAGGGTCTGCTTCAGCTCCTTGTTCTCCGACTGGGCAATCATTTCCGCATAACGGATCAGCTCGCCGTTAATCCCTGCCAGCGTATCCGCTACCATGGTCTTTTCCTGTAATTCCATATCTGTTCTCCTCTCACTCAACTTTAAGATTTTTATCAGTTCAGAAATTTCATAAGCTGCTGCTTATTCTCCATGGCTGATTTTGCACCTTTCTCAAAAAACTGCTTGATCTGGGTGTCGGATGCCGCCTTGGAATACTCCTGCATCTTGCAGTGAGTGGTGTCAAAACCGCCGATCAAATGGCGAAGATTCTGTAAATCCAGTTCTGAAATATTAGTCATAGTCTGGCCTCCTTATATAATTTATTTGCGAGGTTATTCTGTGCATTTCAGCCAGAAGATATACAGATCTGCTTTCATTATTAATTTTTGCCATTTTTTAACCAACTACATCTGATGCCTTACCACGCCGTATTCATCATCCGGCCGGAAATAGGGACACTCCCGCTGGGTGCCGGACAGGAAACGGTACATCTCGTCTTCGTCCAGATTTACCATGCAGCTGTAGCTCTCATACTCTTCATCATACACATAATTGACGCACATGTCACAATTTGAAACCGCCATATGACCCTCCTGTTTTCGTTCAGTCTCAGCCCACACCTTCCGGCTTCGGAAAATCTTCATTCTTTTCTTCCTTTTTATGCAGACAGGCATATATCTCCCTCCGGGGCAGCCCCCGGTCCTTCGCCACCTGCTTCATAGCCGTCTTGCGGTCCATTCCCTGGCTCTCATAGCGGCTCATATGCTCCTCAATACTCACTTCCTCCCAGGAAGCGATTTCTTCTTTGCGTTTCTCCTCACGGCTTTTCCCTTCCAGTACCAGGACAAACTCACCTCTGGGCATTTCCCCTTCATAATAGGCAAGTGCCCCCTCCAGCGTTGTTGGCATCACTGTTTCAAACTTTTTCGTCAGCTCTCTGCATATGGTGACACGCCTGTCACCCATGGCTCCCCGCAATTCTCCCAGAGTTTCCAGCAGATGATGGGGCGCCTCATACAAAATAATGGTGCGGCTTTCTTCTGCCAGCTCTTCCAGAATCTCCCGCCGCTCCTTTTTTTCCGCCGGCAGGAAACCCTCAAAGCAGAAACGTCTGGTAGACAGCCCGGAAAGAGTAAGGGCGGTAATACATGCCGACGGGCCCGGCAGCGACGTGACCGGTATACCGTTTTCCTGGCACAGCTTTACCAGCACCTCCCCCGGGTCAGAGATTCCTGGCGTTCCCGCGTCGGTAATCAGCGCTATATTTTTCCCCGCCTGCATCTGTCCCGCCAGCTGCCTGGCCTTCTCCACCTTATTATATTCATGGTAGCTGGTCATGGGCGTATGAATGTCAAAATGATTCAGAAGCTTAATGCTGTTCCGGGTATCCTCTGCGGCAATCACATCCACCATCCGCAAGGTTTCCACCACCCGGGACGTTATGTCCTGCAGATTGCCAATCGGTGTTGCACATAAGTATAGGGTTCCTGGCATATTATTTCCTTTCCGGTAAACTCTCAATTCCAAAAAAGTGTAACAGCCCTGCCAATGCAGAACTGTTACACATTATAGATCAAATTCCCTTTAAACGCAATCTGTCTGGAAAGAAACTCTCACGATAAACAGATCCGCATTAAATTCCAGCTCAAACTGTCCTCCACAGGCTTCCGTAAAGCTCTGGGCAATGGAAAGTCCCAAACCGCTCCCGCCGTCGGTACGGCTCTTGTCCCCTCTGAAAAAGCGCTCCGTAAAGTTTTTATCCTCATCCAGCTCCATATGGGAGGTATTTTTGACGCTTGCCACTGCCATCCTTCCGTCCACCTGAAGCGCCACATACACCCTGGAGCCCTCCAGCGAATATTTCAGGGCGTTCTGGAACAGGTTCTGAAATACCCTGTACATTCTCTGTCCGTCGGCCAGGATCAACACCGGCGCCTCCGGTATCTCCGTGCGGAAGGACACGCTGCTGCCCTGGATTTCCTCGTCCATATCCGCCAGGGTCTGACGCAGCAGCTTACCGAAATCCAGTTGTTCCATATTCACTGGAAGCTCTCCGGAAGCAGCCTTGCTCACTGCAAACACATCCTGCACCATATTTTTCAGCCGTTGGGACTTTTCATCCAGAATCTTTATATAATCCTTCACATGTTCCGGCAGCCCTTCCTCTTCCTTCAGGAACTGCACATAACTGATGATGGAAGTCAGAGGCGTCTTCAGGTCATGGGATACATTGGCAATCAGCTCCACCTTCATACGCTCGCTTCTCATCTGCTCGTCCACGGCTCCGGCCATACCCTGGCGGATATTTTCCAGCTGCGCCGCAACCGTCTCCAGCTCGTTTCCCACTGTCACTTCCGATTCCTTCTGCCGGCACAGGTGATTCTTTTCTTTGCCTGCGTCATTTCCACTGCCACTGTTGTCAATGCCGCCTGCTTTAGCGGTGTAGTCTCCGCTGCAGATCTCTCCGATACGTTTTGACAGCGCGTCCACCTCCCTGGCGGCTTTTACGTTCTTCCTCTCCGCCAGAGAAACTGCCAGCAGAATGCCAGCTACCCCAAAACCGCACGGCACAAAAATCATGTCCCGGTCACCGCCCGCTGCAGCGGCCAATATTATAATACCGAGAAAAGCAATCACAACGCACACAATTGCGCTCCGCCGTGCCATCCTGCGGGCCAGGGGCAGCTTCATCTCCCTGGCGGAAAATGCTCTGCAGCACCGGGCAATCAGTCCCCGGCTCCACATCCTTTTATTATGCCGCAGATCATTCCAGAACAAATAGATCATCCAGAACAGAGTGACCCAGCACATGGCCGACACATAGAGCAATTCTGACAGCATCCACTCTATATAGCTGCCGGACGCCCCCAGGCCGCCATCGGCGTAGGCCTGGGTAAGCTCCCACCATATGTCATAACTGCCGTTTTCCCTGAGCTGCCTCCCGATTCCGGCAAACACTACCCCCAGAACCAACACCCCGAGCAGCACCTTGCCTTCTATCCATATCCTTCCCTGAATAGCAGCAATCTTTTCCGATGCCTCCCGCCTTCCCTTTCTGCAGAAGAGGGAACAGACCAGCAGCCCTATCCCTGCGGCAAAGCCGACCAGGTTCCAGCGCAGCAGCCGTCTGCCGGACAGAATATTATACTGCATCCAATACAGTACATTATTCTGTTGTCGGTATCCGCCGCTTTTCGCCAGACCTACGGTATAAAGAACCGGTTCCTTTGCGGCAGCCATACAGATTACGGCCTTTTTCATCTCATCGTTCACCGGGAAATTACGGTATCCGGGAACGTACCAATCGCTATTCACCCGGTAATAGCCGTCACCATAGATGTCCACATCCCTCCCATCCTTTGTAATCCGAACACACGCCCCGTCAAAATACAGGAGAAAATTATAGCCCTCCGGAACCTGCACAGTACCGTCCCCCTGAATCAGGTCCGCGTTGGAATACAGCAGCTTACCGTCATAGGAAATACTGTAAAGCAGATTTTTATCCTCCTCCATACCGGAAAAATAGTTCCTGGTCAGCTTTTCCTTTCTCTTTTGCAGCCGTTCTTTCTCTTCCTCCGTCAGATTTCCCTCCGGATCCTCTTCCCCCTCTTCCCAGCCATACCACCCATACTCCCTGTACCATCTTTCCTCAGGGTCTTCGTATTCCAATGGGATACCTGCAGCTGTTCCTTCCGTCACCAGAGCCTCGCCAATCTCTTCCTGCAATTGTGCCAGTTCCTCATAATATGCCGCCTCACCGGCCGAATAGCCATTGTAATAGTCCCCATATGTCGGACAGCCATTGATCGCTATGGACAGGAAATCCTCCAGGCGATTGGAAATATGCTGCCTGAACCTCCGGCTTTGCTGATAGTCCGTCTCCCACCCTTCGGCCGAATCCCTGGAAAACAGCTTAGCAGGCATACGCCGAAGCATTCCCGGCAGATTCCACAGCGTCAGAGTGACTCCCAGAAAGAAAACTGCAAAACTTAAAATCTTTTTAATGCTTTTCCATTTTGTATCCAATTCCCCACACCACCTTTAAATATTCTGGCTCTTTGGGATTCAGCTCCAGTTTCTCGCGAATACGCCGGATATGTACCATCACCGTATTTTCCGAGGCATATGCCTCCTCGTCCCATACCCGGCGGTAGATTTCCTCCGCCGGAAACACCCGGCCCGGATTGCGTATGAGAAGTTCAATGATACCGGTCTCCTTGGCTGTCAGTCTCACAGGCTCCCCGTCCGCATAGAGTATCTTTTCATCCATGCGATAGAGCAGCCTGCCGTTTCTGATCTCACCAATCCGGCTGCCGGCATGGATGTCTCCCAGGCAGGTGTACCTTCGAAGCTGGCTCTTCACCCGGGCTGCCAGCTCCTGGGGATTATAGGGTTTGGACACATAATCATCTGCCCCCATGGATAATCCCAGTACCTTGTCGGTATCCTCGCTCTTGGCGCTTAAGACAATGACCGGAATATTCTGCCGCTCCCGGATGCGCATCAGAGCCGACAAGCCGTCCAGCTTAGGCATCATCACATCGATAAGCACCAGCCTCACCTGCCGGCATGCCAGTATATCCAGCGCCTCCAGGCCGTCATAGGCTTTCAGCACCTCATAGCCTTCTCCCTCCAGAAGAATGCTGATGGCCTTTACGATCTCCCTGTCATCATCCACCACTAAGATACAGTCACTCATACTACCCTCCATGTCGCAGCTAAGCTGCGGGGCAAATCCGGATCAGGAATGCCCCAGTCAGCCCTGCCGGCTTCTTCTCGCACTTCCCGACATGCCGCCGCAGGCGGCAGTGCCGCTGATGGCGGCACTAACAATCCGTAAAACCAAAGCGCAAAATTGCGCTTGGAAGAACCGCCGCTCTTGCGGTTCTTCGAGGCGAAGCTTAAACTTTCGCACTTATCCCAAAGGCTGTAACCAGAATATCCCCCATTTTTAACAAAAATACAGGGAAAGTTCTTACATGTTTCTTACAAATTCTTAACTGCCCCTTAATAGCCGTAGGTATCGCGAATCTCCGGCATATATTCGCCGGGAGAGCGAAAGACAATCAGGGGCTTCTCTACCTTCATGCGGGATTTTCCGCCCCGCACTGCCTCAATCAGCACCATGTTCGGTTCTTTGTCCACATAGGGATGGACAAACTGCATCCTTTTCGGCTCCAGCCTGTACTTTGCCAGCGTTGTCATGATCTCCGCCAGCCGGAAAGGACGGTGCACCAGAAAGAAATGCCCCTGGGGCTTCAGCAGCTTTGCCGTCTGCCTGGCGACATCCTCAAAGGTACATAATATTTCATGACGGGCTATGGCTTTGGGCCCGTCCGGATTGGTAATCCCGTGATTCCCAATCATATAGGGCGGATTACAGGTTATACAATCAAAAGAAGCAGACGGAAAATAAGAGTCTGCTTCTTTGATGTCTCCGATTACAATATCTATCTTATCCGACAGACCGTTCAGAGCCACGCTCCTTGCCGCCATGTCAGCGCTCTCCGCCTGAATCTCCAGACCTGTCAGATGGGCACAGCCATATTTGGCCTCCATCAGGATCGGAATGATGCCGGTCCCGGTTCCCAGATCCAACAGCCTGTCACCTTTATCCCCATGGGCAAACCCTGTCAGCAGTACCGCATCCATTCCGAAACAAAACCGGGACGGACTCTGGATGATCCGGTAACCGTTCCGCTGCAGGTCGTCCAATCTCTCATTATCCTTCAGATCGATCGTCATTGCGCTTTCCCTGCTCTTCCTGCTGCCCGTTATGGCGGTTCCTGCGTCGGTTCTTATTCCATTGGCGCTGCTCTTCCCCGCTTCCCTGCTCCGCCGGGTTATTCCGGCCGTCCCTCTGAGGACTGCGGCGCTCTCCCTGGCTGTTTCTCCGTTCAGACTGTCCCCGTCCGTATTCTCCCTGACTGCTTCGATTGTCACCCGGGCTGCGGCCACGATCTCCCTGACTGCCTCGGTTATCTCCCTGGTTCCCCCGGCCGTCTCCCTGGTTGAACCGGTTATCTCCCTGGTTCCCCCGGCTGTCTCCCTGGTTTCCCCGGCTGTCTCCCTGGTTTCCCCGGCCGTCTCCCTGGTTGAACCGGTTATCTCCCTGGTTCCCCCGGTTATCTCCCTGGTTCCCCCGGCTGTCTCCCTGGTTTCCCCGGCTGTCTCCCTGGTTTCCCCGGCCGTCTCCCTGGTTGAACCGGTTATCTCCCTGGTTCCCCCGGTTGTCTCCCTGGTTTCCCCGGCTGTCTCCCTGGTTGAACCGGTTATCTCCCTGATTCCCCCGGCTGTCTCCCTGACTGCCCCGGTTATCCCGCCGCTGCCCTTCTTTTGAGCGGTTTCGATTATCCCGGCGGTATTCACCGTCCTGGCGGTTCCGGCCGCGGCTGCCCTGACGCTGGCCGCCTTCGTCCCCCATCTCTGCCGCCTCCTGCTGTTCTTCCTTCTCCAGCTTTTCCAGCTCCTGCAGCTCTTCCTTAGACAGCTCCAGGCGATCCCTTTTCCCGTGTCTGCGCCTGAACTGAAGCTGCTCCACCGGATATTCCTTAATCTCCTTCTCGTCCCCTTCTTCCACCACGATCTTCACCAGCTGGCGCAGGACATTGACGCTCTGTACCTCGCCCTTCAATCCGTCAGCCGTAGTCACATAATCTCCCACGCCGGGCAGCTTCCGGTTCAACTCCGCATACGTTTCTTCTTCGTTTTTCAGACAGCACATCAGCCTGCCGCAGACCCCGGATATTTTGGTAGGATTCAAGGAGAGGTTCTGCTCCTTTGCCATTTTGATAGATACGGGAATAAAATCCGACAAATAGCTGTGACAGCAGAGCGGACGCCCGCAAATACCAATTCCGCCTACAATCTTGGTCTCGTCCCTGACGCCGATCTGGCGCAGCTCAATCCTTGTCTTGAAGACACTGGCCAGATCCTTCACCAGCTCACGAAAGTCAATCCGCCCGTCTGCGGTAAAGTAAAACAGCACCTTATTATTGTCAAAGGTATATTCCGCGTCAATAAGCTTCATCTCCAGCTCATGCTTACGAATTTTCTCCTGACAGATACGGAAAGCATCCTTTTCCTTTACCTTATTATTCGCCGCCTGCTCCAGGTCCCTCTCGTTGGCAATGCGGATCACAGGCTTCAGGGGCTGGATCACCTTATCATCCTCCACCTCCCTGGGCCCGGACATCACCGTTCCGAATTCTATGCCTCTGGCGGTCTCCACAATCACATGGTCTCCCCGCTTTATTTCAAAAGCCAGAGGGTCAAAAAAATAAATTTTCCCCGCCGTCCGAAATCTTACGCCTATTACTCTTGTCATCTATCCACCTCACCGGCGCATTGCGCCTTATATTATGCAGCCGCCGTACAGGCCGCTGCAGTCCAGCGGTCTCCCGCATATAACAATAGCAGCCGTGGCATCCTGTTCCCTGCGCCACAACTGCTATTTTAACATAATTACATACAAATTGCCACTGTTATATTCTGTCACCCACAGTAAACTTAAGGAAGCGATGATGAAATCATCGCTTCCTTAAGAGCCTCCGGCGGATGCGCACGGATTTGCAGGGGTTTTTGTTGCTTCGCAGCGCAGAATCCCCAAAAACCTCCAGGCCCCTTATCGCAGGAGCCTGGTTATATCCTCTGTCACCTGTATGTTTCTGTTACAGAGGATTTCCCATACCGGTTCTTCGGTATGCTCTCCCCCATAATACTTTCTCGCACAATTCAAAACCACTTGCACATCCTGACGCTTCTCCATGGCCTCATATGCCTGATCATAGATATTCATATCATATCTTTGAAGGGTATCTTCCTCCAGAGTAACCTCAAACAAATGAATCCTGCTTTGTATCTCCTCGGGTTCCTCCCCCCAGTCATACTCATATAAACGCCTGACATTTTCCAGATCTTCATAATAGTAGTTACATTCCAGACGGCCTATGGCGTCAGGGAATTCCGTTCTCCGGATAAACTCAAATGCCCCCTCTGTGGACCATTTGACATAGTCCGACCATTCCCGCAATCCGGACTTTTCCAGCACCGCATACAGGTACTTTCCATTGAGAACCATTCCGTAGAAACAGTCTGTACTATGTTCCAATGCCTGTATGAAAGGCTCAACCAGAATCATAATCTTCTGATAATCTACTTTCAGCGTGTCCCCGGATCTCAACGTCTCACTCATATGATACGCTTTCATAATCCTTTTCCTCCCTAATATCAGGATAATCGTTTATTTCCACCCTACTGATATTATGTCCCCATGATCCCCTTCCGCAGAATCTTTAATCTCCTCTCTAATCAGCCGCTCTCCTGTATAGTCAGCATCAACAGCTCCATGGTAAGCTCAAAGTTTACATTGGCATCCAGGCGTCTCTTTGCCTTTTCCAACGCTTCGATTACCGTCTCGATCCCCTCATAGCTGCTGCGCTGCGCCACCTTGCGGATGGATTGTATTTCCTCCCGGAAGATCATCTGGTTCACATCATTCGTCGCCTTAAACAGCAATACGTCTCTGTACCAGACCGCCAAAACATCCAGATAATCGTTGATTTCCAGCTTATACTCCATGATCTTTTTCACTGCGGCAATGATCTCATTCAGCTCCATATCCCGTATGTATTTCAACAGCGAAAGAGCCTCCGCCTTCACATTTTCAAATTCCTCGCTGGATGCAAGCGCCTTTGCCTTGCCCACATTGCCTCTGGCAAAAGCCACACAGACCTCTGCCTTATAATCGGGAACCTGCAGCTGCTCCATGAGGTACTTCTTTACCAGCTCGTCTGCTACAGGCTTCATGTTCAATACCACACAACGGCTCAAAATCGTAGGCAAAAGGGAATCCACATTGGAAGTCAACAGCACGATGACCGCATAAGCAGGCGGCTCCTCCAGCGTCTTCAAAAGGGCATTCTGGGCCTGGGGCGTCATTTTTTCTGCCTCATTGACAAGATATACCTTATACGGACCGCTGTATGGCTTGATTGCCACGTCATTGTTTACCTGTGTCCTGATGTCATCCACACTGATGGTATTAGGCTTCTCATGCGTCACGTAAATAATATCCGGATGATTCCGTGACAGCGCCTGTTTGCAGGAATGACATTCCTGACAGGGCTCCTCCCCATCCTTCTCACACTGCAGCGCCATGGCAAAAACCTTTGCAATAAATTCTTTGCCTGAGGATTTTTCTCCGTTCAGGATATACGCATGTGAAACCTTTCCCGAGGAAAGCGCGTTCTGCAAATGTTCCTTAATCTGCTCCTGTCCTACAATGTCCCGAAATTCCGCCATAGTACCCTCACCTCCTTCTTTTGTATTCCTGTTTCCGGCTTCCCTGCTTTACATAAAAATATCCAGCAGCAATCCTCTGATCTCCCCGATCTTATTCAGGATCGCCAGGTTGTCCTTCTCGTCCTTCATCAGCTCCTGCGCCAGCTGATCCAGATTTTCGTCCACAAGACGAATAATACCGTATACCCGGTGCCGCCCTCTCCTGTCCAGGAAATTTTCTCTGGAAAAGGCATGGGAATGGGATACCACCTCATTCAGAAATTCCTTTACCAGCCCGCGGTAGTGTCTCATGTCCTTAACGTCCCGGCGTTTTGACAGCTTCTCCCCCTGCATGGTAATCTCTTCCATCAGGCCTTGCAGCCTTGTCTGCAGCTCCGCCTCTTCAATATGGCTGGCCAGCATAAATTTAAAGGTGCCATCCACCGGGTGCGCTTCCTTCGGCTGTTCCACAGGAGCCGCCTGGCTCACCTGATTTACCTTGATTTCCATATGACGGCCTCCCCTCTGCCGGAAAATCTTAGTTTATAAAATGCCCTATATACTGTCTGATCTGGTCCAGGCACTGCTCCAGATTCGTGTTGACAAAGCGGTCTGTTATTCCCGCATCCGCGATTTTCTGCTCGGAAAAATCCTCACTGTCCGCCAGAAACCTACGGCACATTTCCTCAAATTTCGGATTCTCCTGTTTCCGTTCCCTGTTCAGGGCCCGCTGAAGCCGAACCCCGTCATTTAATTCTATCATAACCGGCAGGACTCTGTCCGCTCCAAAATAATCCTGCAAATGCCGATATGCCTCCAGCGTGCCGATCATAATATAATTACCGTCTTTCCTGATCTGCCCGTCATCCGCCACAAAGTACCTCCACAGCCCGTGGACGGTACGATATTCCCTGTCCTCAATAATACGGTCCTCTTCCTTCATCTGCAGGAACTCCTGCTCGCTCCTGAAAAAGTATTCCACTCCGTCCCTCTCCCCGTTTCTGATCGGCCGGGTGGTATAAGGTACAATCTTTTTCAGGCCCAGCCTGCGGTCTGCCAGCAGATGCTTATATATGGTGTCCTTGCCGGTGGAACTCTTCCCCATCAGGCATATGATCTTCCCCATGCTCTCACTGTACCTCTACTACATGAATCATGTTTGTGGTTCCGGCTACCCCCAGCGGCACTCCCGCAGTGATGACCACCACATCTCCGGCTTTGACATATCCAGCTTTCTTTGCCTCCGCCACGGCATGCGCAAACAATTCGTCCGTGCTGTCCTCCTGCTTCAGCAAAAGCGGTGCCACTCCCCACAGCAGATTAAGCTGTTTACACACCCTTTCCCTGACGGTACAGCCAACCACAGGACAGCCGGGCTTGAACCGGGCAATGGCCTCCGCCGTATGTCCGGACATGGTGACGGTTATAATTGCCGCCGCTTTCAGGTCCATGGCCGCAGAGCAGGTCGCGTACGCAATCGCGTCGGTAATATCCATTTCTTCTCCCGTTTCCTTCCGCCTCATCCTGGAACGGTAGTCAATATCTTTTTCGGCACATTCTGCGATTCTCGCCATGGTTTTTACCGCATCCACCGGATATTTTCCCGCTGCGCTCTCTCCGGAAAGCATTATTGCGGTAGTTCCGTCATAAATCGCATTGGCTATATCCGTGGCCTCCGCCCTGGTAGGCCTGGGATTACGAATCATGGATTCCAGCATCTGTGTAGCCGTAATGACATGCTTGCCCTGGGCATTGGCCAGCTTAATCATTTTCTTCTGCAGCACCGGCACCTCTTCCAGAGGAATTTCCACTCCCATATCTCCCCTTGCCACCATGACACCGTCGGAAGCCTCCAGGATTTCCTCCAGGTTCCGGATACCCTGCATGTTTTCGATCTTTGCAATGATTTTCATGTCACTGCCATGCTCTTCCAGAATTCCCCGCAGCTCCAGAATATCCTCCTTGCAGCGGGCAAAGGAAGCCGCAATAAACTCGTATTCCATTTCAATGCCAAATAAAATATCTTCCCTGTCAACCTGACTGATATAAGGCATGGAAAGAACTGCCCCCGGCACGTTTACCCCCTTATGGTTGGAAACAAACCCACCGTTAATCACACTGCAGATTATTTCTTCTCCGGAAATATCCTCCACCTCAAGCTCGATCAGGCCGTCGTCAATCAGAATTGTCGTTCCGACAGATATGTCATCTTTTAGATTCTTATAGGAAATTGCCGCCTTTTGGGCTGTTCCCAGCATTTCTTCCGTTGTCAGAACGAACCTGCCGCCTGTGACCAGCTCCACCCTGCCGCCTTCAAAATCCCGCAGCCGGATCTCAGGCCCCTTCGTATCCAGCAGCGTGGCTACGGGAAGCCCCAGCTCCTCCCTCACCTTCAGGACCCTTTGCAGCTTCTCCTTCTGTTCCTGGTGGGTGCCGTGAGAAAAGTTAAACCTTGCCACGTCCATTCCTGCCAGCATCATTTCCCGGAGACGTTCCTCCGATTCACATGCCGGTCCGATAGTACAAACTATTTTTGTCTTTCTCATATTCCTGTTCCTGTCCTTTCCGTAATTCCTGACAAATATTTTCTCAGGCAAATGCTGCGTGCTATCTGCCATCTTCATATTCCCGTTTCTGTCCTTCAAAACAGATCCCGCGCCCTTCGTGCACCCCGGCCGCCAGCACCCGGATCAGACACCTTCCCTCTGCCTGTCTCACTCCCTGTACCGTCAGGCCCTGCTGTACCCAGCTGCTTATTCTCCCACACAGTTCTCCCGTTATCCTCTCCCCCGGAACAAGCAAAGGGATTCCCGGAGGATACAGGTTCACAAACTCTCCGGCCAGCCTCCCTTCACTCTCTTCCAATGGGATCTCTTCCCGGATTTCGTCCCAGGCTTCCGTTAATTTACAGGGTTCTCTGTCAGTACTGTCCTGACCATCGGCATTTTCATCCGGCATGCCTGATCCGAAAACACTTCTGCCACAGACATCCATATCACAGACACTTCTGCCGCAGCTGTCCCTGCCCATAGCTCCCGTATACAGTCCGGAATACCGTTCCCCTGAGCTTTCTGCCAAAGAAGGCTTCCTCACCAGACTCCTGTCCGTCTCCAGAAGGGCCTCTGTCATCCGGTCATAACCCTCCTGCCCGTCATTTACGGTAAACATAGCTAAAACATAGCTTTCCGCAGCCATCTCCGTTTGTATCCTGTATTTATTTAACAGTATATCATACAACTGTCTGCCTGTCATTTCCGTATTTTTCACGGAAATCAATAATTTCCCCAGATCCTGGTGCTCTCTCTGGAAGGGCAGGAATTTTAAAGCTTTGCACAAGGACAATTTTTCCATCATCCCCTCATAGCGCTTTCGAAATTCCGCAAAAGCTGCCTTACCGTCCCGCTCCAGATACTGCAGCGCATTATCTATGCTGGCCATGAGCAGATAAGAAGGGCTGCTGGATTGGTAAATGCGCAGAAAACGCCTCAGCAATTCTCTATCAATCCGATCTCCGTTTACATGCAGCAGTGCTGTCTGCGTCAGCGCCGGCAGAGTCTTATGCACACTCTGAATCACCAGATCCGCCCCCTGCCTGTTGCTGTTCTCCTGTACTTCCCGGCTGAATCCCAGATGGGCGCCGTGTGCCTCATCCACAATCAGCGGAATCCCCTTTTCGTGTACCGCCTCCGCAATCCCCCTAATATCCGCAAGCCGCCCTTCATAGGTAGGCGATACTACCAACACGGCTCCCACATCCGGCCTGCTCTCCAGCATTTCCCTGACCTGATCCGGCGTTACCCCCTCACAGATGTCAAATTCCTTCAGTACTTGGGGATATAAATATGAAATTGTCAAATTCCTGAGGTAAGCCGCATGATATGCTGATTTATGACAGTTCCTTGCCATCAGAATGTGTCCGCCTGCAGGCAGTGCTGCACTGACTGCACTTAAAATTCCGCCGGTGCTCCCGTTCACAAGATAAAAGCTTTCATCCGCACCGCAGAGTTCAGCCGCCTTTTTCTGCAGCTCCAGCAGGATCCCCTCCGGTTGGTGCAGATCGTCAAATCCTTCTATCTCTGTAATGTCCATCCTGCACAGCTGCCGCGGAAGCTCCCCCCATCCGTTTCGCTTGTGCCCCGGCATGTGACAGGGATAAATGCCGCTCTCGCCGTTTTCGGAAAGCTTTTCCAATAAATGTTCCAACTCTAGTATTTCCTCAGCTTTTGTAAAATCGCACCGTGGCCCCTGCGCATATGCAGTGTCTCCATCAGGGAGCACCATTTATCCGCCGTCGTAACGATCCAGGCCTCTCTGCATCTTGGCGGCACCACCGTAAGGGGCCACATATGTTTCTTGATAATGTCCTTTTCCCGGTCTGTCAGCTTATATTCCCTCAAAGCATTGCGCAATGCCGTACCGGGATGATAAAATCCGTGAAGCGTGTGCGGATTCTCCTTATCCGGTACATGCCAGTCATAGAGAAAATAATCATGCAGAAGCGCTCCCCTGATCAGCTCCCGCCGGCTGCAGGAAATATGCAGTCCTGCGCTGATGGCAAGGCTGCATCTTGCCACACTCAACACATGGTCATTAACCGTCATGCTGCCATGCTGGATGTACTCCTTCGTCCTTTGGAAATTTCCAGACGACAAAATGTCCGGTGCCTCCTTCTTGATCTGCCGCTGAACCGTCCGAAAACGCTCCAGCTCTCTTTTCCATTTTTCCGCCTGCCGTTTTGTACGTGGTCTGTGTCCCCTGCCGTCCATATATATCCTTTCCTGATTCTATGATACTTCCGTTTCCGGTTCCCGCTTTGTCCCTGGAACCGGATTCTATTGCACTCCCGGTTCCGGCGCCGTCACCCGCCAGGGTTCTGTTCCGCTCCCGGCTCCGGCGCCGTCACCCGCCAGGGTTCTGTTCCGCTCCCGGGTCCGGCGCCGTCCCTCCGACAGGGTTCTGTTCCGCTCCCGGCTCCGACGCCGTCCCTCCGACAGGGTTCTGAGCTTCCTGGCCTAACCCGGGTTCCTCCTGCATCAGCAGCTCCTCCTCCGAAGGCATCTGTGTCTCATCGGGAGGTCCCAGCGGATCCACCTCATAATAATAACATATTACAGGAAATCCGGTTGAAACATACTCATAAATTACCGCCGCCGCACTCAACGGAAGATTAATACAACCATGTGAGCCGTGATCCTGAAATATGGTTCCGCCGAAATCCCGCCGCCAAGTGGCATCGTGCATGCCATAGTTCCCGAAAAAAGGCATCCAGTAATTGACAAATGATTCATAATCCGCGCCACGGAGTGTAGCATTCCTGGTTTTATAGGTTAAGCCAAATATGCCCGGAGGCGTGGCACAGCTGGGCTCAATATTCATCTTGCCGGATACAAAATCTGTCTCAAAGGCAATCTGTCCATTCTGGTAAACATAAAGATGCTGATGCGTCAGATCCGCTTCAATGTAGTCCCCGCCAATATCATTGTTTCCCTTTTCCCTGGCCATAACGCTGTAAGCCGGCTCCCGCTCCGTTTTTCTTCCCTCGTAGATCAACTCTGTCAGTTCCTGTGTTTCGGTATCTATATCCGTCTTCCAACCGTAATTAGGACTATTTAAAGTTAATTCAATGCCAAGAGCAGTAAGAAACTTCTTATTCTTGCCTATCGTATTATACTTTCTCGCCTGCTTCTTTACAAAATCCCTGACTGCCTCCTCATCCAGCACCGGGCCATCCGAATCCATAACTACCCATTCCTTCAAAATATCAAGATCCAGCACTACCTCATTACCGTTCCAGTCATAGGTAACCTCCGTTCCCAGCCAAGTGTTTGCAGAATTTACATATTCCGTCAGCTTTGCATCCGTCTGTCTGACTTCAGCCTCAAGATAGCACAGCGACTGTTCCAGATCAACGGCAGACTGATTTGTATAAATTGCATTGGTAATAGTCTCCAATACCCTGTCCAGATCCAACGTCGTACTTAAAGTTTCCGGAATGATCCGGTATCCCCCAATCTCTTCCTCAAAATCACTTATGTAGGCGTTCCTGGGCTCAATCATATTTTCCTTCCGGCAGACCGCCCAATCACTGACGGTCTCCTTCAGCTTATCTTCCTCAAACATGACTCCCTGCACCAAAGAATACCCGTAGGCGCATCTCTCCAGCCAGCCTCGAAGCCAGCTCCACTCATTCTGTGCTTCCAGTATGTCTTCCACTCCTCCTAATGAGTCAATATAAGAAAGGGATATATCCTCCGGCAGAACTTCTCCCACCAGTGTCCGGGACTCTCCCGTGGCATGATGCCGTCCCCACACCTGCAGGCAATACGTATTGATCTGTGCATCCACCAAAGGCGCCACTTCCCCTGCCGTCATATTGCCGCAGTCTATTCCGTTTATCGTGCTTTTCGGGAAAAAATGAGTTCTGTAATATATCGCCACCCCAATATAACCGGCAGGCAGCGCTATGATCAAAATAATGACTAAAGCAAGAACAATCCTCTTTGCCCTGCCGGAAGACCCCCCCTGCCTTTTCTTTGCCTGTTTTTCTTCTGATTCTATCGTATTTTGTACATTCGCCGGCTTCGATCCCTGCTCCGGCTCCGAACTCTTCTTTTTCTTCCTCGAACCTACCTGTTTCTTCTCCGGTTCTTCTTTGCTGTTTCCGTTTTCTTCCTGCTTCGTTCCGGAAGATTCTTTTCTGCTTCCGCTTTCCTCCTGCTTTGTTCCGGAAGATTCTTTTCTGCTTCCGCTTTCTTTCTGATTTATCCCGGAAGATTCTTTTCCGTTTCCGCTTTCTTCCTGCTTTGTTCCGGAAGATTTTTTTCTGTTTCCGCTTTCTTCCTGCTTTGTTCCGGAAGATTTTTTTCTGTTTCCGCTTTCTTCCTGCTTCGTTCCGGAAGATTTTTTTCTGTTTTCCGTTTCATTTTGCTTCAATCCTGAATCTTCCTTATTCCTTCCGGACACTTGCTGTTTCTCAACGAATTCCATATTCGTATTTCCCGATTCCGCTTTTTCTGTCTTCCTGCTCTTGCTCATTAGCACTTCTCCGTTTTTCCTGCTTTACCTTTGAAATTGTCAAAATTATTGTATCATACCTTTTCACAAAAAAATAGCATCAATATCTGCTTATTTTACTATTGTATCCTGAATTCAATGCGGCGGTCTTCCTAATTTATCGTACAATTTCCTTCACAAATAAAAAAGCGACTACCACAAATGCGATAATCACAAAAAAATAATGCCCAGAACCGGAATCGAACCAGTGACACGAGGATTTTCAGTCCTCTGCTCTACCAACTGAGCTATCTGGGCATTGAGTAGCGGGGACAGGATTTGAACCTATGACCTTCGGGTTATGAGCCCGACGAGCTTCCAGACTGCTCCACCCCGCGTTATTCAATTAATAAAATATATGCTCTTCCTTCGGAAATTATTCTCCTTGAACAGCAAGTGGATGGGGGTGGATTCGAACCACCGAAGCAATTTGCAGCAGATTTACAGTCTGT
>ERZ777011.1922-NODE-1922-length-18877-cov-3.728775_pt1 | contig 18877 bp, 15 predicted proteins | sample MGYA00374964_ERZ777011 | MGnify/ENA primary metagenome ERZ777011 (study PRJEB29310, sample SAMD00008975) | mouse gut metagenome | study: EMG produced TPA metagenomics assembly of the Metagenome analysis of fecal microbiota from mouse which was promoted...
CCTGCCCTGTGAAGCCCGGACTTTCCTCACCTGGGGCTGCCCGTAAGGCAGCTCCAGCCGCGACCGTCTGTCTTACTTACAATCATTTATTATATGCCTTTTTCCTCCAAAACACAAGAAATTATGAAGCGAAAAGTACAAAGGTCACGCATAGACCTCGTACTTCGTTACGTCCAGATAAGTCTTTTTGCTGCCCGCGAAGGAAATCTGCGCGGCAGTGTATGGCGTATAAATCAAAGAGGTCATCACCCGCTCCCCGCCGTTCACAAAGATTTCCACGGAGTATCTGTCAAGCAGAATCCGCAGGTCCAGCACGCCGTTTATACTCTCGGCCTTCATGCTGCGCGTACTGATTGTGTCCTTTTTCAAACCGGAATGGGTGCGGTCGAACGTAAGCACCTGCTCTTCCCTGTCATAAACAATCTCTGAGTACAGCCTTCCGTCAGACGCCAGCCTGATTCTGTCCTTTCCGCAGGAACCGCCCTTTAACCGAAGCTCCAGATCCATGCACCTGCCTTCAATGCCGTCAAGGCTTATTTCCTTTTCCATACACACGTCCTGATAGGAAACCTTATTCTTGCGATAGGCATCCAGCTCCCGCACCGGGCGCTGACAAACTCTGCCGTTCCTTAGCGAAAGCTCCCTGGGAATCGTCATCATGCCTGACCAGGGCTGACCGTCAGGATATATGGGGTTGTCCCAGGACTGCATCCAGCCAATCATGACCCTTCTTCCGTCCGCTGTCAGCATGGTCTGGGGCGCATAGAAATCAAGGCCGTAATCCACACTCTGGATGTTCTCCCGTTTAAACCGGAATTCCCTTTTTTCATAGCTTCCGATCAAAAACGCAGTATTATTCCCGCTATGGAATTCCAGGCCCTCCGCCTCCATTTCCTGGGGTGAAATCATCAGAATCTGTTTGTCCGCCAGGGGATAAAAGTCCGGGCACTCCCACATTTTACCGCATTTGTTCTCACTGCGGTCCAAAATTCCCGCAAACCTCCATTCTCCCAGCGTATCGGCATAAAATAATGCAATCTGGCCGCTCCCGTCGCCGCTGCGGCTTCCGGCAACCATATAATATCTGCCGTCCTCCTTCCACATTTTCGGATCCCGAAAATCCTCCCTGCTGCTGCCCTCCGGGAGCATGTCAGCGGAAACCACCGGATTTTGTTCCAGCTTTTGATAATCTATGCCATCCCCTATGGCAATGCACTGATTCTGCCGGATACTTTTTTCCCCGTTCTCCAGAATTTTCTCTTCCACACCGGTATAAATCAGCACCTGCCGATCCCCATCCTCAATAGCACTGCCGGAAAAAACACCAAAATTATCATAGGCACAATCCGGCGCCAGCGCCGCGGGAAGATACTCCCACCGAATAAAGTCCCTGCTTCTGGCATGCCCCCAGTGCATGGAATTCCATTGTGTGGCATAGGGATAATATTGAAAAAACAAATGATGCTCTCCCTTGTACTCGGAGAATCCGTTGGGATCATTCATCCATCCCACGGAATTGGAAAAGTGAAATACCGGCCTTTTTTGATCCCCTGTTTTCCCCGCCGCTTCCCTTTCATAGTTTCTGGCCATTTCCAATAATTTACTCATACTATTCCTACTTCCGTGTATACGCTGTCTCAGATACCATTCCATGTTTCCTGATACACAATGTTTCCTGAAACACAATATTTTTGAATCTTTACAACAAATCAGCAATCCTTTCGTACGATAAACACAGCCGCCTTTTTCCCATTTACCAGTGTATTAATCTGCTTTTCTATGATGAATCCCGCCTTGGAACATGCTGCCATTAATTCTTGTTTTCTTGCAGATAAGATTACCATTGTTGCATTTTCTTTTGTAATTCGTCGAAATTCCACTGCCATATGATAATAAAACCGTTCGATGTCTTCTATTTCCTCATAATACCCCCACGGAGGGTCCGTTACGATCTTGTCAACAGATTCGTTTTCCACGCAGCTGAGATTGAAAATGTTTGAGCAAAAACACGTAATCTCCGTTTTTCTGCTATACATTTTTTTCTTTACAGCCATTATCTTTTTCTCGTCAATATCTGTTGCAATGACTTTTTCAGGCGAAAACCGCTTAACCAATTGTTGTGGAATCGAACCATACCCGCAAAAGGGGTCACACACAACATCCATCTTTGCAATATTACCGCATAAACACATTAAATAGGCAAATTCCGGCCGCAATTCCCCTTTCTTTAAGTTTTTTTCTGTCATCTTACGTTTGAATAGTAATTGACCGTAAAAGCCGACCCCTTCTGTTCGAATAATATACCAAATTTCTGTGGAAGGGTTTACTCTGTTAATTTTCAAATCAGATTCTTTCACAATATGGTTTTCGGCTTTTATAGTTATGCTTTGATCTACTTTTGCGAACTGGTTTTCCCGGGAAAACCTAATGCGAAAAGACCCTTTTGTGACAGGCAGGGATTCTTTCTTTTTGCACACAGCATTTGTCATTTGTTCAAAAGATATACTTTTCCCGCGGAAGGCTTTTAACACGTAAAAAATATTATTGAAATATATCAGCTTGACCAGCTTGGAATAATCACCATGATATTGAAAGTGAATCAATCCGTCGTATAACCCTACCGTTTTTATTCCTGGCATATCCTCAGCCATCTGTTTCTGTATATATTCTCCAAAACCGGTTGTAAACGTTGCGATATATTCCGGCATTTCAGCACTCCTTTTCCTCTGCCAAAAAGGCGCTATGACTGTGATGCCATTGCGCCTCTGCAATATCTTCCCGTTTCCCTACACATTAAAGCAGCTTCCGCCCACGAATTCCCTGCAGATGGAATTATTGGGCAGGCTCTCACTGGGCACGCTTAAGAAGTAATCCAGAAATTTCAGCAGCCTCTTTGCTTCATAATACTCCGGTTCATCCTTGGGTATCTGGAACAGCAGCGGCTCCGCAAAGGTCTTCAGCACCGCCAGTTCAAAGATCTGGGCCGAGTTAAACATGGCATCCGCTTCTTCCTGGAAGGGGAAAATATTTTCTTCCTCCCCCCGTCTCACGGAAGGCCACATGCGTATGGTCCTCTGGGCACTGGATCCCCTGGTCCTGGCGTCCCGCACCATCCTGCGCAGCAGCCGCCCGTCCGTGGTGGGTATCCTGTTATGATTGTCTATATTCAAAGCCGTCAGGGCGCTGATATAGATTTTAAACTTGCTCTCCTCCGGAAGGGCATAGGACATTTCGGGATTCAGGCCGTGGATTCCTTCAATAACCAGAATGTCTTCCGCCGCAAGCTGCTTGTAATTTCCCCGGTATTCCCGCTGTCCGGTCTTGAAATTAAAGGTGGGCAGCTCCACCCGCTCCCCCTTCAGAAGCCTGACCATATCATCGTTAAACTGCTTCACGTCAATGGCGCCAAGACATTCGAAATTATAATCCCCGTTTTCGTCCCTGGGTGTCTGCTCCCTGTTCACAAAATAATCATCCAGCGCAATGGGATGGGGCGTCTTGCCCATGGTCCGCAGCTGAATGGAAAGCCTGTGGGAAAAGCTGGTCTTACCGGAAGAAGACGGGCCTGCTATCATGATAAACTTTACGTTGCCCCTAATCAGAATATCCTTGGCAATCTCACCGATCTTCCGCTCCTGCTCCGCTTCCTGTATCAGAATCAGATCGCTCATGGAACCGCTGCAGATCTGGTCGTTTAAGTCTCCCACCGTCTCAATCCCTGCTTTCCTTCCCCAGTCCTGAGAGCTTTCCATGGTCTCAAACAGCTTCCTTCTCTCATCAAAGGGCTCCACCACAGTGGGATTTTTCCGGGACGGAAGCAGCAGCATGAAGCCGTCCTCATAGGGCATCACGTCAAACCATTTCACATATCCTGCGTTGGGCAGCATATACCCATAATAATAGTCACAATAGCCGTCTATCTCATAAATGTTCACAAGAGAACTCATGCGGTAACGGAACAGCCTTTCCTTGTCCTTCATTCCCCTGCTCCGAAACAGCTCCATGGCATCGTCCAACGGATAAGAACGCTTCATAAAGGGCATTTTCTTCTCCACCAGCTCCAGCATACGGGCTTTGATCTTTTCCGCACTTTCCGCCGTCACCGGCACTTTCCCCGCCACATTCACATAGAGTCCCTGCCCGATGGCAAATTCCACACAGCTTTCCTCTGCCGCCTCGGCGCCGAACACGTCACATATGCCCTTTAAAAGCAGCATGGTGGCCGTTCTCACATAAGTCTTATAGCCCACGTCATCCCTGAGGGTAAAAAATCTCACCGTGCAGTCCTTTGTCACCTTCTTGAACAGCTCCCTGATCTTTCCGTTGGCCGCCACCAGGGCAATCAGCCCTTCATATTCCTTCTGATACTCCGCCGCAATGGTTTCAAATGCCGTCCCCTGGGCATATTCCCGTTTTTCGCCGTTAATTGTAACCGTGACCATTGACATCCTTCCTCTCATTCCGCCTGCGGGAGAGTATCTCCCCTCTTTCCAGGCATATTATTCCGCTTATTCACGGCCTCCCAAACATGCCGTCCTGCAATCCCCGGAACCAGCCAAGCGCCCTGTCAATTTCCGCAAGCTCCTGCCTGATTTCCGCAATTCTTTCCATGCTTCGGGGACTCTGCCCTGCCTCCAGCCTTTCCAGAATCCCCTCTGCCGTCTCCCTCTTATACAGCAGATACTGCCGTACCACCGGATGCCCGGTCTTTAACAGCAATTCCCCGTATTCATCGAAAATATCCTGCCACGGCAGATCCGCCGGATTTACAGGCAGGGCGCCTCCACCGGCTGCCGGTCCGGCTCCGCCCCCGGCACATGCTGCCTTCATGGCAAAGTAATACTTGCCGTCCTCATATACCGCATTTTCCGCCAGAATCCGAAAACCCGTCCGGCGCAGAAATGCCCGGAATTCCCTCAGCTCTGACTGGGGCTGCAGGATCAGCTCCTTCATGCCCCCGGCCTTCTCCGGCTGGGCCCGCAGAATCCTTTCCATCAACCTGCCGCCCATACCCGCACAGATTAAGGTCTCGGCCTCCCCGCTTTCCATCTCTTCCATTCCGTCAGACAGCCTCACGCCGATATATGTATCCAGCCCGCAGTCCTTCACATGCTCCCGCGCCGCCGCAAGGGGGCCTTCCCGCACATCCATGGCCAGCACATGGGGACTGATCCCTTTCTGCACCAGATAAATAGACAGAAACGCGTGGTCACAGCCCACATCCGCCACGGAATTTCCCGGTGTCACCATCTCCGCCAGCATCTGCAGCCGCTTTGACAATACGACCTGCCCGTCCTTCTTCAATCCAGATAATCCTTCAGCTTCCTGCTGCGGCTGGGATGGCGCAGCTTTCTTAAGGCCTTGGCTTCAATCTGGCGGATACGCTCACGGGTGACGTTAAATTCCTTTCCCACCTCCTCCAGCGTACGGGCCCGGCCGTCGTCCAGGCCAAACCTCAACCGGAGCACCTTCTGCTCCCTTTCCGTTAAAGTCCCAAGCACCTCCACCAGCTGCTCCTTTAAGAGGGTAAAGGCGGCTGCATCCGCAGGCACCGGCACATTGTCATCCTGAATAAAATCGCCAAGGTGGCTGTCTTCCTCCTCGCCGATGGGTGTCTCCAGAGACACCGGCTCCTGGCTGATCTTCAGGATCTCCCGCACCCGGTCCACGGGCATATTCATCTCCTCCGCGATCTCCTCCGGGGTCGGTTCCCGCCCCAGCTCCTGCAGCAGCTGGCGGCTCACGCGGATCAGCTTATTGATGGTTTCCACCATATGCACCGGAATGCGGATGGTTCTGGCCTGGTCCGCAATGGCCCTGGTAATAGCCTGGCGAATCCACCAGGTAGCATAAGTGGAAAATTTGTAGCCTTTGCGGTAATCAAATTTCTCCACGGCTTTAATCAGACCCAGGTTGCCCTCCTGGATCAGGTCAAGGAACAGCATTCCCCGCCCCACATAGCGCTTGGCTATACTGACCACCAGGCGCAGATTGGCCTCGGCCAGCCGCTTCTTTGCACTCTGATCACCCAGCTCCATTTTCTTGGCCAGCTCAATCTCCTCTTCCGCAGAAAGCAGGGGAACCTTGCCGATCTCCTTTAAATACATGCGGACCGGATCCTCGATGCTGATGCCGTCAGGCACGGTGAGGTCAATGTTCTCCACATCCACCTCATCCTCGTCCGTGAGGATAATCTCCTCGTCGTCCACATCGTCGGTCTCGGTAATGCGGAGCACATCCACATTATTCTGCTCCAGCACCTCCAGAATCTTTTCGAACTGTTCCTCCTCCAACGGCATGTCCCCGAAAAAATCACTGATTTCCTGATATTCCAGCACGTTTTTCTTTTTCTTAGCGGCCGCTAAAAGCTCTCTGACCTTCTCGTCAAACCTCGCCTGTATGTTTTCATCCATCGTAGTAATTCCATCCTTCCTTCGGGATAACGGCTCCCTTATTCTATAATCATTGCCCTAATCCAGCGAAATATGCGCCTTTGCCAGCTCCTCAAGGGCTTTCTTGCCTGCGATCACCTGATTCAGCGCATTCACATCACTGCCCAGTCTTGCGGAAAAATATTCGTAACTGTTCTTTTTCACGGAAAAAAGAATGTCGTGAAAGGCTTTCTCCCTGTCCTGCTTTGTTGCCAGCTCAGGAAGATTGGTGTTAAAAAGCTCCGCCGCCGCACGCTGCTCTTCCTCATCCTCAAAGGTACTGATAATGCCGGCTGGCTGAAAGGCTCCCTCGTCCATGCCCGCGAACAGACGTTCCGCTACCTTGCGGTACAATTCCTCGGTAAAATCCTCCGGTGCCACATATTTCCGGACCTTTTCATAAACTGCAGGCTCGTCCGTGATCCAGGTAAGCAGCAGGCGCTGGGCCTTTTTCCCGCTCTCCTCCGGACTGTTCTTCCGGGCTCCGCTCCTCGGGCGCTCCACAGGCTTTGCCAGCCCTGTCTGTGCCGCATAGGAAGCAACCAGCTTCCGCAGGTTCTCAATGCCGATAAAGTATTTCTCCGCCACTGCCTGCAGATAATTATCCCTCTCCACATCCTCCGGGAAGTCACACAGCCTCTTTGCAATCTCCCGGTGGAATTTGGTCTTGGATTCCGGATCATTCATATCATACTGCGCCCCCATCATGCGGATTTCATAGAAAAAGCTGTTCTCCGCCTGGTCTATGCGCTCCTGAAAGGCTTCCCTTCCCAGGGCCTTCATAAATTCATCCGGATCCTTATAGGGCCGCATATCGATAACCCTGGCCGTCAATCCCGCCTCCCGCAGAATCCCGATCCCCCGCAGGGCCGCCTTCACTCCCGCACCGTCGCTGTCATAGGCCAGCAGTACGGTATCCGTATACCGCCGCAGCAGATTGGCCTGCTCCGGTGTAAACGCCGTCCCCAAAGACGCCACCGCCTGGGTAAAGCCCGCCTGGTGCATGGATATGACGTCCATGTACCCTTCGCAGATAATGATGTTGCCGCTGCGGGCCGTGCGGGCAAAGTTCAGTCCGTACAGGTTCCGCCGTTTATCAAATACCGGAGTTTCCGGTGAATTCAGATATTTCGGCTCCCCGTCCCCCATGACACGGCCGCCGAAGCCGATCACCCTGTTATTCACATCCTGGATAGGATACATGACCCGGTTCCAGAACTGGCACCTGAGCCCGCTCCGCTCGGAAAAATTCGCCAGCCCCGCTTCCTTAATCAGCTCGTCCTCAAACCCCTTTCCGCGAAGGTACTGCACCGGCTCTTCCCCGTTCTTTCCCGCGTAACCCAGGCCAAAGCGGTGCATGGTCTCCTCAGTGAGCTCCCTTCCCCGCAGGTACTTGAGGCCGGTTTCGCCGCGGGGGGAGCGGAGCTGGTAATAAAAGAATTTCGCCGCTTCCTTATTCAACTCCAGAAGCCTTGCCCGCCTGCCTGCCCTTGCCTTCTGCTCCTCCGTGTATTCCATCTCCGGAACCTTCACTCCCGCCCGGTCCGCCAGCAGCTTCACCGCCTCGGGAAAGGAATAATTCTCGTATTTCATGACAAAGGTATATACGTTGCCGCTGACGCCGCAGCCAAAGCAGTGGTACATCTGCTTGCTGCCGGACACGGAAAAGGAAGGCGTTTTCTCCCCGTGAAAAGGACAGCACGCCCAATAATTGCCGCCCTTCTTCTGCAGCCTGACATACCCTGACACCACATCCACTATGTCGTTTTTTGATCTGATTTCTTCCACTAATTCCTCAGGGTAGTACATGTTACCTCCCAAAGCAATTTACAATATCCAGGACTTGGGTATGTATATATTCTCATAAAGAGAAATTGCAAAACGATCCGTCATGGACCCCACATAGTCACAAACTACCTGTTCCCTGGGCTCGCCCTCAGAGATCAGCCGCAGAAATTCATCCGGCATATCGTCAATGCGCTTCATAAAGTGCTGATACAGAGTCTCCGTCAGCATCTCCGCCTTCCCTTCCTCACTCTTGGCTATGGGATTCTGGTAGACGTTTTCGAACATAAACTGCCGCATGGCCTTCATGGCCGCCTCAATACTCTCCGACATGCAGATGTCGTTTTTCCCCATGCTGTTGGTCACAATATCATGGACGAAATGATCCAGCCGTTCGCTGGGTGTTTCCCCTATGACACTGCGGATTTCCCGGGGTACATCCCCTTCCTTCAGAATCCCCGCCCGCACGGCGTCATCCATGTCATGGTGAATATAGGAAATTTTATCGGACAGCCGGACCACCTTCCCCTCCAGCGTATGCGGCCTGCCAATGGTCTGATGGTTTAAGATGCCGTCCCTGACCTCAAAGGTCAGATTCAGCCCCTGGCCGCCCCGCTCCAGCCTGTCCACAGTGCGGACGCTCTGCTGGCTGTGCTCAAAGCCAAGGGGACAGACCCGGTTCAATGCCCGTTCTCCTGCATGTCCAAAGGGAGTATGTCCCAGGTCATGCCCCAGGGCAATTGCCTCCACCAGATCCTCATTCAGCTTCAGGGCTTTGGCAATGGTCCTGGCATTCTGGGACACCTCCAGTGTATGGGTCAGACGGGTGCGGTAATGGTCCCCCTCCGGAGACAAAAACACCTGTGTCTTATCCTTCAGCCTGCGGAATGCCTTACAATGCAGAATCTTATCCCGGTCACGCTGGAAAGCAGGACGTATATCGCACTCTATCTCCGGCTTCTGCCTGCCCTTTGTGTTCATATTTAAAGAGGCATAGGGACTCAGGTAATCCTTTTCCCGCTGTTCCAGGCTTTCTCTGATGGTCATACTGCCTCCTTTCCGGCCTTAGAAAATCTTCATTCCTTTCACACTATATATTCTGCACAAAGCTCCAAAATCCTTTTGAATTATTATTTTTTTTCGCCGCAAAACAGAAGACCGGTTCCGAAACCGGTCTTTGCTCTCCTGGGATCACATTTCCCAGCCTCCCAGCCAGCTGCTGAATTCCAGATAAAGCTCATCCATCCTCTCCTGCAGCTCTGCACCATTGGTAATGGTATAAACATAATCCGTGGTTCCAAATTCCTCCACATACTTTTCTTCGCTGGTATAATTTCCGTTCAACAGCTCCTGCAGGGCATCCCCGGCAAGCTCTTTTGCCCCCCGGATATTTGCCGCCAGATCGCTGAATGCCTCCGGATCAATAGCCTCTATTTCCGTAATAATGTCGTCGAAATACCCGTCCCGATAACCGTAATTGTACTGAGCACCCTCCTGCTGGATAAAGTTCAGGGCATCGTTGGCATACAGATAATATCCGGGAACGGTATTTCCCTGCCCATCGTCATAGCTGTTCACATAGTACTCATTCCAGGAACAGAGGAAATTTACATAATTATACATATCATTGATTTGCATCATCAGATCCGTAGCGGCAAATTTCTGCCACAGCGCCACCTCCGCCGACACATCCTCATCCTTTAAAATCGTATAGGACGCATCTACAATCTTGAAAGCAAACTCATAGCCGTACATATCCGTAAAGGGCTGATCCTCGCTCTCCGCCACCTCCAGCGTCCCCGTCACCTTGACCGCCTGGTTTGTGTAGGAAAAGCTCTCCCCCGATTTGGGATATACCTCCATGGTGTTTGAAAGCTGGGAGGTATTGGGCACGCAGAACGGGCAGCTCTGGAAGGGAAGGTTCATCAGGAAAATAAAGGAACCATCCACCGGTGAGCTTGTGGCAAGATAACCGTTTATGGTAATCTCCGCCCCGTCCAGGGACTTAAGGTACTCAAAGCTTAAGGCCTGCTTAAAGCTGATCTTTGTGGTTCCGCCGACAGCCGTCCCCTGTTCCCCGCTGTTGCCGCAGGCACCAAGGCCCAGCAGCATGGCCGCCACTGCAAGCAACGCTAATATTCTGAAATTCTTCTTGTTCTTCATTCAATCTTTCTCCGTTTCCTTATTCTGCAATTTTGTTCTTTTCATTCCTTACTCCTCAATACCGCATTTTGCATTCCCTTACTCCTCAATGCCGTACTCTTTCATTCCTTACTCCTCAGCGCCATACTCCTCTATGCCGCATTTTGCATTCCTTACTCCTCAATGCCGTCCCTGCGGGACATGGTATAGGTACAGACGACTGTGGGCAATACGCTGATCAGGAAAACCGCCGCCAGGATTCCCAGCTCAAGAGGATAGATCTTAGCCATATTCAGGACCACTCCCATCCCCGCCACATATCCGCCGGCCAGAAACAGGCACAGTCTGGAAAGCACCAGGGCAAGCAGCGTGGACACCAGCCCGATCAGGCTGTTCTGAATAATGTAAATCAGATTGATTCTCTTCATGCTGATGCCGATCAGCCGCATCAGCGAAATCTCCTTTGCGGAATGATACATGTTCAGCAAAGTAATAATTGAAATGATAATGACGTTCATTATCAGGATAATGGCACAAAGAGCAAATACAATATACTTGGTATTATCCGTATCCTCCAACACGCCCCGCACGGTATTCATGGGCTCAATCGCCTGCAGGGAGAAGCTGTCGCCGTCCCCGTCCATAAAGATTTTACCATTATACTCCGTAACTATGCTCATGGCTGTGCCGGGGTTGGTGGTTTTGACCAAAATCGCGCACACAGTGGGCTCCGCCGAATGCTCATGGCCTTCTTCCTCTTCTTCCCCCTCTTCATGCTCCTCCTCTGTTCCATGTACCTCCCATATGGTTCTCAACTGGGTAAACACCACATTGTCAAAGGCCGTGTGGCTCTCCTCCAGAATCCCTACCACCGTAAGCGGCGTATGGTGCTCGTCCCCCACGGAATGGCTGGTATAAATCTCCTCGCCGATTTTCAGATCGCACACCCGGGCAACCCCGGCCCCCACCACAACCTCCCGGCTGCCGGCATCCTCCAGCATTCTGCCTTCCGCTACCTTTTTCCCCTCCAGATACTGGCTGGTGGTTCCCACACAGGAGTAGCCGTTGTAGCTGTCCGCCATGGCAAAGGGAATGGCCGCCGCCACCCGGCTGTCCCTCTGCAGCTCGGAGACCACGCCATACGGAATGGTTCCCAGCGGCGAATCGGTAAAATACATGGTATTCATGGCAAGCTGCGTCTCGCTCCCCGCAGGCCCGATAATTGCGGAATAATAGGCGGCATTGCTGGTAATACCGTCGCTGACCTGCCCGCCGATATTGTAGGCCAGCACCCCCACTCCCGCAGAAATGATAATGGAAAAAATCACCAGTACAATCTGTACCTTTTTGATTGCCATATTTTTCAAAGCAAAACGAAACATGCTATCTGTCCTCCCTTCCGAAGGTTACATCCCGCATTCCCCCCGTGATCTCATTCATATCAATGACAGTGTCAAAATATTTCATCAGCCGGTCGTCGTGGGTCACGGTAATCAGGGTCTTTCCTTTCGACACCTCCGCAAGCTCACGAATCACCGCCTCACCGATGGCAAAGTTTAAATTCCCCGTGGGCTCGTCTGCCAGAATAATGTCCGGCCTCTTCACCAGCGCCCGGGCGATGGCCACTCTCTGCTTCTGGCCCCCCGAAAGATGCTTGATTTTCTTATTTTTCTGCCCGGAGATCTCCAGCTTCTCCAGAAGCTCCCCGGCGGTGGAGGTATCAATTCCCTCAATCCGGAGAATATTGATATTGTCCATCACCGTCATCTCGTCAATCAGCTTAAAGTCCTGAAAAATATAGCCGATTTTCTCAATTCGAAACCTGTCCTTTTCCTTTTGGCTCTTCTCGCTCATATTGACCCCGTCAATGATGACAGAACCTCCCGTAGGCGGCAGAATCCCCGCTATCATGTTAAGAAGCGTGGATTTCCCACAGCCGGAAGCTCCCAGCAGCATATAGGACTTGCCGGTCTCAAATACCATATCCTTATAGTCAATGGCAGTTTCATTCTTAAAGTGTTTCGAAACACCGCGTATTTCAATCATATCTTCAGCTTTCCTTTCCCGTTTCAAACCAATTCATATAATCAGCTGCCGCAAAACTGAGCTTCGTTCAATTTTTATACACGTGCCTGACGGCGCAGTTTCCTGTAAGGAAAAAGCAGGCACGCCAAACGCCCTGTCCGCAAACAGACAGGGTCACCCGCATATCCGGTATGAATTCAATTGGAAAGCTTTACCTTTAACTGAATCAGGGTATTTCCTCTGACACAGGGATTGCTGTATTTCCCTGCTTTCAAGATCTGACAGCACAGAGGCAGCAGCAGGCACAAAACACTGCCTCCCGCCGAAATGATGTGATCAACGGCTTCCTTTGCCGAGCGGATCTGAGCGCACCTGCTGCAGCCTTCTCCGATGCACTCATGCTCCATGCACAGCGCAAAAATGCCGGCAAACATGAAAATTGTCAGCAGCATGATACCTGCCAAAGCGGCAGCTAAATATCTCTTCCGTTTCATGATGCTCTCACCGGCCTTTCTTCTTTCCTGAGTTTTCCTGAATTGTGCGTTATTTCCCGCATTCTATCCAGCATTGCTTCCTGGATTCCGCGCTGTTTCCCGCATTCTGTCCAGTATTATTTCCCGCACTGTGCTTCCTGTATTATAATCTCTCCTGTCGGAAAATGTCAAGTCCCTGATCACTGCCCTTCGTCCAGATACAGCTGTACCCGGTTATGAATGATTTTCGCCACCTCCCCCGGATCCCTGTTCTGGTCATACATGACTGTCAGCTCCTCGGAAATGATTTCCTTCAGGGCCGGGTATGTGGGCGGAGCAGCCACACATTCCCTTAAAAATTTGTTTGCCCGGTCTACGGATGTGGTATTATCCGGAAATGCGGCAATCTCATCCACCCCATTCCACGTCAGCTTTCCACTGCTCTCATCCAGGTCGCCTGTACCCGGATCATATCCAAATACTCCTGCTTCGCTAAGATCTGACTGGAATTCCCTGCTGCAAAAAGTCTTCAGATAAGCCCGGACAGCCTCTTTATTCCTTGTGGCGGCATTGACTACGATCACGCCTTCCGTAGTCAGGTAATTTCCGCAGTCTCCGCTTGTGGGAAGTCCCACATAATGTCCGTTTTCCTGCTCTCTGCCCACATCAAAGATGCTGTCATTCAGTCCAGATCCGACGTAATGCCAGGAAATACTCTTTCCGCCGTTAAGCCATGTTTCCGTCTCTACAGGTCCCTCATTTAAGTTCTGATACGTAAGCTCCAACAGACGCAGGAACCTCTCGTCGTCAAAATGGCTTTCCCGTTTCTCCCAGTCAATCAGAAAGGAATCTGCAAGACTATACTCAAGCAGACAATTCATTGTCCCAAAAGGAGCGAAATAATTTATATCCTGCTGCCCCATACCATGAAAAATTCCTCCCTCCAACTCTCCGCTCTCCATAAGACCAATCAGATCTTCCAGCGTCCAACTGTCCTTCGGCCAGGTATCCCGGGACACCATCAGGGTGTGCGCCTGCACATTCACAGGAATGCCCACAAGCTTCCCGTTCACAGTACCGATTTCCACTGCCCCCGGCAGCATCTCCTGCACACGAGCCTCCGGAAGCAGCTCACCCATGTCCAGAAGCGCTCCCTTTTCCTCCAGCATCCGCATATCCTCCAGAGTAACATACATCAAATCCGGCCCATTCCCGCTGCTTAAATCCGCCAGCACCCTGGTCCTTGCCTCCTCCGTCGTATCGTCCTCATACCGATATAAGAAATCCCGATTATCACTTGCGGCTGCAGAAACACTGTCCGCCACAGGAGTTCCCGCCGAATACGGACTCTTTAGCAAATCCGCCAGCCGGACAATCTCCTGCTCCGGTATCTCCTCATCCGTCAGCGGCGCCAGCCACTCCTTCCCGTGGCCCGCATCCATCAGGCAGAGAATGGGCTGGTCCCGCTCCTTCCCCAGTGCCATCTGAATCCGCACGCCTGCTGCAAGACCGTTTTCCTGCAGGTCAAGTACCCTGGTCCTGCTGCCGCTTTCTATATTCCATTTCACAATCTCCTTGTTGGCACGATTATAATATATATCATCTCCCCGCATGCCATACATTTGAAAGATACTCTGCGTATAGGTATCTCCCTTAGCCAAAGAGCGCATTTCGCCTCCCTCCGTGTCCGCCCAGAGATACTCATACTGCCGGTTCCGGCTGTCCCAAACAGGGAAAACCAGCTCTCCCTCCCCGGTACGCAGGGGCTCCTGCACGCTCTGAAACTGCTCCCCCCTGTATTCCAGAATCATCTTTCCGCTCCTGTCAAAGAGATGAACGCTTGTATATCCCGTTTTCTCCCGGGACGCCAGCACATAGGTATTGCCCCTGCCGTCACACCCTCCCCTCCGCAGCAGGCTGTCGGCATTCACACCCTCTTCCGCCAGCCCCGCCTCAAGATAGGCCGGCCACAGATCCACGGAATACAATTCCCCCGAGAAATCCGTATAAATCCGCCTGTCCGCCGTCCAGCAGGTCGTAAAGCCCTGGTCATCATGTTCTGCTTCGACCCATTGAAAGACATACTGATCCTGCTCAATCAGATCCATGCCTGACAGCCAGCCATCCGCACTTTCCAGGCCAAGCTCTTCACGGGAAAACTTCTTCACCACAGATTCTTCGGTAAAGGCGTTATATATCTCCAGCACCCATTCCAGCCGCTCTCCATACTCCGTAACACTGTTCAGCCGCCAGAACAGTTCCCCCAGGGAGCCGAAATCAACGGTATTAATATCCCTTCCCTCCCGGGCATCCAGAGCCCCATCACGCTCCCACAGCATATACTGCCGGACATTAAGCTCTTCGTCCTTCTCCTCTTTTTCGGATAGGGCAAAGCCCTGTGTCTTCCACCGGGCCGGCTGCCCTGCCGGAATCGACGGCTCCGTCTTTCCTTCCCCACAGCCAGCTGCCACCCCACACAGCAAAATACACGCCATGATACAGAAAACACCTTTCATGAAAGTGCCTTTTATTCTAATTCTTCTTAAATTCTTCATAACTGTAAAACCTTCCGAATTTGGCATAGAATGAGTATGGCTTTCGTGTAGCATTGCCCGTGTAAATGTGTAGGCCAAAATACCCCGCAGCTGTGTAGCCGCAAGCTGACAGGGTATTCGCTTAATACAATGCACGTAACAGTGTTTTACTACACACAGCCTCTCCTCAGCCCCCGCCGGCCTTTAACGGCAAATATCATAAATAAATTCCGCGTTCTTGTTCATGGCCTCCTTGGCAGCCTTCATGGGCGACATCTGGAAGACATGCCACATTCCCGGATAGGTGTCCATCTTTACCGGAACCCCGGCCTCCGCAAGGGCCTGATGAAGGCGTATGGAATCACTGAGCAGAATCTCATTCTCTCCCACCTGGATATAGGTGGGCGGGAAGCCAGTGAACTCCCCGAACAGCGGAGATACCAGCGGATCCTTCAGATCCTGCCCCTCCGCATACGCGGATACCATCCGGTCTATATAGGCCTTGTCCAGCACCGGGTCAAGGGCCCCCTTGCTCTCAAAGGATTCCCCCGAGGAGGTCAGATCCGTCCAGGGGGACATCAGCACCAGCCCCCGGGGCAGAAACCGCCCCTCCTCCTTCAGCTTCAGGGACAAAGCAAGTGCCAGATTGCCCCCTGCGGAATCTCCGGTTACTACCACGTCCCTGGCACCATAGCCCAACAGCATCAGATAGTTCCAGGCCTTCATAGCATCCTCCAGGGCCGCCGGCCAGGGATGCTCCGGGGCCAGCCTGTAATCAAAGCAGAACACATCCATGGATGTGGACTCGGCCAGCTTGGAGGTCAATGTTCTGGCATAGAGGCTGCTTCCCGTGGAGTATCCGCCTCCATGGCAGTGCAGGATTACGTATCTCTTCATATGCGCCCGGTTTACGCTGACCCGTTCCCCGTATATGCCGTCCATATCCACCGCCCGATAGCTGATGGATTTGGTATTGCCCAGAATGGAGCCGATGGCGTCCTGGGACTGCCTGTGCTTCTCCAGATCGGTATTTTCCACCAGGCCGTGGGCCCTCCTGATCAGCTGCATCAGGCTTTGATTTCTTCTGTCGGTAATATCCCTCATAATGATTCCTTCCTCAAATGGCGCGTTCCGCTTTGATTTCCTTCCTCTTGCTCCAAAAAACTTCGGCTTCCGCCGAAGCGCACCTCCGGTGCTTCCCTTTTTGTCGCTTTGCGCTCGGGTGAAATCAAATGGCGCTTTCCAGCGGCATACTGCCGCTTTGCGCCGCTTGATTTCCTTCCTCGCTTAAAAATGCAGGCGTCGGCGGACCGCATTGCGCAGACGGCGGCGGGACAGCATGGTAATGAACGCAATATCCAGAATACCGCACACCGTCAGCACCACCGCAGACCAGCTCAACGCAATCTGTCCGCCCACATATCTGTCAATCAGTATTTCCAGTCCCATACACAACAGCCCGATTGCTGTAAACAGGTACAGAGCCACTGTCAGGAAAGACCTTGGCAGCCTGCAAAGACAAAACGTCAGAATCTCCGCGACCAATGTGACCAGTACCGTTATGGGAATGCCCAGCCCCCAGAGCCAGCCCTTGCTCCCGGTGAGATAGGACAACATAAACAGGTACAGCCCCACCGCGCCGCCGTCATATAAAATCGACACATATACCGGCTGTTTGGTATATATCACTGCGGGGATCATTATGACCCACAGGATGATACAGGCTCCGATCACGGTCAACGACCAGGGAGACTCCTGAAAGACAAGGGCATTGAGGACACCGCAGGTGGCGGCAGTGGCAAGCACCACAGTGGACACCAGAATTCCCAGGTCCTTCCTCTTTACCGTTTCCACCTGCCCCCTCTCCGTAGGGAAGGGCCGCTGGGCCATGGCTATTTTCTCCAGCTCCCTGGGATTCAGCACCGGTGTATTGCACAGCGGGCACTCAGTGGCGGAAGCATCCAGCTCCACGCCGCAGTTTACACAATATGACATACTAATCCTCCATTCTGTCCCGATTACTCTCTATCCTGACATGGATTCCGTCCTGTACCAGCTTACGGAAGAAATAACGCTCCACATCCGCCTCAATAATACTGCTGGCAAAATTAACAGTCAACACATCTCCGAAGCTGATAATGGCGCAATTCGTCCTTCTGGAAAAGGGCTGCCCCATATAAATATCAAAGCGGTCAATATAAGGCCGCATCCCCTCCGGCACCTTCAGGGCGCCCATATTGGTCAGCCCTGCGGAAGAATTTCTGTCCTGTACCTTTGTATAGAAAGTCCGCACCACCAGATCCTTCAGGAACAGGGGCACCACCCGGATCAGGGGATTGCGCTGAGTGGCGGCATTGGTGGTAATATCCCCCCTCAGCAGCTTTTCATTTATATGATAACGCATGTAATTTTGCACCTGCACAACAATCTCTTCAAAAGTATAGTCTCCCAGCCTGGGATCCACTCCGGGGTAAATCATCGTAATAAAATTCCTCAGGGTCTCCGACGGGAAAAATCTTCTGAGGTTCACCGGCATGGCAATCTTCACCGGACGCAGGCGAATCCGGGTTTCCTTCAGCTGTTTGGTCAAAAGCGCCAAAAGCAGCACCGCGTTCAGATACTCCGTAATCGTGGCATGATACCTTTTTGCCACCGCCATGACCTCCGAAACCGACATAATCCCGTCTATGATATTCAGCGTATAAAAAGGTTCCGCTGTCCCCCTGACCCGGTACGCCTTTTCCTGCAGCCTGGGAGGACATACCTTGGCATTGGCATATTTCATATAGGCATCCTCCAGCTCGCCTTCGCTGGGTGCCCCGTTAATATCCAGGACAAAGCCTCCGTTCTCTATCTCCTCATGCCCCAGCAGCCGCAGATAGGTCGCCGTCAGCGTCTGCAGCACGCACATTCCTCCTGTACCGTCCCCCAGACTATGATGTGCCTCCAGCGCAATTCTGCTGCGAAAATAATAAACTCTGATCAGGTAACGGTTGTTTGCCTTAAAATACATGGGCTGACAGGGATTCTTGACATCCTCCTGCACAAAGGGCCCCGGCCGGTCGTTGGGCTCCAGATACCGCCAGAACAGGCCCTTGCGGATAGCCGCCTTGTAGGTGGGAAATCTCGGCAGCGTCAGATCCAGCGCCCTCTGCAGCACCTCCGGCTGTACCTCCTCTTTCAGCACCACGGACAGACGGTACACGGAAGAAAAATCATGCCGCTGCAGGGTTGGATATACAATGGCGGACAGATCCAGCTGGTACCATTCGCGCCGTCCGCTCTTCTCTTTCAATTCTTTCTTTTCCATAAAGCTTCTGACCTTTCCCACTTACCCACATGCCGCCGGAAGGGACGACGCCCGCCGTCACGGTTTTCTATTTCCTGTAAGGAAAAAAAGAGTGCTAAGCATATACTTAACACTCTCTTATATGCAGGAAAAGAGACTTGAACTCTCATGGTATTGCTACCACACGGACCTGAACCG
>ERZ777011.1923-NODE-1923-length-18872-cov-7.311367_pt1 | contig 18872 bp, 15 predicted proteins | sample MGYA00374964_ERZ777011 | MGnify/ENA primary metagenome ERZ777011 (study PRJEB29310, sample SAMD00008975) | mouse gut metagenome | study: EMG produced TPA metagenomics assembly of the Metagenome analysis of fecal microbiota from mouse which was promoted...
TCATAAGCTTTTAATGTAATTCTCATTACCTGACTTGCCATAAAAAAAGTCGCCTCCTTTTCGCACTTTTGTGAAATGAAAAATAACTTTCCATTTTAGTACGACAAGCGGTGACTGTACACTCTTCCGTGTGTGTCCGATACCGAAACGACTTGAATCTCAATCCGATATGCCTTTTCATACATTCCGTATGAAGTACTTTGGTTCCACACGTTTCTGCCTTTTGCTGTAAAAAGTTCTTGCAGAATCCTTTAAATCTGTACAGTGACTTGTCGCCAGTTTCCTCACCGAAAATCTTTGATCTTCGGTTTTGACATTCGCTCCACGGAAAACCTGTCAGTAGTTGCCCGCTGACAGCAACCTCACGCTTCATCGCTATCATGTCACAGCAAAAGCTATTGTACTATAGAAACAAAGAATATGCAAGAACTTTTTTTTATTTTTTTCCTATAATCTGTTCGGATCATTTATGTAATCTGCGAGAGCCCTGTCGGATTTCTCGATATGGTTGACCAGCCAGTCCACGACCTCCTTTTTCACCTGCTCTACAAAGGCTCCTGTAGGCCATTCGGTTTCCTCCAAAATTTGATGCAGATCCTCCACAGTCTTCTTGAACTCCTCGTGTTTTGCTCTGTGCTCTTCATATCCCGGATAGGAAACTTTTATCTGAAGTCTTTCCTCATCGGCGAAGTGAAACTTGGTATAACCCGCAAGGTAGTCTAACATATTAACTGCTTTCACCTTGCCTCCCCCCTCTTCACAAGCCTTCACAAGTGCCGCGATTCGTCCGATCAACTCCCTGTGCTGGGCATCGATCACGCTGTTGCCGGTCAGCAAATTGTCATTAAATTCGATGTTCATAAACTTTTTCCACCCTTACAAATATGTATCATTTTCCGGCCTTTATCATATCTCCCAAATGCCGCACCCTTGTGATACTTGTTGATATTATATCATCGAACAATGATTTTGTTAAGACCCTTTTGCCGCCTGAATAATTTACAGTCATTTTGTTGAAACCCTTTGGGCGGCGCCCGCGTCCCAACTTTTGCGAATTCGCCCCAAACACCTTGATTTTTACACACCTAAGTGATACTATTTTAATCAGAACTTTGTGCCGTGACAGGCATAAATACTTATAGAAAATAAAAACAAAGGAGCGAAGAACATGAGCAAGAATTTTTCTGATCTACTCTCCCGGGTTTCTGCCTGCAAAAAGAAAACTCTTTCTGTAGCGGTTGCTCAGGATAAGGCTGTACTGGAGGCTGTGAAAGCTGCAAAAGAGCGCGGCATCGCCGACGCGATCCTTGTGGGTGACGAGGCGAAGATCGGCGCTATCGCCGCAGAACTTGGTATGGATATGAGTGAATATACCGTGATCAATGAGACAGATACCGTTGCGGCATCCTTAAAGGCCGTGCAGCTCGTGCACGACGGCAAAGCCGACATGTACATGAAAGGTCTGTTAGATACAAAAACATTCTTAAAAAGCGTTTTAGATAAGGAAGTAGGTCTTCGCACCGGAAAACCGCTGTCCCACGTATGTGTTTTTGAGATTCCCGGCATCGATCGTCTCCTGTTCCTGACAGATGTAGCTTTCATGCCCTACCCCACTTTGGAGGATAAGGTCAACATCATCAATTACACTGTGGAAGTCGCTGCTGCCTGCGGCGTGGATATGCCGAAAGTAGCTCCTCTCGCCGCTGTGGAAGTTGTCAATCCCAAAATGCCGGTCACTGTAGATGCCGCAGAACTGACAAAGATGAACGAAGAAGGCAAGATCACCGGCTGCATCGTGGACGGTCCGTTATCTTTGGATATCGCTTTACATAAGGAAGCTGCAGAAGAAAAAGGCGCTCTTGACAGAAAGGTTGCAGGCGATGCGGATATCCTGTTGTTCCCCGACATCCATGCCGGAAACCTTGTCTACAAAGCTATCGTACATATGGTGGACGTAAAGAACGGCAATATTTTAACAGGAACCAAAGCTCCGGTCATCTTGACCTCCCGTTCCGACACTTGTGAAGTAAAAGTAAATTCTATCGCTCTCGCCGCTCTTGCCGCAGAGACTTTGAAAAAATAAAGGAGAATGCATATGTCTATCAAAACATTAGTAATAAACCCCGGTTCCACCTCCACCAAGATCGGTATTTTTGAGGATGAAACTTTATTGTTTGACGAAACTCTGCGCCATTCCACAGAGGAGATCGCCCGCTACGAATCCATCATCGACCAGAAGGATTTCCGCCGGGATATCATTCTGGATTTTCTCAAGTCCAAAGATTTCGATGTGAATACTCTCGATGTGGTTGTCGGCAGAGGCGGTATGTTGAAACCCATTCCCGGCGGCACCTACGCGGTAAACGACGCGTTGGTTCACGATCTTGAGATCGGTGTCTCCGGCCAGCACGCTTCCAATCTGGGCGGTATCCTCGCAAAGGAGATCGCAGATTCCGTCGGAAAACCCAGCTACATCGTGGATCCCGTCGTTGTGGATGAACTGTGTGACGAAGCCAGAATTTCCGGCGTTCCGGAGCTGCCTCGCATCAGCATCTTCCACGCCCTGAACCAGAAAGCGGTGGCAAAACGTTATGCGGCGGAGGCAGGCAAAGATTATAAAGATCTGAATCTGATCGTTGTGCACATGGGCGGCGGCGTTTCCGTCGGCGCACACAGTCAGGGCAGAGTCGTCGATGTATTCAATGCACTGGACGGCGACGGCGCTTTCTCTCCCGAGCGTGCAGGCGGCGTGCCTTCCGGCTCATTGATCAAAATGTGCTTCTCCGGCAAATACACTGAGAAGGAAGTGTATAAAAAGATCGTCGGCGGAGGCGGTTTCAACGCGCTGCTCGGCACAAACGACATGCGTGAAGTAGAAAAGATGGTGCAGGAAGGCAAAGAAAACGCCGACCTGTTCAGAAGAGCTTTCATCCTGCAGGTTTCCAAAGATATCGGTTCCATGGCCTGCGTTCTTGCCGGAAAGATCGATCAGATCATTATCACCGGCGGCATCGCCTATGACAGCGTTGTTGTCGACGGCTTAAAAGAGCACTGCAGCTTCCTCGCTCCGATCACCGTTTATCCCGGTGAGGACGAACTGCTCGCTCTGGTACAGGGCGGACTGCGCGTGTTGAACGGCACGGAAGAAGCGCTTCAGTACTAAGAAACATTAAGGTAAAAGGCGCCCGTGCAGCACATATCTGGCGCCTTCAAAATCATATTCGCAGGTGGAGAGCATGATGTAACGCCCGTCTTTCGGCGTCTCTGTCTCCGCCTGCACATCTGAGGCCGCAGCCGCTGCCTTCAAATACTCTTCCAGTTCTTCGCATGGTCCTGTAAAGATCGTATAGCTGTCAGAATCCGCTGAAGTCAGATAACTGCCAAACAGTTCCACCCGATAAGACTTCTCCGGCGTCAAAAGCCACATCATCGGATGCTCATCAAAGTATTCCTGTTCTCCAAAATCCGCTAAATGGGCCAACATACTGCCGTCTCTCATATGATGTCCGTATATGATCGTATTGCTGTCCGCGAAGTCCCTGCCGTTTTCCGCCTCCACAAAGAGCGCTCCCGCCCTGCTCTCCTTCCCATCGTAACCATGATTCAGGTAGTGATCGTTATCTTCCCCCTGCACCACCGGATAATTGATGTTTGTACCCTCACAGTACAGCCAGCCGACAATATCTTTATTTACTGCCAAAAGCGCGTCGAAGTCCACCTTTATCGGACAAAGGCTGCCTTCTTCGAGCTTCCCGTCATCGGGCTTCTCTTCCTTTTCCCCGAATAATTCGGGCGTCTGCACTTCCTGCGTATAATTTTTTACCGCCTCTTCCTGTGCTCTCTTTAGTTCCCGATATTCCAGACAATATCTGATAAGTCCGGAAAGAGAAAATATAAAAACAAAAGAAAGCAGGAGGAGGATCACTCTGCTCAAATTTCTTTTCTTCATGCCTCTCCCGCTCCTGCTCTCACATATTCTGCCAACATTCTTGTTTCTCAAAGTTTCATCGTCAGCGCGATCCGCTTCTTCGCCGCATCCACAGAAATCACTTTCACTTCCACAATGTCGCCGACACTGACAGCCTCAAGCGGATGTTTGATGAAGCGCTCCGTGATCTGGGAGATGTGCACCAGTCCGTCCTGATGGACGCCGATATCAACAAACGCGCCAAAATCCACGATATTGCGGACAGTCCCCTTTAAGATCATGCCGGGAGTCAGATCCTCCATTTCCATCACGTCGCTTCGCAGTATCGGAGCCGGCATATCCGCTCTTGGATCTCTGGCCGGTTTCTCCAATTCCTTTGCGATATCTTCTAAGGTGAGCTCACCGATCCCTAACTCCGCCGCCAATTTCTTTTTATCCTTTATCTTCCCTAAAAGGCCCGCTGCCTTTTTGCCGCTTCCTGCAGATCTCTGGAACTCCCTCACATCCTCCATGGAAAGTCCCAGCTTCTCCATCAATCTCTCTGCCGCTTCGTAGGATTCCGGATGTACGCTTGTGGCGTCCAAAGGATTTTTCCCATCTGTGATCCGCATGAATCCGGCACACTGCTCATAGGCTTTCGGCCCCAGCTTCGGCACCTTCAGAAGCTGCTTTCTGGACACAAACCTGCCGTTTTCCTCTCTGTAAGCCACAATGTTTTTCGCAAGCGTTTTTGAGATGCCGGAAATATAGCCGAGCAGCGGTGCGGAAGCCGTATTTAAATCGACGCCCACCCTGTTCACCGTGGATTCCACCACGCCGGTGAGAGCTTCGTCCAATTTCTTCTGATTCATATCATGCTGGTACTGACCGACGCCGATGGCCTTAGGCTCGATCTTCACAAGCTCCGCCAGCGGATCCTGCAGTCTTCTCGCGATGGACGCAGCGCTCCTTTGACCCACGTCAAACTCCGGAAACTCCTCGGTGGCAAGCTTGCTGGCGGAATAGACCGATGCCCCCGCCTCGTTGACGATCACATACTGCACCGGCGTATCCAATTCCTTCAACAGATCCACAATGATCTGCTCGGATTCTCTCGAGGCCGTGCCGTTTCCGAGAGAAATCAGAGAGACATGGTACTTCTTTATCAGCTTCTTGAGCTCTGCCTTGCTCTCCGCCACCTTATTCTGAGGAGCGGTGGGATAAATCACCTTTGTGTCAAGCACCTTGCCCGTTCCATCCACCACCGCCAGCTTACAGCCGGTGCGGAAAGCCGGATCCCAGCCAAGCACCACTTTTCCGGCAATCGGCGGCTGCATCAGGAGTTGCTCCAGATTTTTGCCGAATACGCTGATGGCTCCGCTCTCCGCCGTCTCTGTCAGTTCGTTCCTGATCTCCCTCTCAATGGCCGGTTCGATCAGGCGGCGGTAGCTGTCCTGCACCACCTCCTTTAAAACCGGCGTCGTATACTCGTTATTGACTATTATAGTCATTTTCTCCAGATAACGAAGGATCTCCTCCTCCGGCGCCTGTACTTTGACAGTCAGTATCTTCTCCTTTTCCCCTCTGTTTAGGGCTAACACTCTGTGCCCTGCCGTCTTTTTCAAAGACTCCTCATAGTTATAGTACATCTCGTACACACTCTGTACGTCCTTGTCTTTAGCCTCGCTTACAAGGCTGCCTTCCCGCATGGTCAGGCTGCGGATGAACGTCCGGTAGTCTGCCTCGTCGGAGACCGCTTCCGCCAGAATATCCTTCGCTCCCTGCAGAGCCTCCTGTGCTGTAGCCACGCCTTTTTCCGCGTCAATATATTTTTCCGCTTCCCGCTCTAAAGGTTCCTTCGCGTTCTGCAGCTTTATGTAAAGGGCAAGAGGTTCCAATCCCTTTTCTTTCGCCACACTGGCTCTGGTTTTCCGCTTAGGTCTGTAGGGACGGTACAGATCTTCCACCGCCACCTGCGTCTCAGCCGCCAGAATCTTCTCCCGAAGTTCCTCCGTCAAAAGCCCCTGTTCCTCGATGCTGCCTAACACCTGCTCCTTCTTCTCCTCCAGCGCCCGCAGATAATTCAGACGCTCATACAGATTTCGCAGCGCCTCATCGTTTAAAGAACCGGTGGCCTCCTTTCTGTAACGGGAGATAAAGGGGATCGTGTTTCCTTCGTCGATCAGATTGACCGCCGCCTCCACCTGCCATTTCTGAATCTGCAATTCCTTTGCAATCTTAACGTTAATGTCCATAAAGTTCTCCAATCTCTTACTATATTCAACGGATCCATCCCCAGCATAACGCCAGATATTCTCCGCAAAAATACATGCCCCGCAGCCAGATAACAATCGAGATGCCCCACAGCGGCACAAACAGATCCCCCCTCTTCCTGACGATCTTACCCGCCATGGAAAGAATGACACAGATCAAAAGCATCATTGTTCCGAAAGTCGCGCGATCCGGATAGTGTGGCGATAAAAACATCGCTCCCCAAGACAGCGCCGCGCACAACAGCAGCAGAAGATTCTTTTGACCGATCTCTATCTTCAAAACGCCCTTTCCCGCAAACAGCACAAACAAGAGCACAAGCAGCACCGGGAACAAATATTCAAGCGCCGCCCTGCTCTCAGCGTAACCGCGCAGAAAAAGCCGCCACAAAATCCCATAGTCCCGATCCGGCGTCTGGGCGCTCCGCACGGCGTTGCCAGGCGCGACGATCACCAGAATGCTCCCCACCAGACAGGAGAGATTGCCTAGAATCATCCAAAGCGGAACTTTCTCTTTCCTTCTTGCCATACACACGATCACCACAAGACTTAAAATCCATACCGCCGGACCCATATTCTCATTGCTCCACCCCGCGGCAAGCCCCACAGGCACGATCCAAAAGGAACACCCGGGCATCTTCTGCAGGTAGGCTAGGACAAACAATAAAATAACAACCGTAATGTATAAATAATTGGCTGCCCCGGCCTGCCAAAACATACTCATCTTCCAGTTGGCATTCAACCCGTACATCAATGCCGCCCCGGCAAAAAAAGCCGGAATATTTCTGTTTTCCGCCACCTGACAGACGACCCGGACAAGCAGAAAGGTCACAGCCACATTCAAAAGATCGGCCGCCCTCTCCCCCGCCAACAGCGTCAACTGCAAAATACCGTGGGTAATGCTTCTGCCCCCCCAGTTTTGGTAATGCCAGATCTGGCTTTGCACGATATCCCGAAACGAAGTGATCGGTACATCCTCGGACAAAATCGTGGAGTACCAGAGATCGTCCATCATAAAAGGCACATGGCGGTGAGTCATATAGATCACCAGCACGGATATCCCCAACATAACAATCGTTATGAAATTGATTCGTTTTTTTTGCCTCTCACTCATCCCTATCCCTCTGTCATCCCGCTCTTATGGCACTCTGCCGCATGCTTTTCCACATGTGCCTTTTTACGGGACAGTCTCATGTCTTCGATTATACTATCTGCCCTCCGGCAATGCAACCATGTTTCTGTGGCACTATTTTTTGCAGTATGGTATAATATCAAAAGAAAATTTGTTCACACAAGGAGTAAAAAACAATGCCCTATATGACATATACACAGCTGAAAAATTCCGCAAATATGCGTATAAAACCCGTTATGGGAACTCTGATCGGAGTGGCCGCCATACAGATCGGACTTACTTTCGTGATCACGCAGGTCACCTCCATCCCCAGCCTTTTTACCACTTCCCTCGGACTTATGATGGTTGTCTTTTTCCTGTCCACCACATTGAGCGGCACATTGACCGGTATGCTGGATGCCGGAATCCGCTATCCGTTCTTAAAACTCTACTGCGGACATCCCTTTTCGGCAGGAGATGTTTTCCATACCTTTACAGCCCGCACAAAGACCTGCGCCGGTCTCTCCTTTGTCATGTCCCTCATCAATACGGTCCCGCTCCTGCCCTTCTACTATTTCTTCACGAGATTTGGCCTGATCATGCAGGAGTTCAGTATGGCCATGTTTTCCTCTCCGGCCAAGATTGCAACGACTCCGCTGCCCACGGAAGCCTTAACCAGCCTGACGATCGCGCTGTTTTGCCTCACTCCTGCGTTGATCGTCACCACGATCCTCGGACTGGCCTACTCTCAGGTTTACTACCTGATGTTAGATTTTCCTGCTTATTCTGTCAGGCAGTTACTCAAAAACAGCAGACTTCTCATGCGCGGGCACAAAGGAAGGCTTTTCTACATTCACGTATGCTTCCTGCCCCTTCTTCTCCTCGGGGCGCTGTCCTGCGGCATCGGCATGTTATGGATTTCCCCTTTCATATATGCGGTGGAAACGGAATTTTATTTGGATCTGGTGACCAAGCGTTCTCTGCAGATCCACTCTGCAAGACGCCCATAAATTTTCTCAAGCCCCAGCGCCAGCAGATAGATGTATCCCACGGAAGTCAAAAAGAGTACCAACGTGTTGGAACCGCTCATATCTCTCCCCGCAAAGTGCGGTATATAACTCTGCAGAAATACATGATGGATCAGATAGAAAGCATAAGAGTGACGCCCCAGCACAACGATCAGCCTTTTCGCCCTCTCAGACCTGATCCATGTCGAAACCTCCATCATAACCATATAAAAGGAGAGCGCGAGAATAAATATTCTGTGGTAGCTATTGATACTGTGGTTTACTCTTTCTACCATATACACCACAATATACACCCCCACCCCTACTGCGGCGGCGATCCGTCTTCCAATGACGACAGCTTTTTGATTTTTGCCTTTTCTGAGCATCTCAAGCAGCATCCCGATCACAAAATACATACTGCACACGATAGGATTTTTATCAAAGTTCAGCGGAAACACATTGTTGTAGGAAAGAAAAAGCGTCGCCCCCAAAAGGATCACAGGCAGAATATATTTATTTTTTAACATGATGAAGCGGTACAGCGGAAAAAGAAGATAGAGGATGATGATCGCCCCCATAAACCATTCGCCCACCAACCCAAAGGTACACATAAATTCTTCCATGTACTTATCCATGCCGATGATCGTAAACAAAAACGTGATCTTAGGCGCTTCCGGCATCCCTTTCATACGGTAAAAATAAACCAGAAAAGCAAACAGATAGGCCAGCCAGAATAACGGAAATATACCCAGAAATCTTTTTTTGTAGAACTCTTTTATATCCAGTTTCTCCTCATAATTCATGATAAGCGCCGCTCCGGACACCATGAAGAAACAAGCTAACGCAATAGGCCCCCAGCGAAAACTGTTAAACCCGACATACAGATCGATATGAGCGGCTTCTATGCCGTTAGCGCCGACTGCCGAAGCAAAATGATAAGCCGTGATCACCAAAAATCCGATAACACGGATCAAATCAAGATAAAGTACCCGTTCTTTTTTCATTATCATATCCCTCCCTGTTTGCTACTCCCTCGTATCTTTTCCCTCTTTTGTTCCGATATAACTCCAATTTCGCCCCATATCTTCCGATTCATACAGCCCGTAGACCCAGACGCTGTCCTCATAGTAATCCCCATTCGGCCCCTGTCCCACTAACATCTTGAGCTTTCCCTCTTCCTCCCACACTCTGTCCGGCATGACAAAAGGATTGTACAGACTGCCGTCCGGCAGTTTTCTGTTGGCGGAGGGCCATGTGATCTCCTCAAAACTTTTTCCGCCGTCCTGCGTCCGATAAAGCGATCCCAGATTTCCTCCACTGTAGGAAAGACAAGAAAAACCTATCTTTTCATCTTCTAAAAAATCGATCCACATCGCGCCGCCGCCGTGACCGAGATAAGGATCCCGGTTTACCACCGAAACGCTCACACCGTTTTTTGCTTCCAACAACACATAAAAACTGCTGCCCGCCGCCCGGTCAACTCCCACCATGCGAAGCTGCGTCCCGTCCTTTTTGGTGTAAAAGCAGTCCGCATCGTAGTTTTTCCAGACTTCAGGCATCTCCTCCTCAGCCTCCGGCGCTTTCTCCGGCTCATTTTCGTTTTTCCAAACCTCCATCGAATCCTCCTCGATGGCCAGATACAGCGCATTGTACAATTCCATTCTGCCGCCCTCAAGATATGGGGCAAGATCAAAATAGCACCTTTCCTCACCCTCGAAATAGCCGATCCGGTCAAATCCGACAATTTCCTGCAATTCCTCCACCAGATCGCAGCAAGCATTGCTGAAGGCTTCCGCCTCCCCCGCCTGCCTGCCGTGAAACCCCACGACAGGAGTGTAGACGGCCTGTCCCTGTTCATTCAGTTCCTTCTCAAACTCTGTGATCCTGTTGTGATCATAGGAGAATTCTCTGGCCAAAAAACCGAAATACGCCTCCTCATAATCGTCCGACATGTAGAAATCATCGGCCGCCGAAAATTCAAACCCGTCCGCCTGAAAATAATATCTGCCGTTTTCTGTTCTCAAATAGGACGCCCGACCATCATAGCGGGCCGTGATCTCCGAGATGATCTCCTCCTCGCTGTAACCGCTAAACCCGGCATTATCGTAGCAGACGCGAATCCTTTCCGCTTCCTCCCGCACAACGCCGCTTTCCCTGTTTTCCGGATCCTCTTCTCCGGCCGTCTCGGACAACGGAATGTGATACAACGCGATCTCCACGCCCGCCGAATAAAATTCCACATCCCAGTTTTCTTCCCGCAGGGCCACCTCATTATTTAAGACCGAAAAATCCTCCGTCCTTATCTCTTCCCCATCTCTCTTTACAATAACTCTCCCCTTTGTGGGCTCTGTCTGACCCCCATCAGCAAAAAAGGATTTTCCCGGTTCTCCCCGCATCTGGAAGATGACCGCCGTCCGGCCGTCCTGTGATTCCACCCGCTCTATAAACATGATCTTGTAGTCCGTTTCATATCTGAACCAGATGTGAAAACTCAAAAAGACCATCAACGCAATGCCCGCCAGCATAATCATATTTTTAACGTTATCTTTCATTTTCTCTCCCGTCACTTCATCATGATCCACAGCCCCCGCTTCCCTGCGGCGGCCCCTCAAACTATATTTGATTATACCCGACAATCATTCCGTTGGCAATCTTATTGATAAAACTTCGCCGCCCTATAAAAAACCGCACTGCCCGGTCGATTTACAATCGAAGCAATGCGGTTTCCGCCGAGATCAGTCATACAAAGAAGCTTTGTACTTCACTTTTCTGTATATTTTCTGGCCTATCACAAAAAACAGTGATACAAACAGATACAGGCTGGACAGCGCCCCTGCCAACACTTCCAAAATAAAAAACAACATATATCCAATATTCATAGCATAACTCTCCTGTCATTTCGTCTTGATTTTTTTCTTAATCTGATCATCGCATACGAAAAACAACCCCTGAGTAAAACACTCGGAGCATCCTCATATCTCTGCTTATTCTGTTAACATGGAAATATAAAAGTTATGCTTTTTCTCCATCCTGTCCATGGATGTAACGTAAGATGACGGTGTTGCTGATTATCTCGCACAGACCGTCCGAGAAAAAAGTCCTCCGCCTGCAAAAATCCGTAGAAAAAAGGATTGCGCTTACAAGTATAAAAAATACACTGTACAGGGCGTTTCTGGCTCCTGCACGCTGCGTCGTTTTCCGAGGCATCAGTGCATATCCGCCCTGAACGGATCCCTCGGGAACATAAGCCTGCCCCGACGGTATCCCTCTCTCCGCGCCCAGAAGCGTCAAAGACACCGCCGCCTCATTATATGAATTGCATAAATTATCGGAATCTTCGGAAATAAGCGGCATTTCCCCTGCATTTTGATACGCCAAACAGGAATCCGCCCGCACATTGTCAAAGCAGATTCCCGCAAAAACGGAACATATGATACATAAGATCCACAGTCTCGCTGCAAATCCTCCTCTCTTTGAAAGGCTCATACACTCCCCTCCGTCCGGCTAAACCGGTCTGTGTATCCATTTCAGATAGGCGTTGATGAAAGGATCGAGAGCGCCGTCCATGACAGCGTCCACATTGCCGGTCTCCTCCTCGGTCCGCAAATCCTTCACCATCTTATAAGGCTGCATGACGTAGGAACGGATCTGGTTGCCCCAGCCGATCTCTTTGACATCCCCTCTGATATCCGATAGTTTATCCGCGTTCTCCTCCTGCTTGAGCATGTAAAGCTTCGCTTTCAGCATCTGCATCGCCTTATCCTTGTTCTGGAACTGACTCCGCTCATTCTGACAGGTCACTACGATTCCCGTAGGAAAATGGGTGATACGGATAGCCGAGGATGTCTTATTGATGTGCTGTCCGCCGGCGCCGCTGCTTCGGTAAGTATCTATCCGGATGTCCTCATCCCGCACTTCGATATCCAGATCTTCCTCGATATCCGGCATCACATCCAACGACACGAAGGAGGTCTGCCGTTTGCCCTGAGCGTTGAACGGGGAGATACGCACCAGACGGTGCACACCCTTTTCCGATTTCAGATAGCCGTAAGCATTCTCCCCGTTGATCTGAAAGGTCACCGATTTAATGCCCGCCTCGTCGCCGTCCAACATATCCAACGTTTCGACCTGATAGCCTTTTTTCTCCGCCCACCTTGTGTACATGCGGTAAAGCATACTGCACCAATCGCAGCTCTCCGTGCCGCCTGCGCCTGCGTTCAGCTTGAGAATGGCATTGTTCTTGTCGTACTCTCCGTCAAGCAGCGTGCCGATGCGCACGTTCTCAAAGGTACCGATAAAAGACCGCAGCTCTTCTTCGATCTCCGGTATCAGAGAGGCATCTTCCTCCTCGTAGCCCATCTCGATCAACGTCAAAATATCATCGAACTGCCCGGAAAGACCGTTCATCGTATCCACAACGTCCTTTAATCGTTTGGACTCTATCACTTTTTTGTTAGAGATCTCAGGATCGTCCCAGAAGCCGGGAGCCTGCATCTCCATATCCAGTTCTTCAATCCGCTTCTCCTTGTCAGCGAGGTTAAAGTGAATCCCTCACTTCTGCCAAGGGTGTCTCGTAAGCAAGGAGTTCCTGCTTCATATTATCCAGTTCTACCATTAACAAAATCACCACCTTATTATTTAAGTAATTGAGCAACAGCGAAATTACGCTACGGTGCAATTTGCGCAGCAAATCGCAGCGGTTCCCGTGTTACCTATCGCTTTCCACAACAGTTTTTATACTTCTTACCGCTTCCGCAGGGACACGGATCGTTTGGATATATCTTCGCGGCAGTTCTCTTCATCGGCGTTTTCGCAAGAGACTCGTCCTTGTTCGTGCCGGTCACTTTCGCCACCTGCTCCCGCTCCACCTTCTCTTCCACCTTGACATGCATCAGAAGTCTCACCGTATCTTCCCGGATATTCTGAGTCATCTCGTCAAACATGGAGTAACCTGCCATCTTGTATTCCACAAGCGGATCTCTCTGGCCGTAAGCCTGAAGTCCCGCGCCCTGTCTGAGCTGATCCATATCATCGATATGGCCCATCCACTTTCTGTCGATGACCTTTAACAGGATCACTCGTTCCAGTTCCCTGATCTGTTCCGGGTTGGGGAACTCCGCCTCCTTCGATTCGTAAAGCTTCACCGCCTCGCCTTTTAACTGCTGTTTCAGGCTGTCTCTGCCACGCCCGCTCAGCCGCTCTGCGTTCACAGGCTGTAACGGTATGATCGGCAGCAACAGGGAGTTGAGTTCGTTAAAATTCCAGTTCTCCACATTGTTGTCGTCGCCGATCGCCATATCCACGCAATTTTCTGCTATGTCGGTTATCATCTTGTAGATCACGTCGCGCATGCTCTCGCCGTTTAAGACGCGCAGCCTCTCCTCATAGATGATCTCACGCTGCTCGTTCATAACCTGATCGTATTCCAACAGGTTCTTTCTGATGCCGAAGTTGTTGCCCTCTATCTTCTTCTGGGCGGTCTCAATGGCTTTCGTCAGAGAGCTGTGTTCAATCTCCTGCCCCTCGGGAATCCCCAGCGCGTTAAACATCGTTATCATCCGTTCGGAACCGAACAGACGCATCAGATCGTCCTCCAGCGAGATATAAAATCTGGAAGCGCCCGGATCGCCCTGACGGCCGCTTCGTCCGCGAAGCTGGTTGTCGATACGTCTGGACTCATGCCGCTCTGTACCGATGATCATCAGGCCGCCTGCGGCCCTCGCCTCCTCGTCAAGTTTGATATCCGTACCGCGGCCCGCCATGTTGGTGGCGATAGTCACCGCGCCGTGGAGACCGGCATCCGCCACGATCTCCGCCTCCTGTTCATGGAACTTTGCGTTTAACACATTGTGGGGAATGCCCCGTTTGCGCAGCATACTGCTGAGTTCCTCGGAAGCCTCGATGGTGATCGTACCCACAAGCACCGGCTGGTTTCCCGCATGGCACTCTTCCACGGCGTCACAGATTGCTTTAAGTTTTTCTTTTTTCGTCTTATAAACGCTGTCCTGATGGTCCTTGCGGACTACAGGTTTATTGGTCGGGATCTCGATGACATCCATTCCGTAGATATCCCGGAACTCTTTCTCCTCAGTCAGCGCCGTACCGGTCATGCCGGACTTTTTCTCAAATTTATTAAAGAAGTTCTGGAATGTGATCGTCGCTAAAGTTTTGCTCTCCCGCTTTACCTTCACATGTTCCTTCGCCTCAATAGCCTGATGCAGACCGTCGGAATAACGTCTGCCCGGCATGATACGCCCTGTAAATTCGTCCACGATCAGCACCTGATCATCTTTTACCACATAGTCCTTATCGCGGAACATCAGATTGTTGGCCCGCAGCGCCAGATCCATATTGTGCTGGATCTCCAGATTTTCGGGATCCGCCAGATTCTCCAGATTAAAGAACTGCTCTACCCGCTTCACTCCGGCTTCGGTGAGCACCACTACCTTGTCCTTTTCGTTTACGATAAAGTCGCCGCTCTCCTCCCGCTGCACGCCCATGATGAAGTCCATTTTGGACATCTCCTCCATGTCGGCGCCCCGCTGCATCTGCCTCGCCAAAACATCGCAGACTTCGTAGAGTTTTGTGGACTTTCCGCTCTGGCCGGAAATGATAAGAGGGGTTCTGGCCTCGTCGATCAGCACCGAGTCCACTTCGTCGATGATCGCGTAGTGGAGGCTTCTCTGCACAAGCTGCTCCTTGTAGATGACCATATTGTCACGCAGATAATCAAAGCCCAGTTCATTGTTTGTCACATAAGTGATATCGCAGTTGTAAGCTTCCCGTCTCTCGTCGTTCTTCATCTGATTCAGAACAACGCCCACCGTGAGACCCAGAAATTCGTGCACCTGTCCCATCCACTCTTTATCGCGGTTCGCCAGATAATCGTTTACCGTCACGATATGCACGCCTTTTCCTTCCAGCGCATTTAAATAAGCCGGCAGTGTGGACACAAGAGTTTTTCCCTCGCCGGTACGCATCTCTGCGATACGCCCCTGATGCAGGATGATGCCGCCAATCAACTGGACTCTGTAGGGTTCCATTTTCAAAACCCGTCTGGCCGCTTCCCTGACGACGGCAAACGCCTCCGGCAGAATATCGTCCAGAGTCTCTCCCTCGGAAAGCCGCTTTTTAAACTCTTTCGTCTTCGCCTTCAGCTCTCCGTCCTCCATGTCCATCATATCATTCCGCATGGATTCAATCTTGTCTACTATGGGTATGATCCGCTTCAATTCTCTCTGGCTGTGCGTACCAAAGACTTTACCTATCAAATTCATGTTTGCCTCCGTCTATCAAGCAACGCCCCCAAAACATATGAGCGCATGTCAATTAAAACATTATAGCAGAAAACAGCAGGGTATTCAACTAAAAATCCGTAAGCTTTCTGTTAATACTTTATGACAGAAGCTTCAAATACCCGCTGTAATTTTCGTAGATATTCTTCATGCATTCCGCGAGAAACAGCGCTCCCTCCGGTTCCCTCATCTCCGTAAGCCTGTGCTCTTTTCCGGAGGGGGACTCCACTGCCTTTGCAAGAGGCGCAAACTCCGCCCTCCCTCTCACACGGCAAAGGGTCCGATCCTGCGATCGAAGCACCGCCCTAAAGCCTTCTAAAGAGAGTTTCGCTCCCCCCTCAAGCCGCTCCCCCCGCAGACTGCCTTCCAGCGAAAGTTCCCTGCCGTTTTCCCGCTCTGTCAGGGCGATATCCGTCTCCACCCGAAAGGAGCCTGCCGCCTCTTTGTCCTTCCCCATACTGATCCGGCATGTTATCTCAGGCTTTGCAAAAAAATCAGCCGCCCCGCCTGACAGCGCCCCACACACCTCAGAAATATCCGCCTGCCCTGTCAGCTCAAGCGTCACCCTGTCTGTGACAGCCTCCGTCCCCGTCAGGTCAACAGCCGCTTCTCCGCTCCAAAACTCCGTCTCAAGGACTTCCTCCGGCAGCGTACCTATCCTGACGATCCGTTTGTCAGCATCTAAATACACGCATAGCTTTATGTCTCCCCTTATGTCCCCAAATATCTCTTTCATCTCTTTTTCAGGCAAAATGACCAGATAGCAGGTCGTCCGGATCCGATTTCCCTCCTCGTCCTCCAACATATGATTTTTTAGGCTTTCCGCCTGTGCGGCAGAAAGAAGCCCTCTCTTCCGGGCCTTCTCAGCCTTCATCACTTCCATATTTTTATAGAGCGTTTTCAGTTTTTCTCCGTTTTTCCGAAAAAAATCCTCAAACCGGTACGGATCCTCATAAAACGACTCAAACAGATCGACGTCTATCTCACGGTCAATTTCCATGTCCCACCCCGTCAATCCTGCAAGCTGACCTCTTACGGCGGAAGTATTCCACTGTCCGTCTATATCATCCGCATCCAGAACAACGCTACCCTCCCAGACGGAAGGAACCTGCACATACAGCCTCTTCGCCGTTCCGAAAAATGACGGTTCAGCGAGTTCCACGTTTGCCACAGACAACACTGTTTCCGCACGAAAAAGCTCTTGTTCCATGTCTCGTTCCAATTCTCCGTCCAGTCCGACCGTGATATTTTTAAGGACTTCCATTCCGCCGATATTCAGGGAATATTCCGCCTGCACGCTTTCATTCCCAACCTGATTCAAAATATCCGCGAAAAAATGTTCCCCCAGTTCCCCCTGCAGTACCGTTATTTCCTCTGCCAGTCCCATGAGTCCCTTCGCAAGGGGATTTTGCCTCGATATCATGATTGCCGCGGTGGCCGCCGTCAGACAAAGGGCAGCAGCAGCGTATAGAATAATGCCTGTTTTCTTCTTTTTCATATCACTTCTCCCCAATACAAATTTTGCAGTGTTCAATGCGCCGCGATGACATTTGGAAATTTTATGAATGTCAGAAATCGTCCCTGTAATGATCTGCATCATTACAGAGCGGATCAGAAAGTGCCGGCAGGGAGGAGGCGCCTTCCCTACTCTCCCTTGCGGACACCCGTTCTTATGAACTGTATCATATGAAAAATTTTCAGGTTAAAACACCGGTTATTTTGAATATCCTTATTACAGATTATCAAATACCTTTGTCTCATTTTCAAGTTCTTTCACAACTTGCTGATTGACACCCATGCGCTGTGTGATATCCTCCATCTCGCTGACAAGGCTTCTGGTATTGTCGGCCACACCGATAATGCCGCCCGCGCCCTCATCAATTGCGTTTGTGATAGTCTCGATGGAATCCGCAATGCCGGACATGGAGCCTTTTAAGCTTTCCGTCTGTTCTTTAAATTCATCCATGGCACGGCGGATATAGGCAGCATCTTCTTTATAATGGCTGCCGGACTGTATAAACGCCTGAAACTCGGTAAGAACGGATTGATTCATATAATCGATCAAATACTGTGCATTTTCCGCAAGGTTATATACGGCGGATGTGACGCCGCTGTTGATCGCCTGTATCCGGCTGGCGGTTTCCTTGCTGGAGGCGGCAAGGGCGCTCACCTCCTCGGCTACAACCGAAAACCCTCTGCCGGCGTCCCCTGCATTGGCGGCTTCTATCGAGGCGTTCAGGGATATCAGTCTGGTCTGATTGGCGATGGAAAGTATTTCCCCCGTAAGAGTCTCAATCTGATCCACGCTCCTGCTTTTTTCGATGGCATCATTCAGGGTGCGCAGAATTTCTTCCGCTTTGGAACGGGCAGTATCCGCACTGTTTTGAGCGGACTGCTGCATAGCGTCCGCGCGGGCGTTCATCTGAATGGTATAGTCGGTAATTGAACCGCATTCTTCCGCAATGTTTTGAACATCCTGCGACACACATTTTGCGTTGTCATTGATGGTTGATACATTGCCTGCCACTTCCTGAATGGTTACGGAGAGCTGCTGGGCAAGGGCAGAGAGGCCTTCCGCGTTTTCTCCGGATGCCCGGGTGCTGTTTAAAACTTCTTCGGTCATGTTGTTGATGCGTCCGGAGCTGTCCTGAATCATATTCAGGATATTTTTGATCGGAACCACAACATTGTTGGTGATAAGCTTCAGATCCGTAAAAACCAGTGAGATACAGGCGATAACTGCGGCGGCAGCGACTACCAGAGATATAATATACACAACGGTCAGACGCGTTCTCGCCTTGGCTGTCTGCTCGCTGATGGAAGTATTCAGGGCGTCTATATCACGTTCCATCGCCTCGGCATAGGATGCGACATCTCCGTTGGCAAGTGCGTAAGCATCCTGAGTCTTATGACTTGCGCTGGCACAGACCAGACGGACCAGTGCATGTTTGAATGAGGCATAGTCGGATAACAGTGATTCATACTGCACCTGATCATTTGATATAATATGGTATTCATATTCCGCAAGCATATGATCCAGAAGGGCTTCTTCCTCTTTGATCTGTTTCACAAGCACGATCATCGTATCATAATCTGTCGCAACGATATGGCTCAAAGCCATTTTATGGATATTCATGGAAGACTGGCTGATCTCCGCCAGCCGACTTTTGCCGTCCATATAGTTATCGGCTATATTGGAGGCGCTGGAATTTACGTTGTGAATATTGATTAGGTAATTGCGAAACAAGTTCGCAATCTTAATTCCAACAGGGAAAAAATCCG
>ERZ777011.1924-NODE-1924-length-18864-cov-2.922537_pt1 | contig 18864 bp, 15 predicted proteins | sample MGYA00374964_ERZ777011 | MGnify/ENA primary metagenome ERZ777011 (study PRJEB29310, sample SAMD00008975) | mouse gut metagenome | study: EMG produced TPA metagenomics assembly of the Metagenome analysis of fecal microbiota from mouse which was promoted...
CTGCCTTTTGAGGACTGCACGTTTGACGTTGTGACGTCCGGTCACGTCATCGGCGATCACTATGACGAAGAAATAGCCGAAATGTCAAGGGTGCTTAAAGACGGCGGTCTGCTCGTATGCTGCAACGGCGACGACGGCTTCCGGCGCGAGGCTCCCGATAAAGAGCTTGTGGACAGGGGCTTTGAATTTTTCAGCCACGAAACAAGCGAGGGCGGCATAGTTTACAATTACAGAAAAACAAAATCAGCCGTTTAAAACAACCGGCTGAAAATCCGTCGTATGAAAACAGAAGAACAAGAAGCAAATACAGAATAGAGCTGCTACGATGTTATCAGACTTATATGATAAATTACGGCAGCTCTATTTATATAAATCTTTACCGCCTCTATAAACTAAGGGACATTCCACATGGACTATTATGCGTAGCACCCGTTTTAATTTGTTTTTTTGCACTTATATATCAAGAACTATAATATAACACATATTTTCTGACCTGCAAGTGTAAAACTATTGATTTTTTTGAATTTTTGGATATAATAAAAACAAAAAACCAAGGAGGTGCATAATGTCTGAGCTTATAAATCGCCCTGACTATTTAAATCAGCTTATTCAAAATAAAGACGTAGATCTGGTCAAGATAGTCACCGGTATCCGCAGATGCGGGAAATCATCCTTACTGGATCTTTTTCATAAATATCTGTCTGATAACGGAGTCCCCGGATCCAATATTATTCATATGAACATGGAATCGCTGCGCTATCGAAATCTTCCGGATTACCTTACTTTTTACGATTACGTCAGTGAACGCATTCCGAAAAACGGAAAAACCTATCTGATATTTGACGAGCTTCAGGCTGTGGAGCATTGGGAAAAGGCAATTGAGTCATTTCGTCTCGATTTTGACGTGGATATATACATCACCGGTTCTAATGCTTACCTGCTTTCTACGGAATTTTCCACGCTGCTTTCCGGCAGATACGTTGAAATCCGTATGCTGCCGCTGTCGTTTAAAGAATTTCTCACCTTCTATGAGTTCGGAATTTCCGTCACAGTAGAAGAAAAATTCCAGAGATATCTTCAGTTCGGCGGATTACCGATTCTAAGGGAATATCAGTTCAACGAGGCAAGAAGTAATCAGGCATTGGAAGGTATTTATTCGACAGTAGTTCTGCGTGATATTTTTCAGCGCAATAATCAGGTTGATCAGGGAATACTGCAAAAAATCATGCTGTTTCTTTGTTCTAATATTGGAAGCATCACTTCTCCTAACAGTATCGGCAATATCCTGTCTAATGAAGGTGACATTCAAAATGTGAAAGGCAAAAATATCGCAGGAAAAACCGTAGATAAGTACATCGCTATGCTGCGCAGCGCATTTATCTTTTATTCCGTTGGCAGATATGATGTAAAAGGCAAGCAGCTTTTAAAAACATTAGGAAAGAACTATATTATTGATATGGGCTTCCGCAATATGCTGCTAGGTTATCGGGATGCAGATCGTGGTCATATCATTGAAAACATCGTGTTTTTAGAGCTTATCCGGCGCGATTACCGCGTCTACATTGGCAAAGTCGGAGAAACAGAGATCGACTTTGTAGCAGAGAAACCGGATGATAAACTATATATTCAAGTAACAGAAAATATGCAGTCTCCCGAAACCCGTGAACGGGAACTCAAACCTCTGCGCATAATTCCCGACAACTACGAAAAAATCGTATTATCTATGGACAGGAACTATATTAAGTCTTATGACGGCATCAAGTCCCTGTATCTGATCGACTGGCTGTTGTCATAGGTAAAATTACTGTTATTCGGGCCTCCTGAGCGACTTTACATCTCTTTCCCTTACTTTGTCTCCCTCTTCAAGCCCTCCGAACAAAAGCGGCGACTGCGGGTCGTGCAAAGCGAGATTTTTGACAATGGTTTTCTGACTGTGATTCGCGTAGCAGTACAGACACCCGTTGCGGCAGGTATCGTACGCGCCTATGTCTATCGCCATAGCGCATCCGCAAAGCTTTCTCTGATTCCTGTCCGCATCGATATTTAGTCCGAACCCGCCTATTTTTTCAAGGCGTTCCTTGTCTATGCAGTGCGCGCGCCGCACTCCGAGCGCGCTGAAATCATTTGACTCGGCGCAGGTGTCTAGACTTATTCCGTATTTTCGCGCCGTGTCCGCAAAGCAAGCCATCATCTCATACTGCTGCGCTTCTGTCGGAATCTGTATATCGAGCGGCTTGATATTGTTTTTGATATTTCTGTACATATCGAGAAAGCTGATTATGCACTTTTCGGTGAAGGGCGCAAGTCTTGACGCAAACTCGTCAAAGCGCCGCAAATGATACTCCTCCGTGTATTTTTCATTCAAAAAGACGGGGTCGTATCTCCATACCACACGCTCACGCCCGATTTCTTTTGCAAGCCTGCCAAAAACCGGTATAAGCTCGTCTGCCTTTGACGGCAGTCCTTTTTCAACTTCCTGCCCGTACGCGTTCAGGGTAAACTGAAAATAATACGGATATTTTTCAAGCGCGCCGAGCTTACCAAGCATGGGCGCGGGATTCTTCGTCCAAAAAACAATCCCGTCGACCACGTCGGGCGACAGACTTATCCTGCTCACCTGACGGAAATTCATCGGGTTGCGCACCAGAACATATTCTTCTTTAAGTCTGTTGAAAAACCATTCCGAATAAAAAGAAGGAATGTCGGTTCTTCTGCTCGCGCTGATTATCATTTAATATATCCCCTCAAATCCAAGACAGCGGGTTTCCCCCGAAAACTGAGCGTCCCGAGCCCCCTCGGCAAGTAGTCCGTATTCTCTTCAAAATCCTAATTATTAATTTCACTTTCTAATCCCGATAGATTATTCAAACTTACAGATTCCAATGTCTGCAACTGCTGCACCGTCAACTGCCGAAGCAATTCCATTCTTTCTTTTTGGTCTTTCCCTTGATTAATCAATACAGCATTATAGCTTTCCAAATTTGCAAGTACAAGTAATTGATTCAAAGTTGCCGCATCCCTCATATTTCCTTTAACTGCTGGATTTTCGTCTTTCCATTGCTTAGCTGTCTTTCCAAACAAAACTACATTGAGCATATCAGACTCATTAGCATATGTATATGCTACCTGTGAGGGCGTTAATTCTGGCGGAATCAAATTTCCTTTAATTGCATCTGTATGTATCCTATAATTTAACTTGGAAATTTCTCTGTTCAAATTCCAATTTAAAGATAACCGACTATTCTCATCTGTCTTTAATCTTCTGTAATCCTTCATAATATATAACTGAAATTCTGGAGAAATCCAAGTTGCAAATGACATAGCAATATCGCTATGTGCATATGTTCCACCATATCGTCCTGCTTTTGAAACAATACCAATAGCGCCTGTGGCTTCTATCCACTTCCTTGGTGACATTGTAAATGCATTTGCTCCTGCCTGTTTTCTAAACCCCTCGAATTCGAGGGGGTTAAAATTTGGATTGTGAAGCCTTTCCCATAATCCAAGAAACTCTATCACATCTCGATTTCTCATCCAATTTTGTACAACCGCTGTTGGGTCATCACTTTTATATCGGGCTATGTCCGTCAATGAAATAAATTCATTTTCGAAGTCCTGTGTATAAATACCAATATCTATGCCATTTGCATGAATTGTATCCTTAATTATTTTTCCCATTACTCCTCCTACATTATATTACCTAAAAATGTTTGAGTACAAATCTATTATCGCTTCTATTTTCTCTTTCAGCTAATACTTTCTATGTAATTTTCGGTTTTGGCTGGTATTTCTTTGCCCGCTCTGCTATTGCAGCCAACGGAACATTACCTTGCCTTCACCAAATTCAGTCCTCACGTTGATATGGCTATCTGATGATTTGTGGGACAAAAGTACAATGGTTTCTATACTTCCCGTCCACGGAAACATATCGACCGGTCTGCACTTGTCCATTTTGTAGCCCTTTTTCGTCAGATATTTCAAATCCGCCGCTAGAGTTTCCGGATTGCAGGATATATAAATGACCTTTTTAGGCGAAAGTCTTGCAAGCGCCTCAAGGAATTCCCTGCTGCTCCCGCCGCGCGGAGGGTCCATAAACACAACGTCACAGCTGCGTCCGGCGGCAGCCTCCCGCAGCATGAACTCTCCGGCGTCTCCTTGTATGTAATTCGCGTTTTTGCAGTTATTAAGACGTAAATTAACCGCCGCATCCTTAACTGCGTCGGCATTCAGTTCCACTCCCGTTACGCTTCCCGCGTATTTAGACGCGATAATTCCGATAGTCCCGATTCCGCTGTAAGCGTCTATCACGGATTCAGCCCCCGTAAGTCCGGCGTACTCGACGGCAAGACGGTAAAGAATCTCGGTCTGAACCGGATTTATCTGATAAAAAGAGCGGGGCGAAAGCTTGAAACGGCACCCGCACAGCTCGTCCTCAATGCAGCCCCTGCCGTAAAGCACCTGCTCCCTTTCGCCCAGAACCATGCTGGTGCGGCGGTCGTTGAAATTAGAGACTATCGTGGTTATCGACGGGTGCGCCTTCAAAAGCGCCTTGACAAAGTTATTTTTTGAGGGAAAAACCTTGTCCGCCACGACCAGAACGACCATTATCTGTCCCGTTGCGCGCGCCGTGCGCACAAGTATGTGCCGGAGAAATCCGCGACCTGTATCCTCATTGTACGGCACAAATTTAAAGGATCTCATAAGACCTGCGACCGTCCGGATTATCGCGTCCGCCTCTTCATTGTCTATCATACAGTTTTCGACGTCCACGACCCTGTGAGTTCCCGCCTCGTAAGTTCCGGCATATATTTCGCCCTTCCTGCCGCCGCTTATGACCGCATGGACCTTGTTGCGGTAATGATAAGGCTCTTCCATGCCGACTATCGGCAGTACGCTCCCGAACGGCTTCATAAGCTTTTCGACGGTTTTCTGCTTTATTTCAAGCTGCACCCGGTATTCCTTATCCATATAAACGCAGCCGCCGCAGCGCTCTGAATATTTGCATTTGCTTTGCTTCTCCGGCTTAGGAGCGCCGGAGGATTTTTTTTTGCTGTCCAAAATCAAATTCCTCTCATGTCAAAGTCGGGGATAAAGCTTTCAAGCGCGGTTTCCCCCTCCTGAATAAAACCGTTTTCAATGCCGAGTAAAACCGCGTAATCTACAAGGCTTTCGTATTCTTTTTCCGTCACCTTGCGCGCAAGCTCCGGAAATTCTGCGCCTATTTGCGGCATCGGCGTATACTGGTTCATAATGCTTATATAGACCGAATCGCCGTAGGTTTCGTAAAGATAACGCACGACCGCCTTGGAATCCTCAAGCCCGTCCGGAAGAAGCAAGTGCCTCACGATAACTCCGCGAAGCATTATTCCCTCCTCGACAGCACCATTTCCGTCCGCAAAAACGGTGTTTCCCGTCTGCCATACCATCTCGGCTATCGCGGACTTCGCGGCGGCGGGATAATCCGGCGCGTTTGAATACCGGGCTGCGCGCTCTTCACTAAAATATTTCATATCTGGAAGATACACGTCCACAAGCCCGTCAAGTCTTCGCAACGTTTCAGGAGATTCGTACGCGGAGGTATTGTACACTATCGGAACCGCAAGACCTCTGACGCGAGCGGCGTCTATCGCCTTTGCTATATGAAGCGCGAAATGCGTGGGCGTGACTAAATTTATATTATTTGCTCCCTGAGCCTGCAGCTCAAGCATTATTTCGGCAAGACGGTCCGCGCTTATCTCTTTTCCGACTCTGCCGTCTGCAATGTCACGGTTCTGGCAGTACACGCAGCGCAGAGGGCATCCGCTGAAAAATATCGCGCCCGAACCGCGCGTTCCGGATATGCAGGGTTCCTCCCACATATGCAGAGCCGCGCGCGCAGCCCTTATTGTACCACGCTCACCGCAATAGCCTCTCCGCCCCGCCTCGCGGTCCGCGCCGCACGACCTCGGACAAAGATTACAGCCGCTCATTTTCCCTTACCGTCCTTATATCCTCCAGTATCCCGCGCTGTCTGTCTCCGACAAGGAATCTAGACGCGTAATAGGTATACTTATCGCAGCCCTCGTCGTTTATAAAGCTCACGGCATAGTAATTTATTGAAAGCTCGGTGACAAACATAATAAGCTCCTGCTCCTCGCCGAAAGTCCTGAGTATAAAATCAAAGGCGTTTGAAAGATATTGAGAAGCGTTGTCAAGAACTTCCTCACGTTCGTTCTTAACACGTTCAAAATCTCTTTTAATGGCGGCGAAGGCTTCCTCCGTAACGGGATTATGCTCGGAGCCGGAACCGTATTTGAGCGCTGTTTCGTCCACATAGCGTATGGCGCCCTGCAATGCCGTCAGAGCGTTTCCCGATATAGCGTTTGCGGCTATTTTGCGGCGCAGCTGCTCGCGCGCGTCGTCCGTGACCTTGTTCGCGTCGGTACGGATATTCTCGCAGCTCTTTTCGTATATCTCCATAGTTTCCTTGAGCATATCAAAAACATTGCCAACAAATCTGGTTTGTAAATCCGCCTCTGCAAAAACAGCCGTCAACCCGCTCATAAGATGAGCGACTATGCTGTACCGCTCGTCAAACGGCGCGGTTTTAAGCCTGTCGCACACATCGTTTGTCACTTTGCCCTTAAATATATCCTCTATCCTGTAATCCGCGCGGTATTTATTATACAAATCGTAATAATTGGCAAAGTCCATGGCGATCGACGGATGCTGGATATATTCGAGGATAAGCTCATAGTCCACCTTTATTCCCAGCTTTTCGTAGGAGGTTATGATGACGGACAGATCCTCCCAGCCTCTCGCCGTAGCGAAGATCTTTCCGTCCACGGTAGTCCGCACATCGTAGAAGCGGTCTTTTTTCAGCTCAAGATAGGACATTATCGCGCCGTGTATCTTGCTTTTGTAGGCGTATTCCTTCCATGCCTCGTAATCCGGCTCCACGTCGATACGCTTTACACGGTCAAGCGTAACAATGTCGAACTCCCGCACTGATTTGTTATATTCCGGCGGATTGCCAGCAGCCACGATTATCCAGCCCTCCGGCACCTTATGGTTGCCGAAGGTCTTGCACTGGAGAAACTGGAGCATTGTAGGGGCAAGCGTTTCCGAAACGCAGTTTATCTCGTCGATAAAAAGGATCCCCTCGGACAGACTGCTTTTGGATATTTTATCATAAACGGCGGCTATTATCTCGCTCAAGGTATACTGTGTCACGGAATAGCTTTCTTTGTTGTAATACATCTTTTCGATAAAGGGCAGACCTACCGCGCTCTGCCTTGTGTGGTGCGTTATCGTATACGAAACCAAAGCTATGTTGCACTCCTCGGCGACCTGCTCCATTATCGCGGTCTTGCCGATTCCGGGAGGCCCCATCAGAAGAATCGGGCGCTGGCGCACCGCGGGAATCGCGTATTCGCCCTGCGGATTCTTGGTAAGATACGCCTTAATGCTGTTTTTTATTTCGTCCTTGGCTTTCCTGATATTCATTTATTTCATTCTCTCCTTGATTGCTTAGATGATTTGCGAATATGGATATTGGGCGCTATATTTCAAGCTTTATCGCCCACGGCGGCACGCCCGCGTCGGTATGGTCCTCCCTAAGAAAAACAAAAGCAGTTTCGTACGGCGGCATCTTTTTCGGGTATTCCCCCCTGCCGTCGGTAAAATAAATAAGTCCCTTGAGATTGGTAAATTCGCCGTCCTCAATAAGCCTTCCGACATACTCGAACACCGGACGAAAATCCGTCCCTCCCCTGCCTTTTATAGAAAGATGATTGATATAATCCTCCATTTCACGCGCATTCTTGAGCTTATCGTCCTTCTGCACCCTGTTGTCGCACTGAAGCACTCTTATATTGACCTTCTGAAAAAAGCTTTCGGAGGTAAAAAGAATATTGCAGGTTTCCTGAAGGAAATCCTTTACCTGCTCCTCCGAACACGAAAACGAGGTGTCTATCGCGATAACAAAATCCTGTATTTTTTTGACCTCGCGCTGCTCCATAGGCTCGATAAGCGGCATATTGCCATAGTGCGAAAGCCCGTAGGTGTATATGGTATAGTCAAAATCGTCCGGGTCAATCTGTATTTCCTCGCGGTACACCGCGAACCGTCTCAAAAATTCCTTATAGTCGTAGCGCTGCCTGTTTTCCGCCTCGACGCTTTGGTAAAGACTTTGATTCTCATGCCCCGCCCCCTTTTCGACGGTTTCCATTGAGGTCTGCATTTTGCGGCTTATATCCTCCCATTTTTGCTCGCTCTGAGAACGGTTCCGGCTGTTGCCGCTATGATACCAGTATTCATGGTCGTCCGCTAGAAATTCGTTTTCCAAAGCAGTAAATTCCGGCTCTCCGGGAGTGTTTTTTTCAAGATAATCGTATATTAAATCACAGGTTAATATTCGGCAGGAATCTTTGATCCGACGGTAAAGAGCATCCCTGACCGCTGGAAGGCGCATTTTCACACAGGAATAGTCCAAGCCGTCGATAACGGATTCCACGGCAATGTCACACGCAAGGTTCCACAGTCTTTTATTCCTGCCGCCGATCCTGAACAGATGTCTGTATATACAGTGAAGCGTCATGTGGAGATAGAGCCGGTTAACAAGCCTGACCTCCTGCTCGTATAAATCCATAAGATAGTCAGGCGCAAAATATATCGCTTTTCCGTCAGTTCCCGCATAGCGGTTGCCCTCCGCCGCTTTATACTCAAACGCGCACAGCGCCATATCCATGAAGCGCATGGCGAAATAAAGACTGCTGCGCCCGGAATCAAGTATCCTTACTCCGATATTTGATTTTTGGGTATAATTATCGGTACTCATAAATCAAATCTCTTTCTTTCGGTTTTAAAATTTCTGCTTTTATAGTCGAGCAGGATTCCGGTAAGCTGCGGCAGACGCATATCCGCCGCCGCTTTAAGCGCCTCCTGCACCGCGTTCCCGTCAAGCGCGTTTATCCCGCACAGAAAACTTACCGTATCCGCGTCGCCCGCCGCGATATAATACGCCGCCGCGCGAGCGCCGTTTTCCCTGAGAAAATCCATATATTTTTTCTTAGCCGATTCAAAAAGGCGGTACGGATAACGCAGTCTGCCTACGCTGTTAAAAAGCGCCGCCTCAAACCGGTCCTCGCGCACAGACCTAGCAAAAAGCGCGTCAAATGCGCGGTAGTCCATGCCGCCGCCCTGCATACATTGTCTGTACGCTCCTCCGCTGCCGTAGCTCACCGCCTGAAAAATACGCGCCGGCGTATTCTCCACATAGTCGTCCTCAAACGCCGGAAAAAGCAGACGAGCGCGCTGTCCGTCAGCGTATTCTATATCAAGCGTGACTTCATGGATATTTTCATCCAGAAGATTGCGTATACAGCCTTCGCGCCCCTCGCGGCTGTGCAGCCTGACCTCGGAAAGACTGTGGCAGTTCTTGAACGCTCCGTCCTCAAGCTCCCTTATGCCGTCGTACAGCTCCGCAAGGCGGAGATTTTTGCAATTGTAAAAGGCGTGCGCGCCTATTCTTCTGACGGATGCCGGAAGGATCACCTCCGTAAGCTCAAGTCTGTTCGCAAAGGCGTATCCGTCCACCTCCGTCACCGAAAGACCGTCTAACTGCTCCGGTATCTCTATTATGCCGCGGTTCTCGAAACCGCCTTTTATTATTATCCGTCCGTCTTTTTCAATATACTCCATACCACGTCTGCCGCCCAAGATCCCGTCTTCGGGAAATCCTTTGCTTTTTGTTTCCCGTCATCCTATTCCCGCCATAAGATTTCCGCAATAAAATTTCATTTATAAAATTCCCGCAATAAAATTTCATTTAATATTATCCTCTATTTATATGATGTTGGCAAGAATTTTCTTCCGCCATTTACACCCGTCCTTCTTTATGATAATATCTATCTGATAAAACTATTTTACAGGAGGTCACAAATGAATAACGTCAAAAACGACGGCATCTACGATGCCAGAAAACTGGGAGTTCCCAAAACCCTGCTTCTCGGACTTCAGCATATGTTCGCTATGTTCGGGGCAACCGTGCTCGTTCCGATTCTCACGGGACTTAGCATTTCCACAACGCTGCTTTTCGCGGGTCTGGGAACATTGTTTTTCCACCTTGTCACAAAGAGAAAGGTTCCCGCTTTTCTCGGCTCTTCCTTCGCTTTCTTAGGCGGATACGCCGCTATCGCGCCTTTGCAGGACGCCGCAGGAAATGTTCTTGACAATTCCGCCCTCCTCCCTTACGCCTGCGTAGGCGTCGCTTTTTCGGGGCTGCTGTATTTTGTTCTCGCCGCCCTCATCAAAGCCTTCGGCGCGAAGAGAGTTATGAAATTCTGCCCGCCTATCGTGACGGGACCCATAATCATCGCCATCGGTCTTACTCTGTCGCAGTCGGCGATAGACAACTGCTCCGCCTGCTGGTGGGTGGCGATAATAGCTATACTCGCGGTGATCGCCTGCAATATTTTCGGCAAGGGCATGATAAAAATAATACCGATACTTATCGGCGTCATCGTTTCATACGCGGCGGCGGCAATCGCGGGAAAGGTTGATTTTACCGCTATAAAAGAAGCCGCATGGTTCGGGCTTCCCGTCCACAAAAGCGCCACCGTATTTTCAATATTCGGAGCGAATTTCAACGCTTCGACCTTCGTGACCTCAATAATAACCATAATGCCTATCGCGCTCGCCACTATCGTTGAGCATATCGGCGACATATCGGCGATCTCATCCACGACGGGCAGAAACTATATAAAGGACCCCGGTCTTCACCGCACTCTTGTAGGCGACGGCGCGGCGACCATCTTCGCGTCGCTTTTCGGCGCTCCCGCCAACACCACCTACGGAGAAAACACCGGCGTGCTCTCGCTTTCAAAGGTATACGACCCGCTCGTTATCGAGCTTGCGGCAATTTTCGCGATACTGTTTTCATTCTGCCCCAAATTCGCCGCGGTTATCAGCTCGATGCCCGCAGCGACCGTCGGCGGTATCTCGCTTGTGCTCTACGGCATGATCTCGGCGGTCGGAGTACGCAATATCGTCGAGAGCAAGGTTGACTTCTCCAAGACACGCAACGTGCTTATCGCCGCATTGATACTCGTGCTTTCTATCGGAATAAAATACAGCGCGGCGGGCGCGATCTCCTTTACCGTAGGCAAGGTGACGATCAGTCTTTCCGGTCTTGCCGTAGGCGCTCTAGTCGGCATTATTTTCAACGCGATCCTTCCCGGAAAAGATTATAATTTCAACGAAGAGACAAGCCTTGCAGATGAAGAAACGAAATAAAGAGCCTTTTACGGAGCCTTCCAAAGACAAAATCGCCGTGTGCAGCGAGTGCGGGAGCGAATTTCTCAAAGCCTCGTCGCACATGGCGGGGCTTTGTCCGGAATGCGCTCATATATTGTACAGTTATCCGAATTGCAGTCATGTTTTTAAAAACGGGAGATGTATATACTGTTATTGGAACGGTAAAAAAAGCAGATATATAAAGCGGATGAAATCTTAATTTATTATTTATCTCTTTTTTCGCAAGTAAAATCAAGCAAAACGATCTTCATTTTCCTATAATGAACACAGAGCAGTCGAAGCGAGGTAGAAATGTACGAGTGGCAGAAAACAGTCCAGCTTATTGTAAACGAGATCGACGAGTGTATAAGGCATCACGACAACGAAGCACTTACGCTTAACATTCTTTCACGAAAACTCGGATATTCCGAATTTCATGTTTCAAGAAAATTCAGTGAAATATCGGGTATGCAGTTTAAGGACTATCTGCGTTTGAGACGGCTGGCTTTCGCGCTGAAGGAGGTACGCGACGAAAACAGAAGTTTTCTTGACATAGCGCTCGATTACGGATTTTCCTCACACGAGGCTTTCACGAGAGCCTTTAAAGCCGCATACTCCGTCACTCCCGGAGAGTACCGCAAGAATCCCCGTCCACTCGTCCTGCGCACCAAAATAAACCTTTTCGACCGCTACTTTTTAGGAATAGGAGAAATCGGAATGATAAAAAGTACCGATGAAATCAAGATTTATTTTGTAACGATTCCCGCTCACAAATTTCTGCACATCAAAAACTACGAGTCCATCGGCTACTGGGATTTCTGGCAGAAGCAAAGCGAAATTCCCGGACAGGACTGCGAAACGATATGCGGTCTTTTAGACAGCGTCAAGGGAAAACTTGACGACGAGGGCGGAAGCGAGCCAAACAGCGGAGCCGGTCAGATCATGGCGTACCTAAACGACCCGAAAGGAAGGGTCTGCTCATGGGGCATCCCCCTTGCCGAATGTTACGGCGTGCGTCTTCCTTTTGACTACTCCGGCGAAGTTCCGCCGCAGATGATCCTGCTCGACGTGCCCGAAGCCGAATATATCGTTTTTGAGCATGGAGCTTTCGACTACGAACAGGAAAATTGCAGCGTCGAACAGAAAATCGAAAAGGCGATGTCCGAATTTGACTTTACGGACACCGGCTACTGCCTCGACACCACACCCGGCAGGATCATGTACTTCTATCACGATCCCGCGCGTTTCTGGAAATACATCAGACCTGTGCGCAAAGTGTAGAAAACCAAAAGGTAAAAACCATAAAGTTGCGGCATCAGCAGAAAAAATACCCTTTCCGGTTTTGTTTCGTATCGCTAGGGAATAATTGAATGCAGTATGTACCCGGAAGGAGAAATCTTTCCGGGTGCTACTTTTTAAGAAGTCTTTGCCTTGGGGCATGCGAGAGCTTCTATTGCGGGCATCCCGTTCTGTCCTAGCAGCTAGAACGCATAATGAATGATGATTAGATTTCCTGCTACACGTGGGTACTTTTTCGGCTTCTCGTACACCACAGATATTTTTGAGTATATTGAAGGCTATTATAACTCCATGCGTACCCACGGAATCCTCGAAATACTCACACTTGACGAGGCAGAGGCATTGTATTGGGAGCATATCCCATAAAATGCTCCCAAAGATTTTTATGCTAAATTGTATCTACTTACTTGACTATAGTTCATGTTACGCTTTTATCCATATGTACACAGACTTGATAAACTCAAATTCTGCAGTCGTAACACTGTAGGATGGCTTATTCAGTTTGTTTTGTAGACTCTCCACTTGCTCTATCCATTTTGTACGCGCCGCTTTGCCGCCGCTCATCTTTTCTTCTTCCGGACGAGTTAGCAAAGATTCAAACAACTCGGTCCAATGACTGCCTACGATAACCACTTCTTTGCATTCTTTGAGAGTTATACAATCCCATATAGAAATGGTGTTGGCTCCATCACCAGAGGCAATACTGTCATAGTTTCGTTCGTCGGCAGCGCCTTTTGCTCTCTTGTAGATAGGTTTAGGAAGTGCTTTAATCTCCCAGTTTTCTCCATACTTATTCATGAGCTGTGTCTGGATTGTTTGTTTAATCCAAGCCTCTATTTCTCGCAGATATGTCATAGAATCCGCATTATAGGTTTTTGCTTCATTTTCCCAATACTCATGTAATCCATCGGGGGTAAAATCGGAACGTACCTTAGCGATTTCACGTTGAAAAGCTCTCCAGAATCTAGTGTCAGCTCCGCCGCCGAAATATCCTCTTAAATCTTTGCGCTCTTGTTGTGTAAGATTGTTAAGATATTCATTCAACGGATCAAGGTAAAATGCCACTTGATTTACCAATTCTTCCGTCTTTTGCTTCTTGGGGAAAAATTCCTTACGATCCACCAGATGATTTACAATGTCGTTAATCACGCGAATAACAGCCTGAATACCACGGTTCATAGTCAACATACCGTCATTGCTGTCACCGCGCTCCCATTCTTCGACAGTAGCGTTTTTCACATACCGTAAACAGGCCTCCAAGAACGGATAAAGCAAGTCGCAGGTGCCTTGGTTGGTTCCAACATCAAACGTACCATCTTTAACAATAATGTTCTTCTTTCCAAATTGTGTCATGAAATTGCATTTCTTCAACGCAGTCTGAATAGCTTCAACCGTAATACATTTAACGAAAGACTTTTCATCTTCACCAATAACAACACGTCCCATCAATGGAGATGTTTCTTCTTCGCCAAACATCTGTGCAATTTTGGAGCGTAGCGCTTGACGGCGCTCGTTATAATCTAAAGAATCCCAAAGCATATCCGCATTTAGAGTAACACGAAGTGTTTTAGGAACAGCCTTCTGATTCTCATTAATATCCATAAACAGTTTTATTTGTTCCTGCCTATCCAAATCGACAAATGCGACTACAGGAATACTATCATTCGTTGCATAATCGGAATCCGAATATCCGTACAAGCGATGCTGTCCATCAATAATATATGCAGAGCGATATCTTTTAGGAAGATGTAATACACCAAGTCGCGAATGTGCTCCTTCTACCTTTGTTCTAGACATATCAAACTGTAAACCTTTGCCCCCAAAGTCAATGCTGATAATTAATGAATTAGGAAAATAACCGCCATTATTTATAAACTTTTGCACATCTGAAAGGCGTTTCTTTTTTATCAGTCGCTGATAGGTCGGCATCATGTTTTTATTCGCTTCGTTACGATGAAGCACATAGCCGATTTTCAAAAGGCGCTCTGGTTCGATTGAAAAAGAATAGTACTTATGACCTCCCATTTCGCCCTGTATCGCAGGAATTTTATCATCCATATTGCGAATTTCTTGGTTTGCAAACAAATTACCGAGAAGTTGATACCGAGCACAAGTACCTAAATGTTTAACCAACTCGTAATAATAGTTAATCACCGCATCACTAAAATGGACAATATCCCATTCACGCATCTTCGCTTGGTCTGCCGGGGATATAATGAAATTATGGGTCGCCCAAATAAACTTAACCTTCGCTTTCGGGAAACGCTTTTGAGCTTCCCGACGTAGTCCTTCCATTTGACCGTGAAATGCTTCCAACGGCTTTTTAAAGACACCATCCTTTATGGTTTCAGCAGCCTTGCATTCTACAATGATTACGGTTTCGTCATCTGCGGCGAAAACATCAATTTGCTGAGTGATGTTTGGATTCTGATAGTCGTAAGACATTTCAAAGTATCGATCCTTGCTCAGGTGTGTGAAGCCGAGTTTAGCAAACAAACACCATACACGATCCTCGAAAATTTCATCAAATCTTTTATTTTTGCGTACACCAACAAATTTGTTGTTTTTATAACTCTTATATTCTTCCCAACCTTCTTCAATGAGCTCCGGAAGTGCAACACGACGTTCCTTAGACTCTATAAATGTTTTGCTTCTTAGAGTACGAACCCTTGTTAGAGCTTCATCTGAAACAATGGATTCCCATTTTGTTTTTGTCTCACTCATGATTAACCTCCGGTATGTTTGTGAAAATATACTCTGAAATTGCTGCACGTGTCGCGTTCCTGCCTCCAATAAGGCTGTTGCGTTGCAGTTCGACAATTCTATCGCCCTGTGTTAAGAATATTTCACGGATTGTTTCGTGCGCTGCATTTGTCAAAATATAGAAGGCACCCTTCGCTTTAATGTATTCTATGAATCGCTTTAAACGGTGCTGATCCTCCAGCGAGAAAAGTTTTTGATTATAAGCTATAAATCCATTATTGTTATGCGAAACGGTATAGGGTGGATCAAGAAAAACCAAATCATTTTCTTTTATGCGGTACTTGTTGACTTCAAAGTCCCCAGTAGAAATCCGGGTATTTTGCAAGCGTAAGCTTGCGGCCCTGATTCGTTCAGGATCATAAAGCAAGTTTGCACGAAATCCATATGGGACATTATATCGTCCATCTCGATTAACTCTATATAGTCCGTTGTATGATGTTTGATTTAAATACAGAAATCTTGCAGCGTTTTCAATCGTGTTTTCACTAGTAATTTCTGCTCTGATTCTGTAATAGTCATCTTCTGTGTTAGGGAACTGCATGAAGAATTCTATTAATTCTTCGGGGTTGTCCCTCACTTGTATATAGGTATTTATTAATTGCGAGTTGGCATCAGAAAGGTATGGTCTTTTGGTATGCACCATTGAAAAATAAATGGCGCCTCCACCCAAAAAAGGTTCATGATAATGTTCTATATGTAAATCTCCCACGATAGCAGGTATGTGTGGAATCAACCATGTCTTTCCTCCGGCCCATCGCACAAAAGGCTCAATGATCGGCATCGTTTGTTACTCCATTCCAGTTTTATCGTTTCCAAAAGCATAAGTATCTACATCAAAGGGGATGTTGTGTTTGACACAAAAGTCTTTAATAAGTTTTAATTTACATAGTTTTGGAACTGCTTTTCTGTTTTCCCATCTATTGACAATAGAAAATGAAATTCCAATTTTATTTGCAAAGTCGCTCTGACCTGGCAAACTTTTTCTTCGAATTGTTTTGATTGAATCGCTAAACTTCAAAGGAAATACCCTCCTTTGCAATTATATAGCTTTATTATAGCGAATACATCGCAAATAAGCAATATATTGTTGCAAAAAGTCGAAAAAAGTTGAGAAAATCTTGAAAGTAAATATATAACGCAAAAAGCTAGCCATACCAAACTATTGCTTGGTTGTGACTAGTCTTTCTGCTGTCATTCTATTCGGTTTTTTATTTTCTCCGCTAATGGCATCACGCTTTACAATCGGGAGGGGCGTTTTTTTGCTGTGATCTAAAGGCGTGTTTTCGGCGTTATTAGCGAACGGTTCAGTCTGCTGACGTGAATGCCTGCAGATTTATGCGCTGACGGTGCCGCTTTAGATTTTCCCTATTCAATGTTCATTTCTCCGCTTTCTTCAAGATGCCTCCACAATCCGTCCAAACCCTCCATAATATCCCGATAGGTCGTCTCAAAATCCCCCGTGTACCACGGGTCGGCTATCTCCTCGCCGGCTCTTTCCGTGAAATCGAGCAATTTCCATACTTTAGACTGTGAGTCATCTCCGACTATCCTCAGAATATTGCGCACATTCCAATCGTCCATTCCAATGAGGTAATCGTATTTATCATAATCCGCGCCGGTGAGCCTGACCGCTCGCTTTCCCGAACAGTCGATTCCCAGCTGATTCAGCTTTGCCCTTGTCCCGCGGTGTACAGGATTTCCAATCTCCTCCATGCTAGTAGCCGCAGACGCGATGTAGAAATGCGAATCTGCTCCGCGCTTGCGGACATAGGATTTAAACAGAAATTCCGCCATAGGGGAACGGCAGATATTGCCGTGGCAGACGAATAAAATTTTTATCATATCTTTTATATCCCTTCATAAGCCTTCAAACCTTGATATTTCAAGCTTTCCGGCGCTTTTTTCATTTTTGGTTTTTTACCCTTAATCTGCGTAATTCGTTATAAATCTACGCAAATTTACGGGCAAATGGTGTAGTAATTGGTGTAGTAGATTAGTGTACTTCTCAACCTGATTTTCTCTGTTTTCCATGCATATCCGCTTCTTTGAAGTCTAAAATCTTTGCCATCTGCTCCGCCGCACGGTCATAGCTGGCATGAGTATAGACATTCAGCGTAACACCTACATCGGAATGACCCATTACATACTGCAAGGTCTTAATATCCATACCTGCGTTTGCCATGTTGGTACAAAAGGTATGTCGGAATACATGAGGCGTGATGTGTGGCAATGGTTTGTCAGGATAAAGTTTCTTGTATTTCTTCATTGCCCAACGCATTTCATTTTCAATATGTAACGCTACTTTTGGCTTATCATCCTTGTCCAGCAGAAGAAAGCTGCTGTATCCGTCAACAATCATTTCTGTTTTCAACTTCTTACGATTGACAAGGATATTTTTCAGACTTCGATAGACTTCTTCTGTCATGGGAATAAAGCGGCATCCGCACTCGGTCTTTGTTTTCTCAACATAATATTTTCCGCCCCGTTCCCTGACAAGCTGATGATCTACACGGATTTTCCGGCTTTCAAAATCCAAATCACTTTTTGTCAAGCCACAAAATTCACTGACACGCATTCCCGTTCCCAACAGCACGACAAATTCATCATAATACTTTGCATAGGTTTTATCATTTCGGATAAACCCCATCCAAATTTCCTGCTGTTCCTCTGTCATGGCGATACGTTTTTGTGAATCGTTTGGCACGACATCAACCAGCTTAAAATCAAATGGATTTCTGCGGATAATGTCCTCATTATATGCCATCTGAAAAGCAGGCTTTACAACGCCCCTGACACTTGTAATGGTACTGTATCCTTTTCCGTCATTATGAAGCTTCATAATCCACTGTTGTGCATCCGATACCTTAATATCTCTTATCTGGCGGTAGCCGAATTCTTCTTTTTTAATCAGATTCAGCACAAAATTGTATCCGACTTTGGTATTGTAGCGTACACCCTGTTTCAAACTGATATAGCGTTCTAAGAGGGCAATAACGGTAACTTCTCCAGCGGCATAATCAATTCCATCGTCAAGCTGCTTTTGAATTACCTTTTCCTTTTCCCGCAGTTCCTTCAAATCAGAAGAATAAATGGTCTGCCTCTTTCCGTGGATATCCGTATAGCGGTACTGATAAATCAGGTCTTTTCTCTGGCTCTCTCCTGTCTTTAAGACTCGTCCTTTATTGTCTTTTCGTTTCTCAGACATTTTCAAACTCCTTTCCGTGGTGGAAAGAGCCTTGATATGACTCATTCATTGTACCATATCAAAACTGACTTTACACCACAAGTTTCACAAAAACTGCAAGAAAAGAAATAATCTCCATTGTCAAATAGAGTATTCCTGCTCGATATACTGATCGAACAGTCGGCGTTTGATTAGCCTTTTATTGCCAACCCACAAAACAAACTGACAGTTTTTCTCGTTGGTAAGTTCACGCAGTTTATTAATACCAATTCCAGAATAAGCCGCCGCTTCTTCCAGACTTAGATTACTCTTTTCCCAAATAGGAATTTCTTGCACTGATTTTC
>ERZ777011.1925-NODE-1925-length-18860-cov-59.728849_pt1 | contig 18860 bp, 19 predicted proteins | sample MGYA00374964_ERZ777011 | MGnify/ENA primary metagenome ERZ777011 (study PRJEB29310, sample SAMD00008975) | mouse gut metagenome | study: EMG produced TPA metagenomics assembly of the Metagenome analysis of fecal microbiota from mouse which was promoted...
AACCGGGATCGCTGTTCTGCGTTGCACATACACCCGGTGACGGCAATCTCGGTCTGGTCCGACTCGATTTGCAGGTAATGCCCGGCAACGGTAAATTCACTCACACTGGATTCGGAAGCGGGAATGCCATCAGCGATGAACTGAAGGAGGCTGTGAACTATTGCCGTTCCAATCTAAGTCGAGTTTCTCAGAGCGTGAAATATGCCGACAATGAGATGCACCTCAAAGCGACCGACATTAATGGACTCGGAACGTTGCAGGGCCTTGAACTGGCCGCGTTTGTGTCAATGGTATCTGGACTGACACAGCGTACGATCCAGCCTCAGATGTGTGTCTTGGGATCCATGAGCATCGGCGGAACTATAATTCCCTCGAACGACCTCGCCGGAGCTTTGCAGATTGCGGCCGATGCCGGAGCCAAGAAAATCCTTCTCCCGGTAGCGGATATGATGCAATATTCGAAAGTTCCGGCCGACCTCATTTCCCGATTCAGTCTCGAAGTGTATTCCGACCCGGTCGACGCAGCATTCAAGGCACTTGGTATTAGATAAGTAAGATAATGGCTGCGATTTATAAGATTATAATAAACAAAAAGCCACCCCAAAGGGTGGCAAGTGTTGTAAGTATCCTTATGAGTTCCGGACAGGATACTAATCGTCATGACGATAATTTAGTGAGGGTGCCGAAGCAGGAACCCGATTTCAGAGTCTACTCCGTTTGGGGTGTCCACCCGTCGTATACTCTTCCTCATATGGTTGGATTACCCGAGATTTTCGTTCACTCCACCAAGCTCCCTTATTTAACGTCGCTATCCTCCGTAGTCCGACAATGCAAAATTAACAAATATGACTCAAAATAACAAATCCATAGAACAATTCCTTCAAGGAAAGAATCTGAATCAAATAACTTCACTGAATCTTTCGGGAGAAGGATATAGTTCTATACCATTTGTCGTATTTAGATGTGGTAATCTGAGAAAGTTAAATCTGTCTCATAACAATCTTACATCTATACCAAAAGAGATTGAGCTATTGCGAAAATTGAAGGTTCTGAATGTCTCTAATAACAAACTAACCCACATACCAGCTCCTGTATGTCGTTTACCTAAGCTAAAATCGCTTGATGTAAGTCATAACCTTATCAAAACAATTCCTAAGCAATTAGGCTCATCTTCAATAGCTGTTTTAATAATAAGTGACAATCGCTTGGAAACTATTGATTTCAGTCTATTAGGAAACATAGAGAAGCTTATAATTAATAACAACAAACTTAGAAGTTTTAATCCAGACATTATTTTACCTATGCTAAAATATTTATGGATTAAGGGTAATCCATGTGCTGGTAAAGAAAAACAAGTTACTATCATACAGTACTTGCCTAATCTAAAGAAATACTATTCGCCTACAAATCAAAATAATATAGAAGTTATCCCTGATATTGATATGAATGAGAAGAAGCCCTTAAAGAATAAGATATTCATCAGTTATGCCCACGCAGATGAAGATTGGCTTACACGCCTGAAGGTCCATTTGAAATCCCTACAAAAGTATGTGGGAGGATTTGATTATTGGGATGATAAAAGACTCAGAACTGGAGACAAATGGGAAGAAGAGATTGAAAAAGCTCTTCAATCTGCAAGTGCAGCTATCCTACTCGTTTCGCCAGATTTCTTGGCATCAGATTTCATATCGAACGACGAACTTCCGCCTATTCTTGAAAAAGCGAATACACAGGGAACTAAGATATTTCCGGTTATCGTTCGTCGATCTTTATTTAATCACTCCCCGTTATCTTTATTTCAATCAGTGAATCCCCCTGAAAAGCCACTAAAGGCTTGTTCCGATGCAGAAGTTGATGAATACTTTTATAAACTAATGGAGGATATCATCTATAAATTGGGATTGGATAATAAAACCAAATGACTGGAGCTATAATAGGAGATTTGGCGGCATGGACGTGTGAACGTGATCAAACATGCTTCTACGAAAGACTTGTGTCTCCGGATGCAAGATTGTCCGGCTATGGGCTGTTACCAATTGTTATGTGGGAAAAGATAAATGACTGCAGTTTGATTCATAAGAACAGAATGTATGTCATGATTGGAAAGGCTTTGATGCACGCTCGACCTGCTGGGATAAATATTCTGGATTCATGGAGAATATGGGGCATGTCGGAATATGACAGTCCTATGCCATTCGACTTGAAGATTGCTCTCATTTCGAGTGCTTTCATTGATAGTGGGTTCTTATCGAAAGAACGGCAGCAACAACTTGATTGGGTTTCATTCTTTCATGGAGGCAAACAAGAATATTATGCCTCGAATATCATGGGAATTATAAGAAGGCTCAATGAGGGTGCCACAAAGGACGAATCCATTGAGGGCATTCCTTCGCCGCTCATAAATTACTATCAATCCGGGAAACCCCATGCTTGGAAAGATTATCTGGAATACATCACATTCGCATGGCGTTGCTTCTATTATAGTTGGGATTTCACATCCGCGCTGCATAACGCTGCAAAATGTCCTGCCAATCGACATCTTGCAATGGTATTGACAGGAGTATTTGCAGACGCAATGTATGGATGCTCATATTCGATGACTAAACAGAAGTTTGGAGGCAATTACGAATTGATTGATTTCCCCCAAAGGCTTCCGGACTCAATAAGAGAAAAATTATATAGAATCCGAAGATACGAAAAGGAGAATCGCATATTTTTCAAGAAGAATAATGCCTTATCAAATGTGGAAAAACACATTTGGACAAATGTAGATAATCCCCTTGAATCGTATCCCGTGAATGATGAACTTTACAGGCGTCTCCTAAAGGCTTACGACACCGGTTGGGAAAATCGCTACGGCGTATATCTTGACAATGGATGGTTCTATATTTATCGTTCACATTTCCTGCTATATAGATTCCAACTTTCAAAATCAAAGGCCGGAGTGCGTAATGTCATTAATTTTCAAAAGAGCAATGATCCACATGGAGAAATAGATTGTGTTTACTCAGTATGGGATGCTTTGGAGGGTCATTGGTATAATAACAAGCATAATTACCCATATCCGACAAGTAATGAAGCTGGGCCAGCAATAATAAATCACTGTAAATACTACAGAGGAGAGACTCAATGTCCAAAGAAATATGAGGGGACTATCTCTGGAAAATTCTGGCATAGCGAAAAGATGTTTGTTGAAACCGGACAGAATCTTCAGGAATGGATAAAAACGGGTGAAAAAATAAGGAACAGCCTTACACCGGGAAAATTCCAACTTGCGTCAGAATATTCTCCGGAAATATTCGGTATCATCGCATATATCGAAACCTTGTATAGCAAATGGTGCCCTTACGATGAAATAGAGTGGATAGGCGAATATTGACCTGTTGTTTACATTTTTAACAATAGAGTGCAAGATAACAGCACCACCTCGTGCTAAATTCACATGTAAATATAATCCTTGTTTAAGAATGGCAAATCCCACTATTAAATTTGTCTTTAAAGAAAATCCAGACGGAAGTCGAACTGACATAGAAAGTGACGACTTTTTCGGATGTACTTCACCATATACTCAAAGATGGAACACTGTTGATAAGGAAAGATTCCATGAAGAGAGGATCGCTATTGAAAAAGGCGAAGTAATATATCTTTGTGGAGGATGCCTTAAACCTGTAGTGTTAAGGGGTGGGCGTACTGAAGAAGGGGTCACTATGTATTTCCGACATAAAGGGGATGCCCCGGAGGACTGTCCGTTTGAAGAGGGTCATTCTTTATCCGAGCGACAAATAAGAGCATTAAAATATAAAGGCAAACAAGAAAGTTTTCTCCATGAAAAACTTAAATGCTTTATAGCAACAACAGTTGAAAGGGAAGGGTTTGAGGTCGATATTGAGAAAACACTTAAGATAAATTCACACCAATCTCGACGCCCGGATGTTTTAGCACATAATCCATTTACTCAACAGAATATTGTCTTCGAAATTCAAATGTCAACAACATTTTTAAATGTTGTTGTTGGAAGAATGTCTGACTATTCTTCGATAAATTATTCTGTTATTTGGGTGTTTAATGAATTTGAACCGGAAGTATACACTACTAAAGATACATATCAGTTCCAAAACAACAATGTGTTTGTTCTTGATGATGAGATGATGAATTTGTCGTCAGAGAACAATAAGCTGACATTCAGAGTATACTATCTTGAATATGAAGATATAGGGGAATCAAGCCCAAAATCTGTATGGAAAAACACAATTGTGACATTAACAGACTTGACTTTCGATTCCGAGAAAGGTGTGTATTATTTTGATTCAAAAATAAATAGGCAAAGAGTTGTATCAAGAATCGAGCAAAGAGAAAGACTTTATAGTTCCATAAGCAATGGTCTATCAAAGTTAAAATCTATATCACATCTCGAACAATCTGAGATTGATGCAATATGCTCTTCCTCAGAAGATGATATGGATAGAAGAATTGAAGATGCGATTAACGAGGGTCTCCAGAATGAAAAAATTATGCCTCAAAATATTTCTTCAATATTCCAATGGCTTGAGATTCTGAACCATCGTAAATTAAGATCAAAATATGAAGAAATAAAATCTTATGTTAGATATGAAATACTTTCTAACTCTGATTATCGAGAATCACAAGTATGGAATTGGGATGGATTTAACATCTTTAATCATCCTTCGATAATTGAGGATGTCCGTTTCCTGTTTTCTCTTTATCATCTCGGATATTGGCCAGATGAAGATGATGCTGCATTAATCAAAGAAATAATGGAAGATGAATATAAGAATACGCAACGAGATCAAAAGGCCTCTGACCAATTTCTATTTTCATTGACACATTTCTTCCTGCTTAAAATCACAATAGAGTCTGCCAATTTCAGAGAAAGGAAGGAGTTATTAGATTTGTATTTTGACTCTTTTAGTTTTATTTCCTGTGTGATTGCTGTTACAATGCGCAGATTCGTTGAACATGATTTTTCCAATATAATTGGGTTCTGTAATTATGTTTGGAACCATTGTAACTCATTATGCAAAGTATTCTTACGGGTAATTGACAATTCTAATATTGACCCTAAAATATTGATAAGTAAGAAAGGCGTGAATCACTATGCTAAGATAAAAATTGCTTCTAAGAATCAAGACATAGACGAATCCATGGACAGATTGCTCTCAATAATAATCCCTAAAGTATGGAATAAATAAATAGCGTCTGTCAGTTTTAAGGCAATAGTGGTTCATCTTCTTTGCGCAATCGGTCTATTTAGATTATTGAGTTACCATAACATTCAGCCCTTATGGAATTATTTAGATTCCCTGGCAATTAGAATTTTTGATGTCGTGTTTTTTCAAAAGTAAATGTAGAACCTTTGGGAAGATATGCCCAGGTTGAATCCGTAAATACCAGTTTTGCAGAATCACCCTCAACTGTGATTGTCCCTGATATTGGTTTCCCGGAAGCGTCTATTCCTGTAAAGATAAGTCTGCCGTCTTTCAATTTCCCGATACAGTCGTTTATCTCCGTAAGACGGAAAATTTTTATAGAAACATTATATCCATTTTCCGCCCTGCTGATTACAAGAGTCGAGCTGTAATCTTGGTTTTCAAATTCACCAAGATATCTTTCATTATAGACATATTCGTCTTTGCCGGGCACATAGGGTTCTAGTTCCACGGTCATAGAAGTATCATTCTTCAATATCGGCAATGTCTTACCAATAGTACCAACGTAAGAGAACCGCAGTGAATCTCCAGTTTGTGCCTCGATATGAAAATTTCCTAAAGTGTCGGTCAGAAACGTCTTGCCATCTGAGACTCGCTTTATAACAGTTTGTCTTAGCGGGGATCCATCCGGTCCATATATCACTTTACCATCAATAACAACAGAGTCCGGTGCATCAATCCTTTGAGACTTGCATCCCATGACAATAATGGTCAACAAGAGGATTGTAAAGGAGAGAAAAGCCCTTATCATTTGATTTCAGTTTTTGCTTTGCGAAGAAGGATACACTCGGCGGGAGCCAAGCCATTCAATCTCACTACAGAATCATTCTGAACGTCTATTGTGGATATACGCGGGAGAATACGGCGTATGGCATCTTCTGTCCTCATGTCGTCGCACGCCATTTCGGTCATGGCTCCGTCACCGAGTTTGATGGAATCTCCCTTTACAGTATATGACCCGTTGAAGGAGTTGCAGTTTATCATGATGAAATATGTGCTGTCTTCAAAGACGATATACTGTTTCATGCTCGATGACGTCTCATCGGGGCGTACATAGTCGGAGTCGCTGAAAACGATGTTCTCGATATACCATTGTCCGCGAATGTCGGCGTTAGCGACTTCGCTCTTAGCATTGTTATCAAGCTTATCTGTCTTTGCCTCTTTGTTGCCCGTGCATCCGGTTGCCGTTGCCACCAATAATGCGACGCCAGCAATGAAAGATATATTGTTTGTCTTCATAAAATCTACTCTTAAAATGTTTTCTTGTGAGATTGTTCTTGAATCATATACACAGAACACCTCTTTCTCTTGTCGGTTCAGTCCCAATCATTAAGAGAATCTATATATCGGTCAACATCAAGTATGGTAACATACTTACTGCGTTTCTCCTGACATTCAGCGCAGTTGCAGGTGTTTGATTGAATATGGATGGTTTCGACCTTAGACTGTTCCTCTTCGTTTTCTTCTTCCATAATCACTTTGCGACCTCGTTCTTGAAGGAGTTGGCGGGTTTGAACGCCGGGATGTTGTGAGCCGGGATAATGAGAGTAGTATTCTTGCTGATGTTGCGGGCGGTTTTCTCGGCACGGGTTTTTACGATGAATGAGCCGAAGCCGCGAAGATAAACGTTCTCGCCGTGTGCGAGACTGTCCTTCACCACGCACATGAATTGTTCTACCACTGAGAGAACGGCAGGCTTGTCGATGCCGGTCGTTTTAGCTATCTCGTTAACTATATCTGCTTTAGTCATTTTGTCTGTTTTATCTTGAATTTGATAGGTTTTACAAACACAAAATTACTAAAAATCGGGCAAATAGGCACAAAGAAGCCTGCCCAAAATGAGCAGGCTGAACGCAGGATTGGAATCTTCACAGATGCCATATCCTGTGGCGATAAGCTTTCAGTTCCTCTTCAGGAAACTGGGCTATCGCTTTGTCAAACTCACGGAGTATCGCGGCTTTGTCATCCGGCAACGCTCCTGTAATCGGTACCGTATTGGAGATATGATGTCCGAGCAGATTGACCGGGATATTCAGTCGGTCAACGAGTGTGCGCATCTCGACCAGACGCTCAATCTCAGGCTCCTCGATGTATGTGCCGTCCAATACTTCCTGATATAATCGAGATTCAGGGAAAATCGTCAGAGAGACGATATTGATGATGCAGGGATGCAATTTGTTGAGAACGTCAGCTGTGGCTATCGCGCTTGCCTCGCCATTGCCCTTGCCACCAAGTCCGTTGAGATAAAATACATTGTAGCGAATTCCGGCTTCGTCCAGTTTTGAAAGCTGCTGGAGAATGTCGGAGGCATGGTAGCCTTTGTTCATCCGCTCCAGTGTGGGATCGTGGGCGGTCTCGATACCAATGTTTATGCCATCGAGCTTCAGATGATGGAGATTCTTTAGCTCCTCTACTGATTTTGGGGTGAAGTCGGTGACGCGGGCGAACATTCCGAATGAAACCATGTGAGGAAGATACTTTCTCAACAGCAGTGCCACATCCATAAGTTTGTTGTAACTCAATGCAAACGGGTTTGCCCCGGTGAGATAAACACGCCTGGCACGCGGTTGCCACTGCTTGATTACCTTCAGGTCTTCCTCTACCTCCGATAGCGGCGACATACGGAACGGAGTGCCATGATAAAGGCTGCAAAACTTGCACTTGTGCCATGTACAACCCGATGTGAGTTGCAGCAGTTGTGAGTTGGCTTCGTATGGCGGTCGCCAAACCTGCCCGGTGAAATGTAGTTCAGGATATATCATATCTCGATATTTTTTGTTAATTTTGTAATGCAAAATTAGGTGATAGTCAGAGCCAAAGCAACAACTTACCGAAAGGTTTGGCCCTTACCGAAAAGTTAGTTTAGTTCTTTATCAGCCTTTTTTGCCCTGTCGAAAATGGCAAAAAAATTAGACTACGAATATTGTAAGGCTGCCCCGATGCTTGAATGGCTCGGCAATAAGTGGGCGCTGGTTGTTCTCGTGAAGATTTCCGAGAACGAACCGGTGCGCTTCAATGAACTGTACCGCAACATCCCGTCGGTCTCGGAGAAAGTGCTGTCGCAGGTACTTCGCCAGTTGACGACCGACGGCATAATCCACCGCGACCTGTTCCCAGATGTGCCTCCGCGCACGGAATATTCTGTGACAGATTTCGGCAAGTCCCTTTTGCCACACGTCGAAGCCCTCATCAACTGGGGACGCGAAAACTTCGATACCATAATGACAAACCGTCAAAAAACAATCGATGAGTAACGAAATACTATACATTCTCCTTCCGGATTTTGCCTCGCATGAGATGGCATATCTGATGGAAGCCATAAGCTGCGACGAGCAGCAGCTGAAACCCGATCCGAAATATGTCAACAGGATTGTGGCTCCCACAGCAGACCCCGTAAATGCTATCGGGGGATTCAAAGTCACTCCTGACTATACATTCGACAATATGCCGGACGATTTTGCCGCACTTGTGCTGATAGGCGGCTACGGATGGCTGACACCCGTAGCGGATGAGGTCAAACCGATTGTCAGAAAAGCAATCGAAAAAAGTAAGATTGTCGGAGCAATCTGCAACGGAGCTTCGTTCATGGCAAAATATGGATTCCTCAACAATGTAAGGCACACCGGCAACGGTCTGGAGCAACTGAAATTATGGGGAGGTAAAAACTACACCAATCCTGACGGCTACATTCATTCTCAGGCAGTCAGCGACAGAAACATCGTAACAGCAAATGGTTCTGGTGCTCTCGAATTTGCAAAAGAGCTTCTTCTGTTGCTTGAAAACGACTCGCCGGAACGTATTGAGATGTATTACCAGTTTAACAAGCAAGGTTTCTGCGCTTTGTTCCCTGACAGTTAAGATTATGCAGAAGATTGCAGGAAAAATCACAATATGATTCCGCAAAATATTCTTGTCATAAAGAGTCGTTCTGATTTCCGCGAATGGCTTATAAAGAACAGCCTCACCGAAAAAGAATGTTGGATAGCCGTTAAGCGTGGCAAGGCCCCACCGAAGGATTCTTTGTGGTATCTTGATGCCGTAGAAGAGGCTCTATGTTTCGGTTGGATTGATTCGACTGTGAAAATTGTGGATGGCGTGACACTACAAAGGTTCGGTCCTCGTACCAAAAATGGGATATGGACGGAACTTAACAAGGAACGTTGTAGACGACTTGAACGTCTTGGTCTTATGACCGAAAGAGGTCGTGCTGTCTGTCCGGACCTCAATGCAGAATTTATGATAATTCCTGAAATCACTGAAATATTCAAGACCCATCCTAAGGCATGGAGTAATTTTCAATTATTCCCAAAGCTATATCAGCGAGTGCGCATCGACAATATTCAGCGAAAAATAAAAATAAATGATTTGTTCAAAAGGCGTCTGCAAAAACACATTGAAGCGAGTGAACGCGGTGAAATGATAGGAGAGTGGCATGACTGCGGTCGGCTATTGGATTATTAGAAATGTGATCTCGTAAATACTCATTCTCCACGCAACGCCGCCTTTTGGCGGCCGAAATTTTTGACGAAATGAGGGTGACGGAGGTTTTATTCTCCGCCACCTTCATCACTGATATGGCACTGGCTATGCTCTCTTGCGCTCGGCTATCATCTTCTTGTTGGCGTTGATGATGTCGGCTATCTGCTCTCGGTATTCACATATTCCGTTGGCGAAGGCTCGGCACTGGATGATGTGGAAGTCGTCAAGCGAGATTTCTACGGTGGCAATCTGCTTATTGCCGATGTAGGCGGTGAGGGTCAGCGTCTTTTCTTTGAGAAAATACTTGGCTGTACCGCAACAGATATGGTTTTTCTCTCCGATTTTGTAGTAGTCGTCAATGCTGTCAATGGAGTGTATTTCAATCTCTCCGTCAGTCATTGCCAACCCGAAGTAGCGGGATTTCAGTTCCTCGAACCTGGCTCTGTCCTCAATGGCTTGCTGACGCTCTTTCTCCTGCTGTTCCTTCCTGCGCAGTCGGTTGACCTTCTCCACATATTCATCGTGAGCCTCTTGGAGATTGGATGGGCAGACGTACTTTGGGGATTGGATGTCTTTGCCACAACGCTCCAACATCTTGATGTAGTCTATCCACATCTGCGAATCCTTGACCTTGTAGCCGTTACGGTTGGCTATCTTGATAGTATTCCAATAGGTGTCGATGTCAGCCTTGCAGGTAGGTCTTGCACAAAGGTATCGGAGCAATTCTATCTCGTTGGCTTTCATCAGCGTCTCTGCCTTGGGGTTGGTCAGCAACTCTTGGAATAGGGTCACTGGGTGGATATGGTGGCAACTGCCCTTAAAGCCATTGCGCTTGATGGTGTCTGTAACCTTGATGCGCGGATAAACCCATTCATCGGATATGCGCTGGAAGGCTTCATTGTCGCGCCGTATCTCCAATGGAGAGCCGAAAGCAAAAGAGTCTATATAGGGACCCAATGTCCTTTGCAACCCTACAACGGTAGTCTTGCCTTTGTGGTCAATCCAATAACTGCCGATTTCAAGATATGCGGGTTTCGCCTTCATCCCCTTTCGCATTTCAACTATCATCAGGAACATTCTCACAACCTGATAATCCTCCATAGTGGTGATTACGTTGAAATAGGACTTGTCTCGGATAACACGTTCTTTGGTGTCCTTGATTTCTATGATGGTGCCACATTCGGGGCAGAGGTGCGCCCCGTTGCGGGTCTCCAGCCATTCGTGTCCGCATTTCATACAGGTACACATTCCGGATTTCAGCCGGTAGCCATAGTGCTTGATGGTAGCGTTCAACGCCCACTCTTTCTGAGGAGTGGTGAGCGGGCGAAGTCGCCCGTTCAGTTCCACTATATGCTTTTCTCTTAAATTTCTCGGTCTCATAGTCTTGGGGTGTTTAGAGTTCATCGAATAGGTTTGGAATGGTGTCTATCTCCGCTCCGGCTTTCGGTGCCGTGGTCTGCCTTGATTGAGCCTTCGGCTTTGACTGACTGCGGAGTTCTCGGAGTTGCTCCTGCTTGAACTGCTCCATAGCCTGCTGTTTGAGTTCAGCCTTGTCCTCATCAGAGAGTTCGGGCTTAGATACCACTATGTTGCAGTTGATGGGAGTTCCTCCGTCTTCTATGTCGTCCTCATCATAGAAATGCAGGAGGATAGATAGAACGGTCTGGTCATCTACCACGCATAGACCGCTTTTCTTTATCTCGTTACAGAGATAGTTGACTGCGCCTTCAAGCGTTTTCTTCGGATTGGCGAGTTTGATAGCCAATGCGGGTTCAGCGAGGATGCGCTCTTGGAGCATCTGTTGCATTGCTGCGATTGCAGCGTTGTTTGATTTCAGTGTAGCCATATCAGTTGAGTTTTATAAAGTGAGTAGCCAATAGATTACCATCAGTGCGGAGATTAGGCTGACAACCCAGCCCACGCCTCGGAATATCGGTCGGAGAAACACCCACAACACCAATCCGAGTATTGCTCCGATTATCCCCACCGCCCAGAGGAGAACCCTTTTTATGCGGTTGAGACTGGAGATGGATGCTCTGCCTCGTCTGTTTGATATGTTGTTGTTCGTTTTCATCGTGCGACATTTTTTTATGCGTCTATCGACTATCGAAGTTTTGCTTGCTCGTTGACACGGCCGCGTGCGGAGGCAAAGAAGGGCTGTTCGCCCTTTGGCTTAAAAATACGAGCCGTAGGTCTGGAGATTTTTCAGCCAAAAGGCAAAAGAATAGCCCTGCTCCGCACGTTCATGAATCCGAGCAAGCAACGCTTCCTGAGTTGATAGTATCGCATAATCTGGAGCTAAGACTCCGTGGCGGTGAAAACGAATGACAGCATATTGGCACCGAAATCCCGTGAAAAATTACTAATTTTGTAATATGGCAACTGATGACAACTTTATAATCACCAAGGTCGATAAAGACAAAAAACAATATCTTCCTCTACTTCTAATTGGAGATGAATCAGAGATAATGATTGATCGTTATCTTGATTCGGGAACACTTTATGTCGGCTTATTTAATGGTAAGCCGATAGCCGTTTGCGTAACCTTAAATCTTGACCCTAATACTGTCGAAATAAAAAATCTTGCCGTTGAGGAAAAATACAGGCGGCATGGATACGGTCATCGGATGCTTGGATATGCCGAATCACAACATTCAAATAAAAAGATTATTCTTGGAACCGGAGAAACACCCTCAACATTGAGGTTCTATAAATCCCGTGGCTATTCCTATTCTCATCGTATTCCAAATTTCTTCACAGATAATTACCCCACTCCTATTATTGAGGAAGGGGTAACATTATGTGACATGATTTATCTGGAAAAACAATAATGCACTGAAAAAAATGGAACAGACCAGTCCCGGCAGGGCGAGTCTGTGATAAGCCGGCAACACAGGAAGGCGGATTATCACTGTCTCGACCCGTGGACTGCTGAAACAAGCGTCAAGTGGCGGGGCGGTCGTAAAAGTCCTTATCAGGCAACGGCGATAAAGAACACGGAGGAACGGCAATAAGTCTCAGAGGTGGCATCAGCGAAGCCGTTGCCAATCCTCGGAGGCGTTGCAGGTTCTCGGTGTTCCGCAGTTGCCCGTAGGCGCGATGCGGTCGAAAGGTGTCAGTGCTTGCACCGTCACCTTTTGACGGCATAACCGCCGCCAACAATGTAGACCGCCCAGCCTCTTGCCGCTTTCATCATGTTGTTATAAACCATTTTGAGAGCATATAATTTTGTAGTTCCATAAATTATTGTTATTTTTGCATCGTTTTAATGCACTGTTAAAATGTAGCAAAATAATGCGGAATATTCAACTCAACATAATCGGACAGAGGATTCAGCTCGTCAAGCGTTCCGCAGATGAGTTGAGTGGTCTTAATATGGGAGAGAAACTCTCGTATGACTTTTATGACGGCACATTCAGAGACGCCCGTCTATTGTTCGTAAAGCCAAAAGGAGCCAACCCTACTCCTCGCAAATGTGCAATCATTTCCGAACGGCTGGCACAAATGTTCGGAATGCCGGTCGTCTTTATCCTTGCTCCTGCAATGACGTATGAACGTCAACGTCTTATGGAGAAGGATGTCTATTTTGTGATGTCTGAAAAATATGCTAATCTTCCGATGTTGGTGGCTATGGAGAAGGTATCGTCAAGGAAGATTCCCTCTCAGCTTACACCTGTTGCACAATACCTGCTTCTGTATCATCTTCAGATGGAGAGCATCGAGGGCAAATCAACTAAAGCCATTGCATCACTGATGCCGTATTCATACGAAAGTGTTTCTCTTGGTCTTACTTGTCTGTCAGATTTGGGATTATGCGTTAAGGTAGCACTGGATTCCAGAAGCAAAGCAGTCAGTTTCAAACACAGTGGAAAAGAATTATGGGAGGCGGCAGAAAAATATATTGTCAATCCTGTTGACCGACGAATTTACTGTGACGCATTGAGTTCTGAAAGGAAGTTCCCGGTCTGCGGTATAAACGCGCTGGCGCATTATACCTCTCTTAATCCGGATGCGGAGCAATGGATTATGATGACAAACAAAGAGTTCAAAGAGATGGATGCTGACGGCTCTGTCATAAATCCCAATGAGTTCGACGGCAATATAATAATTGAGATATGGAAATATCCGCCGGTATGTCGCAAAGGCGAAACTGAAATATATGCGGATAGACTATCACTGGCGTTATCCTTGAGGCGCGACGAGGATCCGCGAGTAGAGGAAGAAGTAGAACAACTGATTAAGCAAGTGAAATGGTCGGATTAGACAAATTCAAAGAGGCGTTTGCCGAATTTTCGGAAAACTATGTGATTATAGGCGGCACCGCCTGCGATATAGCCATGACCGGTACAGTAGTCAGGCCCCGTGCCACTCACGACATCGACATGATTGTTATCGTAGAGAACATGACTCCCGAATTTGGTCAAAGATTCTGGGATTTTATCAAAGAAGCCGGTTATCGTCCGGAACGACGCAAGTCAGAAGCCGGGGAGCCGACAAAATACGAACTGTATCGTTTTGTCGAAGGCAAGCCTGATTATCCTGAGATGATAGAACTTCTTTCACGACATCCCGATGTGCTTGGGGAACCTCTTGGCTTGGTTATAGAACCGCTGCCGATAGACGGAGATATATCGAGCCTTAGTGCAATCATAATGGATGATGACTTCTATCATTTCACAATAGCCAACAGTACGCTCACAGATGGAATCAGACACGCATCTCCCGTAGCCTTGATTGCGTTAAAAGCCAAGGCATATCTGAACCTACTTTCGGACAAAGCGCGGGGACTGCACGTGAATACACGCAATATCAAGAAACATCGCTCAGACGTAATGAAAAGCATGGTCATAGTGGAAAATAGCAATGTTTCTGCGCCCTCGTCCATTGTGCAATGTATCAGGGAGTTTGTTGCAGCAATCAGAAGCGATTATGATAATCTCGCGCCGGCGTTGGCTAAAGCTCTCGATGCAGAGCCTGTGCTTGTCGGGCAACTGCTCGAACAGTTGGAAGTTCTATTTGTGGAGGAATAATGAAGATACAATACGCATCAGACCTGCATCTTGAATTTGCCGAGAATGCAAGTTATCTCAAACATAATCCGCTCAAAGTAGTGGGTGATATTCTTATCCTTGCCGGGGATATAGGATATTTAGGAGATCAGAACTACAGCCAACATCCTTTTTGGGACTGGGCATCCGAGAATTACAGACAGGTCATAGTTGCGATGGGCAACCATGAGTTCTACAAATATTTTGATATTACGACCCTGGACAATGGATACATACATCAAATACGCCATAATGTCGCCGCGTACTACAACAGTGTCATTTCCATAGGAGACACCGACATCATAGTTTCGACTCTCTGGTCGGAAATTCCTCGTGAAGAAGCCGCTTTCACAGAGCGGGTAATCTCCGATTTCCGACGTATAATGTATGGTGATGACTTACTGACATTCGCGGATTTCAACAGAGAACACAGGAAGTGTCTTGATTTTGTAAAATCAGCAGTAGCCGCCAGCAATGCTAAACATAAGATTGTGGTAAGCCATCATGTGCCCTCATTCAGAATGCAGTGCCCGAAGTTCAAGGACAGTAAGGCGAATGGGGCATTTATCGTTGAGCTGGAGAACTTTATAAAAGAGAGCGATATAGAATATTGGATTTATGGGCATTCCCATTATAATGTGGATGTTAGGATTGGGGACACTCTATGTATCTCTAATCAGCTCGGGTATGTTTTCAACAATGAGCATACGACCTTCCGAAACGACGCCTTCATCGAAGTGTAAATGCCGAAACCATTTATGAAATAATAAGCGTGATAGTTCCAAATCGCGTGTTTTTACACCACATTTGGAACCATTAGGGCGATTCAACTGTATTTACAGTTGATTTTACCGCTGAATTTACAGTTGAGGCCTCTTTCTACCCTCATTTCTACCCTCATTTCTACCCTCGTTTCTACCCTCGTTTTACCCTCATCTGAGTCAAAGGCATATTTTACCGACATTATACCGACATTACACTGACATTATACCGACATCAACTTTCGCTTTTCTCAGCTTGTCTTATGTTGGATGCTTTAGCACCAGTTTAGCACCAGTTTAGCACCAGTTTTAATCCAAAGGGCTTTGAATGGGAATCTGATTTCTCAATTATGGACAGTCCATACTGATAGTCCCGACTCGTTATGAATCGGGACTATCAAATTCTAAAATGTAGGCTGGAGGGGAAAATATCAATCTTCATTATTCTCCGATAATTGTTCCAGCGTTGATTCTATCTGCTCGATAGATGGCAGAGAACTCTTTATTTCTTTGGGAATGAGTCTGGACAACTCATACTGAGAGATTCCCAGAGGAAGATTGTATGCCTCCAATGAATACTGAGCCTCGATGTTGTCTTTGTCCTTGCAAATCAACAATCCGATGGTAGGATTGTCGTATTCTGTCTTCAGCTGATGATTGACTGCCGTAACATACAGTCCCAACTGTCCGAGGTGGGATGCCTCGAATGAGCCCGTCTTCAATTCCACGCAGCAATAGGCGTGTATGCGGGTGTTGTAAAACAGAAGGTCGATGAAGATTTCTTTTTCGCCTACTTGCAGTCGATACTGTCTTCCCATGTAAGCGAATCCGGTGCCCAACTCCACAAGGAATTTCGTCACGTTGGCAACAAGAGCGTCTTCAAGTTCCCGCTCGTTATAGTCTTCTGTCATTGCCAGGAAGTTGAATACGTATGGGTCTTTGGTTGTCTGCTGGGCAAGATCACTTTGTGGTGCCGGAAGCGTTTTGCTGAAATTGGTGAGGGCTTTCGCCTGACGCTCGTACAGGTCGGTGCCGAGGAAATTCAGTAGCACATCGCGTCCCCAGCTATTCTCTATCACCTTACGAACAAAGAAGAGGGCCTTTTTAGCATCGCCTTTGCTCTTGTCAATAATTGTTCTTTGGTGAAACCATGGAATTGAGCATATTTCTTTCAAAACGAAATCGTCCACACCCTGTGGATGATTCTGATTCCGAAAATCGTCCACATCCTGCGGACGATTTTCAATTAATTGAGAATAAAGGCGATAGAAATAATACATATATTTAAGGTTAGTCTCAGAAAAGCCTTTCTCTTCGGGCATTTCAGACCTTAAATCATGACTCAGCGTTTTATAGAATCCGGAGCCATAAGTGTTGGCATATTGCTTGTCAGCAATGTCGCGTCCCAGGCTCCAATAGTATTGCAACAATGTGCGGTTAACATCTATGGAGGCTTTAATACGGGCGGAAAGGTACCGTTGCTTGAGTTCCTTAACCCAGCTACGGTACTCTTTATTCTGAGATAGTGTCAAATCCTGTGTCATAATACAAAATTACGCATTTTTCTTCGATTATCAGTAAATCCCAATGGTTTAATCAAGTAGATCAACAAGCTCTTTCTTCATGTCCTCGTCGATGTCGCGGTAGCGGGCGAAGGCTTTGCTGCCTTCCTTATGACCGCTGAGGGAGCCGACGAGATTAGGATCTTTGACTTTCTTGTAGAGGTTGCCGATGAAGGTGCGTCGGGCGAGGTGGCTGCTTGCGATCTCATTCAGGGGGCGTTTCTCCTCCGCACCAGTCGTAGGGTTGAGGACAGTCACCATGCGGTCCACTCCACATACGGTGAAGAACTTCTTGATAGCTACGTTGTATTTCTGCGAACTGATGAATGGGAACAGTTTCCCTTTCAAATCATCGCGCCCGGCGTATTTCTCTACCAGAGCCTTTGCACGTGCATTGAGCGGTACACGGACGACCTGAGGACGTTCTCCTTTGGTCTTTTGCGGCATGTATTCTATGGCTCCGTTAATGATGCTTGCAGGAGTCATAGCCATAAGGTCGGACACACGACAACCGATAAGGCACTGAAAGATGAAGATGTCACGCTGAGCCTCCAATGAGGGATTTGCCGAAAGGTCATAGTCATCAATCTTGTCGCGCTCTTCAAGAGAGATGTAGTAGGGAGTGCCGTACACCTCAGTTGTCGTTCCGTTATATTTGGCAAAGGGATCGTTGGTCGTCAGTTCCTGGTCTCTGCACCAGCGATAGAACGCTCTCATCAATCCGAAGAGACCGACGATGGTGTTGTCCCCCTTGGGGTGGGGCTTCGGCTTTTTACGCTGAGAGTGCGTATCCGCCGGAACAGCTTCGTAGATTTTCGGATACTTCTTGTAGAACTTATGTTCGTTGCGGAGGAACTTCTCGAAGTCATTCACGTCATCGACGGTGAAATCATCGAGTTTGATTTTATACCGGCGATTGCCGTTTGCGCGGACGTATAGCTCATATCGCATCAGCGCACGTTTGAGAACGCGCAGATGCTTTATTCTCCACTCGGAGATATTCTTCTTTGTGATATAGTCCTCGAAGATGTCGAAGAAGGTCACTTCGGGCGCAACTGGCGCATCCTCCACAGGGGGATTAAGGAACAAGTCCAGCTGCGTGAGAAGAAAGTCCTTCGTCACTTTATTGAGAGGCGTGTCCTCACAGATACGAATAAGGAACTTCTCGATTTCGTCAAGACGGTCTTGAATATCGCGGACTTCCTTCTTCAATTCCGGATCACGAGGATTAGAGAATTTGTTATCCTTGAACAGCTCTTTCTTGATGAAGAGGCCGCTCTTGATACGGTGTGATACACTATGGGAAACGGACACTCGGAGCATGATTTCAGCCCTGCCCGAAGGATTTGTCTTCGCCGATAAAGCGCGTTTAATTGTCGCCATTGGAGAGTTTCGTTTAAATTCAACTTTGTTTACTTCACTGATATTTAGGCTCTAAAGCCACTACAAAGATACAACAATTTTTGTCAGCAAATTGTCAGCGAAGGTTGAATTTTAACAAATCGAGTTCGAGTCTGATTGAAATTTGAACTGATTCAATTTAGTTTAATTCGGTTGAGATACAGCATTTTACGCAAATATAGACATTCACTTAAAAATGAGCACTATTCAATACGGTTCATAGTTAATACTCCTGTTCTGGGCACCCCAAAAGCGAGATAACTCATTGAAAATTCAATAGTTATCTCGCTTTTCTTTTGTTTAACTGGCAAATTACTGGCAAATGCGGGTCAGCGGATTTTTCCGGTGGGGGGGAAGGTGTCAGGAGTATAGTGTTGCCAG
>ERZ777011.1928-NODE-1928-length-18851-cov-64.890083_pt1 | contig 18851 bp, 20 predicted proteins | sample MGYA00374964_ERZ777011 | MGnify/ENA primary metagenome ERZ777011 (study PRJEB29310, sample SAMD00008975) | mouse gut metagenome | study: EMG produced TPA metagenomics assembly of the Metagenome analysis of fecal microbiota from mouse which was promoted...
GAACCGAATTTATTTAATTTTTAACCCCGTCCATTTTTTAGTGGACAGTAGTGACAAATTCTAATGAAAAATGCCATGGCAGGGGCTTTTATTTATATATTTTCGGCCTATTTTAAATTTAAGTGATGATTTTTCGTTCAGAGAGGTTGATTATGTCTGGTTATAAGAAGATATCTCTTCAAGGCTTACAAGCTTACTTACTATGGCATATATTGTCAGTCCGGCCGTAGAGTGTATCTGTAGCTTTGACGCTATATTTCGGCGATGGGTCATGACGGTGTTGACCGATACATTCATGTCTGCGGCAATCTCTTTGTTTGACAATCCTTTCACAATATATTTTACAACCTCCTTCTCCCGCAGGCTCAATACTTTTGTTTCTTCGTCCACATTTTCCGACTGCAACAGCTGGAGTATCGTATTTTTAATCGTTTCAATACTGTCATAAATCGATATGACGGCATCATACTCACCGGCGACGCAACCCGGAAGTACAGAATGGCAAAGAGCAGCCAACCGACATCGTCCCGCTGTCAAATCCTTTATCTCCGATATGTATTCACTTGACAGCAATAATGGCTCGGCTATCAGAACCGAGGGCTTTATATCACTTGTCTTCTGAAATTCATAATATGAACCATATGAGCTTACGGCAATTGCATACTCCTTTATACTGCCCGCCAAATCGTTTATTCCCGACACGAGCAATTGCGATTGCGATATCACGACTATATTTACATGTTTCATCGTACTATCAATCTATTGGCCGACATTCTTCTTCTCAATCATAGCAACCAGAGGAATGAGTATATGGTTCTCTATGTCATTATGACAATCAAGATCCTCTTCGGCATTATATAGGTCAACCAATACGTCATACATGCGGTTAGGCATGGATGTCGTATAAAAACGGAGTATTATATTTTTCAGTTCGGTCAGTTTATCCCCTATTTCATCATGATTGCGTCTAAACTCGGCTATGCTGTAGTCGCATGATTTTTCTGCCATAAGGGTGCGTATATATGGAAATACTGTTTTCTCCTCATAACTGAAATGCTTTTTTACCTCTTCAATATAACTGTCAAAAAATGATATTATGGCAGGATTTATGTCATTATGACAGTCATCGAGCGCGGTAAGAAGATTGACTCTTATGTGAGGGAATTTATATTTCAAAAAATAGTCATGGCTGTTATGCAAGAAGTCCACGATAGCAAGCGGAGATACAGAAGCCAACTTATCGGCATCAAGTTTGCCACTGAGTATGAAGTTTACTATAAAAAGAAATACATCGGTATCAATATTGTTTTCACGACATACTTCATCGATGCGCTTGTTTTGGAAGCCTAAAGGCACATTAAAGCGACTCAACACCGGCAGCAGATTATAATTTTCCTCTATGAGGTCGACCAAATTGTCTTTTCCTGAAAAAACTCGAGTATGCTTCATAATAGTGCGAAGTTAATCAATAATATAAATAATCGCAAAAACGGCGGACGCAAAAAAACGGGGGGCGGTCTGTGAAACCGCTCCCCGTGCAGTAGAGTTTAAGTTCTGTCTATCAGTTGGCTTTCATCTGTGGAGTTATCGTTACAGTCTCGGGAGTACTTGGCTCATCCGGATTTTCAGGAGTCTCCTCCGGCTCTACTATGCTTACCTTATAAGCGATATAAGCGGTTGCCGGGCTGTATCCTACAGCAAGTACCGGTATCTCAATCTGAAGCAGATGATTTCCGATAGGAGCACTCGACGTGTCAATCTTTATGCCGAACGGCTGTACAATATTCGTATTGAGCAGCTGGTAGTCCCAGAAATATGTGGCACCTCCGAGAGCTACGTCCTTCTTCAAAACTGAAGACTCCGCTATCGATATACCCTCAATGACAAGTGGCGTGCCTTGCGGAATGACCACTACACCTTTGTCGGTAATATCGGTTTGCCCGCTCATCGTCACGTCGAGCGATACATCGGGCAACTTGTTGTCATCATGACATGAAGCCAGAAACAACGGTAAAGCAAACAACAAATAAATGACTTTTTTCATAATTACAGGTTTAAAAATATATATTATATAAACAATGTTAAGTGCATTTGGTTGTGTTAGTTACGGAATTTCAGCTCCTCACCCTCGACATCTATTATTATCGGGTGTTCACGGTCTACTTTCTGGGCAAGGATGTCCTTTGACAACCTGTTAAGCACCATACGCTGCAGTACACGTTTCACCGGTCGGGCACCAAATTCAGGATTATATCCCTCTTTGGCAAGATACTTCAGGGCTTGGGGTGTCACGTCAAGCACTACGCCGTTTTTGGCAAGCATACGCTTAATGGCGTTCACCTGTATGCCCACGATGTCTTCAATCTCCCGCTCGTTCAGAGGAGTGAACATGATGATCTCGTCAATACGGTTAAGAAATTCCGGACGTATCGTCTGTTTAAGCATGTCAAGAACCTGCACCTTTGTCTTCTCCACGACTTCATCACGGTCCTCTTCCTTCATCTCGGCAAAATTCTCACGTATAACCTGCGACCCCATGTTGGAAGTCATTATTATTATCGTGTTCTTGAAGTTTACCAGACGGCCTTTATTGTCGGTAAGCCTTCCGTCATCAAGCACCTGAAGAAGTATGTTGAACACGTCGGGATGCGCTTTCTCTATCTCATCGAAAAGCACGACAGAATACGGTTTACGGCGTACGGCTTCAGTGAGCTGGCCACCTTCATCGTAACCTACATATCCCGGAGGCGCTCCTACAAGACGGCTCACGGTATGCTTCTCCTGATACTCGCTCATGTCTATACGGGTCATCATATTCTCGTCGTCAAACAGGTATTCGGCCAGAGCTTTTGCAAGCTCGGTCTTACCGACACCGGTCGTACCGAGGAATATAAACGAGCCGATAGGTCGGCGAGGATCATTAAGACCTGCACGGCTGCGGCGTACCGCATCGGCTATGGCTGCGATAGCTTCCTCCTGACCGACTACACGTTTATGCAGCTCGGCTTCGAGATGAAGCAGCTTCTCCTTCTCGCTCTGTACCATCTTGCTCACAGGAATACCGGTCCATCTCGATACCACATCGGCTATGTCGTCGGCGTCCACTTCCTCCTTGATCAGGGACTTGTCGCCCTGCATTGACTTCAGTTGTTCCTGAACAGCCACGTTTTCATTCTCCTTCTGCTGGATGCGTGAATAGCGTATTTCGGCCACTTTTGCGTAATCGCCCTCGCGCTCGGCTTTGTCTGCCTCAAATTTAAGCTGCTCTATATCAATCTTGTTCTGCTGGATGCGATTGATCAGCTCTTTTTGTGACTCCCATTTGGCCTTGAAGTCTTTTTCAGTGTCACGAAGGTCCGCGAGTTCGCGTTCGAGATCTTTGATTTTTTCTTTGTCGCCCTCACGTTTTATAGCCTCGCGTTCAATCTCAAGCTGTGCTATCTTTCTTGTTATTTCATCAAGAGCCTGAGGCACACTGTCGCGCTCAAGCCTTAGCTTGGAAGCGGCTTCGTCAATAAGGTCTATGGCCTTGTCGGGCAGGAAACGGTCGGTTATATAACGTTCCGACAGTTGCACGGCAGCTATAATGGCTTCATCACGTATGCGCACCTGATGGTGGTTTTCATAACGCTCCTTAAGACCTCTAAGTATGGATATGGCGCTCATCTCGTCGGGTTCGTTTACCATTACTTTTTGGAAACGACGTTCGAGAGCTTTGTCTTTCTCGAAATACTTCTGATACTCGTCAAGAGTTGTGGCGCCTATGCTTCGCAATTCGCCACGGGCAAGAGCTGGTTTAAGTATGTTGGCGGCATCCATGGCGCCTTCGCCTTTGCCGGCACCGACAAGAGTATGGATCTCGTCAATAAACAGTATTATGTCACCGTCGGCTTGGGTGACTTCGTTGACTATGGCTTTCAGACGTTCCTCAAACTCGCCTTTATATTTTGCCCCTGCCACGAGCGCGCCCATGTCAAGCGAATATATCTGTTTGTTCTTTAGATTTTCGGGCACATCGCCACGTACTATACGATGTGCAAGCCCTTCAGCTATAGCGGTTTTTCCCGTACCCGGCTCACCTATAAGCATAGGGTTGTTCTTGGTGCGTCGGCTAAGTATCTGTAGCACTCGACGTATCTCGTCATCACGACCAATCACAGGATCCAGTTTTCCCGACCGTGCACGTTCATTCAGATTTATGGCATATTTGCTCAAAGCATTGTATGTGTCCTCGGCGCTTTGGTCATTGGCTTTCTTGCCTTTACGCAATTCTTCGATGGCCGCTGCAAGTTCATGTTCGGTAAGGCCCGCATCTTTCAGTATCTGCGACGCGGAACTCTTGACTGTATATATGGCAAGAAGTATTGCTTCCAGTGTCACATATTGGTCACCCTGTTTTTTTGCTATGTCAAGCGCTTTTTGCAGCACGTCGTTTGACGTACGGCTAAGATAAGGTTCTCCCCCCGATACTTTCGGTTCCGATGAAATCGCGCGGTCCACGGCTGCTGTCACCATTCCCGGATTGGCTCCTACCTTCTGAAAGATGAATTGCATCAGCGAATCTCCCTCTGTCAGAAGCCCCTTCAGCAAATGAACCGGTTCAATCGCTTGATTACCTGAACCTTTGGTAATCTCAACGGCTTTCTGTATGGCCTCCTGCGATTTAATCGTAAAATTGTTGAAATTCATAATATGATATAAATTAGGATTTACTTTATTTTTCTAACACTTTTGGGTGTAATAATGTTGATTATTTATTTTGTGTTACCACCGTCATTTCTTAACTTTGTTTGTCAAAAATTATGCCAATTTCTAAATGAAGAAGACATTTATTATTGCCGTAGCGGTATTGGCCTACGCTTTTTCGTTGACGGCACAAGTAAAGACCACTCCGTTTGAATACCCTGTCGTACCTGACAGTCTACAGACATTGCAGCAGCGTACAAGCTTTCTCGTATCGCGGTTCTGGGACAATGCCGACATGAAAAAAGTTATGGCCGATACGGCATCGTTCAATAAAGCGTTTGAGGACTTTGTGTCATTTATACCCTATGCTCATGCCGACACGGTAAAACATGCCATAAACAATCTTACGCTCCGCTTCAAGGAGGATCCGAAAAACCTGCTTAAATTGGCTTATGCGGCTGAGAAAGAAATGTTTGGCCCGGAAGCACAGTTCTGGGCTGATGAACAGTATATGCAGTTTACCCGCCCGGTATTCACCAATAAAAAGATAAGTGCCGATGATAAAAAGCATTTTCTTGACAATGTGAAGATGCTTAACGGTTCTCAGGTCGGCTCTACGGTATCTCCTATTCCGTACACAACACAGTATGGAGCCCAGCATAGTCTGCATGACCAAAAAGCCGAGTACTATCTGCTGTATTTTTACGGGCCTGACTGTAGCGACTGTGACATGACACATCTGCGCATGGAGACCGATGTAGCTCTTGAAAACATAACAAAGTCAGGACAACTTAAAATAATCGACATATATGTCGGAGAGCCGACTGATGCATGGAAGAAGTCAATAGCTTCATTTCCTTATGAATGGGAAGCCGGATACTCTGAAACCGCCGGCAACTCCATCGACCTTCGGGAGCTTCCGCGCATGTATCTGCTTGATAACGAATACAAGATCATAGCTCGGAATTTAAATATAAATCAGGTGCTGTCACTTGCATCGGCTTTAAACCGGCGCAATGACCAACAGCAATAAAAAGTACGTGATTATGAAGATATTTTTTGAAAAACTGTTTTTACGCAGTACCGGATATGCCTACAGCAACCTCGCGCGATTATTTCTGCGCCTGTTCGTAGGAGTCATGTTCATACAGTTCGGCATACGCCATTTGATTAACTTCTCCTCATTACGCTATACATTTCCACCCATACTCGGCATGGATAGCGAGACCTCGTTGATACTTATGATATGTATCGAGGTCATATGCTCGCTTTTCATCATGGTCGGTTTCCTGACACGCCTTGCCGTACTGCCCCCCATCATAGCCATGTCGATTGCAGAGTATCACATATTGCATGACATGTTGTCAGATACAGTCACATATTCGCTGTCAAGTACACAGCCCGGTTATCTGCCATTGATGTTCATAGGCGTTTTTATCTTTTTCATCATTGCCGGCCCGGGAAAAATATCGTTGGATTATTTTATCTCTCTCTTCATAATATCGCGTCGCGGCAAGGACGAGCGCGATGAACTCGAAGAAGTATAAAGTATATAATTAAAAAAGAATCTGTTCAGTGAAGATAGCCGTACTTATCTCCGGAGGCGTGGACAGCGCTGTTGTCGTACACCGGTTAAAGGAAGAGGGCCATGACCTTCATTTATTTTACATACGCATAGGTCTTGACAACGGCGAAGGCGATTGTTCGGCCGAGGAAGACATAGAGATGTGCCGTTTCATAGCAAAAAAATACGGATGCCCGTTTGATGTGGTGTCGCTTCATGAAGAATACTGGGACAACGTCATGGAGTATGCGTTGCGCACGGTACGTCAGGGACTCACCCCCAATCCGGATATCATGTGTAACAAGATGATAAAATTCGGATATTTCGAACAGCGTTGGGGGCATGAATTTGACAAGACCGCGACAGGACATTATGCCACTACCGACATAATCGATGACAAGATATACCTTGCTACGGCTGTTGACCCGGTAAAGGATCAGACCGACTTTCTTGCGCGCATAAGTTACGACCAGCTTTCACACCTTATGTTCCCGATAGGCGATATGCCGAAGGCCAAAGTCCGTGAGACGGCTATTGCGGTAAAGATGCCCAACGCTTTCAGAAAAGACAGTCAGGGCATATGCTTTCTCGGAAAGATAAACTACAATGATTTTATAAAGCGTCATCTCGGTGTAAAGAAAGGACCTATTATCCAGCTTGAAACCGGACGTAAACTCGGTGAGCACAACGGCTTCTGGTTCCACACCATAGGACAACGCAAGGGGCTTGGTCTTAGCGGAGGTCCGTGGTATGTGGTGAAGAAGAACATACAGGACAACGTCGTGTATGTCAGTCAGGGCTATGACACTGAAAAACAATACGGCAAGACTCTTCATCTTGCCGAGATGCACTTCATATCGGGCAATCCGTGGCCCGGTGACTGCGACCGTGTCAATATAACATTTAAGAACCGCCATATGCCCGAATTCCTGCCGGCTACGCTTACGCGTATGTCTGACGACGAGTATGTCATTGAGTCGAAGAACCGGGTACAAGGTATAGCTCCGGGACAGTTTGCCGTCATTTACGATGCGGCATCTCACCTGTGTTACGGAAGCGGCATAATTACCGGACAAAACATAATATTATGAGCGACAACCAACGTATAAGATTAAAGGTACTGGGAATTTCTTACAGTCAGATACAGTCGGGAGCTTATGCCCTTATTCTCGCACAGGTCGACGGGCCATACCGTATTCCGGTTGTCATAGGAGCGTCAGAAGCTCAGTCCATAGCCATAAGACTTGAAAGTATAATACCGCCGCGTCCTATGACTCATGACCTCTTTGTAAGCTTTGCCCATGCATTCGGGGTAAAACTTAAAGAAGTATTCATATATAAGTTTGAGGACGGTATATTTTCATCGGAATTGACGTTTACTGACGGCGAACGCACAATTGTGCTCGACTCACGCACGTCAGATGCTATAGGCATAGCGCTTCGTACCAAGTCACCGATATATACGACAAAGGAGATTCTTGACGAGACAGGATTTATTCTGGAGGAAACTACCGCCGATGACAGTCACCGTCAAGTCGAAGAAGAGATGGAGACTGAAAGTCCCAAGCTTGAAAATTATGCCGTAGAAGAACTTGAACGTACTCTGGAAAAGCTTATAGCGCAGGAAAACTACGAAGAGGCGGCAAAGGTAAGTGAAATTCTTAACCGTAAACGCAACGGCGGACGGCATTAGACCGTCCTCGGCCAAACTATATCATAAAAACATATGAAGACGATAAAAATCAAATTAGCGCTTCTGACATTTATTGAATTCGCCGTATGGGGCGCCTATCTCACCTCTCTCGGAAGCTATCTTTTTAACGTAGGTCTTAAAAGCAATATCGGCATTTTTTATGCGGTTCAAGGCATAGTATCCATATTCATGCCTGCATTGATCGGCATAATTGCCGACCGTTGGATACAGGCACAGAAAACTTTGTCGTTAAGTCATCTGCTGGCCGGTATATTTATGCTTGCCGCAGGATTTTACGGCATGAGTGCCGGTGATGCTCCGGAGTTCGGCATACTTTTTACGTTGTATTCATTATCGGTGGCATTTTTTATGCCTACTATCGGCCTTCATAATTCCGTGGCATATACCGCGCTTGAAAAGGCCGGCCTTGATGCGATAAAGCACTTTCCCCCGATAAGGGTATTTGGCACGGTCGGCTTCATTGTCGCCATGTTGTTTGTCAACTTTACCGGTTACCAGAACACTTACGCACAGCTTATAACATCAGGAGTGCTTAGTTTTGTCATGGTATTTTATGCCCTGCTTATGCCGGCATGCCCCGTGAATCGCAGTAAAAAAGGCGGTGGCTTCGTTGAAGCTTTCGGGCTGAAGGCTTTCGCTCTTTTCCGTCAGAAACAGATGGCCATATTCTTTATATTCTCGATGCTTCTCGGTGTCGCGCTTCAGATAACCAACGGATTTGCCAATCCGTTCATACAAGCTTTCGGCTCCATCCCGGAATATGCCGATGACTGGGGTGTACATAATGCCAACGCACTGATATCACTGTCGCAGATGAGCGAGACCCTGTGCATACTGCTCATACCGTTTTTCTTGAAACGCTTCGGTATAAAGATCGTTATGCTTATGTCGATGTTGGCATGGGCATTGCGTTTCGGATTTTTCGGCATAGGAAATCCCGGGGCCGGAGTATGGCTGTTCATACTGTCGATGATTGTCTACGGTATAGCGTTTGACTTCTTCAATATATCTGGTTCGCTGTATGTAAACAGCAAGACCCATGCTTCTTTGCGATCAAGCGCACAAGGCCTGTTCATGCTTATGACCAACGGTGTCGGCGCTACTATAGGCACGTTGTGTGCTCAGGCTGTAATCGACCATTATGTATACTCACAGACCGATAATGAAGCCATAATATCGGGATGGCATACTTCATGGCTTATATTTGCTGCGTACGCACTCGTCATTGCCGTATTGTTCATGCTTGTTTTCCGTGATAATGACAAAAATCCGTCCATATCGGGTGACGAAGCTGCCGATATAGACGGCGATGAGCCTGACGGCATGACATCCATAGCTGACAAAAACTAATCCCTGACAATACATGATACAGTTTTATGCCCCCGACATAGAAACAGAGCTGACTCTTCCTGAAGAAGAGGCGCGACATTGTGTCAAGGTATTGCGCACCCGGCCGGGTGACATGATTGAGGTAATCGACGGCAAAGGACATAGATTTTCTTGTCGCCTTACGGATGACAATCCACGCCATGCCTCGGTTGAAATTGAAGCAAAGACAGCAGTGCCGCTCTCATGGTCTACTGATATAACGGTAGCCGTAGCTCCTACAAAAAACATGGACCGGATGGAGTGGATGGTCGAAAAATTGACCGAAATCGGCATAAACCGTATAATACCGCTGCATTGCCGCTACTCCGAACGCAAGGAAATCAAGATCGACCGCCTGCAGCGCATAGCGGTATCGGCAATGAAACAATCGTTAAAGACCGTTTTGCCGGAGATAATTCCCATGCGTACCTTTAACGAGGTGGTACAATCGTTCGCCGCGGCGCAAAAGTTTATAGCATATTGCGACCCGTCCATACCGCGAAAACTTCTTGCCCGTGAATATGATACGGCCGCCGACAGCGTACTTATATTCATCGGCCCTGAAGGCGATTTCTCCAAAGATGAAATCGCTGCGGCCCTCAGTGCCGGATTTATGCCGGTATCACTCGGCGAAAACAGGCTCAGAACCGAGACAGCAGCTATTGTCGCCTGCGACACAATACATATAATCAATCAATTGAAACAATAAAACCAACCGATATGCTACGTTATCTTAATTCATCGTCAACCGGCAATTTTTTTCTGCTCGCCGGCCCTTGTGTAATAGAAGGAGAAGAAATGGCTCTTGACATAGCCGAATATATCTGTAATGTCACGTCCAAACTTAACATACCCTACGTGTTCAAAGGGTCATACCGGAAAGCCAACCGCTCGCGTATAGACTCTTTCACCGGCATAGGCGACGAGAAAGCGTTAAAGATACTCCGCAAGGTTCGTGATACATTCAACATACCTGTAGTTACCGATATACATACCGAGGAGGAAGCTGCAATAGCTGCCGAGTATGTTGACATACTCCAGATACCGGCCTTTCTTTGCCGTCAGACCGAACTGCTTATAGCGGCCGCCCGTACCGGGAAGATGATTAACATTAAAAAGGGCCAATTCCTGTCACCGGAAGCGATGGAGCACGCCGTGCGCAAAGTGATGGATGCCGGCAACAATCAGGTAGCCGTGACCGAACGAGGCACGACTTTCGGTTATCAAGACCTTATCGTGGACTATCGTGGCATTCCCGCCATGCAGAAGTTCGGGGTCCCTGTCATACTCGATGCCACTCACTCGCTTCAGCAACCCAACCAGCCTGCCGGTGTGACCGGCGGACGTCCCGACCTGATCGAGACCATAGCCCGCGCCGGTATAGCCACAGGTGTCGACGGACTGTTTATCGAGACTCATCGCGAGCCGTCAAAGGCTAAAAGCGACGGGGCCAATATGTTGCCGTTGGAGCAACTTCCGGAGCTTCTCACACGTCTGTCCGCCATACGTATGGTAGTAAAGGATTTCTAAAGCCACTCGCTGACACGCTGACGCACGGCATTTGATTCGCTTAGAAGTTTTAGAAATTCACTTGCCGAATGTTTTTTGTAGCTGTTCTTCAGTACATGTACACATCCCGCCATATCGCTTCCCGCGATATTGAGCGGGATGGCTTTTATACCCGTATGACCTTGCAGGGTAGCCTCGGCGAGCACTGTCACTATATCGGTCGAACGTACGAGATGCAAGAGTATGTTTACTTCATTAAGCTCTGCCTTGACTTTGAGTGCCGGTATACTGTCCCCTATTATTGCCGACAGTTTGTTACGGGCCTGCATGCCTCGCATAGGTAGTGCGAAGTCGCAATCTTTTATATCGTTTAGTCCGAGTTCTTTGTGCGAGCTCAAAGCATGTCCCTCCCTGACAATCACAGACAGACGGCTGTCAAAAAGAGTATGAAACGTCACGTCCGGGCCAACTTCCATCGGTTTAAATGCAAGTACAAAATCGACCTGACGTTTGCGCAACATATCCATAAGCTCGTCAACCGTCTTATAATAGATATTGAGTTTGACGTGAGGATAAAGTTTCATAAATGATATGAGCGGCTCTGTTATCATAGGGCTGAACGAATAGGTGACGCCGATATTAAGTGTGCCCGTAAGCAGACGTCGCAGGTCGAGTATCTTTTCCATGCATGTATCGGCTTCATCGATTGTAGTTATAGCCTGCGGCAGAAGGTGCTCGCCCGCTTCAGTCAAAGCTACGGCATGGCTGTTTCGCTCAAAGAGAGCTACCCCCATTTCTGTTTCAAGCTGCCTTATCTGTTGTGACAGCGTACTCTGAGTTATACACAGCACTTTTGCCGCTTCTGAAAAATTAAGCGTCTCGGCCACTTTCGCAAAATATCTAAGTTGTCTCAGTTCCATTACTTATTTTATTGTAAAACGTGCTGAAATATTCCACGCATTGTCTTTGTCTCCGTCAAAATACACATTCTTATAAATGATATACTCGCCCGGAGTTATGTCATTAATCAACCGATGCAGATTCGCTTTCATAAACTCGCTGCTTGCTCCGGCATTAAGTCCGTATAACGGCATAGTCCAGACTCCGCCCTGATACAACTCCTCCCAATGTCCGTCAGTTTTACGGGCAACGGTATAGGGAGTGCCGTAACAAAGAGTCCTTTCGCTCTTATTATGAATAAAGAACGTAACTTCCGATACTGTGTCCGGATATACTTTAGCGTCACCCCAAGAATATATATTGGCGCATATCGTATCATCATTTTCCACATTGTCGGCACTAAAATAATCCATTATAATACCGTTATTCAAGCGTTTGACGACATCCTTGCCACTCAACACCTCAAAAAGGACGGCTGCCGTATCTGACTTTTCTCCTATACGTAGTGCTCTGTAAACGCCGGGAATTAACGGTTCCGAAGACTTAAGCATGACATTTTGTATCTGACAACTAACATCATCGGTTACAATCTTATCATACGACACACCTGTCAGCGAGTCAAGGGCAACATTAATCCATAAAGAATCACAAAGAATCTCCAACCGATATGTTTCATCGGCATTAAACCCGTTTTGACTGACTGCATTGACAGAAATGACTTCGGTCGATACCGGATAATAATCCCATACCGACTCTATAACGACAGGCTTGGCGACTGCAGCCGCAATACTGTCGCCCGTTCCGGACATGCCGACGTCTGTCGTGAAATTTTTCCTGCACCCTGTACAGTATGCCATAAGCAAAAGCGCACTAAGTATGATATAGCTCCTCATAAACGATGATGATGTGGATATACAAAAATAGCTAATACATCCATATTAACCGCGTGTTGCGGTAAAAGATTTACGCTTAAACAGGAAGATCGGTATCATTTGCCCCAACACCATTGCAAATATGACAAAGGCGCATGTCACTGCATTAAATTCAAGCAGATAGGCATAATGCGTGAAGTCGGCCTCACTCGTCTGCCCGAGCATCATTAAAAATGCCTGTAGCGCCTTGTAAGCGTATATGCCCGGTATCATAGGTAGCAGCGAAGGGTAAGCAAATGTCTCTGGCGGACACTTTACTTTGGGGGCGAACCATATGGCAAGACATCCTATGACAAACGCGCTTATAAAACTGCCCCATACAAGATGCAGTCCGCCCAACGATACCAGACAATAGCGCAGGGCATGGCCGACAGCGGCTATAAGGGCGCAATACTTAAACGCCACTGCGGGAGGATTGCTTATTGCGGCAAAACCGATAGCGGCTATCGCGGCAAATACTGCATCTTCAATTATTGCAATCAGAATCTCCATAGTCAGAAAACATTCATGTTCATCGTCAGAAAGCCTAATGTCAGTCCGGCCGCTATGCATCCGGTAAGTATGACGGCCTGCATCATGCGGCTGAAAAAACACAGGTAATGCCCGTCAAGCATGTCGCTTACCGAATTTATATAAGGTATGCCCGGTATAAGGTACAACACGCTTGTGCCTATGGCTATGTCGGGAGTGCCGGTGCAGTCAAATATATATCCGGCCGTGCCTGCTATGGCGGAAATGTATGAGGCCATGATAACGGTTATACGTAAGTCGACGCCATTGGTAAGACATATATTTTTAACCGTGTACCCTATCAATGTGGCAAATGCCACTATCAACATTGCCATCGGGTCGCCGCCAAACAGACGGCAGAACGAGGCATTGGCAAGCACGACGAGCACCATAACCCACCATATGCTCATCTTGGGCAGATACTTTATTTTGTCCATCACCGACGTGGCTTCGGACAGCGACATTTTCCCGTCGGCCACTTTCCAGCTAAGTCTGCTCATCAGCGAGTTGGCGTTGTAGCTTACCGCTACAGGCCCTATGGCCGACGTGTATAACGCATAATCGTCATTCTCAAGCCCGGTCACGGCTACAGATACATGTTTGGGAAATATGGTTATGTCCGCCTTATAGCCGAAACGCAGGGCCATGCGGCTGACATTTTTGGTAATCCTTATGCAGGTGGCGCCATAGCTCCATAGGCTGGAAGAATAGTTTGCCAGAAAACGGCTTGTATTCTCGGCTTCAGTCATCGCAGTCATCATCGTCGCAGTAGATATCGTAGTGATCAATATCTATATAATGGAAATGCCTGCCCCGAAGTTTATCGGCATTATAGATAAAGTAACCTATGATGGCTATTATAGCCACTCCCACGATAATAAACCAGAATAACATTTCAGTTGACATAATCTTCATTTTTTTGTTACGGCAAAATAACAGATTAGTCAACCTGCATTGAGGCTGTCGGCAGAGGATTTTTTCGATAAGCCCGTTCGGTTATTTCGATAGCCGGCCGACAAACGGATCCAACGACGCTATGTCAAAATCGGTTCCGGAGGCCGATAACTTATCTACTATCGTCGCTGTAGTGTTTTTGATGCCTTCATAAAGCATGCGTTTATCATAGTAGTATATATCGGTTATGTCAGTGTCAAGTATAGAACGCGCCAACAATGATGCCTCATCGATCTTTTCGCATCGTATATGGGCCAGAAGCAACAAAAGCCGGTCAAGCATCGTGATTATGGCGGTGTCGTCCGGCACTATATATCTGTCATACAAGCTGCATATCTGCGCATAGTCGCCGAGCCGGTACAATGACTCAAGCAGCAGCGTCCACTCGGGCATCGAGCCCGAATTGGTCAAGTATGACATTAGGATATCACGACACACCTCGTATGAACCGAGGTCATAATACTCTTTGGCCCAATCCGTCCATGACCTCTCGGAGGAATCGTATCCGTAGTACCGGTCAAGCGCCTTACGGTTAAGATCCTCAAACTCTATCTCAAGCAGGTGGTCTATAAGATCTTTGTTTTCAGGAAACCGCCCGATGTACTCCGACATAAGTTCAGCCGCCTCGCGTTTATGCCGCTCGCCTGTCGATGACAGCATGAACACATACTGGTACAGAAGGTCGAAATCAAAGGTGATATCTTTAACTACATCGGCACCTATGCGCAGAGCCTCGTCGACTTTGCCCGCCATGTTGTATAGCACTATCATCTTCTGATTAAGGGCACTTGCCGACTTGGCGTCGATGGCGAGTGCATAATCGACGGCCGACAACGCATTGGCCTTGTCATTAAGGTCAAAATAGCACTGCGACAGCAGTACCCAGTAAGATGCATTGAAAGGCACCATGCGTGTCAGTTCCTCAAGCAATTCCACGGCATAGCCGTCATCGCCTCTTAGATGTGCCTCCTCGCTCAACTCATACAGAAATGTGTCGGGATACAGACACCGCTTCTGTATGTCAACTTTACGCCTTTTGAGCCAGTCGTAAAGATCGTTGTAGCAACATGCGCTTACAAGCTGTATTATGGTCTCGTCATCGTAGTCGGAGTAACGGTCGAGTATTGAGTCAAATACCGCTTCATGGTCCTTACCGGCCGAAGGCAGCTGTACAAGCTCCCATAATATGGCCCACAAAGCGGACTCCGTCTTATGTGCCGAAGCCATATCGTAGGCACCCTGACCGAGTGCTACCCGGTCGTAGAAATAGTATCCGCGGCGTTGCGACAGCTCCTCACTGTCAGGACATATGCGAGCAGCGCTCAGAAGGACCGACAACTGTACATATTCATCGCCGTTATCAGAGGCGAAGTCATAAATCTCGATTAAATCGTTTTCGTCGTAATCGGAGGATATCTCCCCTTTTGTCAAGTCCCTTCTGAACTGTTGGTATAATTTTCTTACACGGCGCTGTTCGCTATCCATTCATTTACTTTTTTTGCAGTTTCTCCCATGTATCTTTCAATTGCATTGTGCGATTGAATATGAGATTGTCGGTTGTCGAGTCAGGGTCGAGCGTGAAGTATCCGATGCGCTGAAACTGGAAGTGTCCGCCGACTTTTGCGTTCTCCGCCAGATACGGCTCTACCTTTATGTCGCTCACAACCTTCAGCGAGTCGGGGTTCAGCATCTCGCGGAAGTCCTTGTCTTTCTCTTCTGCGGGGTTCTCCACAGAGAACAGGCGGTCATACAGCCGTGCGGTAGCATCGGTGGCATGTGCGGCCGACACCCAGTGCAACGTACCCTTGACCTTGCGCATGCTTCCGGGCATACCGCTGCGTGTATCGGGGTCATATGTGCAGTAAATCTCCTCGACATTGCCGTCGGCATCTTTTTTACATCCCGTACATTTTATTATATAGCCGCCTTTGAGCCTTACCTCCCCGTCAGGAGCGAGACGGAAGAATTTCTTGGGCGGGTTCTCCATAAAGTCATCGCGCTCGATATATATTTCACGCGTAAACGGCATTTTATGGGTTCCGGCCGAAGGATCTTCCGGATTGTTCTCCATTTCAAGAATCTCCTCCTGTCCTTCGGGATAATTCGTAATTACGACCTTGACCGGATTTATCACCGCCATGACACGTGTGGCTACCTTGTTAAGGTCCTCTCTTACGGCATGCTCAAGAAGCGATATGCTGTTCAGAGCCTCAAACTTGGTGTAACCTATCATGTTTATGAAGTTCTTTATCGAAGCGGGAGTGAAGCCGCGGCGACGCATACCCGATATGGTCGGCATTCGCGGATCATCCCATCCGGCCACCAGCCCCTCTTTGACGAGCTGAAGCAGCTTGCGCTTGCTCATCACCGTATAAGTAAGGTTCAAACGGTTAAATTCTATCTGGCGCGGGCAGTAGCTCTCATCGGCGAGTTCTTTTACAAAATACTCATACAGCGGACGGTGAGGCACAAACTCCAATGTGCATATAGAGTGAGTGACACCTTCGAAATAATCGCTCTGGCCGTGGGCGAAGTCATACATGGGATATACTTTCCATGTCGTTCCCGTACGATGATGCGGATACTTTATGATACGGTACATTATCGGGTCGCGGAAGTGCATGTTGGGCGAAGCCATGTCAATCTTGGCTCGCAACACATATGTGCCTTCGTCAAACTCACCCGCGTTCATGCGTGTGAACAGATCGAGATTCTCCTCTATAGGACGGTCGCGGTACGGCGAGTTCACTCCGGGCTGTGTAGGCGTACCCTTCTGCTCGGCTATCTGCTCCGACGTCTGATGGTCCACATACGCCTTGCCCTCCTTTATCATGCGCACGGCAAGGTCATAAAGCTGTGGGAAATAGTCGCTCGCATAGTACTCACGGTCGCCCCAGTCAAAGCCGAGCCAGTGAATATCCTCACGTATCGAGTCGACATATTCAACATCCTCCTTTGTCGGGTTTGTATCATCGAAGCGCAGATTACATGTTCCGCCAAACTTTTCTGCAATACCGAAATCCATGCAGATAGCCTTGGCATGACCTATGTGCAGGTAGCCGTTAGGCTCCGGCGGGAAACGTGTATTGAGCCGTCCGCCGTTTTTCCCGGCCTCGAGATCGTCATGTACTATTTGCTCGACAAAGTTCAAGCCGCCTTTCTCTTCATTGATTTCTTCTGATATTTCAGCCATAGTGATTAATGAGTTGAATTATTATATTACAAAATTAGTCATTATCTTTTTATCATCGCAATTTTATTTGAAAAAACGTAATGTCATCCCGCACCCCAATCACACAGTCAGAGTCAACTGCCGCAGCCCGGCAATAAATATATTATTATTTCCGCACTATTAGTTGCAATTTACAATCTGATTGACTACATTTGCGATAATAACCAACATGTCGCGACAAAAATTCTATAATATACCCACCCCATAACCTTTCCCCATGAACACCGGCGCATCAACGTATCAACGTCACAGTCTACAACCATTCGGCAGTAGTAATAATACTTGCGGTGCCGGAGCAGGTCTTTTAGGTGGGTCGGTGGGCAGTTACCTGAAGTATTCTGTAGCCAACTGCATAGCCAATCACCCGATGCTCTCCATACCCATACCGATAAACGACAATGTGAATCTGTCGCTGTCGCCGGCATTTTCGCTCGGAGCCAATGGCCTCACGGCCGGGGTCTCGGCCATGGCGTCGATGCAGTTCGGCGATTGGGGCTTCTCACTCTCAGCCGGAGCGGGCAACAAGTATGTCGGAGGCGACTTCGCTTTCTCTTACGACGGCTGGGGCGCCGGCTACGGCCTCACCCACTACTACTCCGAAACCGTTCAGGGAAACCGTCTCGGCTCGCAGAACGTCGGCACAATCTCGCTCCTGCTTAGAGGTGTCTCAATTCGCGTCTCAAACGACCTTTTTGGCAATAAAAAGCACGACCGTTGGCGGAGCAGCGCCGTTGAAATCGGTTTCAAAGACTTCACTATAGGCACATATGTAACCACAAATAACGGGAAAAAAGAATCAAACGAAATTGTGAATAGAAATAAGGAAGCTCCTATTTGGGGGTTGAATAGTAATGATGAATCTGGAGAGAGTCGTGGCGCATGGGAAAAGGGTGAATTCTTTTCTGCTCCATTTTGGATAGGTTTTAAATCAGGAAATCAAATACAACGTATCGGCTTTAGCCATGAGACAATTCAAAATATAACACAGAATGGTGTACATAAAGGGTTTGCTAAAACTCCTTATTTCTTAGAGTACCACTATTTTAATAAAGGTATTTTTTATCAATCTGGATATAATTCACCGATAAGTATTTGGTAATAAAGTTTAATTATATGCAACAGTTTCGAAAAATAGAGACTTTTCTCAGTGATAATCTCCGTATAATTGGAGCAGTATGCTGCTTATTATTAATATCAGGATGTTGCAAAATATTTGACGGAGGAAATCGGTTTACAAAGGAAAATCAAACAGCCTTATACGGCAAAGACTATATTCCAAAGATCAAGGGGCTAAATACACAGGGCTATTTTTACGGGAACAATGATCATGGTTGGCATGAGGCCCTTGTATTATATCCTGATGGAACTGCTATAGACTATACTGGTAGTAAATTATATGATAGTCTAAAAGGGAAATATCTCCCTACTTTAGGGATATTCAGAAAATAGCCAACTAATTGTTTGGCAGAGTCATAGATAATT
>ERZ777011.1929-NODE-1929-length-18851-cov-12.644818_pt1 | contig 18851 bp, 8 predicted proteins | sample MGYA00374964_ERZ777011 | MGnify/ENA primary metagenome ERZ777011 (study PRJEB29310, sample SAMD00008975) | mouse gut metagenome | study: EMG produced TPA metagenomics assembly of the Metagenome analysis of fecal microbiota from mouse which was promoted...
GAATCTAACATTTGTTTAACTTAACAAGATATTACTATGCGTATGAAAAACAACAAACCAATCTTGTATTCTTTACTTGCTGACGAGGAAAGAATATGTTTGCTATCCATCCAATCTTGTCATGATTTTACTAATCAACAATCATATGTTTAACTTTAAAAAACATGGTATGAGAAAAAACTATGTAACGGCTGCTGTTGCTCTGTTGCTTTTGGCAGGGTGTAGTAACGATATTAAAGAAACAGATATCAAATTTGCCGGTGAACCCGGAGCAAAAGTTTCTTTTAGTGCAGTAATTAATAATCACGAAGCTAATGAACTTGTAACAAGAGCTACGGAAACAAACTGGGAGTTAAAAGACTCGGTAGGTATTACTTGTGGAACCAATCAGGTGAACATTAATTATTTATACGAAGGGGATAGCCGCTTTGCAGCCAAAGGTGGTGTGGCTGAGGATATTTGGGTGCTGGGTTCTGATGAATATGATGTAGTGGCGTATGCGCCATTTATGGGAAAATCCGGAGAGGAGCAACCTGCGGTAGCTGTCTCTACAACCAGCGAATTTCAAGCAACGGCAAAAGACCGTGCGAAAATTGACTTTCTGTTCGCAAAGTCTAAAGCTACTTCACAGAATCCAAATGTGAAATTAGCATTCAATCATATCATGAGTCGCATTAAATTGGAATTCCAAGCAGGCGAAGGAGTGGAATTGAATGATATCACGTGCTATCTTATCGGATTGAAAAACACGGGAACTTTCAATCCCAATACAGGAGAAACAACGGTAAGCGAAGAACCTGTTTCATTAAAAGATGATATTGTGTGGGATAAAATAGGAGCAGAAGACAATTATACGATACAAGCTATATTGTTGCCACAGAAAGTTCAAGGAAAGGTTACCATCCAAGCACGTATGAACGGTTATCTTTATGAAGCCGAGTTTGCGAACCTGACCGAATTGAAACCGGGATATTCTTACAATTATATTATCAAGGCAAACAAATATACCGATAATAAGTATGTGTTGAATATTACGGAGGAAACACAAATCCTAGGATGGACCAATCAGGACAACGATCCGATTACTTCTGATCCGGGAATGGCTAATACAGGAACTGAGATAACAAATCCTGATTGGAATATTACGGAAGAAACAATTACTTCCAAGCCTGTCGGAAAATAATCGGTTATACCATATTTATATATAGACAAAAACAGCTAAGAATAAAAATAGGAAATTTATGAAAGTAAATAATTATATATCAATGCTTTTCCTTGCCGGTGCCGCTATGATTGCCTCTTGTTCTCAAAATGAAGAACTGGGTGGAGATAATCCGGACGCTTTGCAAGGATTTCAAATCAGTGTGTCTGACAAAGGTTTCGCGGATATGGATAAAGGTGAAACACGTGCCGTTGAATCTGGTTATGCTACCAGATTCTCAAACGGAGATGCTATCGGTGTGTTTGCCGTCAAAGGAGATGTGGTGGTAGAAGCAATCAGAAACCGACAGTTCACCATGGAAGATGGTATTTGGGTATTGTCTGATGGAGGGGATGACATTGAGTATAAAGGTTCGGAATTTGAAAGAATGAAATTCTATGCATATTATCCATATAATAAGAATGTGATTTTTGATCCGACCGCAGTGACAAATCCTTTTGAAGAATACATCAAAAAATGGACGATTGGAGCGGATCAGGGAGAAGGAAACTATACGAAGTATGACCTGATGACAAGTACAGGTACTGTGAAAGGCGACCGCTTGAAAGGTCAGATTGCTTTTGACATGAAGCATGAAATGGCACTTGCGGTGGTAAAAATGCCTAAGTTGACATACAGTTTTACCAATGGTGGTATAGATGATTATTCGATGTCAATAGCAGCCGGTTCGTTTACCTTGAATAATGCTGCTGCAACTCCTTATTATCAGGCAACAACCGATACATACCGTTTCTTGGTCAATCCTAACAAGGAATTCTTGGTGAAGGGTACTTATACCGGAGTAAACGAGATGGAATATGAAGCGAAAGGTACTCTTGAATCGGGTACGGCAAAGATGTATACTATAGAAGATAAAAGTAAGATTAATCATACGTTGCAGGTAGGAGACTATTTCTGTGCGGATGGTAAGATTGTTTCTGTGGATACCGATGAGAGCAATTTGCCGGACAATGTGATTGGTATTGTATGTTATGTGGGAAACCCACAGCCTAGTGTAACACATCCCGAACTTTATTCAGCTGAGATTGATGCTTTGCGTCGTGACTTTCCTGCTTGTACGCATGGAATAGTACTATCTACAAAGAACTCATTGATAAAAGATGATGAACAAAATGATATTGTCTTGCAAATATTTCATTCTAGTAAGAGTGGTTATTACTCAGATTGGTTTAATTCAGATGAAGATTGGAAAGATAAGTTTGTTGGTTGTAACACCGAGAAGGATGCTAACAAAAATGATGCTTCAAAGGTTTTTCCCGCATTGATGGGTTATAATAACACAAAAATACTCACTATGTGTTACGAAGGGATGGGTAGTACCTCTACTTGTGATTATGTTTATGACTATATCATGGCTTATCGTAAAGCAGAAGCCGTTCCTTTTGGTGTGACTCCTTGGTATCTACCTTCTGTGATGTGCTGGGATCAGGTAGCCAAGAATATGAATGGCATTAATGGTAGTCTTCAGAAAGTAAATGGTGATAAGATGGTTACTTCTGATCTACCTGTAAAAAATAAGGCTACTGGACACTATTGGAGTAGTACCCAGCGTTCTGCAGTTAATCAATGGACACACAGCATGGGAAATGGAAGCTTTCATGTTACTTGCGAACGTGCTTCATGCGCCGGTTATTTCCGTATGATGCTTGCATTCTAACTAAAAACGATGCATAGAACTTCGTTAACTATATTTATATCATGAACATATACATATATGAATAAGATAAACTTTATAAAAGGGACCACTTTGCCTGTCGCTTTGTTCTTCACAATGGCAACTTTTGCACCTGCATGGGGATTGCAGCCTGTTTCGGCAGCTGTTGAGACTGTGCAGCAGCAAAACTCCATAAAAGGAACAGTCGTTGACAGCCAGGGAGAGCCTATAATTGGGGCAAGTGTGCTTGCGGAAGGGACAACCAACGGTACGATTACCGACATTGACGGTGTGTTCAGAATAAATGTACGCCCCGGGACAAAACTGAAAATATCTTTTATCGGTTATACTGATAAGACTGTGGTGGCGAAGAATGATATCAAAGTCATTCTGGTGGAAGACGTGACTGCGCTTGAAGAAGTGGAAGTCGTAGCGTATGGTACGCAGAAGAAAGTGACCATGACCGGTGCTATTGCCAGTGTGAAAGGAGAGGAACTGACCCGTGTGTCGGTAGGTTCTGTTTCCAATGTATTAGGAGGTCAGATGACCGGTTTGACCACCGTGCAATATTCCGGTGAGCCGGGGGCGGATGCCGCTGAAATTTTGATTCGCGGTAAAGCTACTTGGGAGAACGCCTCGCCACTGATTCAGGTGGATGGTGTGGATCGTGAAAGTATGAACGATATCGACCCGAATGAGATTGAATCTATCTCCATCTTAAAAGATGCTTCGGCAACCGCTGTATTTGGTATCCGTGGAGCCAATGGGGTCATTCTGATTACGACTAAGCGAGGAAAAGAAGGAAAGGCGAAAATTTCATTTACAACTTCTGCTTCCGTGCTGATGCCTACCAAGATGGTGGAACAGGCTAGCTCTTATGATTATGCCCGATTCCATAATCAGATGATGAGCGGTGATAAAAAATCTCCTATGTTCAGCGATGCTGTGATTCAGAAGTTCAAGGATGGTTCCGACCCGATTCGTTTTCCTGACATACAATGGGCGGATTATATAATGAAAAGCGCGACGCTTCAGAGCCAGCATAATCTGAATATTTCGGGAGGAACGGACAGGGTGCGTTATTTCATTTCTGCGGGTGCGTATACACAAGGAGGACTTTTTAGTGAGTTTAATCTTCCATATAATTTAAGTTATCAATATCGTCGGTTTAATTATCGTACGAATCTGGATATGGATGTCACTAAAACCACTACTTTATCATTAAATATCAGTGGTAATGTGAATAATTCGGATCAGCCGCGTACCAGTCAGGGATCTTCCGGTCTGATCAAGAATATGTATTATGCCACTCCTTTTTCCAGTCCCGGAATCATAGATGGGAAATTGGTAAATGCAACCAGTGAGATTTTCTCCGATGGATTGCAGCTACCTTTTACCGGAACTACGGGAATGGGATATTATGGTAATGGATTTAACCAGTCTAATAATAATGCACTGAATGTGGATGTTGTTTTGAACCAAAAACTGGATTTTCTGACTAAAGGGCTTTCTTTTAAAGCAAAAGGTTCTTACAACAGTTCTTTTACTGTCAATAAAATAGGTTCGGGAGGGTCTGTAGCCACGTATACTCCCGTATTGATGGAAGATGGAAGTATTGCCTATCGTAAGTTTGGCGAGAATACGGATGTGAAGTATTCATATTCTACAGGCAAGAAGCGTGATTGGTATATGGAAGCCAGCTTTAATTATAACCGGACTTTTGGAGATCATACAGTGACAGCTCTGTTGCTATATAATCAACAGAAGGAATATTATCCCAAAGAGTATCCTGATATTCCTCGTGGATATGTCGGAGTGGTAGGACGTGCCACGTATGACTGGAAGAGCCGTTATATGGCTGAGTTTAATGTGGGTTATAACGGATCTGAGAACTTTGCGCCCGATTTGCGTTTCTCTTATTTCCCGGCAGGTTCAATCGGTTGGGTGATGAGTGAGGAGGATTTCTTCCGTCCGTTGAAGTCGGTGGTGAGTTTCTTAAAGCTTCGTGCCAGTATTGGATTGGTGGGTAATGATAAAATTGGAGGTTCCCGATTCATGTATATTCCTGACCCATATAATGTGGGATTGAGTGACTTGGCAAACCGTGTGACAACAAATTCTTCTGCAAATGCTTGGGGATATGCGTTTGGTGTAGATTACGGTACGGTTGCTTTGGGAGCACGTGAAGTGGCGAAGAACAATCCTTCTGTGACATGGGAGAAAGCATTAAAACAGAATTATGGTATTGATGCCAATTTCTTTGACGACCGCTTGAAAACGACTTTCGAGTACTATAAAGAACGTCGTAATGACATTCTTTTGCGAGATGGAACTGCTCCGGGAATGCTTGGATTTATTGCTCCGTTCGCTAATTTAGGAAGCGTGGACAGTTGGGGATGGGAACTTTCTTTCAAGTGGAACGATAAGATTGGTGAGAATTTCCGTTATTGGGCAGGTATTAACTTGTCTTACAACCAAAATAAGATTCTGGAAAAGAAAGAAGCTCCGCAAAACAACCTGTATCAATATCAAAAAGGTCATCGCATCGGTTCTCGTAGCCAATTTGTTTTCTGGCGTTTCTATGATGAAAATACTCCGGCATTGTATGAACAGACATTCAACCGCCCGTTCCCGACACACGAAAATATTCTTCAAAATGGAGATGCGGTATATGTTGACTTGAACGGTGACCGGAAGATTGATGCGAACGATGCAAGTTATGACTATGGTTTTACGGATGATCCGGAATATATGGCAGGTCTTAACTTGGGATTTAGTTGGAAGAATCTGGAGGTAAGTACTCAATGGACAGGTGCATGGAATGTGAGCCGTATGATTTCAGATGTGTTCCGTCAGCCCTTCTATTCGACTTCAAATAGAGAGCAAGGAGGATTGTTGGCCTACCATCTAGATCATACATGGACACCGGAAAATCCTTCGCAATCTTCCGAATATCCGAGAGCTACGATTGAGAATTCGACGAATAACTATGCTACTTCTACACTTTATGAGAAAGATGCGAAGTATTTGCGTCTGAAAACGCTTCAAGTAGCATATAACTTCCATTTTCCGTTGATGAAAAAACTTGGGCTGAATACCTGTCAGTTGTCATTCGCTGGATATAATCTGTGGACAATTACTCCTTATTTATGGGGAGATCCGGAAGCAAGAGCTACCAATGCTCCTTCTTATCCATTGTCCAAGACTTATACATTGAGTTTGAAATTAGGATTCTAAAAACAGCAAAAGGAAAGATATAATGAAATTACAAAATAAATGGTTCATCGGTTTGATGGTGGGAACGGCAGTTTCTCTGGTTTCCACCTCATGTGTGGACGAAATCAAATTCGGAAATTCTTTTTTGGAGAAGGCTCCGGGAGGAAATGTTACGATTGATACGGTATTTAATAATGCCGAATATGCACGTCAGTTTTTGAATACCTGTTATAGTAGGCAGTATTATGGTCTGCCTTATAATACGGATAGCAATGGTAATATTCCGGATTCTTCCAGCCCTTATGTAGGGAAAAAAGATGCGTTGACTGATTGTTGGGCGCTTTATTTCAGTGACGCAACGGTGTATAAGCAGTATTATGGAGGAACTCTCAACGCTAATTACGACATACGTGGCAACATATTTCCATATACCCGTGAAATGGTGTGGGAAGTGGTACGTTGGTGCTGGCTTTTTATGGAGAATATAGACCGGGTGCCGGGGATGGATGAAACTGAAAAAGCGAGATTGGTAGCGGAAGCTAAATGTTTGATAGCTGCACGCTATTTTGATATGTTCCGTCATTATGGTGGTCTTCCATTATTATATGCTTCGTTTTCCGGAACGGAGGCGGGGTATGAAATACCTCGTTCCACTGTAGAAGAAACGGTGAAATACATGATTAAGATGTTGGATGAGGCTATCAATTCCAATGCTTTGGAATGGGCTTATAGCGACGCAGACCTTACCAGTAAAGCAGGGCATTGGACCAAAGCTGGTGCTATGGCATTGAAATGTAAAATCTGGCAGTTCGCAGCTTCTCCATTATTTAACGCTGACCAGGGATATGCAGGAGGAAGCTCGGAAGCCGAACAACAACATTTGGTGTGGTATGGCGAGTATCGGCCGGAGTTATGGGACAATTGCTTGAAAGCTTGTGAAGATTTCTTCAAGGAATTGGATAGCAAAGGAGGATACGATTTGAATAAAGCGTCTGTAGAGACACCGGAGCAGTATCGACAAGCATATCGTATGGGATATGTCCGTCAAGGCAGCAGGGAAATATTACACTCTGTCCGTACCAATATGTCAGATGCTTTTAACTCCTCTACCTATATGTGGCATTCTTGGGCAGATCCGTCAAAAGCGCTTTGTCGTACCGAGTACCCGCCTACACAGGAATATGTAGAGATGTTCTCATGGGCCGACGGTACGCCTTTCGACTGGGATAAGACAGTAGAAGAAGGTAAACTGGATGAAATGTTCCTGACGGGAACATTTAAGGCAGGTGAACAAATGTTGTCCGATATTGTGTTGACTCGTGATCCTCGCTTGTATGAGCATTGTATGGTGAACGGATTGCCGAAAATGCTGGATTGGAGTGCAGGAACAATGTCCGGATTGCCATACGAACTGTGGGTAGGCGGATATGACGAAGGAGAGAATGCAAAACTTCAATCGGGTAATTATGCGACGGGTTATAAAAACATGAAATACTATCTGGGAACTGAATATCAACGTCAGTATACACAATGGGTTTATCTCCGCTTGTCCGATATTTATCTGACTTATGCAGAAGCCTTGCTTCAAGCAAAGAACGATCATCGCGGAGCTATTGACCAGATTAATATTGTACGTGCTCGTGTAGGATTGAAGAAGGATTTGGCAGATTGTGTGACGGATAAAGATTTGCTTTCCGACAAAGATGCTCTGCTGGAAGAATTGTTGTGCGAACGTGTTCGGGAACTGGGGCTGGAAGACAGCCGTTATTTTGATCTTGTTCGTTATAAACGTGCCGACCGTTTTGAAAAGCCTTTGCATGGTTTGCTGGCATATCGTTTGGATGAGGCAGGCAATCGTATGGAGGGGAATACGAAATGGAATGAAGGAGATAAGAACAAAGGAGCGTTGCAACCGATCCGTTTTGACTATCAAAGATTTGAATTATCTAAGCCGATGCGTCGTTGGTGGACACATGGATTTGAACCTAAATGGTATCTTTCTCCATTCCCACAGACCGAAATTAACAAAGGGTACGGATTGATTCAGAATCCGGGTTGGTAATGTGAGACAACGAAACAGATTAGAACAATAGTTGAATATTGATTTATATGAGAAAAAATAAGATTCTGATATTGGCTTTGCTGGTCTGCTTGGGCATTCCGGTAGGAGCACAGAACACAGACAGCAACATTACAGGTATTGTTGTTGATAAATCGGGAAAACCGGTCTATGGAGCGTCTGTCAATGTGGAAGGTGGCGCGGCAGAGATGCGCGTTGAAACCGATAAGGATGGAAAATTTGAGATTGCAGTCGAAAAGGGACAACGTCTGAATGTTGTTTCTGTTGACAATGGCTCTGCTACAGTTGTTGTAAAGAAGGATGGACCGATGACAATCGTGATGGGGTATGCGGCACATACTGTGGATGTGGGAGCTAACCGGACATTCAATCGTCATGAATCTACGGCAGCTGTTTCTACGGCTGATAACGAAGAACTTGTCAAACGTTCTTCCCAGAATATATCCAATGCATTGTTTGGTCACGGATTGGGACTTACCACCTTGCAAAATGCCACCAGTACCGGTTTGACGGCAAATCCTACCTTTTATGTACGGGGTTTGCAGAGTTTGTCGAGCAGTACACCTTTAGTGTTGGTAGACGGTTTGGAACGGGATATGAGTTTGGTTAGTCCGGAGGAAGTGGAATCCGTGTCTGTCCTGAAAGATGCCGCAGCCGTGGCGTTGTATGGATATAAGGGGGTAAACGGTGCTATCTTGGTTACTACGAAACGTGGTAAATATAACACGAGAGAAATTACATTTACGTATGACCATATCGTAAACACACAATCTCGCCGTCCGGAGTTTGCAGATGCCGCCACTTATGCGTTGGCGGTAAATGAAGCGCGTGGGTATGAAAAATTAAGTCCTCGTTATGCAGATGCCGAAATTGCGGCTTTCCGCAGAGAACCCGGAAGTCTTCAACATTTGTACCCTTATTTATATCCGAATGTGAATTGGGTGGATGAAACATTCAAAGACCGGGGAGTCTCTAATAAGTATACGATTGAGTTTCGTGGTGGAGGTGCCAAATTCCGTTATTATACCATGGCGAATTTATTGACGGATAAAGGTTTTGTGAAAGAGGCAAACATGAATGAAGGTTATTCTACACAGAATATGTATTCGCGTGCCAATTTACGCACGAATCTGGATATAGACTTGACGGCTACTACTAAGTTGAAACTGAATCTTCTCGGTACTTTGTCCGAATCCAGAATGCCTGGAGCAACAGCTAACTTATGGGATATGATTTATTCGATTCCTGCTGCCGCTTTTCCTGTTCGTGCGGAAAATGGCAGTTGGGGAGGCAGTACGACTTGGGCAGGTACCTTGAATCCTGTAGCGCAATCGCAGGGAACAGCTTATTCAAAGGGACACTCCCGTAGCTTGTTTGCAGATCTTACGTTGTCGCAAGATTTGTCCGGCTTGTTGAAGGGACTGGGAGCCAATTTCCGTTTGGCTTATGATAATTATTCCAATATTCTGGAAGATCATAGTAAGACATACACTTATGCCGGTTATTCTACTAATTGGACTAATAATGGACCGTTTTACACAACTATTTCCGGAGGTGAGGATAGTGAAATGGGAAAAGAGGCAGGCATTAACAACTGGGCACGTCAGTTTAACTTTGCCGGGAGCATTGATTACAACCGTTCATTCAGGAAATGGGATGTTTATTCACAACTGAAATGGGATTACGAATATCGTGATTCGTATGGACTGAATACGACGATCTACCGTCAGAATGTGTCATGGTTTAATCATGTTGGATTCTGCAACCGGTATTATGTAGATTTGGCATTGGTCGGATCGGCCTCCAGCTTGTTGGCACCGGGACATAAGTGGGCTTTTTCTCCTACAATCTCTGCCGCTTGGGTGCTTTCGGAAGAGAAGTGGCTGAAAGATATATCTTGGGTGAATTTCCTGAAGTTACGGGCATCGTTTGGTGTGATAAATGCCGATTATTTGCCAATAGACGGTAAGGATACTGTATATGATTATTGGGATCAGATTTATACGACTACCGGTACGCAGTATAAGTTCAACAGTAGTTACGACTCCGAATTTGGAAGTACGATTATCGGTCGTCTGGCAACCATTAATTCCACTCACGAAAAAGCTTATAAATACAATGCAGGTATAGATGCTACCCTGTTCGGTGGTTTGGATTTGACTGCAGAAGGTTATTATCAGCGCCGGAAAGACATTTGGGTATCTTCCGAAGGAAAATATACAGATGTGTTGGGTATGGATGCTCCGTTCGAGAATGCCGGAATTGTGGATAGCTACGGTATGGAAATCGGGCTTAATTACACCAAACGTTGGGGAGATATGCTGTTTAACGTGGGTGGTAATTTTGCTTGGAACAAGAATGAAATTAAAGAGCAATTGGAAGAACCGCGTGTGTATGATAATCTGATAGAGACCGGTCATAGGCTGAACCAAGTGTACGGTATGATAGCCGAAGGATTCTTCAAAGACGAAGATGACATAAAGAACAGTCTTCCACACAAGTTTAACACAGTTGTCCCTGGAGATATAAAGTATAAGGATGTAAATAACGATGGTGTCATAGATGCTAATGATAAGACAGCGATAGGTTATAGTACGGCGGCACCGGAAATTTATTATTCTTTCCATTTGGGAGCCGAATGGAAGGGGCTTGGAGTAGATGTTATGTTCCAGGGAACGGGCAATTATTCTGCTGTGTTGAATACCAAAAGTATGTTCTGGCCGTTGATAAACAATACGACGATTTCTAATCATTATTATGAGAATCGTTGGACGCCGGAGAACTTGAATGCTAAATATCCCCGTTTGAGCTCTCAGAGCAATGCCAATAATTACCAGACCAATACGGTTTGGTTGGCAGACCGTTCTTTCTTGAAGTTGCGTAATGCGGAGGTGTATTACAAGTTCCCGAAAGAACTGATGAAGAAGACAAAAGTGTTGGGAAGTGCCAAGTTGTATGTGAGAGGGATAGACTTGTTCTGTGCTGACCATATTGACGTGGCGGACCCCGAATGTTATGGTGCAGCGACTCCGCTGAATAAGAGTGTGGTGGTCGGCGTTACGATTGGTTTTTAATGATAAAAACAAAGCGAAAGAATGAAACTGAAAAACATTATCTACGGAATGATGTGTGCAATCACACTCGGTTCCTGCTCAGATAAAATGGAATATCATGAGTACAATAATTATGATGAGGATTTTGTGAAGCTCAACTTCGGTAATGTGGGAGGGCTGATAACAAATATCTATTTGTCCATGGATGTGGACTTTGGAAATTATAGCGGAGCTATTTTGGGTTCTGCTACGGATGAGTCTGAATATGCTTATTCAGGAAATCAGATAGAAGATTTCTATAATGGTTCTTGGAGTCCGTCGAATGCCAAAGGAAGTATGTGGACATCTTGTTATGAAGGAATAGCCAATTGCAATCTGTATTTGGAGAAGTTTACCGGACTCACATTTCCCGAACTTGCTTTGAATAGTGATTATGCCCAGCAAATGTTCCGATATAACAATTACCAGTATGAGGTGCGTTTTCTTCGTGCGTATTTTTATTTTAATTTGGTGCGGCAATATGGAGATGTACCTTTCAGCGACCATGTGATGACAGCGGAAGAATCGAATACGTTGTCACGCAGACCGGCCCAGGAAATCTTTGATTATATTATATCAGAATGTGACGATATCAAGGATAAGATTGTGGTTGATTATAGCAAACTGGGAGATATGGCATTGCCTAGCAGTCCGGCAGAAACGGGGCGTGCTAATCGTAAGACTGTGTTGGCGTTGAAGGCTCGTGCAGCTTTGTATGCTGCAAGTCCTTTATTCAATCCTTCCGATGATAAAGCACTTTGGTATCGTGCAGCTAAAGCAAATAAAGAATTATTGGATGATAATGACGGGTTTGCGACCAAACCGAAGTTGCTGGTAAGTGATTATGACATGCTTTGGAGTAAGGATAGCTATAATGATGCTACTAGTGAATTAATTTTCTGTCGTCGTGCCACTACTACCACCAATTCGTTCGAAGGATACAATTTCCCGATAGGATTGGAAAATTGCAAAGGTGGCAACTGTCCGACGCAGACTCTGGTGGATGCTTATGAGATGCAGGCAACCGGTTTGCGTCCGGATGAAATGGAGGATTACGATCCTACGAAACCTTATTACGAAGGTCGCGATAAAAGGTTTGGGCTGACTATTGCCAAGAATGGAGATGAAAAGTGGCCAAACTGGAATACTGTTCCTCTGCAAACCTACCAGGGTGGGTTAAATGCGGAACCGTTGAGTGGCGGTACTCCGACAGGTTATTATTTGAAAAAGTATTGTCAGACGGCAGTAGACTTGCGTGCCGGTACAGCTTCAAAGACCTATCATTCATGGATTACATTCCGTTTTGGAGAGTTTTATCTGAATTATGCGGAAGCTGTATATAAATATCTAGGCAGTCCGGATAAGACGGATAGCGAGTTTACGACTTCGGCAGTGGATGCCATTAAGATTGTCCGTACTCGTGCTGAAATGCCGGGCTTTCCAACCAATATGACTAACGATGCTTTCTGGAAAAAATATCAGAATGAACGTATGGTTGAATTAGCATTTGAGGGGCATCGTTTCTGGGATGTGCGTCGTTGGAAAGAGGCTGACAAGCATTTCAAAAACATTGTTGAAATGAAAATCACCAAAAATGGTGATGGTACTTATACTTATGAACGTAAGACAAAGAATAGAATATGGGATGATAAGATGTATTTCTTTCCTATTCCACAGAGCGAACGTTCTAAGAATCCGAATTTGGAACAAAATCCGGGATGGTAAATCCCGGATGTCCGAAAAGAACGGAAGAGGAGTTTTTGAATGTATTATTAAACTAAAGAATTGGAAATATGAAAAAATATAATCTGTTGGTATGGGCTTTTTGTCTGTTGATGGCAGGAGCTTGTTCAGATGATGAGCCGGTGGTTCCACCAGTGGTGGAGGAAGAACTTCCGTCTTTGCCGCCGGTTGAAGTGGTTACAGGCAATCGGGCAATGTGGGTGAGTTATGATCCCATTTGGGAAAAGGACGTTAATGCGACAACAGGCATTTCATCTGCGTTGATTAGTTGGCGGTTATTAAAGACAGATCCGGCAAATGTGGCTTTTGACATTTATAAGTCGGAAGATGGCGGAGCTGAAGTGAAATTGAACGAGGCTCCTATAACGAATGCAACTTCATGGTCTGATGAGAATATTGATAAGGATAAGTCCAATACCTATCGTGTTACGTTGGCCAACCAAACGGAGACTCTTTGCGAGTACACTTTTACATCAGATATGGCAAGGAAGTTCTATCGTGAAATCCGACTGAATGTGAATGTACCTGACGCTTCTTTGACTTATTCACCGGATGACATTCAGGTGGGTGATTTGGATGGTGACGGTGAGTTGGAGATTGTGGTGAAGAGAGAACCGTACGACGGCGCGAATCAAGGAGAATGGAAGAATGGGACGACTTTGTTGGAAGCTTATAGAATGGATGGTACGTTTTTATGGCAAATAGATATGGGCATTAATATCCGTTCCGGTTCTCACTATACTTCATACATTTTGTACGACTTTGACGGAGACGGCCGGTGTGAGATTGCCTTCCGTTCGTCGGAGGGTACGAAGTTTGGTGATGGCAAAACGATTCTTGGTGCAAATGGATTCGTGAACGACTATCGTTGTCGTGAGGAAGGTGGTAAGGGATGGTATTCCGGTGCTGCTTTACCCACTATTTGCGGGCTGGTGTTGGAAGGACCTGAATATGTATCTATCTGTAGAGGATTGGATGGACGTGAAATTACTCGTATAGATAATATCCCCAGAGGAGGTGAGGGCTCTAAAAGAAGCCGTGCTAAATATTGGATAGATTATTGGGGAGATGATTATGGCAACCGTATGGACCGTTTCTTTATCGGTGTTGCCTATCTTGATGGCATCCCGGATGAGGCAACCGGTGTAAGAAAGAGTAATCCAAGTTTGATTATCAGTCGTGGTATTTATAAGAATTGGCAGGTATGGGCGCTCGATTTGAAAGGCAATAAATTGGAAACACGTTGGAAGTTTGATACAGCCGAGCATTCAGCCGAATGGCTGGCAATGTGTTCACATGCTTTCCGTGTGGCGGATTTGGATGGGGATGGTAAGGACGAAATCTTATACGGTTCGGCGGCTATTGATGATGATGGCGGTGAACTATGGTGTTCGGGCAATGGACACGGTGACATTCTGCATGTAGGTAAATTTATCCAAGACCGTCCGGGGTTGCAGATTGTGGCTTCGTTTGAAGAACAGGAAACGTATGCGAATATGGGACACGGATATGGATGCCAGGTGATTGATGCCAAAGACGGATCGTTGATAAATGGACATGCACCCGGAATGAATGGTGATGTCGGACGTTGCATTGTGGCGGATGTCGATCCGGATAGTCCGGGATTTGAGTATTGGTCGTCCGTTCAGTCCGGTATGTATTCTTGTAGCACAGGGCAGGTGGTCAATACGAATTATCCAACAGGTATAGGTGGCGGTGTGTGTTATAATGTAGCTATCTATTGGTCGGGAGAAGGAACACGCGAGATGTTTGACCGTGCATTGGTGTTGAGTTATAAACAGAACTCATTGTTAAACCGCCAGCGTTTGGTGAATTTTAGTGTCGGCTATGGCAGTAATCAAGGAAATCATGGAACCAAATACAATCCTTGTTATTATGGCGACTTCTTGGGAGACTATCGTGAAGAGGTGATTATGGGGTCGGAAGATGGTAAATCCATTTATATCTTTTCTACCAATCATCCTACTACTCATCGTCTTCCGCATCTGATGACAGACCATACATACGATATGTCGCAAGCTATGCAGAACATGGGATATAATCAGGGAACTAACCTTGGTTATTATGTAGGTGCTGAAACCTTGAAGTCATCCGAAACGGAAGAACCGAAAGAATAAGAAAAGTCTTATTCTATTTAGTATAAGTTTATAAAGAAAGAACAAGCCGGTTACAGTATCGGGTTGTTCTTTCTTTTCATATTTGAACGAATCACCATATATATGAATAATATTCTATTTCTTAATTGATCGTCTCTCCCTACTTTTGTAAGGTGAGATAGCAAATATATGTATATATGAAAAAACTCTTTATCCTTTTGTTCCTCTTCATTACTTTAGGAACAAACGCACAAAACAATAAAGTTTCCGGCCTCAACGCCCGTCAGTTTCATAAATATTGGAAGGTAGAGTCGGAATCACCGGATTATAAAGTGACATTTCAGGGTGATACCGCTGAAATACTGTCTCCTAAAGGTCTTACCTTATGGAGGAAAGAAAAGATGAGCGGACGGGTAACCATTGAATATGATGCATGTGTAGTTGTAGAAAAAGAAGGAGACCGTTTGAGTGACCTGAATTGCTTTTGGATGGCTTCGGACCCTAAACATCCTGATAATATATGGAAACGTGAGAAGTGGCGTAGCGGAATCTTTCTGAATTGTTATTCTTTGCAACTCTATTACATGGGATATGGTGGAAATTATAACTCTACTACACGCTTCCGTCGTTATGACGGCAATGAAGCAGGAATCACAGATCCCAAAGTACGCCCTGCCATACTGAAAGAATATACAGATACCGAACATTTGCTAAAAGCGAATCACTGGTATCACATTAAGATAACAAATGAAAATAATAGGGTTAGTTATTACATAGACGGCAAGAGACTGGTGGACTTCCGCGATGCCGAACCTCTGACAGAAGGATGGTTCGGCTTTCGCACCACCTTATCCCGTACCCGTATTACAAACTTCCGCTACGAATGTTTGCCATCCCAAACGTCTATTGTTCCTTTACATTGGATCGGCAATACGCCTGAACAAGACAAAGCTGTAAGCTTCGGAGTTCCTTTTGATGAAGGCTACCTATTTCCTGAAACTTCATTGCGACTAAAAACAGATAGAAATCAAGAGATTCCGGTAGATACTTGGCCATTGGCTTACTGGCCGGATGGTTCCGTGAAATGGAGCGGAGTTGCCGGAGTCATTCCTGCCGGAACAGAAAGACTGACATTAGAAAAAGCCCCCCGGAAAGCAAAAACTATCAATAAACAGCCTAATGCTTCTATTGCAATCACTGAAACGCCTGAAAATATTCAAATTGAAACAGGGCTAATTTCCGTATTTATTCCCCGACGCGGAGATTCCCTGATTGATAGCCTGTTATATAAAGGAACTAAAGTAGGAGAGAAAGCGCGTCTGATTTGTAATACTCAAAGCGAGCCGATTCAAGAAAATACATCTCAAATATCTTTTACTCATTACATAGGGGAAATAAAATCAGTAACCATAGAACGTCTGGGTTCTGTACGGGCACTTGTAAAGTTGGAAGGGATACATCGGAATAGGAAGAATAACCGTGAGTGGCTTCCTTTTGTGGTACGTCTCTATTTTTATGGTGGCAGTGAACAGATCAAAATGGTACATAGTTTCGTCTATGACGGAGATCAGGAGAAAGATTTCATTCGTAGTTTGGGTATCCGTTTCGACGTTCCTATGCGTGAAGCTTTGTATAATCGTCATATTGCTTTCTCGTGTGCAGATGGAGGAGTGTGGAGCGAGCCGGTACAACCATTGGTAGGGCGTCGCATACTCACTTTAAATAAGGCAGATAATTTAAATAAGACAGATAATAAGAAAAACAGTAATGCAAAGAAAGATGCACAACAGAAGCCAACAGATGAATCCTCCCTGCAAGAGCAGCAAATGGAAGGCAAACGTATTCCGCCTTATGAATCTTTCGATGAAAAGAACCGCTCTCTGCTCGATAACTGGGCTTCATGGAATGATTACCGTCTGTCTCAACTCACTGCCGATGCTTTCTCCATTCGTAAACGTGCCAATAACGATAATCCCTGGATAGGAACCTTTTCCGGCACACGTAGCGATGGATATACTTTTGTTGGAGATATTACCGGAGGATTAGGACTTTGTATGCATGACTTTTGGCAGTCTTATCCCTCTTCTATTGAAATCTCAGACGCACGAACTCCGGTAGCTACCCTTACCGCCTGGTTGTGGAGCCCAGAGTCCGAGCCTATGGATTTGCGGCATTATGATCGTATAGCTCATGACCTGAATGCCAGCTATGAAGATGTGCAGGAAGGCATGAGCACGCCATACGGTATTGCCCGTACCACTACGTTTACACTGATCCCACAAAGTGGTTATACCGGGAAAAAGGCTTTTGCTGATTATGCCAAACAATTTTCTAGCCCTAGTCTGTTAATGCCAACCCCGAATTATCTTCATGCCCGCCAAGCTTTCGGGATATGGAGTCTCCCTGACCGTACCACTCCATTCCGTACTCGTGTAGAAGACCGCTTGGATGCTTATATTGACTTCTATCAGAAAGCAATCGAACAAAACAAGTGGTACGGTTTCTGGAATTATGGTGATGTAATGCACGCTTATGACCCCGTTCGTCATACCTGGCGTTACGATGTCGGAGGATTTGCCTGGGACAATACGGAACTGGCTTCTAATATGTGGCTATGGTATAATTTCCTGCGTACCGGGCGTATGGATATCTGGCGTATGGCAGAAGCTATGACGCGTCATACGGGTGAAGTGGATGTCTACCATATCGGCCCCAATGCCGGATTAGGCAGTCGACATAATGTAAGTCATTGGGGATGCGGAGCAAAAGAAGCGCGAATCAGCCAGGCCGCCTGGAACCGTTTCTACTATTACCTTACTACGGACGAACGTTGCGGTGATTTAATGACTGAAGTGAAGGATGCCGACCACAAACTCTATGAACTGGACCCTATGCGCCTGGCCCAACCTCGCAGTGAATATCCTTGTACCGCTCCCGCTCGTTTGCGTATCGGTCCCGACTGGCTGGCTTATGCCGGTAATTGGATGACAGAATGGGAGCGCACAGGTAACACTGCTTATCGTGATAAAATAAAAGCCGGAATGAAAAGCATTGCCGCCCTGCCTAACCGCCTTTTTACCGGTCCCAAAGCTTTAGGATTTGATCCGTCAACAGGGATCATCACAACCGAATGTGACCCCAAACTGGAAACAACCAACCATTTAATGACGATTATGGGCGGATTTGAGATAGCCAATGAAATGATGCGTATGATTGATATACCCGAATGGAAAGACGCCTGGCTTGACCATGCTGCACGTTACAAGAAGAAAGCATGGGAACTTAGCCATAGCCGTTTTCGTGTTTCCCGCCTGATGGCTTACGCAGCTTACCACTTGCGTAATACCCAAATGGCTGAAGAAGCCTGGAAAGATTTGTTTACCCGGTTGGAACATACACCTGCACCGCCTTTCCGCATCACTACCATACTTCCGCCGGAAGTACCGTCTCCATTAGATGAATGTACGAGCATCAGCACGAATGATGCTGCTCTTTGGAGCTTGGATGCTATTTATATGCAGGAGGTTATTCCAATAGATAACTGAACAAGTGTAAAGTAGCACTAGTTGCCTCCCAATCTATTAATAGCAAAGTTTTTATGCATTAAGGGTAAACTTCCTTTCTTTTAATGTCAAACTTGCAATTAACTTATTGCAAACTATAAACGCAAGTTCAGGGCAAACGCATTATATTTTTATCTTATTTAATAGTTTGAACAAATATTCAT
>ERZ777011.1930-NODE-1930-length-18840-cov-4.264999_pt1 | contig 18840 bp, 16 predicted proteins | sample MGYA00374964_ERZ777011 | MGnify/ENA primary metagenome ERZ777011 (study PRJEB29310, sample SAMD00008975) | mouse gut metagenome | study: EMG produced TPA metagenomics assembly of the Metagenome analysis of fecal microbiota from mouse which was promoted...
TGCCGGCTTCTGAGGAAGATTTAGCGTGGATGGAATCACGCCTGGAAGAAATGAACCAGCGGGTTGCTGTTTTGCATGAGCCGGTAATCAGAGCAGTAAACCTTATTCCCCCTAAATGGAATGATTTATCTTTAGGATTAGAAACCGATAGTGAATATATTTTATATTTATGGGGTACATCGGCATGAATTTCAATTTTCAGGACAGTGAGCAGGACACCGCCTGCAGATGAATCATGCAGACAATCTGCATCTGTATTTCTTCCACATCTGCATTTGCATCTCTTCATCAGTTTCCACTCGTACTCTGCTGACAGCATTTTTAACATTTTTGCTTCTTTTACACTTGACATATAATATTATATGGTATATAGTATGAACAGAACGGATGCTATATGGGATATAATATTATATGAGTGATGATTTGGGTGGGAGAACCACAAAGGAGCGATAATATGATTTTTAACGCAGGGGCGGCCCTGCTGGACGCCATAGTGCTTGCCGTCGTGTCCAAGGATCCGGAGGGGACATACGGTTATAAGATCACCCAGGATGTCCGGCAGGTGATTGATCTTTCGGAATCTACCCTGTATCCGGTTCTGCGCAGACTGCAGAAGGATGACTGTCTGGAAGTCTATGATATGGAATGCGGGGGAAGGAACAGACGTTATTATAAGGTTACCAGCAGAGGATGGGCCCAGCTTCAGCTATATGAGAGCGAATGGCGGGAATATTCAGACAAGATCACGGGCTTGTTTGAGGGGAGGATCAGAATATGAACAGAACAGAATTTATGAGTCAGCTGGGGTTTCTGCTGCGAAATATTTCCGACGGGGAAAAGGAAGAGGCCCTGCAGTATTATAATGATTACTTCGACGATGCCGGAGAGGAGAATGAACAGGCAGTTATCGAGGCCCTGGGCAATCCGGCAAGGGTAGCGGAGAATATCCGGCGTGAGCTTCTGGAAAATCAGGGAGGGAAAACCTCTATTCCGGCAGACAGGGCCATCGTGGAATACGGAAAAGCAGAGGCAGACGGATCCGCCGGTGATGCTCCGGCAGTGAGATCGGAAGCCCGGGAGGATTCCGGCGTTGTCGGAGAAAGCACCAGGACAGGATATTTTGATGTGGTGAAAGCCGGAGGAGACGGATCAGGGAGCGGCGGCAGGACCGACGTGTGGTCTTCGCTTCCGGAGGGCGGCGAGGCAGGGAGCGGCGGCAGGACCGACGTCTGGTCTTCGCTTCCGGAGGGCAGCGGGGCAGGGAGCGGCGGCAGGACCGACGTCCGTTCCGCCTCCTCCGGGGACGCGGGAGGCAGCCATGGTAAGGCAGTCTGGTCATCGTCTTCCGGCGGCAGCGGCGGAAGCGGAGCGCCGGGGCGGTCCGGTATGTCCGGGTGGATGGTGGTGCTGCTGACGATTCTGCTTATATTTGCTTCCCCTCTGATTCTGGGACTGCTTGGGATGGCGTTCGGACTTCTGATGACATGGTTCGGCCTGATTTTGGGATTTGGAGTTGCTGCATTGTGCCTGTTTATACTGCTTTTCCTGCTGCTGGTGGTGGGCGGGATGTGCGTTCCGGTGGATCCGCTGGTGGGCCTTGGCGTCATGGGCGGAGGGCTGATCTGCGGCGGACTGGGGATGCTTTTCCTGATGCTGACGGTAGCGATAGCGGCAGTGGTTCCTGCAATCTTCCGGGGAATAGGCCGGCTGTACCGGTGGATGTCCGGCATCGGCAGGAAGAAAACAGAAGCGTTTCAACGAGGTGCAAGCTATTAGAAAATGCGGCATGCTAAAGCATGCAGAGGAGAATATATATGAAAAAGTTTATGAAGGTCTGTGGTATTATGGCATTGATTTTTCTTATGCTGGGAATAGTGTTTGCCGTTGCGGCGGGAACCGCAAAAGGGAGGATGAAGATCAACCAGGTGCTGGAGACGGTCACGGGCGGCAGGGTGACAGCGGATTTTGACAGTTTTATGAACTGGGGCCTGCGATTTCGAGACAATGTGTCAGACAGCCTGCCTGAGCTGGACTATGATATTGATGAGGCCGGCAGTATGAATCCCGATTATTCCATTATGAGGGGAGATATAGATAAATTCCGTCTTGGTGAAGACGTGAAGAGGCTGGAGGTCGAAGCGGGAGGATGCCGGTTTAGCATCCGGGCATCCGGTGACGGCTCTTTTTACGCGGAAGCCTCGGCGGTGGGGAAATTCCAGGCTTATCTGGAAAACGGTACCCTTTATGTCAGATCTACCACCAGCTCCAGACAGTGGAACAGCTGGAATAATGTGAAAGTGACGCTCTATGTGCCGGAGGAGTATCACTATGAAGACGTGAACATCGATCTGGGAGCCGGCTCCATGGAGTTTGAAGGGATGGACGCGGATCGGATTTCCCTGGGAGTAGGTGCGGGGCAGATTACGGCCACGGGTCTGAAAACGGCGGATTTGAAGACCGGTGTGGGTGCAGGCCGGATCGAACTGAGGGATGTGGATGCGGGTAATCTGAAGGTCGAAGTCGGCATGGGGGAAATCTCGGCGGAGGGGAATATCAGCGGCAGTGCGGAAGTCAGTTGTGCCATGGGCAACGTGGAGCTGATGCTTGCAGGCAGCCAGAATGATTTTAATTATCAGATTGTGGGAGCGCTGGGAAATATTGACCTGGGGCAGGAGCACTACAGCGGTCTTGCAATGTCCAAAGAGATTGACAACGGATCTGCCAGAGACATGAAGGTGGAATGTGAGGCAGGGAATATTACCATAAGATTTACAGAATAATTATAAAAAATCACCTGTGTCCGGGCACAGGTGATTTTTGGGTTATGCGCGCCCTGGGGCGTCTCCTTTTCGTTTACTTTACAGGAAACTGCGGCACCTTTTTATCTGGTTTCGGCAGTCGTGGTGACCGGCAGGAACAGCCCGGCTTTCCGAAGGGCGGGGCGAAGGGCCAGGTAGAGTACGGAAGCGGCAATGACCGCCACCACAGCGTTGACCGTAGTGGTCAGGGCTGCAATTTTTACCAGAGCCTTGGTAATATCCTGAGGTACGCCCAGCAGATAAGTTTTATAAAAATATCCCACCAGGGGGTCGGCGACTACGTTAAATGCCATGCCGCAGGCACAGGATAAAACAGTAACACCTGTTACATATTTGGCAGAATGCTCCTGGTCCAGCTTGAAGACCCTGTGGGCCACAAATCCTGCGATCAGCCCGATACACAGCTTTAACAGGAAAGTTTTTGGGGCACTGGTTACATAGGAGGTGGTAAAGTCACCGATGGTCATGCCTACCGCACCGGCCAGGCCGCCCCAGTAGCCGCCCAGTAGCAGGGCTCCCAGCACACAGAATACATTTCCGAAGTGAAAGGAGGCCTTCTCGGGTCCTACGGTAAGGTCGATTTTAAAGAAAGCAAAGCCGATGTAACAGAGCGCCGCCATCAGGCCAGCCATTGCCAGTCGTTTCACGTCGGATCTTCCGGTACGGTATACACCGCGGATTCCGTTGAAGATGCCCTTGATTGTCAGGGGTACAGCCAGAAATACCACGGTCAGCGAATAGGAATAGGGCCGCTGGAGGCGAAGCTTTTCTTCGGCGTCGGCAGCTGTCAGCGCCTCCTGGTAGCTGGTGTTATATGTGTACACCGCAAAAATAATTCCTGCAATCAGCAGGATGGCTCCTGTAATCAGTAGTCCGTAGCTCTTTTGTTTTGCCGCACTTGTTTTATGAGACTTTTCCATAATACCATTGTTCCTCCCATGATTGGTTTCTATGTATGCGTATTGCCTTTACATGTATCATCCGGATTTGTACATGTCTGCCTTATATAAGGGATGTTGCAAGTGTACAGCAAAACTGGCTCGATAAAAAGTGCCAGAGTGCAACTTTTTTACCGAGCCAGTTTGGGCGGATCCGGGAGACGGAGCAGGTATGAGCCCGTAATCAGTTCTTAAAAGATTTCAAATTGTCTCCCCGGGCCTGCAGGGAAGCTGTAAATTCTTCTTCCGTCATCTGGGGATCCCTGGTAGCCAGCCAGATGTCGCAGGGCTGCTTTTCGCAGGAGGCACAGGAGGCAAATTTGTTTTGGTTTACGCTGCACCGGTAAATCGGGCAGGCCCTGCCTTCCCCGGCATGAAATACTTTTCCCTCCGATTCATTACAGCCTTTACACAGGCTGCCGTAGCAACCGCACTCAGTACAGTCTGTCCCGCAGCAGCTCAATCCCAGGATTTCCCGCTGCTTTCGCCTGCTGAAGGAACCCAGTACCAGGTGATAGGACTTGTCCAGCAGGTCTTTCAACAGTTCGTCCGGTACTTCACCGTCCGGCTTTACGGAATTCCAGTGCTCCTTGTTGGAGTAATAGCCGGGGATTATATCCGGGTACTGGCCCCGCAGAAACTCGCCCTCTGCAGGTTGCAGTTTCAGATTGATGTAATAGGGTTTGTTTTCTTCCCGGTCCAGAAGGACTGCCGCGAACATTTTTCCCCCCACATGGTAGCGGATCCAGTTCCAGCCCTCCTGAAGATCCTTTGTCACTGCCCGCTTGTTCATCAGATAATCATTTATCCATTCGTATCTCATATTTCCTTCCCTTCCGCCGGTCAACCGGCATAAACTGGATTTTTTATTTCTTTTTGCACCAGTATACCACAGGAATCAGGACAGGTGTATGTCGTGTTTGCAGGTAACAGTCCTGACACCCCTGCCGCGGAGTCAAAATTGTGTTCCTATGCAGTTTTGCGGGACTTTGCGGATCAGGATGCTGTAAGACTTTATAAAATGTAACTTGACAAACCGGGCGGAATGGATTATATTTTCAGATAAATCATAATGGCTATGACGAAGAGGAGTACACACTGCCCCTTAACAGAGAGAGCGGCCGTCCGTGATGTGAAGGCGTTCCGGGAGGACTTGATTGTTCCGGGATGGATAATTCGGACGCTGAAAGGCTGCCTGGAGGAAGGCGTGTGGAAGGTAGCTTCCGAGCCGGAGGACTGAACCCTGCCGGAGTCCTGAACAGGCTGATACAAAGTAGGTTCTCACGGGTTATCCCCGTTACCGGATAAGGCTTTTCTGGAAGTCGCTGAGGCAATGGCTGTGAGGCCGTTGCGAACAAAGGTGGTACCGCGCCCATGCGCCCTTTGCTGACGAGAGTCGGCAGAGGGCTTATTTTCGCGCATAATGCGAAGCATCTTATGGCGGCGGAAGCAGACGGGAAGCGTTACGAAGCATCTTATGGCGGCGGAAGCAGACGGGAAGCGTTACGAGCCTGCTTATGGTGGCGGAAACAGACGGGAAGCGTTACGAGCCTGCTTATGCAGGGCGGAAACATGAAAGGAGGAGAAATATGGGCAGAGAGCTTGCAAAAACCTACGATCCCAAGGGAATCGAGGACAGACTGTATCAGAAATGGCTGGAGAAGAAATATTTTCACGCGGAGGTGGATCATGGCAGGACACCCTTTACCATTGTGATCCCGCCGCCAAACATTACGGGACAGCTCCATATGGGCCATGCCCTGGATAATACCATGCAGGACATTCTGATCCGTTTCAAGAGAATGCAGGGCTTTAATGCCCTCTGGCAGCCGGGTACGGACCATGCGTCCATCGCTACGGAGGTGAAGATTACCGAGAAGCTGAAGGAAGAGGGGATCGACAAGCGCGAGCTGGGCCGGGAGAAATTCTTAGAGCGGGCCTGGGCCTGGAAGAAGGAGTACGGCGGGCGCATCATTTCTCAATTGAAGAAGATGGGTTCCTCCTGCGACTGGGACCGGGAGCGCTTTACCATGGACGAAGGCTGCAACAGGGCCGTTACGGAAGTCTTTGTGAAGATGCACGAGAAGGGCTATATTTATAAAGGCGCCCGGATCATCAACTGGTGTCCGGTGTGCAATACCTCCATCTCCGACGCGGAGGTGGTATATGAGGAACAGGCGGGGCATCTGTGGCATATCAAGTACCCTGTGATCGGCGAGGACGGAAAGCCCAGCGACACGGAATATCTGACCTTTGCCACCACCCGTCCCGAAACCATGCTGGGAGATACCGCCGTAGCCATTCATCCCGAGGACGAGCGCTATGCCCATCTGATCGGTAAGAGCGTGCTGCTGCCCATTGTCAACCGGGTGATTCCCGTGGTTACCGACACCTATGTGGACAGGGAATTCGGCACCGGCGTGGTGAAGATTACGCCCGCGCATGACCCTAATGACTTTGAGGTGGGCAAGCGTCATGACCTGCCCATTATCAATATCATGAACGATGACGCCACCATCAATGCAAACGGCGGCAGGTTTGAGGGCATGGACCGTTATGAGGCCAGAAAGGCCATTGTGGAGGAGTTGGAAAAACAGGGCCTGCTGGTGAAGATTGAAGATTATTCTCATAATGTAGGCACCCACGACCGCTGTAAGACCACCGTGGAGCCGCTGGTAAAGGAACAGTGGTTCGTGAAGATGGAGGAGCTGGTTAAGCCCGCGGTGGATGCGGTGAAAAAGGGCGAGATCAAATTGATTCCCCAGCGAATGGAGAAGACTTATTTCAATTGGACGGACAATATCCGTGACTGGTGTATCAGCAGGCAGCTCTGGTGGGGGCACAGAATCCCCGCCTACTACTGCGACAAGTGCGGAGAGACCGTGGTGGCCATGGAAATGCCGGAGAAATGCCCCAAATGCGGTCATGAGCACCTGACCCAGGACCCGGACACTCTGGACACCTGGTTTTCCTCCGCGCTGTGGCCTTTTGAAACCTTAGGCTGGCCGGAGCAGACCGAGGATCTGAAATATTTTTACCCTACAGATGTGCTGGTGACGGGCTATGACATTATTTTCTTCTGGGTCATCCGCATGATCTTTTCCGGCTATGAGCATATGGGCGAAAAGCCTTTTAAGACCGTGCTGTTTCATGGACTTGTGAGGGACAGCGAGGGGCGCAAGATGTCCAAATCCCTGGGCAACGGCATTGACCCCCTGGAGGTCATTGAACAGTACGGGGCGGATGCCCTGCGGCTGACCCTGATTACCGGCAACGCTCCCGGCAATGATATGCGTTTCTATTACGAGAGGGTGGAGAACAGCCGCAACTTTGCAAACAAGGTCTGGAATGCGTCCCGCTTCATTATGATGAATATGGACGGCAAGCAGGTGACGGAGCCGGCGCCGAAGGAACTGCAGCCGGTGGATCAGTGGATTCTTTCCAGACTCAATACCCTGATCCGGGAAGTGACAGATAATATGGAGAGCTTTGAGCTGGGGATTGCCGTACAGAAGGTGTATGACTTTATCTGGGACGAATTCTGTGACTGGTATATCGAAATGGTAAAGCCCAGGCTGTACGATACCGACGATACCGTGAGCCAGAATGCGGCGCTGTGGACCTTGAAGACAGTACTGATTGACGCCCTGAAGCTTCTGCATCCCTACATGCCCTTTATCACCGAAGAAATATACTGCACCCTGCGCGCCATGGAGGGCGCTGCCATGGAGGTTGCTGCCAAGGAGGGCGCTGCCAAGGAGGTTGCTGCCAAGGACGGTGTTTCCAGGGAGGCTGCTGCCGGGGAAGAGTCCATCATGATCAGTGCCTGGCCGAAATACCGGGAGGATCGGGCCTTTGCTAAGGAAGAGAAGGACATTGAGATTATCAAGGAGGCAGTCAGGGGCATCCGCAATGTAAGAAATGAGATGAACGTGGCGCCTTCCCGCAAGGCTGCCGTATATGTGGTCAGTGAGGACGACGGGATCCTGTCTGCCTTTGGGGAAGGGAAGCTGTTCTTTGCCTCTCTGGCTTATGCCAGTGAAATTATGATACAGCGGGATAAGGCTGGGATTGCCCAGGACGCGGTGAGCGTGGTGATTCCCGGGGCAACTCTGTATATTCCCTTTGCGGAGCTGGTGGACATTGCCCAGGAGATTGAACGGCTGAAAAAGGAGCAGAAGCGCCTGGAAGGGGAGCTTGCCCGGGTAAACGGGATGCTTTCCAATGAGAGGTTTATCTCCAAGGCCCCGGAATCCAAGATTGCGGAAGAGAAGGAAAAGCTGAGCAAATACACCCGCATGATGGAGCAGGTGGAGACCAGGCTGGCCCAGCTGGGATGAAGGAGCGGTTTGTGCCTGTGAGGCATTCCCAGGCCGGATATGCTGAAAAAGCGCAGAAATGAGGATAATAATCATGCAGAAGCAGTCCGTCACCACCTTTGAAGAGGCGGAAAAATATATTAACAGCATTCCACGTTTTACCTCCAAGAATACCATGGAGGACACCAAAGCCTTCCTGCACAGGCTGGGGGATCCGGACAGACGGATGCGGATCCTCCATGTGGCGGGCACCAACGGCAAGGGCTCGGTCTGCGCCTATATGAGCGCCATCCTGCAGGCCGCGGGGTATCGGGTGGCCCTGTTTACCTCGCCCCACCTGGTGGACATACGGGAGCGTTTTACGGTGGACGGGGAGATGATTTCCCGGGAAGAATTCCTGGGGGCATTTCTGCAGGTGTATCATCTGTTGGAATTCCCGGAAACCGGGGATGGGAGGGCGGAGCCTGCTCCTGATGCGCAGCCCTGCCTGCCCTTTTATCATCCCACTTATTTCGAATATCTTTTCTTTATGGCGATGGTACTTTTCCCGGAGAAGCATCCGGACTTCTGTATCCTGGAGACCGGGCTGGGAGGAAGGTTGGACGCCACCAATGCCGTGTCCGGGAAGGAACTGGCCGTGATGACCCATATCAGTCTGGACCATGTGGAATATTTAGGGGACACCGTGGAGAAAATTGCAGGGGAAAAGGCCTGTATCATGCACCCCGGTTCTCCTGCGGTTTACTGGGATACCTGCCCATCGGTCAGGGAGGTATTTGAGCGGAAAGCGGCGGAACTTGGCGTAACGGCGTATTCCGTGTCGAAAAATGACTATCGTTTTCATGGATTTGTAAATAAAAGCATTGATTTTTCCGTGCGCACTGAGTATTATAATTATATTAGCCTTACTTTGCACACCATTGCCCCGTATCAAATGGAAAATGCCGCTCTGGCAGTACGGGCGCTGGAGATACTGGATGGCGGCAGAACCATTCGGGAACCGCAGATCCGGCAGGGGATTGCCGGCTGCTTCTGGGCAGGACGTATGGAAGAGGTACTGCCTGAGGTTTATGTGGACGGCGCTCATAATGAGGACGGGATCCGGGCTTTCCTGGAGGCCGTGGCGGGGGACGGACATGCCGGCCCCAGGGCGCTGCTGTTCAGTGTGGTGAAGGATAAGGATTATGAAAGCATGGCGGAGGAGCTGGTGGGCTCAGGGCTGTTTGACCGTGTGGCCGCAGCCCGTATGCAGACGGGAAGGGCGCTTTCACCTGAGGCACTGAAGCGGCTTTTTGAGCAATATCCGGTATACGGATGTCAGGTATATGACAGTGTATCCGAAGCCTTTCATGAGCTTGTACATAGCCGGAGACAGAATGAGCGCGTGTATATCGCGGGCAGCCTGTATCTGGCGGGCGAGATAAAGGAGCTTTTAAAATATGATAAATTTTGAGGAAGAGCTGAAGAAGTTTCATCCCAGTCTTGAAGTGGAAGATGCAGAGGACGCCATCTATAATCAGGATCTGACGGATATGGCGGATTTACTTGTAAAAATGATAAAGGAATCCGAGGAAGAATCGGAAGAGGTGTGACATGTTTTGCTATAACTGCGGATGTCAGCTGTCGGAGCATGATTTTTGCACTGCCTGCGGAACGGATGTGTATTTATATAAGAAGATCATGTTCGGATCCAATATGTATTATAATGACGGCCTGGAGAAGGCTGAGATCAGAGATTTGACCGGTGCGGTCACCAGCTTGCGGCAGAGCTTGAAACTGAATAAAAATAATATAGAAGCCAGGAATTTACTGGGATTGGTGTATTTTGAAATGGGCGAGGTGGTGGCAGCCTTAAGCGAATGGGTGATCAGCAAGAATCTTCGTCCGGATAAGAATATTGCGGATGATTATATCGACCGGCTGCAATCCAATTCCGGCAGGCTGGATTCCATTAATCAGACTATCAAGAAATACAATCAGGCGCTGGTTTACTGCCAGCAGGACAGCAAAGATCTCGCTGTGATACAGCTTAAGAAGGTACTCTCCCTGAATCCGCGCTTTATTCGCGCCCACCAGCTGCTGGCCCTGTTGTACATGGACAGCGAGCAGTGGGAGCGGGCGGAGCGCGAGCTTCGCAAGTGCATTGACATCGACAGGAACAATACCAAGACCCTCCGCTATCTGAAGGAGGTAGAGGTGATGCTGGTGCCGGACGAAACGGTGAAGCAGTCCGGCGGAAAGCGCAGGAAGGACGAGACCGTGCGCTATGTCAGCGACAATGAGATGATTATCCAGCCGCTGAATGTCAGGGAGCCGAAGCGAAGCGGCGTATCTACCCTGATAAACCTGGGGATCGGCCTGGTGATCGGGCTTGCGGTCACTTATTTCCTGCTGGTGCCTGCGGCGCAGTCCAACACGAAGCAGCTGATGCAGGAGGAGACCAGAAAGATCAGCAACGAGTCCGACGCCAGGGCTGTGCGCATCCAGGAGCTGGAGAGCGAGGCCGGCAAGCTGAACGGCCGGATCGAGGAACTGGAGGCCAGGGTAGACGGCTTTGTGGGAGCAGGCGGCACGCTGGAAACTTATGACAGCCTGTTGACCGCGGTTGCCGATTATCTGGTGAACCAGGACAACATGGCGACTGCCGCGGATCTGGAGAGTATTGCCCAGGTTACGGATGTGAATGAGGCATCGGATGGATTTCGGAAGCTGTACCAGGCCTTGCTGAGCGTGATCGGGCCGGAGCTGGCGCAGAGCTATTACAGTGAGGCATCCGAATATTTCCGTCATGAGGAATATCCGGCAGCCATCGAGTCTTTTGAAAAGGCTGTGTATTATGATGAAACGCATACGGACGCCCTTTATTTCCTGGCCCGTGCTTATCATGCAAACGGCAATCAGGAGGAGGCCATAGAGACTTATCAGAAGGTGCTGGAGCTTTTCCCGAACAGCAATCGGGTCAGCGATACCAGGGCCAGGCTTAGGGATCTTGGAGCTGCGGTGGAATAAGGAGAGAAGGCGTAAAATACGAAAGAAAAGAACCTGTGGGACACTGCGGGTTCTTTTCTTTTGCCAAAAAAGCAGAAGGGAGAGGGATATGGAGCAGATTACAACGGAAGATTTTCAGGTGATTGATAACTGCCTGATGATAAGGCTGCCGGAGGAGGTGGACCACCACAGGGCGGGCTTTATCTGCGAAAATGCGGACAGGCTGCTGTGCAGGGAAAATGTCTGCAATGTGGTCTTTGATTTTGAGAATACAAGGTTTATGGATTCTTCCGGTATTGGGATCATCATGGGAAGACAGCGGAAAATAGCCTGCTTCGGCGGGCGGGTTTATGTCATTCATGCAGACCGGCAGATCAGGAGAATCTTAAGCATATCCGGATTAGAAAAAATTGTGGAGGTACTTGAATCATGAAAAACGAGATGGAGCTTTTATTTGATGCGGTTTCCGACAACGAGGGATTTGCCAGGGTGGCGGTCTCTGCGTTTGTGGCAGGTGCAAACCCTACGTTGGAGGAGCTGGCGGATATAAAGACCGCAGTTTCCGAGGCAGTGACAAATTCCATTATTCACGGCTACGAGAATTTGTACGGCTACGGGGGTGCCAAAGGGCAGCCCGCAGACAGATCCCGAATCAATCCGGGCAAGGTGCGGGTGCACTGCCTTCTGGAAGGGGACATGCTACATATCCTGGTCAGGGACGACGGTAAGGGCATTGAAGACCTGGAGCGGGCCATGGAGCCGTTGTATACCACCAAGCCGGAGCTGGAGCGGTCCGGCATGGGTTTTGCCTTTATGGAGGCGTTCATGGATGATCTGGAGGTGGAGAGTGAGCCGGGGAAAGGAACCACGGTGCGGATGAAGAAAAAAATAGGGGTCGGCGACTGGATAGACAGAGAGGACTGATACATGGAAGAGACATCAGTACTGATTGCAAGGTCACAGGCAGGAGAAAAGGACGCGAGAGAAGTACTGATAGAAAAAAATCTGGGGCTGGTTCACCACATTGTGAGGCGCTTTACAGGAAGGGGATATGATGCCGAGGATTTGTTCCAGATCGGCACCATCGGCCTGATGAAGGCCATTGATAAGTTTGACCTGGGGCTGGGCCTGCAGTTTTCCACCTATGCGGTGCCCATGATCACCGGGGAGATCAAGAGATTCTTAAGGGATGACGGGCCGGTAAAGGTATCCAGGACCATTAAGGAGAACGGCCTGAAGGTGAAGCTGGCAAGGCAGAAGCTGCAGGCTGCGGAAGGCAGGGAGCCTACATTGAAAGAGATTACGGAAGCCACCGGGCTCTCCAGGGAGGATGTGGTGGTGGCCATGGAAGCCTCCATTGAGGTGGAGTCCATTTACAATGCGGTCTACCAGGACGACGGCAGCGAGGTTTACCTGGTGGACAAGGTGGTCCGGGGCAGCAGCGGCAGCGTGGGCAGCAGTATGGCAGGCAGCTTCGGGAACGAGGATACGGAAAAGGAGGAACTGTTGAACCACATGCTGCTGAACCAGCTGCTGGATACCCTGGAGCCCTCGGAAAGGAAGCTGATCTCCATGCGGTATTTTCAGGACAAGACTCAGATGGAGGTGGCTGCGGCGCTGGGGATCAGCCAGGTACAGGTCAGCAGGCTGGAAAAGAAAATATTGCTGCGGCTGCGGGAGCGGGCGGGAGGATGATTACTTAATTTTTTGTTAAATGTAAATTTTTCCGCTTTTCCTGCTGCGGATATTCGTGTAATATAAAGGATGAACGGAATGAAGACTTTGCGCTTTGATTTCAACGATTGTTTGTGCCGTCTCCGACGGCACTGCCGCCGGAGGCGGCAAGTCGGGAAGTGTGAAGCAATTCGTGCATCAGGGGCAACATATAATAGTGACAAGAGACAAAACGTGACGGAGGTACTTATGGATATAGACGAAATGCTGGATCGGGAAGACAGGGAAGAAAGAGAAGAAAAGCTGAGGAGGGCGCGGCGGAACAGGCGCAGGAATTCCACCGTCAAATGCGTCCTGGGGATGTTGGGCTGCATGGTGCTGCTGTCGGGGGCCATGTACGGCGGCCTGGCACTGTACGAGAAGCTTTCGGCCGGAAAGGATGCCGTCGGTCCGGCTCAATCCCCGGACGGGGAGGAGGGAGAAGGACCGGAGGCAGACCCGGATGCCGTTGGCGTGATGTCAGGCGCTGTGGTCTATTCTCAGGCAGACCTGGACCGGGAGGTGGCGGAAGCGGTGGCCAGGGCCCAGGACGAAGAGGCGGTCAGAGTACTGAACGGTATCAAGGAGTCCCTTTCCGCAGGCACGACTACGGTGGAGACCCTGCGTCCCTATTACCCTGACGATATTGTGGTGGTCAGTGACGGCAGGTTCCATTTTGTACCCGTTAATAAAAGCCTGAAGCTGAATCAGCTGGATGTAGCCAATCTGCGGATTCTGGAGACCGGGGAGTACCAGTACCTTACCGACGGCCAGGTGACCTCCCACAAGGGGATCGACGTGTCCAGCCATCAGGGGGACATTGACTGGAACCTGGTGGCTCAGGATGGGGTGGAATTTGCCATTATCCGTCTGGGATACCGGGGATACGGCAAAGAGGGCAATCTCATGGAGGACACGAAATTCGACGTCAATATCCAGGGAGCCAGGGCAGCGGGAATCAAGGTGGGAGTCTACATCTTCAGCCAGGCCATCAATGATGAGGAGGTTTTGGCGGAGGCCAGCCTGGTGCTGAATAAGATCGCTCCCTATCAGCTGGACTGCCCGGTGGTGTATGATGTGGAGCGGACCAGTGCAGACGGCCGCATGAACAATATATCCGTGGAGGAGAGGACCCATCTGACCCGGCTTTTCTGCCAGACCATAGAGAATGCCGGATATACCCCCATGATTTATCACAATACCCAGATGGGGGCGCTGATGATTGACGTGGCGGCACTGGAGGATTATGACAAGTGGTATGCCTCCTACAGCGACCAGATGTTTTATCCCTATGAGTACAAGATCTGGCAGTATTCCGACAAAGGAAGGATACAGGGCATCAATACCGATGTGGACCTGAATATCTGCTTTGAGCCCATCTGGAATTGACGGGCGGAAGGAACGTTTTCTTTTCATAAAGATTTTAGAAATCATCTCTTGACAAAAATTTTTTTCGGTGATAATGTTAGTGTGCTAACAATAAAAGTTAGTGCACTAACATTTTTTGCGTAGTGTGCCTGGCAGCGCAGTGTGCCGCCAGGGGCACGGGAAACTGTACTTTGACGCGGAAAAGAGGTGAGAGACAGATATGGAACAGAATCACAAAAGGCTTGGATTTACACTGCGGGTCATTCAGAACAAGGTCAAGGCCATTATCTGCAGCAGTATCCCTCCCTCCTCAAAGGGACCCCAGTCCCAGCTTCAGGGGGGAATTTTAGGCTTCCTGTATCACCATCAGGAGCAGCCGGTGTATCAGCGGGATATTGAAAAGGAATTCCGCATTTCCGGGGCCACGGCCACCAACACGCTGCAGGGCATGGAGCGCAACGGGCTGATCGTCAGGAAGGCTCTGGATAAGGACGCCAGGCTGAAACGGATCCTGATGACGGAGGAAGCCCTGCAGAACCATCGCCGGGTAGAAGAGCGGATGGACAGGATGGAGCAGTGCATGACACAGGGATTAGATGCCGGGGAGGTCGCGGAGCTGCATCGTATGCTGGATATTGTGCTGGGAAATCTGGAGGAATGGCAGCAGGAGGCGGGAGCCGGAGAGCCGGAGGAAAAGCCCGACGGCTGAAAGTGCGGTCCCAGGGTCAATCACTGTGTAGTATGAAATTCGGGAAAAGTATAGGAAATAAAGAAAGGATGTGGAAACATGCTGAAAACACTTGGAGCGCAGATAAAGGAGTTTAAGAAAGCTTCCATAGCAACGCCGCTGTTTATGATCGGCGAGGTTGTCATGGAAATGATTATCCCGCTGCTGATGGCATCCATCATTGATAAAGGCATCAACGTGGTCAATGGGGACGGGAGCCAGGGGAACATGCAGCATATTTACCTGATTGGAGGCCTGATGGTGCTGACCGCGGTTTTAAGCCTGCTCTTCGGTATTGGCGGAGGTGTATTCGGAGCCAGGGCTTCCACGGGCTTTGCCAGGAATCTCAGGAAGGCCATGTACGAGAACATACAGACCTTCAGTTTTTCCAATATTGACAAGTTCAGTACCTCGGGGCTGGTGACCAGGCTGACCACGGATGTAACCAATATGCAGAATGCTTATCAGATGATGCTGAGAATGGCCATGAGAGCGCCTTTCAGCCTGATTATTGCCATGATTATGTCCTTCAGGATCAGTCCCAGGCTGGCCAGTATTTATCTGATTGCGGTGCTTTTCCTGGCCTGCATTCTGGGGGTGATCGTGACCAGCGCCACAAAGCATTTTACCCAGGCGTTTCCCAAATATGACGATCTGAACGAGAGCGTCCAGGAGAATGTATCCGCCATCCGGGTAGTTAAGGCTTATGTCCGGGAAGAACATGAAAACAGGAAATTCAGAAAAGCCAGCGAGAATATCTATAAGATCTTCTGCAAGGCGGAAGGGATTGTGGCCTGGAACGGCCCGGTCATGAATCTGACGGTATACAGCTGTATTATTCTCATCAGCTGGCTGGGAGCCCACATGGTAGTTCAGGACCAGCTTACCACCGGCAAGCTGATGAGCCTGCTGACCTATTGCATGACGATCCTGATGAACCTGATGATGCTGTCCATGATCTTTGTGATGGTGACTATGTCCGTTGCCAGCGCCAGACGAATCTGCGAGGTGCTGACAGAGAAGCCCGACCTGGGCAATCCTCCGGAGCCTGTGCATGAGGTGAAGGACGGCAGTATCTGCTTTGAGCATGTCTCCTTCAGCTACAGGAAGGATGCGGAGACGCCGGTGCTGAAAAATATTAATCTGGATATTCATTCAGGGGAGACCATCGGCATCATCGGCGGCACGGGCAGCGCGAAATCCAGCCTGGTGAACCTGATCAGCCGTCTGTATGACGTTACGGACGGGCGGCTTACGGTAGGCGGCGTGGATGTCAGAAGCTATGACATGGAAGCCTTGAGAAACCAGGTGGCGGTGGTGCTGCAGAATAATGTTCTGTTCTCGGGAACGATTCTGGAGAACCTGCGCTGGGGCGACAGGGAGGCCTCGGAGGAGGAGTGCAGGCGGGCCTGCGTGCTGGCCTGTGCCGACGAATTTATCCAGAAGATGCCGGACGGCTACAATACATACATTGAGCAGGGCGGCACCAATGTGTCCGGGGGGCAGAAGCAGAGGCTCTGCATTGCCAGGGCGCTTTTAAAGAAGCCGAAGATTCTGATTCTGGACGATTCCACCAGCGCGGTGGATACCGCTACCGATGCCAAGATCAGGAAGGCCTTTGCCGAGGAGATACCCGGGACCACGAAGCTGATTATTGCCCAGCGTGTGTCCAGCGTGGAGCATGCTGACAGGATCATAGTATTAAATGAAGGCCAGATTGATGGCTTTGGAACGCATGAGCAGCTGATGGAGACCAACGAGATTTACCGGGATGTTTATGAGTCACAGACCGGCGGCAGCGGCGACTTTGACGAGAAGGGAGGCATGTAATCATGGCAGAAGAGAGAAAGCCCAAGGTAAACAACGGACCCGGCCCCAGGGGACCCAGAGGCCCCAGGCCGAAGATCGAGAATCCCGGCAGGCTGTTAAAAAGGGTGCTGGGCTATACCTTTCAGGATTATGGGATACAATGGGTCATTGTGATTGTCTGCATTTTTGCCACAGTGTTTGCGTCCCTGCAGGGTACCCTGTTTATGCGGACCCTGATTGACGATTATATCCTGCCGCTGATCGGCCGTCAGAACCCTGATTTCAGCGAGCTGGCCGGAGCCATCGGCAGGGTGGCGTGTTTTTACGGAATCGGTGTGGCGGCGTCCTTTATTCAGTCCAGACTGATGATTTATGTGACCCAGGGAACCCAGAGAAACTTAAGGAATGACCTGTTTGAAAAGATGGAGAAGCTCCCCATCAAGTATTTTGACACCCATGCCCATGGGGACATTATGTCCATATATACCAACGATATTGATACCATGCGCCAGCTGATCAGCCAGAGCATTCCCCAGCTGGTCAACAGCCTGATTATGGTGGTGGGTACCCTGGTTTCCATGCTGGTGCTGGATATTCCCCTGACCCTGGTCACCCTTTTGATGGTGGGGATCATGCTGGCGGCGGCGAAAAAGATCGGCTCCCTGAGCAGCCGGTTCTTTCTGGCGCAGCAGCGGGATCTGGGCAGCTTAAACGGCTGTATCGAAGAGACCATGACGGGACAGAAGGTGGTGAAGGTCTTCTGCCACGAAGAGGAGAGCCTGAAGCAGTTCAACGAGCTGAATGACCGGCTCTGCGAGAGCGCCTATTCGGCAAATAAATTTGCAAACATTATGGGGCCGGTCAATGCCCAGCTGGGTAACTTAAGCTATGTGGTCTGCTCCGTGGTGGGAGGACTGCTGGCGGTCACGGGAGTATCCGGCCTGACTCTGGGAGCTTTGGCCAGCTTCCTGAATCTGAACAGGTCCTTTACTATGCCCATCAACCAGATCAGCATGCAGTTTAACAGTATTATCATGGCCCTTGCCGGAGCGGACAGAATCTTCAAGCTGATGGACGAGACGCCGGAGACGGATCAGGGGTATGTAGAGCTGGTGAACGCCGTGAAAAACGAACGGGGCGAGCTGGCGGAGAGCAGCGTGAGAACCGGTCTCTGGGCCTGGAAGCATTACCATAAGGACAGTGATACTACCACTTACCAGCAGCTGGAGGGGGATGTGGTATTTGACCATGTGGACTTTGGCTATAATGATGAAAAGATGATCCTGCATGACATTGAGCTTTTTGCAAAGCCGGGTCAGAAGATCGCCTTTGTGGGTGCAACCGGTGCGGGAAAAACTACCATTACCAACCTCATCAACCGTTTTTACTCTATCCAGGACGGAAAGATCCGCTACGACGGCATCAACGTCAACAAGATCAAGCTGGACGATCTGCGAAGATCATTGGGGATCGTGCTGCAGGATACCCATCTGTTTACGGGAACCGTTATGGAAAATATCCGTTACGGCAAGCTGGATGCCACCGATGAGGAAGTAATGAGGGCAGCGAAGCTGGCTAACGCGGACGGTTTTATCCGCAGGCTGCCGGAGGGCTACAACACTATGCTTCACGGGGACGGCGCAAATTTAAGCCAGGGGCAGAGACAGCTTTTGGCTATTGCCAGGGCGGCAATTGCCGATCCGCCGGTATTGATTCTGGACGAAGCGACCAGCTCCATTGATACCAGGACGGAGAAGCTGGTACAGCAGGGCATGGATGCGCTGATGAAGGGGCGTACTAACTTTGTCATTGCCCACAGGCTGTCTACGGTGAAAAACAGCGACTGTATCATTGTGCTGGAGCAGGGGCGTATTATCGAGCGCGGCACCCATGACCAGCTGATTGAGCAGAAGGGCAAGTATTATCAGCTCTATACGGGGAATGCCATGGCACAGTGATTCCCCGGGAGGCGGCAGACTCCCTGCAGGCGGCGGGGCTGCTGCCTGTGTCCAATGGAATCTTTGGCAAAAAAAGTACTTGATTTCCGGGCAGAAGAGCACTATAATACTTTCTGTAAAAAGAAACCGCAGAGCGGTTTCATAAGAAAATTCTTCGGGGTCGGGTGAAATTCCCTACTTTGAAAGTGCGCTGAATTGGGC
>ERZ777011.1931-NODE-1931-length-18839-cov-3.830547_pt1 | contig 18839 bp, 21 predicted proteins | sample MGYA00374964_ERZ777011 | MGnify/ENA primary metagenome ERZ777011 (study PRJEB29310, sample SAMD00008975) | mouse gut metagenome | study: EMG produced TPA metagenomics assembly of the Metagenome analysis of fecal microbiota from mouse which was promoted...
TACGCAGAGGCAAGAGCTTTTCCGTAAAAAATCCGTTCTACCGGGTGCCTGCGGCCGTGTGGCTTTTCCTCCGCCCTTTTCGGCCCTTTCTGTCAAAAATTATGGCCGGAATGAAAAAAATGCTGCGGGGGATAAAAAACATGTGTTCGAAAAACAGAAAGAGTGGTGACAAGTCGCTTCAATAATGATATAATGAAGAATGTGTATTAAGCGAAGACGAAATGAGTAAGAGAGGTATGATGACACATGGCAGCTTCGACCGGCAGAAGGACATCATCTTCAAAAGGCGGAAGGAATTCCACAAGTACAAAGACGGGCGGCAGAAACGGTAAATCTGGGAAAAAGGCGGATACCCTGCAGCGGGAGGCGGGAGACGGAGCGCTTTTCCACGAAATTGGGTTGATCGTGCTTTTTGTTTTCATGGTTATTTTGTTCTGCTGCAACTTTGGAATCATCGGACCTGTGGGAGACGCGGTCAGCGGCTTCCTTTTTGGTGTATTCGGCTTTACGGCGTATGTGGCGCCGGCGCTTCTGTTTCTTGCAGTGGCGTTTCGGTTTGCCAATGAGGGAAATCCCAATGCGTTGAGAAAGATGATAGCAGGTTTTGTGCTGTTTATCATGCTGGGAGCCGTATGCGACCTGATTGTACAGGGCGGCAGTGAAATGGATCAGTACAGTATACAGGAAATATATGAAAGCTGCCGGGATGCAAGAAGCGGCGGCGGCGTGCTGGGAGGCAGCGTCAGTTTCCTGCTGAAGCATTTTCTGGGGACAATCGGTACAGTGCTGATGATCCTGCTCTTTTCGGTGGTGAGTCTGATCCTGCTGACAGAGAGGTCCCTGTTAAAAAGTGTCAGGGAGGGCGGAAGCCGTGTCCGCGAGCTGTCCAGAGAAGACGCGGAGCGCCGCAGGGAGCTGGCGGAGCAGCGCAGGGAAGACGCGGAGCGCCGTAAGGAGGATGCAGAACGCCGCAGGGAAGGTGCCCGGCTGAAACGGCTGGAGCAGGAAGAGCAGCGGAGGCTGAAAGCTGAAGTAAGGGAGAACGAAAAGATTCTCCGTATGGAGAAAAGGGTCTCCGGCGTTATGCTGGATACTACGTTGGCGAGGCCTGAGGAGCAGGGCCATCGGGACGATATTCATGAGATTGTGTTCTCGGAGGATGCGGGGGAATACGGGCAGGAGCAGGCAGGACAGGAGCAGTACCAGCAATGGGAGCAGGAACAGCCGGCTTCGGTGGGATTTGATTTCGAAAAGGTACATATCAGAAGTATGCACCAGGTGTCCATAAACGAGGTGATTCCGGAGGAGCCGGAAGAACCGGAGGAGCAGGCAGTGACGGACGGGGCGTATGAGGAGCCGGCGGCGTCTTTCCAGGAAGCGCCGGAGCCGGTAGTGCGGGAACCTGCCGTGCAGGAGAACCCGTTGCAGCCTATACGGATCCATAAGGAAGGAATCCCCGGGGAGCCGCCCCGGTCTTCCGGAACCCCGGAAGCGGTATCCGGGCGTCCCGGTGTGCAGGAGCGTCCCACAGTGACGGAAGTGCCAAAGAAAAAGGCTCCGGAAAAGTACATGTTCCCGCCCCTGTCATTGTTGCAGAAGGGAGCGAAGGCTGCGGGAGATTCCACGAAGGAGCTGAAGGAGACTGCCATGCACCTGCAGCAGACGCTGAACACCTTTGGCGTGAGAGTTACCATTACGGACATCAGCCAGGGTCCCAGCGTTACACGATATGAGCTGCAGCCCGAACAGGGAGTCAAGGTGTCGAAGATCGTAGGCCTTACGGATGATATTAAGCTGAACCTGGCGGCTACCGACATCCGAATCGAAGCGCCGATTCCGGGAAAGGCTGCCATCGGTATCGAGGTGCCCAATAAGGAGAATATGACCGTTGCACTGCGGGATTTACTGGAAGGCAAAGAATTTAAGGAGTTTTCCTCCAATCTTGCTTTTGCGGTGGGAAAGGATATTGCCGGACAGACGGTGGTGTCGGATATTGCCAAGATGCCCCATATGCTGATAGCCGGTTCTACTGGCTCCGGGAAGTCCGTGTGTATCAATACACTGATTATGAGTATCCTGTACAAAGCCCATCCGGATGATGTCAAGCTGATTATGGTGGATCCCAAGGTGGTGGAGCTGAGTGTATATAACGGTATTCCCCATCTGTTGATACCGGTGGTCACCGATCCGAAGAAGGCATCCGCGGCGCTGCATTGGGGCGTGTCGGAAATGGAGGATCGTTACCGCAGGTTTGCGGATTATAATGTGCGGGATTTAAAGGGCTATAACAAAAAGGTGGAATCTCTGCGGGAGGGCGGGAACGAAGAAGCGCCCGCGAAAATGCCCCAGATTGTCATTATTGTGGATGAGCTTGCCGACCTGATGATGGTTTGTCCGGGGGAAGTGGAGGAATCCATCTGCCGGCTGGCCCAGCTGGCAAGAGCGGCAGGTATTCACCTGATTATAGCTACCCAGCGTCCCAGCGTGGATGTTATTACCGGACTGATTAAGGCCAATATGCCCAGCAGGGTGGCCTTTGCGGTTTCCAGCGGCGTGGATTCCCGTACCATACTTGACATGAACGGGGCGGAAAAGCTGCTGGGAAAGGGAGATATGCTCTTTTATCCCCAGGGCTATTCCAAGCCGGCCCGGATCCAGGGAGCCTTTGTGTCGGACAAGGAGGTCTCGGACGTGGTGGATTACCTGAAAAACCAGGCCCTGGGCAATGTTTATGCGGAAGAAGTGGAAGAGAAGATCCTGAATATCGGGAGCGGCGGTGGCGGCTCTTTGGAGGGCGGTTCGGATCTGGATGAATTTTTTGAAAAGGCAGGGAAGTTTATTATCGAGCAGGACAAGGCATCCATCGGTGCCCTGCAGAGGCTTTTAAAGATCGGCTTCAACCGTGCCGCCAGGATTATGGACCAGCTTTGCGAATACGGAGTTGTGGATAAGGGCGAAGGCACGAAGCCCAGGAAGATCTTGATGAGTCCCGAGCAGTTTGAGCAGCTGATTGAGGAAGTTCTGTAGAGGCGAGACAGGAGCGGCAGGAGACGATAAGCCGGGCGGGCGAGACAGGAACGGCAGGAGACGATAAGCCGGGCGGGACAGACAGGAACGGCGGGAGACGATAAGCCGGCCGGGACAGAAACAATGAGAGGAACAGGCAGTTTGGGGCAGCCTGGCAGAAGCAGTGTCGCATAGGCGGCGGAATGAGAGGGAACATGAAGACAGATATTGAAATTGCACAGGAAGCCGTCATGGAGCCCATTGAGAAGGTGGCGGCAGGGCTTGAAATCAGGCAGTCGGATCTGGAATTTTACGGAAAGTACAAGGCGAAGCTTACGGAGGAATATCTGGACAGTATTGAGGACAGACCATACGGAAAGCTGGTTTTGGTGACGGCTATCAACCCTACTCCCGCAGGGGAGGGAAAGACCACTACCAGCGTAGGCCTGGGGCAGGCCTTCGGGAAGCTGGGAAAAAAGGCTGTGATTGCCCTTCGTGAGCCTTCACTGGGGCCCTGCTTCGGCATTAAGGGCGGTGCCGCAGGAGGCGGCTATGCCCAGGTGGTGCCTATGGAGGACTTGAACCTGCATTTTACGGGAGATTTTCATGCCATTACCTCAGCCAACAATCTGCTGGCGGCATTGCTGGACAATCACATCCAGCAGGGGAACGAGCTGCAGATCGATACCCGTCAGGTTGTGTGGAAGCGGTGCATGGACATGAACGACAGGGTACTGCGGAATATTGTTGTAGGCTTGGGGAAAAAGGCGGACGGTGTGGTGAGGGAGGATCATTTTGTCATAACCGTGGCCAGTGAAATCATGGCGATCCTCTGCCTTGCCGAAGATATGAAGGATTTAAAGGAAAGGCTGGCAAGGATTATCGTGGCCTATAATATGTCGGGAGAGCCGGTGACGGCCGGGGATCTGAAGGCGGTAGGCGCCATGGCGGCGCTGCTCAAAGACGCCATGAAGCCTAATCTGATCCAGACCCTGGAGGGTACCCCGGCGCTGGTGCACGGCGGCCCCTTCGCCAATATAGCCCATGGCTGCAATTCCGTGAGGGCCACCAGGGCCGCAATGAGAATGGCGGATTATTGCATTACGGAAGCAGGATTCGGCGCCGATCTGGGGGCAGAAAAGTTTTTTGATATTAAATGCCGGATTGCGGATTTGAAGCCGGATGCGGCGGTGCTGGTGGCTACGGTGCGGGCGCTGAAATATAACGGCGGTGTCGCGAAGGGCGATTTGAATACGGAAAACCTGGAAGCGCTGGAAAAGGGAATTGTGAATCTGGAAAAGCATATTGAAAATCTGCAGAAGTACGGGATACCGGTGGTGGTGACCTTGAATTCCTTCGTGTCGGATACGCCTGGGGAAACCGAGTTTGTCAAACATTTCTGTGAGGCGAGAGGCTGTGAATTTGCCCTCTCGGAGGTATGGGAAAAGGGCGGAGAGGGTGGAATTGCACTGGCGGAAAAGGTGCTGCAGACGCTGGAGAGGAAGAAAAGTAATTTCCATGTGCTTTATGAGGATGCCCTTGCCCTGGAGGAGAAGATCTGCCGGGTAGCTACTGAGATTTACGGTGCAGGCAGCGTCAGTTTTTCACCGGCGGCCAGGAGGGAACTGCAGAAAATCACGGAAATGGGATTTGGCAATCTGCCGGTGTGTATGGCCAAAAACCAGTATTCTCTCTCGGATGATCCCAAGCGTCTGGGCAGACCGGAGGGCTTCGAGCTTTCGGTGCGGGAGGTGTATGTGGCGGCAGGCGCGGGATTTGTGGTAGCGCTGACCGGAGATGTGGTGACCATGCCGGGGCTGTCAAAGCAGCCGGCGGCCTACGGAATTGACGTGACGGAAGACGGGGTGATTACGGGTTTGTTTTAAGGCGGTTGACGAAGAGTCGGTGAGGCAAATGCAGAAGCGGCCCTGTGCAAGGCAGAATCGGTCTGCCTGTCGGAATTGGTTTCGCCTGCTGGAACGGGTCTGCCTGCGCGGGCGGCGGAGGGCTATAGGACTTTGTGCTTATGTGAAGTAAAGGATAAGCCAAAGCCGAGGATGGTTCAGGATATAACAGAGGCTTCAGGTAGTTGGCAGCCCGGACAGAGCGGGTTGAAACATTATAAAAAGAGGTGGATTATGTATAAGATTGTAAAAAGAGAAGAGCTGACCACAAATATTTATCTGATGGAGGTGGAGGCGAAAAGGGTGGCAAAGGCCTGTCTGCCCGGGCAGTTTGTGATTGTCAGGACGGACGAAGAGGGGGAACGGATTCCTTTGACAGTCTGTGATTATGACAGGGAGCGGGGAACGGTCACCATCGTCTTTCAGTGTGTGGGCGCGGCGACGAAGATGATGGCGGATCTGCAGGAGGGGGATTTCTTTCATGATTTTGTAGGCCCTCTGGGCTGTGCATCCGAGCTGGTAAACGAGACGCCGGAGGAGCTGAAGAAAAAGAAGATTCTGTTTGTGGCCGGGGGTGTGGGAGCGGCGCCGGTATATCCCCAGGTCAAATGGCTTCATGAAAACGGTGTGGCGGCAGACGTGATTGTGGGCAGCAAGACGAAGGACCTGCTGATTCTGGAAAAGGAGATGGAGGCGGTGGCCGGAAATCTCTATGTGACCACGGACGACGGTTCCTATGGCAGGAGCGGCATGGTGACCCAGACCATCAAAGACCTGGTGGCGGAAGGAAAGCGGTATGATGTGTGCATTGCCATCGGCCCCATGATTATGATGAAATTTGTCTGTCTGCTCACCAAAGAGCTGAATCTTCCCACCGTGGTCAGTTTGAATCCCATCATGGTGGACGGAACGGGCATGTGCGGCGCCTGCCGTGTGACGGTGGACGGCAAGGTGAAATTTGCCTGTGTGGACGGCCCTGAGTTTGACGGCCATGCAGTGAATTTTGACGAGGCTATGAGACGTCAGCAGATGTATAAGACGGCGGAGGGCAGAGCCATGCTGAAGCTGGAAGAGGGCGATACCCACCACGGCGGCTGCGGAAATTGCTGAATAGCCGGGACAGATGCAGGCAAGGCTGAGGCAGGATAGCGGAGGGATCTCAAATGAAAAAATGGATAGAAGAAGAGTGGGAGTTTACCGTAACAGTGGTAAGTGGAGAGGCGGAACAGTGCAGGCTGGGGTTTGAGCAGGGGGATTCGTTTATCTGTGGGTATGAAGTGCCTGCGGGATTTTGTCCAAAGACTATGCCGGTTTTGTATACACTTTGTGAGATTATCAGGTGTGGCGGGAGCTTTCACGCAAGAGGTTCCGATCAGGATTATGAGATCAGCTTTAACTGCGCTGATGGCCCGGTCGGTTTTCGTCTGGAGGCAAGGTATATCGGAAATCAGTGATGAGAAACAGCAATGATGGAGACTAATAGAAAATGGAGGAAGAAAATAGATGGATGTGTTGACAAAAGTTCCTGTGAGAGAGCAGGATGCAAAGGAGCGGGCCGCTAATTTTGACGAGGTGTGCCTGGGATATAATAAAGAAGAGGCAATGAACGAGGCCTCCAGATGTATTAACTGTAAAAATGCACAGTGTATTAAGGGCTGTCCCGTGGCCATTGACATTCCTGCCTTTATCGAACAGGTGAAGGAAGGAAACGTTGAAGAGGCTTATCAGATTATCAGCCGCTCCAGTGCGCTGCCGGCAGTCTGCGGCAGGGTATGTCCCCAGGAGAGCCAGTGCGAGGGGAAATGTATCCGCGGTATTAAGGGAGATCCCATCTCCATCGGCAAGCTGGAGCGTTTTGTGGCGGACTGGGCCAGAGAGAACGGGATCAAGCCGGAAGGAGCAAAGGAGAAAAACGGTAAAAAGGTGGCCGTTATTGGTTCCGGCCCTGCGGGCTTAACCTGTGCGGGAGATCTGGCAAAAATGGGCTATGAGGTGACCATATTTGAGGCCCTGCATGAGCCCGGCGGCGTGCTGGTCTACGGAATTCCGGAATTCCGTCTCCCTAAGCAGGACGTGGTGGCTAAGGAAATTGACAATGTGAAAGCCCTGGGCGTGAAAATTGAAACCAATGTGGTGGTGGGAAAATCCGTTACCATCGACGAGCTGATCGGAGAAGAGGGCTTTGACGCCGTGTTTATCGGTTCCGGTGCCGGCCTGCCTAAATTTATGGGAATTCCCGGCGAAAATGCAAACGGCGTGTTTTCCGCCAACGAATATCTGACCAGAAGCAATCTGATGAAAGCATTTGACAAAGAGTCCAATACGCCCATTATGGAGAGCAAAAAGGTGGCGGTGGTAGGCGGCGGAAACGTGGCCATGGATGCGGCCAGGACGGCACTTCGCCTTGGAGCGGAGGTGCATATCGTATACCGCAGGAGCGAAGAAGAGCTTCCGGCCAGAGTGGAAGAAGTGCATCATGCAAAGGAAGAGGGCATTATTTTCGATCTGCTGACCAATCCCACGGAGATTCTGGCAGATGAAAAGGGCTGGGTCACCGGCATGAAATGTATCAGGATGGAGCTGGGTGAGCCGGACGCGTCGGGCCGCCGCCGTCCTGTGGAGATTCCGGGCTCCGAGTTTACCATGGAGCTGGACACGGTGATTATGTCTCTTGGAACATCGCCCAATCCCTTGATTTCTTCTACCACGGAAGGGCTTGAGACCAATAAGTGGAAATGTATTGTGGCGGAGGAAGAAAACGGACAGACCAGCAAGGAAGGGGTGTACGCCGGCGGCGACGCAGTTACGGGCGCGGCCACGGTTATTTTGGCTATGGGTGCAGGTAAGGCGGCAGCGAAGGGAATAGACGAATACCTGAGGAATAAGTAGGCCGCACCCATAGCCGGCTATGGGCAAACCCTCGTTCCGAGGGCAGGGTAAGGCGGCAGCGAAGGGAATAGACGAATACCTGAGGAATAAGTAGGCTGCACCCATAGCCGGCTATGGGAAAACCCTCGTTCCGAGGGCAGGGTAAGGTGGCGGCGAAGGGAATAGACGAATACCTGAAGAATAAATGTTTCATATAGTTTCTGGATCTCCACAAATGAAAAACGGGGAAAGAAGGTAAAAACTATGCCATGGTGTCCTAAATGCAAGACAGAGTACAGGGAAGGGTTCAGCGTCTGTGCAGATTGTGGCAGCGAGCTGGTGAATAAACTGGCGGAGGAAGCGGCAGAAGAATCCGGGGAGCCTTTGGATTTGAAAATGGGGGATTCCTTTGAGGAGGAATCCTGGGGTGACATGGGGCAGGCGGATCAGGAAGAGGGCGAAGTAGAGGAGAGGACGGCAACCGGGGGAGACGTTCGCCGGGAGCGAACAGGCGGGCTTTACCAGGACAGCTCCGAGAAGGCCAGCGATAACCGTTCGTCGGCCTGGGTGCTGCTGGGTCTTGGGACAGTGGGACTGATTGCCGTTGTCCTGGGTGTGGCCGGAATTCTGCCGTTTCAGTTTGGCAACCCCTACCTGTTTTACGGTGTCATGGGAGCAATCTTTATTCTGTTTGTGGTAGCGGGCATTGTATCCATGAAAAACGCAAGATTTTTTGAAAAGAAAGCGGAGTCGGAAAATTCTCTCAGGCAGACACTTCTGGACTGGTGCAGGGACAATTTGAATGCGGCGGACATTGACGCAGAGGTGTGCGGAGAGGGAGTGTCAGAGGAGGTTGCGTATTTCAGGAGATCTTTTTGCATTAAGGAGAAGCTGAACCATCAATTTGTAAACCTTAATCAGGGATTTCTGGATCAGTTTGTTGATGATTACATTTATGACGAGATCTTCGGAAAGAGGGCGGAATGAAGATTTCAATAGTCTGTGTAGGAAAAATAAAAGAAAGTTTTTACCGGGAAGCCGTTGCGGAGTACGCGAAACGGCTTTCTCGGTATTGTAAGCCGGAAATCATTGAAGTAGCGGATGAAAAAACGCCGGACGGTGCAAGCCCTCAGATGGAAGAACAGATTCGGGAAAAGGAAGGACGCAGGATCCTGGAAAAGCTTCAGGAGGATGCGTTTATTTGTACACTGGAAATCTGCGGCAGGAAGCTATCTTCGGAAGAGCTTGCCCGTTGGATGGAAAAGCTGACAGTCAACGGAATCAGCCATATCATGTTTGTGATTGGCGGTTCACTTGGACTTCATGAGGCTGTGAGCCGCCGTGCAGATTTTGCTTTAAGCTTTTCTGACATGACTTTTCCCCACCAGCTGATGCGGGTCATCCTGTCGGAACAGATCTACCGGGCTTTCAGGATTATTCACGGGGAACCGTATCATAAGTGAAGGCGAGTTTGTAAAGAAGTTCAGGAAGTATATATTTGTGCAAAATTATCGGTGTGCTTTTCACAAACACTGTAAATGGCTTTGGGGAAATTGTGGGAAAGAGAGGCCCGAAAATGACAGACAGGTTAAAAATGATTTTAGATAATCTGCATAAGTATAATGTGGATGGTTTGGCTAAGATAAATTTTGGCTTGACGAATGATGTGGTCTATGATGTTTTGGTGGTTGCCCCGGCTTATAGTCCACATAAGATAATCAGGGATGGCAGCTTTCAGATTACGGAATTGGGTTCGCAAAGCTATTGTCAGGGATTTTTGGTGGAAAAAGACGGACTGAAGTTCGCATGGATCAAAACGGCGGCAGGTGGCTGCAATATGTTGGATTATCTGTTGATCTGTGGGGAGCTTCGATTCCGTAAACTCATATTTATGGGGGCAGTGGGAGCGCTGAAAGAGGAATTTGACATAGGAGATGTGTGTACGCCCCGCTTTTCTGTGGCGGGAACGCTGGCTAATACTTATCTAAAAGAAAGTATTAAGGATTATGTTCCCTTTGAGCGTATTTATCCCGAAAGAAATTATGTAGCAAAAGTAATTGAACTGGCGGCAGAAAACGGTTATTTTATCAAAGAAGCCAGTGTCTTCTGCACAGACTCTATTGCTATGGAATATACTCATTTGGATGAAATCAAATCCTTTGGGACTGATTTGATTGAAATGGAGACCTCGGCCTTTTATGCAATAGCAAATATTATGGATATTCCTGCAATAGCTTTATTGGTGGTTTCAGACAATTCGGCAGCAGGAGTCCCGCTTGTGGGGAGAAACAGTGAAATACAAGCGAAGTATGAACATTCCAGATGCCGGGTTTTGCCAGAACTGATTTGTATGATTGCAAAAATGCAGATATAAGTTTTTAACTGATGCTATTCGATTCTTTGTAACAGCCCCTGTATCCGGGGAATTGATTCGCTTGATTATCAATCTGATCTTGAAACACAAAATGACTTCTATCCGGGTTATTCGCTGATAAAGAGGGGAATCTATTACTGCAGCCGGATGATTTCTGCCCAATATGGAACAGAGTCTGCGAATTGCCACTATGAGAATATCAAAAAGGTATACAGCATATGGATTTGCATAAACCCTCCAAAGAACCGTGAAAACAGTATTACACGTTATTACATTGCAGAAGAGAATCTGGCAGGCAGTGTAAAGGAACGAAAAGCGGAGTATGATCTGGTGGCGGCTGTTATGATTTGCCTTGGGAAAGAGAAAGATTCAGGCACAGATTTAATGTGCTTCTGTCCACGGAGACAGGAACAGAGGATAAGTGCCAGATATTAGAGGAAGATTTTCATATTAGAATGACTCAGGCATTGGAAAGTGAGATGTCGCTTATGTGTAATTTGAGTAAGGGCGTAGAGGAGAAAGGGATTGAGAAGAGACAATAGTTACAATATCTACTTTAAAAGAGTAACAGATAGCAGATGATATTATCTTGAGCAAGGTCAGGAGAAATTGGTGGAGCAGCGGGGCTTTGAAATCGGCTGTAATGTTTCTGTGGAGTGCTATCAGGATAAGCTTGTTCTCCTGAAAGATTAAAAAGATAAAATAAGGAGGCAGGCTCTCCGCTTATTGTAATTTGCCGGGATGCTGTGTATAATAGGAGTAAGAGATGACAGAGGTTTGAAACACACAGCGTTTTCCGGCAGTATTTTTGGAAGAAAGCAGGTTGAGGAATGGAAAACATAGATACAAAACCGACTCAATGGGAAGATTTGGGTATATCCAATGATTTCCTGTTTGGCAAGGTCATGCAGAATCCGGAACTGTGCAAAGAGTTATTGCAGAGGATTCTCCCGGATTTAAAGATTGACCGTATTGAATATCCGGAACTGCAGAAGAGCATTAATGTAGATAAGGACGCCCATAGCGTCAGACTGGATGTGTATGTAAAGGACGACAGGGAGACGGTTTACGACATAGAAATGCAGGTCAGCGATACAAAGGAACTGCCGAAGAGAAGCAGATATTATCAGGGAATGATAGACCTGCAGCTTGTGGATGCAGGACAGCATTACAAAAAGCTGAACAAAAGCTATATCATTTTTATCTGTCTCTTTGATTTATATGGGAAGGGGAGGCATATCTATACCTTTGAAAATATCTGTAAAGAAGACAACAGTATATCCATGGGGGACGAAGCCGTAAAGATATTTCTGAACACAGATGGGAAGATGGATGATGTCAGCAAGGAGTTAAAGGCATTTCTGGACTATGTGGCAGGGCAGAAGCCAGAGGATTCCTATGTTGAGAAACTGGAAGAAGCTGTGCAGGAAGCCAAGAAAAACAGGGAATGGAGGCATGAGTATATGACATTGTTGATGAGAGATCAGGAAAATGTGGAAAAGGGTAAAGAATATGGTGAAGAACTGATGGCCAAACTAATAATGTTATTAAATGAGGATGGGCGGCTATCAGATGTTGTAAGGGTATCACAGGATAAAGAATATCGCCAGAGTCTTTATTTAGAATATCACATCATTTAAGAACAGAAGTATGACAGGGCAGGGCATTTCAAGTGTTCTGCCTTGTTTGACAGAATGATATAGGGCTATTTTTTTCACTTAGATTTGTGCTGTTTTCTCAGCAGTTTACGCACTTGGGTACGTTATGAAGAACCATGCCATAAGTGAAGGAGAAATATTACAGGATACCAGGAAACATATGAGCGTAAAAATTTAACCAGGAAATTTGGAGGAAAGGCATAATATGTATATCAGGAAGGCAAAACGTACAGACGCAAATGACCTGAAGGTCTTATACTTTGAACATCTGACACACTTCCCGCCCCAGGAAGAACAGGATATGAATTTATGGGAACAGCTTCTTGATAAGTTTGAGAAGGATGAGAACATGTATTTGTTGGTGGTAGAAGAAGACGGGAAAGTTGTTTCTTCTGTACAAATGGTGATTATTGAAAGCCTGACACATAATGTCAGACCCTTCGCGGTTATTGAAAATGTTGTGACACATGCGGATTACAGAAATAGGGGCTATGCGTCGGCATTGCTGGAGAAAGCATCAGAGACAGCCAAGGAACACAGATGCTATAAGGTTTTTCTGGAAACCGGTTCAAATAAAGAAAGTACCTTGAATTTTTACAAAAAGAACGGGTTTGAAATAGATCAGAAACATTCCTGCCTGAAAAGATTATAACAATGCGCCCGGATTATAAAAGCGCAGGATGGGGAAACGCAAAGCATGTTATTAGAGACAACAAAACTGATTATAAGAAGCATACTTCCAACGGATGAAAAAGCATTTATCGATATGGCATCGGACGGCAGCTTGTGGGAAATTTATGGGGATTGCAGTGAATGTCATAAGTGGATGAAGGAATTCATAAGCGAGGCAATCAGACTGGAAGCGGAAGATGATCCTTTCCATGAATACCTGGCTTTTGCCATAGAGGATAAGGCAAGCCGTTTGGTAGTGGGCTCTGTGGGAAGTTCTTATTATGAGGATTTTAAGGAAGTGGGCGTTACTTATTTTATAGGCGCCGACCATCGTGGAAAGGGATATGCCGCGGAGGCACTGCAATGTTTCACGGAGTATTTGTTTGCAAGATATGATCTCAGGAAACTTGTTGCCACTGCCAGCGTCAAAAATATTGCCTCCTGTAAAACTCTGGAAAAAGCGGGGTTTTCCTTGATTGAAACAAAGATGTATCAGGATGTGCATGACGAAAGCGAAAGTATGAGTAATATTTATGAACTGTTGTTATGATTAAGTATGTAAAAATTGAAAAAGTGCATAGGTGTGATGAAGCATGCTTAAAAGAGGCAGATTCATTGAAAGAACGAATGATTAGTGAAAAGCGGTAGAAATATGGCACAGACTACTATGTTGAATTTTCTGATGGATACAGAAGCAAAAAAGGAAGTAGAAGAAATTTGCTCAAAAATGGGATTGACTATCTACTTTTGTGATGGGAGGGAAAAAGATGCTTACTAACAAAGGGTTTGATTTATGGGCGGATGGATACGATAAAAGCGTGGGCATGTCGGACGAGGATGGCACTTATCCGTTTGCGGGATATAAGAAGATACTAAATGAAATTTACAACAGAGTGCTGCTGGGTAAATGTAATACCGTTCTGGATATTGGCTTTGGCACTGGTACTCTGACTACTAAGCTGTATGAGCAGGGATGCCGGATCTGGGGACAGGATTTCTCAGGAAGGATGATTGAACTGGCAAAGGGAAAGATGCCAGAGGCAGAGTTATTTCAGGGAGATTTTTCAAAGGGACTTGTGGATGAATTAAAACATAATAGATATGATGCAATTATAGCCACTTATTCTCTGCATCATCTGTCAGATGAGCAAAAGATTCAATTTATTCAAAATATTCTGCCCTTATTACACGATGGGGGATGTCTATATATTGGAGATGTAATGTTTGAAACGCGCACAGAGTTAGAGCGGCAAAAAGCATTGATCGGTGAAGAATGGGATGATGAAGAATTCTATTTTGCAGTAGACGAATTGACGAAATTTATCCCACGGATGAAATATGAAAAGTATTCATTCTGCGCCGGGCTGTTGTCAATAAAACCATGAAGAAACGGATTATTTCAATCCGCTTCTTCATAGTTATATTATCCAAACAATGGATATGAGCGGAACGGTCAAGGGCAGGCTGTTTGAAAAAGCTCTACACTGTATTTGGCAGGATTATCTTTGTTGATATAAACATTCGCATGTAGATCTTCTTTGCGCGTAAAGGGGGACAAAACATAATAGTTGCTTACTGCTTTGTATTCCTTCCCCTCATAAACAAAGCGGCAGACAATTCTGCAGCTGATATAGTTTGCAACTCTAATGTAGGCTGCCGGGATCATGCCCTCTATCTCGGAGTCCATACAAGTGCCTGAATGTTTCAGGTTCTTCAGTTTTTTCCTGTCATATACCAGTTTACTCATGGAAGCCAAAAATAATAACAGCCATACAGAAGCATTGATTAACATGACTTTTAATATAGACGGATCAAAAAAATATCCAACAAGGCCGGCAGCCAGTTCGATCACTGCTACAAACAAAGTGACATTTGCACATATGGAGAATAAGTATTTTGCAGGCTTGAGATTGGCAATTTGCTTTTCTTTAAAAAGCCTGGAAATATTTTCCTCCGCTTTTCCTTTGTATTCCTCCGCTGAGATATGCTCCCCTGAAAAAAACTCATTTAAACTAATGCCCAGAACATCGCACAAAGGCTGTAAAAGCGACACATCGGGCATGCCTCTTCCGTTTTCCCATTTGGAAACCGCCTGACTGGTGATCTCTAGTAGTTCGGCAAGCTGCATTTGCGTCAGATTTTTCTCTTTCCTGCACTGCGCAATAAAGGTACCTATTCTTTTCTGATCCATACAATAAATCTCCTCCTTGCTTTATTATTTGACCGCAGTATACCAAAAAGAGAATCTATTTAGAATATACTAAGCGTTGAACGAATACTAAACGTTTAGTTGAGCGTCACAGTGGCAGTTTATTATCTGCCTTTCTCCGGGACTGGGGCTTTCTGTACTTTATTATAGCAGATTTCTGCCATCCACCAAATATTTATTTGGACGAAGGGGAAGTGTGGATAATAATAGCAACGATGTTATAATGCACTGAAACAAATATGGGTGGCTTGTTAGGGCAAGCTATGATAAAATAGGAGCAGGAGCAAAAGGCTAGGACATCAATATAGACACTACCATAGCGAAGAAAATCCGCGTGGCTGATGAGAAGGCCGGCTATGACGCGGCCTACAAGATATGTAGGTATAAATGGAAAGCTTCAGATAATTCGGAGAATAATTATTCATGAATGAAATGGTAAAGAAACAATATCTTGAAAATCCATGCGGTACAGCATCTATCCCCTATTGGAAAACGGTATGTATTTCCATACCTGACGGCATGAAGATTTTACATGAACGGGAATTCGATATAGAAATGCTGAAACGATACTCTGATGAACCTTATTTTCGTTTAGTGAATCACATGGGGGAAGTAAAGCCTGTATCATTGCCAGAGGGTTATTCTCTTTATGGAGCCTCTATGCCTGAGTTTGTAGATCATATCAACAGCTGTTATGAAGACATTAGTATTACAATACCTGAAATGCAGAGTTATTTAACCAGGGAGCAGTATAGTCCGGAACTTTGGCTGGCCGTAAGAGATGATTATAAAGGAAAAATTGCAGCAACTGGGATTGCCGATCTGGACCGTGAGATTGGCGAGGGTGTATTGGAATGGATTCAGGTATCAAAGGATTATCGCAGGCGCGGATTGGGGAGTTATCTTGTGTCAGAACTGTTGTGGAGAATGAGGAAAGCGGCGAAATTTGTTACGGTATCAGGGAAATGTAAAAATCCAGACCATCCGGAAGAACTTTATCGCAAATGTGGTTTTTGTGGTAATGATGTGTGGCATGTTTTGCGAGAGTGTGAGTAAATTCTTTCGCAGAATAAAAAGAGCCTTAATAAAAATGCCGGGAGGCAGTCTCTCTGTTTATTGTAATTTTCCGGAATGCTGTGTATAATGAAAGGTGGAAGTAAGAGAAGGCAAAGGGCAGCTATTAAATGTAATGTGCAGCAGAGCACTGACAAGCAGAGGTTAATTCCCGGGATATGGCACGGAGCATGGATCGTGCTTATGAGGAGGCATGGATATGTTAAATGAGAAAGCATTATTTGAATTTGTTGAGCCCTATTATATAGATAAAGATATTATGCACAATATGTGGCACATTGAATTGGTCAAAAGAATGGTCAAAAGAATTTTATCCCTTAGCAGCTACATAGTTGATGAAGAATGCTTGACACTGGCAACCTATTTTCATGGGTTTATATACAGAGATGAGGATAAAATCAAGCAGTGGATGCAGGCACAAAACTATAATGAAGCAATGATTTTGAAAACAATAAATATAGCCTGGGAGTCTCAAAGAAGAGAGATTCCTGAAACTATTGAAGGGAAAATTTTGCATGATGCTCATGTTTTAGAAGGCGGAAAAACTTACTTAATTGTGAAAACATTGATTACAGGTTCTGTCAGGGGGCAGTCTTTGACTGATACTTTGAAGTACATGGAAAATAATGTGCTAGACAAAAATCAATGTTATTTACCCGAAACAATTCCTTTATGTGAAGAAATGAACAAGTACACAAATAGTTTCTTTGGAGAGTTAATAGAGGGAATCCGTTAAGTATTTCATTCCGAACCAAAGATCAGAAGGCATGGCGGGAGGGATGGAAATGAGGTCGGAACAGCAGGTTCCCACAGAAGCAGCGGGGCGGCTGAGTTACCCGTATCCGCCGTATGATGAAAAAATCAGTGGCTATGTGGTCCGGCAAAAGGCAAAGTACAGAACAGTAGATTCCCCGGATTCGATGTGACCGCAGGGCGGAAGTATAATCAATTGTTTTGGGAGAGGCGTGAAAATGAAAATATCGTTAAGTGGAAATTTAATCAAACATTACCTGCAAAATGTTTATTTTATAAACGGACATAGCTGTGCGGGAAAATCAACAATGGTCAAGATGCTGGCCCGGCGGTACGATATGATTCATTGCGGTGAAAATTACCATGATGTATTTCCGCGGGATAAGCTGTCACGTTGGAAGCAGCCGGGGCTGTGCTATTTTGACACCATGAGCGGCTGGCAGGAATGGCTGAATATGACTCCGGAAGAACATTGGAACTGGACGGACCAGGTTTCCAGAGAATGTGTGGAAGTTGAAATTTTGGAGCTGCTTAAGCTGGCTGCATCAGGAAAGAAGGTCATTGTGGATACCAACATCCCGCCGGACGTGCTGAGGGAGATTTCTTCATATGACCGTGTGGCCATCATGCTTTGTGATCCGGCGGATATTTGTGCCACACGCTTTTTTGACCGGGATGATCCGGATAAGAAATTCATGATGGAGCAGATCAAGCTTTGCCCGGATCCGGAAGCAGCACTGAAAAACTTTAATTCCTGGGCATTGTATCATCCTCCGCTGGAGATCGATTGGGCGCATACAGGCTTTTTCACATATACTCGTTCGGATTTTGAAAATGATACGAGGGAAGAAGTATTGTCGATCCTGGCAAAGCATTTTGGCCTGGAGGAAGGGAAATAAGCGAGGATATAAGTTTACTGACAGAGGAGCGGGAGGAATAGACAAATGCGTATTTTAGTAATCCGGCACGGAGAATCCGAAGCGGATCTGCTGGATGTCCATGAAGGGCGGGCTGACTTTGAACTGACGGAGCGAGGGCACAGGCAGGCGGCAGCCATGGCCTGTTATGTGAAAGAAAATTATGATCTTTCGGCCATCTATTGCAGTACACTAAAGCGGGCATATCAGACGGCCGGACATTTGTCCGAGGCCACAGGCATACCCCTGACTCCGGACGAAAGACTGATGGAGTTTAACAATGGCTTGATTGCCGGTTTGGAGCGGGCTGTTGCCAGAGAAAAATATCCGCAGGTGATAAACCTTCCCCTTCATGCTTCCGTTTATGAGCAGGAATCCGCTCTGGAGTTTCGCTTTCGGGCAGACTATATGTTGTCAAAGATCCTGTCTGAAACCGAACCCGATGCGACTGTGGCAGTGGTTACCCACGGGGGTATGGTGAATCAACTGTACCGGGCATTTCTTCGCCTGCCTGTTGACAGTGATATAGGCTTTGCCACCGGTGATACCGGCATCCACGAATGGCGGATTCATGAGGGACGCCGGATCGTGGTAAAATCAAATATGACAGACCATTCAAAAGAGATTTGATCCGCAGAAGGTGGATGTAATGGGAAACGGATAAAGCGCGTTATAATTTTCTCCGGATTTCGATCAGGCGAAATACGTCCGTATAGATCTTGTCCTTGTCTTCCAGGTCAATCATTAACCACTTTTGACCGTTTCCCGGTTTTGTCTGCTCATAGATATTTCTTAATTCGGGTGTACATTCAGGTAAGACGGCTTCAACGGCCGCCCTCTCTCTTTCACCAATCACGACTAATACCGTGAAATAACTATCTCTTGGGTATATGGTACAAAGGCTTTTACCGGCTTTTTTATATTTTACATTCCAGCCATATTCCCAACTGCACGAGCTGAATTCTATTTTTTCTCTGCAGTTATATTCTGCACTGAGTTCTGCACAAAACTGCAAAAAGACGGAATTATGAATGAATTCTCCGATTTCTTCCAAGGTAGGGCAATACTCTTTGTCTTTTATGTCAACCATGGTAACACTCCCTGACGTTATGCTTCCTGACAGTTTCACCCTGTTTAATAAGCGGAAACCTGTTTTTACCTAATTATATTATAAAGTATTCGGCTGTTCGCAGCAATACATAATTATCTGTTTCATTTTCGGTGGATACTCAATTTCCCCAAAGGGAATAAAATGATATATGAGGGTGTGTGAACGGTTGTAATCTGCCGGGAAGCCATGTATAATAAAAATTACAGCTTGGGACGATCAGGGCTTGTGGGCAGGGAAAAGATATTTACGGAACATATGACGCGTATGTTTAAGGAGGTAGAGGATGAACTACA
>ERZ777011.1932-NODE-1932-length-18838-cov-8.936112_pt1 | contig 18838 bp, 32 predicted proteins | sample MGYA00374964_ERZ777011 | MGnify/ENA primary metagenome ERZ777011 (study PRJEB29310, sample SAMD00008975) | mouse gut metagenome | study: EMG produced TPA metagenomics assembly of the Metagenome analysis of fecal microbiota from mouse which was promoted...
ACTTCAAATTCTTTGCAAAAATCATCGGCAATACAGAAAATTTCAGTAACTTTACTCTCGGTAATCTTGATATTGTATTTATTATTTGGTCCCTACCGAACTCGCGTTACCAATAACTTATATGCTTAAAAACGTTGTGGCGTAATGCTCTATGGCTTCAGAATAATCAAACAAACTCTCTGTGAGTACTCTGTGCCCTCAGTGCGAGGTTTTGGGGCCATACAGAAAACGCCGCCCCGACAAGTCGGAGCGGCGTTCATCGCTATGCTGTATTTGATTATTCAGCAGCCTTTTCTTCAGCAGGAGCCTCGGCGGCGGCAGCTTTTTTGCCACGCGAACGACGGGTCTTCTTGGCTTCAGATTTCTTGGCATCCTTGAGCATGGCTTCGTTGTAGTCTACCAGCTCGATGAAACAGGTCTTGGCGTTGTCGCCCAGACGATTTCCGGTCTTGAGAATGCGGGTGTAGCCACCGGGACGTTCAGCAATCTTCTGAGCGATTTCGTTGAACAGTTCCTTGATAGCCTCTTTGTTCTGAAGGTAAGAGAACACCACGCGACGGTTGTTCATGGTGTCGTTCTTTGCGCGGTTGATCAGCGGTTCGGCATACACGCGCAGAGCCTTAGCCTTAGCAAGAGTGGTGAAGATGCGCTTGTGCATGATCAGCGAAATCGTCATGTTGGCGAGCAGCGAATCACGGTGCGCTTTCTTGCGGCTGAGGTGATTGAATTTTTTATTGTGTCTCATCGTTGATTACTCTTTATCTAATTTGTACTTTGAAATGTCCATTCCGAACGAAAGGTTGAGGCTGTTGAGCAGCTCTTCGAGTTCGGTAAGCGACTTCTTTCCGAAGTTACGGAATTTAAGAAGGTCGGTCTTGTTGAACACTACCAGTTCGGCAAGGGTTTCAACCTCGGCGGACTTGAGGCAGTTCAGAGCGCGTACGCTCAGGTCCATATCTACAAGTTTCGACTTCAGAAGCTGACGCATCTTCAGGATTTCCTCATCGAATTCCTCATTCTGTTCGGTTTCGGTATTTTCGATGGTAATCTTCTCGTCGGAGAAGAGCATGAAGTGGTAAATCAGAATTTTCGCGGCCTCCTTAAGTGCATCCTTGGGATGGATTGAACCGTTGGTAGTGATTTCAAGTGTAAGCTTGTCGTAGTCGGTTTTCTGGTCAACGCGATAGTTTTCCACCGTGTACTTAACGTTCTGTATGGGGGTGTAGGTCGAGTCGATGGCGATAACGTTGATGTCGTCGCCGGCGGTTTCGTTTTCCTCAGCGGGTACCCAGCTGCGGCCCTTGTTTACGGTAAGTTCGATGGTGAAAGACGCTCCCGGATCCAAATGACAAATAACGAGCTCGGGATTCATTACGTCGAATCCCTGGAGGGCGTTGCTTATGTCACCGGCCTTGAACACTTCTTTACCTGATACGGTGATCGAACAACGCTCGAAGTCGGTTTCTTCTACAACCTGCTTGAGATCTACCTTTTTGAGATTAAGGATAATGTTGGTTACATCTTCCTTAACTCCGGGGATAGTATCAAACTCGTGCTTTACGCCGTCGATTTTTATCGACGATATGGCGTAGCCCTCGAGCGAGGACAGCAGCACGCGTCGGAGCGCGTTGCCCACTGTGATACCATAACCCGGTTCCAAAGGCTTGAACTCAAACTTGCCAAAGAAGTTATCGGCCTCCAGCATGAGCACCTTATCGGGTTTTTGGAATGCTAATATAGCCATGGATCTTAAGAATTTTATGCGTTATTATTTAGAATAGAGCTCGACGATAAGCTGTTCTTTGATGTTTTCGGGGATGTCCTCGCGTGCGGGCACGTGGAGGAATTTACCGGCCTTGAGGGTTTCGTCCCATTCAATCCAGGGATATTTGCTGTGGTTGAAACCTGCAAGAGCATCTGCGATTACTTCGAGAGACTTCGATTTTTCGCGTACGCCCACTACGTCGCCGGGCTTTACGCTGTAAGAGGGTATGTTCACAACGGCGCCGTTTACGGTCACGTGTTTGTGGAGAACCAGCTGACGGGCAGCTGCACGGGTGGGGGCAATGCCCAGACGGAATACTACGTTGTCAAGACGCGATTCCAGAAGCTGGAGCAGGATTTCACCGGTGATACCTTTGATACGGCTGGCTTTTTCGAACAGGTTGTGGAACTGTTTTTCGAGCACACCGTAGGTGTATTTAGCTTTCTGTTTTTCACGCAGCTGCACTCCGTATTCCGAAGTCTTGCGGCGTTTGTTCTGGCCATGCTGGCCGGGAGGGAAGTTGCGGCGCTGGAGCACTTTGTCTGGACCGAAGATGGGTTCGCCGAATTTACGTGCTATTTTGGTCTTAGGACCTGTATATCTTGCCATTTTTGTTAAAAATCAGTTAAATGATAAATCTGATACTCGTGCCGGTGACAGGGTCAGCTCCGGGCGGTGCAGCCGCGACCATAGAGAGGTGATGTTTTGTATGGTCTTTTATTTCACTGCCCGGATGCCTTGTCTATGGTTACCTTTCAGTCGTCAAGATAGCGCTTGTGGTAGCAGTTGTATTGGCCGGTGGGCGAGTATGCTTTTGTTGTTTAATTGCTGGGTACTAAAAGTGAAAGCAGAGTAATAAGCCGGGGCCGGTGTAAGCTGAGCGAGCTTGCCGCGCCGACTCTAACTGATTATTAAACTCTTCTTCTCTTGGGAGGACGGCAACCATTGTGGGGCAGCGGGGTTACGTCGACGATTTCGACTACCTTGATACCTGCACCGTCAATAGTACGGATAGCTGATTCACGACCGTTGCCGGGACCCTTTACGTATGCCTTTACTGAGCGGAGGCCAAGATCATAGGCCACTTTTGCACAATCCTGTGCTGCCATCTGGGCGGCGTAGGGTGTATTCTTCTTTGAGCCACGGAAGCCCATCTTGCCTGCCGACGACCAGCTGATAACCTGGCCCTCGCTGTTGGCAAGACACACAATGATATTGTTGAACGAAGAGTGTACGTGAAGCTGGCCTTCTGCGCTGACTTTGACGTTTCTCTTCTTAGCTGCGACTGTTTTCTTTGCCATAGTTGTGTTCTACTGTTATTTAGTTGCTTTCTTCTTGTTCGCAACGGTTTTCTTGCGGCCCTTGCGGGTACGTGCGTTGTTTTTGGTCGACTGACCGCGAACGGGCAGGCCGTTGCGGTGACGGATGCCACGGTAGCAACCGATGTCCATCAATCGCTTGATGTTGAGCTGGATTTCGCTGCGGAGGTCACCTTCGACTTTGTAGTCGGCGCCGATTACTTCACGAACCTTGGCGGCCTGGGCATCTGACCAGTCTTTTACCTTGATGTTGACATCAACTTCGGCCTTCTGGAGAATGGTCTTTGCGGCGCTGCGGCCGATGCCGAAGATGTAAGTCAAGGCGATTTCACCTCTTTTGTTCTGGGGGAGGTCAACTCCCACGATTCTTACTGCCATATTTTACTTTATACGATTATTTTCTTTGCAAAAATAATGAAAAATTATCCTTGACGCTGTTTGTTCTTGGGATTCTTTTTGTTAATCACATAGAGGCGTCCCTTACGACGGACAATCTTGTCGTCGGCGGTACGCTTTTTGATTGATGCTCTTACTTTCATGACTTTTAGTATATGGTTGTTGCTTTTTACTTATAGCGGAATGCAATGCGGCCTTTCGACAGGTCGTAGGGGCTCATTTCCACGCGCACTTTGTCGCCGGGCAGGATTTTGATGTAGTGCATGCGCATCTTGCCGGAGATGTGGGCTGTGATTTCGTGGCCGTTTTCGAGTTCGACCCTGAACATTGCGTTTGACAGGGCTTCTACGATGGTGCCGTCTTGCTCGATTGCTGATTGTTTTGCCATATTGTTCTTCTTCTATTTTAAAAATTTATCGCCTATTGCCTTGTGGATGTAATCAAATGTGGTGAGCTGTTCTACTTTGCCGTCGATTATGGCGTAGGTGTGCTCGTAGTGTGCGGAGGGTTTGCGGTCTTTGGTGCGGCATGTCCAGCCGTCGCGTTCAATCACTATGTTGCGGCTGCCCATGTTAATCATGGGTTCGATGCAGATGCACATTCCGTTGCGTATCACAGCGCCGATTCCGCGGCGCCCGTAGTTGGGCACCTCAGGGTCTTCGTGCATGCTGCGTCCGATGCCGTGTCCGCACATCTCGCGCACCACTGAATAGCCTTTGCGTTCGCAGTATGTCTGCACGGCATTGGCTATGTCGCCGATTCGCTTGCCGGGCACACAGGCCTCGGCGCCGACGTACACGGCCTCGCGGGTGGTACGGCACAGATCCATTAGCTCGGGAGCGACTTCGCCAACCGCAAAGGTGTAGCAACTATCGCCGTTATAGCCGTCGAGTTCTACCACAAGATCGGTGCCTACTATGTCGCCTTCACGCAGGGTATACGACGAAGGAAAACCGTGAACCACGACCTCATTGACTTCAATACACAAGGTACCGGGGAAACCCTGGTATCCTAAACAAGCAGGCTTGCCACCATTGTCCATGATGAATTCACGGGCAATGGTGTCGAGCTTGCGTGTGGTAACACCCGGTGCTATCCACTTGGCTACTTCGCCAAGTGTCTGGCTGGTGAGTTCTGATGCTTTACGCATCAGTTCCATTTCTTCCGGTGTCTTAAGATAAATCATTTAGAAGCGTCCTTTCTGTTCAATCCTTAGTTTAATAAGCCTGTCCGGTGGTGCGGCCTTTGATTTTGCCTTCCTTCATCAGGCCGTCGTAGTGGTGCATCATCAGATGCGACTCTACCTGCTGGAGGGTGTCAAGAACCACACCAACCATAATCAGCAGCGAGGTGCCGCCGAAGAACTGGGCGAAGTTCTGGCTGATTCCGAAGAAGCGGGCAAAGGCGGGCAGGATGGCTACTACGCCAAGGAATATTGAACCGGGCAAAGTGATACGCGACATTACGAGGTCGAGGTACTCGGCGGTTTTCTTGCCAGGTTTTACGCCGGGTATGAAACCGTTGTTACGCTTCATGTCTTCTGCCATCTGGGTGGGACGCACGGTTACTGCTGTATAGAAGTAGGTGAATGCCACAATGAGCACGAAGAACAGGACGTTGTACCAGAAACTGTTTATGTCGGTGAAAGCTCTCCAGAAACCATTCGACTGGCGGAAGCCGGCCAAGGTCATGGGAATGAACATGATTGCCTGGGCGAAGATGATGGGCATTACGCCGGCGGCATTCACTTTCAGAGGTATGTACTGGCGGGCGCCGCCGTACTGGCGGTTGCCTACGATACGCTTGGCGTATTGTACGGGTACCTTGCGGGTGCCCTGCACCAGCAGAACTGCCATTACGGTTACTGCGAAGAGCAGTACTACTTCAACGATGAACATCACCAGACCGCCCTGTCCGGTTGCATTACCCGGCATACGGGTAATGAACTCGTAGAACAGTGCCTGCGGCAGGCGCGCGATAATACCTACAAGGATTATGAAGGATATACCGTTGCCGATACCACGGTCGGTGATTCGTTCGCCCAGCCACATGATGAACATGGAGCCTGCGGCGAGCACTATTGTGAGATAGCAAGTGGTCCAGAGGTTGAGTTCAAAGGCACCCTGTGCCTGCATCTGGAGGTTGACCAGATAGGCAGGGGCCTGGAGCAACAGAATCAGTACAGTCAGATAACGGGTGTACTGGTTCAGCTTCTGGCGACCGCTTTCACCCTCGCGCTGCATCTTCTGGAACGAGGGCAGAATCATGCCGCACAGCTGGATAACAATCGAAGCTGTAATGTATGGCATGATACCCAGGGCGAAGATAGAGGCCTGAGAGAACGCGCCACCTGCGAACATATCGAGGAGCTGCATCAGACCGCTGGAGTTGGTGAACTTGCCCAGCTGGTCGATGGCTTCGGTAGAGATACCGGGCAACACAACGTAGCAACCCAGGCGGTAGATAAGTACCAGCAGCAGGGTTACGAGGATGCGCTTGCGCAGCTCTTCGATAGTCCAGATGTTTTTAAGGGTTTGAATAAATCTCATTATAATCAGATTTTATTGACGGAGCCGCCGGCAGCCTCGATAGCAGCCTGTGCTGCCTGCGAGAATGCGTGGGCTTCGACGGTGAGAGCGCGGTTTACGGCACCGTTGGCAAGGATTTTCACCAGCTGGTTACGGTTGATGTAACCTGCGGCGCGGAGCTCCTCAAGACCGATCTTCTGAAGATTCTTGGCAGTTGCCAGAGTTTCGAGCAGATCGAGGTTGATTGCCTTGTAGTCCTTGCGGTTGATGTTCTTGAAGCCGAACTTGGGCAGACGTCGCTGGAGAGGCATCTGACCGCCTTCGAAACCAATCTTACGGCTGTAACCCGAGCGCGACTTGGCACCTTTATGACCACGTGTCGAAGTACCACCCTTACCGCTACCGGGACCACGACCGATACGCTTGCCGGTCTTGACCGAGCCGACAGCGGGCTGAAGATTACTTAAATTCATAGTTGTAATTTTTACTTCTGTTGATATTAAGCGTTGGTCACTTCGACGAGGTGACGAACTTTGTTTACCATACCCATCACGCTGGGGGTGTCTTCTTTTACCACCACGTGATTCATCTTGTGAAGGCCGAGTGCGTCGAGAGTGCGCTTCTGCACTGCCGGGCAGTTGATACGGCTCTTTATCTGTTTGATTTTGATTTGTGCCATGATTGAAAATTATTAGCCTTTGAACACTTTTTCAACCGAGATTCCACGATTCTGGGCCACTGCAGCCGGCGAACGCATTTCGTCGAGGGCGGCGATAGTGGCCTTCACCAGGTTGTGGGGGTTCGACGAACCCTTCGACTTGGCAAGCACGTCGGTAATACCTACACTTTCAAGCACAGCACGCATAGCGCCACCGGCCTTTACACCGGTACCGTGGCTTGCGGGCTTGAGAATCACGCGCGAGCCGGCGAATTTTGCAACTTGCTCGTGGGGAATGGTACCTTTGTGTACGGGAACCTTGATGAGGTTTTTCTTGGCGGCTTCGATACCCTTCTGGATAGCTGCCTGGACTTCGTTGGCTTTGCCGAGGCCCCAGCCAACGATACCATTGTCGTTACCAACCACCACGATGGCGGCGAAAGTGAAAGTACGGCCACCCTTGGTTACCTTGGTGACACGGTTGATGGCAACCAGACGATCCTTCAGTTCGATGTCGTTGGTGCTCTTTACTCTGTTGTTTCTTTTTGCCATAGTGATAATTAGAATTTGAGACCGCCTTTGCGAGCTGCGTCGGCGAGCGATTTTACACGACCATGGAAGAGATAACCGTTACGGTCAAAGACAACTTCGGTGATACCGGCCTCAATGGCTTTCTGTGCGATGGCTTCACCTACCTTGGCAGCAATTTCAATTTTTGTGCCCTCTTCGATACCCTTCGATGAGGTGGCTACGAGGGTTTTGCCGGCGAGGTCGTCTACGAGTTGCACGTAGATCTGCTTGTTAGAGCGGAACACAGTCATGCGCGGACGGGCAGCGGTGCCGGAGATTTTGCCGCGGATGCGTGCTTTGATTTTGTTTCTTCTTTGTATCTTAGATATCATGATGATTTCTTTTTTACTTATTTAGCACCTGCGGACTTACCAGACTTGCGACGGATAACCTCACCGACAAACTTGATACCCTTGCCCTTGTAAGGTTCGGGCTTGCGGAGCGAGCGGATCTTGGCGCATACCTGGCCAAGAAGCTGCTTGTCGCCGCTTTCAAGAATAATCAGGGGGTTCTTGTTGCGTTCGCTCTTTGCTTCAACCTTTACTTCGGGCGGAAGCTTGATATATATGGCGTGCGAGAAACCGAGCGAGAGCTCCAGCACCTGACCGGTGGCTGCAGCACGGTAACCTACACCTACTAATTCCATTTCCTTGCGATAGCCTTCCGAAACACCTACCACCATGTTGTGGATGAGGGCACGGTAAAGACCGTGCTGCGCGCGGTGTTCGCGATCATCGGTCGGACGGGTGACAACCACCAGGTTGTCTTCTACCTTTACATCGAGATCGGGATTGATGGTCTGGCTGAGTTCGCCCTTGGGGCCCTTAACGGTCACCTTGTGGCCGTCTACTTTCACGCTTACGCCTGCGGGAAGCGCGATGGGAGCTTTACCTATTCTTGACATACTTAGTTCCTCCTTATATTAGTAGACATAGCACAGAACTTCGCCGCCGACTTTCTCCTCTGATGCCTGTTTGTTGGTCATCACGCCTTTGGAGGTCGACAGGATGGCGATACCTAAACCATTTAATACTCGGGGCATATCTTTGTAGCCGGTGTACTGACGAAGACCGGGACGAGATACACGGCGTAGACCCTTGATGGCGTTGACGCGGTCAACGGGATCGTATTTGAGGGCTATCTTGATGGTACCTGCGGGGGTTTCTCCATCAATGAACTTGTAGTTGAGGATATAGCCCTGTTCGAAGAGAATCTTGGTGATTTCCTTCTTCAAGTTTGAGGCGGGAACTTCGACCACACGGTGGTTGGCCTTGATCGCGTTTCTCAATCTTGTGAGATAATCTGCTATTGGATCAGTCATTTTTTATTATTGTTTAAATTGATTGGGATTTTCCCAACAATATTTAATACTCTTGTAAGTATCTGTGGAGCATTATGCGAGGCTTACCAGCTTGCTTTTTTTACTCCGGGGATGAGGCCGGCCGATGCCATTTCGCGGAACTGGATACGCGACAGGCCGAACTGGCGCATGTAGCCCTTGGGACGACCGGTGATGGAGCAACGGTTGTGCAGACGCACGCTCGAGGCGTTCTTGGGCAGGAGCTGCAGAGCCTGGTATGCCTCGTAGTCGCCGGCAGCCTTGAGAGCGGCCTTCTTGGCGGCGTATTTGGCCACGAGTTTGGCGCGCTTCACCTCGCGGGCCTTCATTGATTCTTTAGCCATATTGGTGTATTAGCTTTTGAAGTTTATTATTTGTTCTTGAAGGGAAGACCGAAATGCTTCAGCAGGGCGAAACCTTCTTCGTCGGTGTTGGCCGAGGTCACGAAGGTGATATTCATACCCATGAGCTTGTTGATAGCGTCGATGTTGATTTCGGGGAAGATAATCTGCTCGGTGATGCCGAGGGTATAGTTACCACGGCCGTCGAGCTTGCCTTCGATACCCTTGAAGTCGCGGATACGGGGCAGGGCCACACGAATCAGACGCTCCAGAAATTCGTACATCTTGTCGCGACGGAGAGTAACCATCACGCCGATGGGCATTTTTTTACGGAGCTTGAAGTTCGAGATATCCTTTCTCGAAAGGGTGGCTACTGCCTTCTGGCCGGTGATGGCGGTGAGCTCGTTTATGGCGTTCTCAATGAGTTTCTTGTCCTGGGTAGCAGCACCGAGACCCTGGTTGATAACAATCTTCTTGAGCTTGGGCACCTGCATCACGGTAGTGTAACCGAATTCTTTTTCAAGAGCGGGAACGATACGTTCCTTATAGTCGTTGTGAAGAGTAGTGCTCATTACTTGATTTCCTTTCCTGATTTTTTGGCGATACGAACCTTTTTGCCATCTTCGCGTTTGATAGCTATACGGGTAGCTTTACCCGAAGCAGGGTCGATAAGGCTTACATTAGAAACATGGATGGGAGCCTCGATTTTGATAAGGCCACCCTGAGGATGCTTTGCCGAAGGCTTGGTAGCCTTGGTGACTATGTTGACACCCTCCACGAGAACACGCTGCTTTTCGCGGTCTACGCTGAGCACACGTCCTTTCTCGCCACGGCTTTCGCCGGCGAGAACAATGACGTTGTCACCCTTTTTGATATTGATTTTGCTCATTACTTTCTTTCTGTTTTACTTGTTTAGCTTTAGAGTACTTCCGGAGCCAATGAGACGATTTTCATGTTAGTTGCGCGGAGTTCGCGAGCCACCGGACCGAAGATACGGGTGCCGCGGAGTTCACCGGCGTTGTTAAGAAGCACGCATGCATTGTCGTCGAAACGGATATAGCTGCCGTCGGGACGGCGGATTTCCTTCTTGGTGCGTACCACCACTGCCTTCGATACGGTGCCTTTCTTGACATCGGAGCTGGGAATCACGCTCTTTACAGAAACTACGATGATATCGCCAACCGAGGCATAGCGGCGACCTGTGCCGCCGAGGACGTGGATGCAGAGTGCTTCTTTTGCGCCGCTGTTGTCAGCAACAGTAAGGCGCGATTCAGACTGTATCATTGCTTACTTAACTTTTTCGATGATTTCAACTAATCTCCATCTTTTGGTTTTGCTCAGAGGGCGAGTTTCCATCAGACGCACGGTATCGCCTATAGAACATTCGTTCTTTTCGTCGTGGGCGTGATACTTTTTGGTCTTGTTTACAAACTTACCATAGATGGGGTGCTTTTCTTTCCATTTCACGGTTACGGTGATGGTCTTGTCACCCTTGTTGCTCGACACAACCCCAATACGTTCTTTTCTTAAGTTTCTTGTTTCCATTTCTTGGGATTATTTATTGTTAAGTTCGCGCTGACGCAGCTCTGTTTTGACACGTGCAATCATGCGACGGTCGGCAGTAATCTTTGCGGGATTGTCGACTGGGGTTACGGCGTGGTTGACCTTAAGCTGGAGGTATTCTTTCTCCATCTGGGCCAGACGTTCCTTGAGGTCGGCAGTGCTGAGTTCTTTGATTTCTTCTTTTTTCATAACTTACCGGGGCTTACACGTTTTGAGTGGCGTCGTAGTCGCGACGAACCACAAACTTGGTGGTTACGGGGAGCTTCTGGGCAGCCAGACGGAGTGCTTCCTTGGCTATTTCGTAGCTCACACCTTCAACTTCGAGGATTATACGGCCGGGGGTCACAGGTGCCACGAAGCCTTCCGGCGAACCTTTACCTTTACCCATGCGGACTTCGGCCGGCTTCTTGGTGATGGGCTTATCCGGGAAGATACGAATCCAGATTTGACCCTGACGCTGCATATAACGTGTTACCGCGATACGGGCGGCTTCGATCTGACGACCGGTAATCCACTTGGATTCGAGGGTCTTGATGCCGAACGAGCCGAACGCCAGCTGATTGCCACGCTGGGCAATGCCTTTCATACGGCCTTTCTGCTGGCGGCGGAATTTGGTTTTCTTCGGTTGTAACATTTTCTATGAATGTCTGAGAGGTTTAACGATTGTTTCTTGCGCGACGGAAACCACCACGGCGGGGTGCGCCGTTACCGGCTGCCGGACGATTTTCCTTCTGGTTGCTTGCGAAAGAAGGAGCGAGATCTCGCTTGCCGTAAACTTCGCCACGGCAAATCCATACCTTCACGCCAATCACACCTACCTTGGTGTGTGCTTCTACCAGTGCATAGTCGATATCGGCACGGAGAGTGTGAAGGGGAGTACGGCCTTCCTTAAACATTTCGCTGCGGGCCATTTCGGCGTTGTTCAGACGACCCGACACCTGTACCTTGATGCCTTCGGCACCGGCACGCATGGTGCTTGCCACCGCCATCTTCACGGCACGGCGATAAGCTACCTTGCCTTCAATCTGGCGAGCGATGTTCGAGGCTACGATAGTGGCATCGAGTTCCGGACGTTTAACCTCAAAAATATTTATCTGCACGTCCTTATCGGTGATTGTCTTGAGTTCCTCTTTGAGCTTCTCAACATCCTTGCCGCCACGACCGATGATGATACCGGGGCGCGAGGTGCAAACGGTGATGGTGATAAGTTTGAGAGTGCGTTCAATCACGATACGCGACACGCTGCAAGTAGCCAGACGCGCGTTCAGGTACTTGCGCAGCTTGTAATCCTCGAGGATTGTGTCGCCTTGTTTTTTGCCGTCAGCCCAGTTGGAGTCCCAACCGCGGATGACGCCCAAGCGGTTGCTGATAGGATTTACTTTCTGTCCCATAGTTTATTTAATCCTCGTGGTTTTAGTTATTTTCAATAGTGTCTACTACGATAGTGACGTGGTTTGAGCGCTTGCGGATACGGTAGCCGCGACCCTGAGGAGCTGTGCGCAGACGTTTCAGCATGGGGGCGGGGTTAACGTATATAGTGCTTATGTAGAGCTCGCCGGATTCGGCCTTACGCTCGTTTTTCTGTTCCCAGTTAGCCACAGCCGAGCGGAGAAGTTTTTCCAGACGGGCAGCAGCCTCTTTGTTGGAGAACTTGAGCATGCCCAGAGCGCGGAACACTTCTTTGCCGCGGACCATATCGGCTACAAGACGCATCTTGCGGGGGGAAGTAGGAACGTTGGTAAGCTTGGCGAAGGCCACGGACTTACGTTCTTCCTTCATTTTGTCGGCGGAAATTCTTTTTCTTACACCCATTTTATTTGATTCTTTTTATTTATCAAAGATGATTAGAGAGCCCGGTTATTTTTTCTTGTTACCGGCGTGGCCGCGGAAGTTACGAGTTGGAGCGAACTCACCAAGCTTGTGACCTACCATGTTTTCGGTTACATAAACGGGAATGAACTTGTTGCCGTTGTGAACCGCAAAAGTATGGCCTACAAATTCGGGGGCGATCATGGAAGCGCGGCTCCAGGTCTTGATGACATTCTTCTTGCCGGAAGCTTCCATATCAGCTACCTTCTTTTCGAGCTTTACGCTGATAAAGGGGCCTTTTTTTAATGAACGACTCATAATTACTTAATTAATCAGATTACTTTTTACGTCTTTCGATGATGTACTTCGACGAGTGCTTCTTGGGTGCACGAGTCTTCAGGCCCTTAGCGTACAGACCCTTGCGCGAACGGGGATGACCACCGCTTGCACGGCCTTCACCACCACCCATGGGGTGATCGACTGGGTTCATAACTACGCCGCGGTTGCGGGGACGACGGCCGAGCCAACGGCTGCGACCTGCCTTGCCTGAGCGCTCGAGCGAGTGCTCGCTGTTGCCAACCACACCGATAGTGGCTTTGCAAGCGCTGAGCACCTTGCGGGTTTCGCCGGAAGGTAATTTGATAATCGCGTAATTTCCCTCGCGGGAGATGAGCTGAGCAAAGGTACCGGCGCTACGTGCCATGAAGGCGCCCTGGCCGGGACGGAGCTCGATGTTGTGGATTATGGTACCTACAGGGATTACACTCAGAGGCAGGCAGTTGCCTACTTCGGGAGCTGCATCGGCGCCGCTCATCACAGTGGTGCCGACCTGGAGGCCATTGGGTGCGATGATGTAAGTTTTTACGCCGTCAGCATAGTAAAGCAGGGCGATACGAGCCGAACGATTGGGATCGTATTCGATAGACTTCACTACTGCGGGAACTCCATCTTTGTTTCTCTTAAAGTCAATCATGCGGTATTTGCGCTTGTGACCACCACCAAGGTAACGGGTGGTTAGATGGCCCTCGGCGTTGCGACCGCCGGATGCACGTTTACCGACTGTAAGAGATTTTTCCGGTGTAGTAGCAGTGATCGTACCTTTGAATACACCGATAACTTTGTGTCTTTGCCCGGGAGTTGTGGGCTTGAATTTTCTTACTGCCATTTTTATTAGATATTGCTATAGAAGTCGATAGTCTGGCCTTCAGCTAATGTGATGAAGGCTTTTTTCCAGCGGCTGGTATTACCGCGGAGCAGACCGCTCTTAGTCCAGCGCGACTTGTTTTTGCCGCGGACAACAGCGGTATTAACCCGAACAACCTTAACGCCGTAGAGCTGCTCAACCAGTGCCTTAATCTGATACTTGTTGGCCTCGGGAGATACACAGAAAGTGTAGCGGTTAAGCTTTTCGGTAAGCTTGGTTGCCTTTTCGGTAACGATGGGTTTGATCATTATATCCATTGTGATAAAGTCTCCTTAGGATTAAAGTTTATTAATAAAGTCAAGGCTATCTTCGGTGAGGATGATAGCGTTGTGGTTGAGCACGGCATAGGTGTTGATGTCGCATGCGCGCATTGTATCAGCACCTGCCACGTTTCGAGCAGACAAATATACGTTTTTATTTTCATTTGCCGAAACGAGAAGCACCTTTTTGCCGTCAACTTTAAGATTTTTAGTAAAGTTTACGAATTCTTTAGTTTTGGGAGCCTCGAATTCGAAGTTCTCAACCACTACAATGTTGCCCTGCTGGGCAGCAACGGTGAGAGCGCTGCGACGGGCGAGCTGCTTAACTTTCTGGTTGAGCTTGAAGCGGTAGTCGCGGGGACGGGGACCGAACACACGGCCACCACCGACGAGTACAGGCGAGTTGATGTCGCCGATACGGCTGCCGCCGCCACCCTTCTGCTTGTGGAGTTTGCGGGTAGAACCCGATACTTCGCTGCGTTCCTTTGACTTGTGAGTGCCCTGACGCTGGTTGGCCAGATACTGCTTAACGTCGAGGTATACGGCATGCTCGTTGGCATCTACTGCAAACACTTCGTCGCTGAGGACAGCCTTGCGACCGGTGTCTTTACCTTCTTTATTGTATATAGCGAGTTCCATATTACTTCTCAATTAAAACGATTGAACCTTTGCTTCCGGGAATAGAACCCTTGATCATTAATACGTTGTGTTCGGCGATTACTTTCACAACCTGGAGGTTCTGAACAGTTACGCGCTGGTTGCCCATCTGGCCGGCCATACGCATGCCTTTGAACACCTTTGCGGGATAGGAGCAAGCACCTACCGAACCGGGGGCACGCAGACGGTTGTGCTGGCCGTGGGTGGCCTGGCCTACACCGCCGAAACCATGGCGTTTTACTACGCCCTGGAAACCTTTACCCTTGCTGGTACCGATTACGTCAACGAAGTCTGCTTCAGTGAACAGGTCGACAGTGATGGTGTCGCCCAGTTTATATTCACCGTCAAAACCTTTGAACTCGGCCAAGTGACGCTTGGGAGTTACACCGGCTTTCTGGAAGTGACCGAGTTCGGGTTTGGTGCAATGCTTTTCCTTCTGCTCGCCGAAGCCAAGCTGGAGGGCATTGTAACCATCGGACTCGATGGTCTTAACCTGAGTAACTACACAAGGACCTACTTCGATAACAGTGCACGGCACGTTCTTGCCGTCGGCACTGAATACGGATGTCATTCCGACTTTTTTTCCAATTAATCCTGGCATTTCTCTGTTTGTTTTGAATTGTTTAGTTTAGTTTTCTTTTCTCAAATCTCGGGGCATCAGACCTTGATTTCCACTTCCACACCGCTGGGGAGTTCGAGCTTCATGAGAGCGTCGACCGTTTTGGCGGTAGAGTTGTAGATGTCGATCAGACGCTTGAACGACGACAGCTGGAACTGTTCGCGCGACTTCTTGTTAACGAAGGTCGAGCGGTTGACAGTGAAGATGCGCTTGTGGGTGGGCAGGGGGATGGGACCGCTGATCACCGCACCGGTAGCTTTCACAGTCTTTACGATCTTCTCTGCCGACTTGTCGACGAGGTTATGGTCGTAAGATTTGAGTTTGATTCTGATTTTTTGGCTCATATCGTGTTAATGATGTATTGTTGAGACATTACTTGATGAGATCCACACGGCCCTGACATTCGGTAAGAACGTTCTTGGCGATGGAGTTCGATACTTCTGCGTAGTGAGAGAAGGTCATGGTGCTGGTTGCACGGCCCGAGGTGATAGTACGGAGGGCAGTCACATAACCGAACATTTCGGCCAGAGGAGCTTTTGCCTTTACTACACGGGCACCGCTGCGGCTGGTTTCCATGCCTTCTACCTGGCCACGGCGCTTGTTGAGGTCGGAGATTACGTCACCCATCGATTCTTCGGGGGTAACTACCTCAATCTTCATAATAGGTTCAAGCAGTACGGGGCCGGCCTTTTCGCTGGCTTTCTTGAATGCCTGGATTGCGCAGAGTTCGAACGACAGCTGGTCAGAGTCAACCGGGTGGAACGAACCGTCAATTACAGTCACTTTCAGCTGCTCTACGGGGAAGCCGGCGAGGATACCGTTCTTCATGGCAGTCTGGAAGCCCTTCTGAATCGAGGGGATGAATTCCTTGGGAATGTTACCGCCTTTAACTTCGTCTACAAACTGCAGGCCGCCTTCGAATCCTTCGTCGACGGGTTCTACGCGTACGATAATGTCGGCGAACTTACCACGGCCACCGGTCTGCTTCTTGAATACTTCGCGGAGCTCAACGGGCTTGGTGATGGTTTCCTTGTAAGTAACCTGGGGACGGCCCTGGTTACATTCAACTTTGAATTCACGACGCAGACGGTCAATGATAATATCGAGGTGGAGCTCACCCATACCCGAGATAACGGTCTGGCCGGTTTCTTCGTTGGTTTCAACGCGGAAGGTGGGGTCCTCTTCAGCAAGCTTCTGCAGACCGACTCCGAGTTTATCGAGGTCTTTCTGAGTTTTGGGCTCAACTGCGATACCGATAACGGGATCGGGGAATTCCATAGCTTCGAGTACGATTGGAGCGTCTTCGGCGCAGAGGGTATCACCGGTACGAATATCCTTGAAACCTACACCGGCACCGATATCACCGCAGGTGATAGAGTCCTTGGGGTTCTGCTTGTTGGAGTGCATCTGGAACAGACGGCTGATGCGTTCTTTCTTGCCCGAACGGCTGTTGAGAACGTACGAACCGGCGTTGATATCACCCGAGTAAACGCGGAAGAAGCACAGACGGCCTACATAGGGGTCGGTGGCAATCTTGAATGCGAGAGCACACATAGGTGCGTCGCTCGAGGGTTCGCGGGTAACGATTTCTTCGCTGTTGTCCACTGCGTGTCCTTCTACAGCACCGGCATCGGTGGGGCAAGGCAGGAATGCGCAGACTGCATCAAGCAGGCACTGTACGCCTTTGTTCTTGAACGAAGAGCCCAGAATCATAGGTACAACTTCCATCGAGAGGGTAGCCTTGCGGATAGCGCTCTTGATTTCGTCGATGGTGATTGTGCTGGGATCGTCGAAATATTTTGCCATGAGATCGTCGTCGAATTCGGCAACCTTCTCGAGCATTTTGTCGCGCCACTCTTCGGCTTCAGCCTGGAGCGATGCGGGGATTTCCTCTATGCTGTAGTCGGCACCCATGGTTTCGTCGTGCCAGAAGATGGCCTTCATCTGAATGAGGTCGACAACGCCCTTGAAAGTTTCCTCGGCGCCGATAGGAATCTGAATGGGGCAGGGATTTGCTCCGAGCACATCCTTGAGCTGGCGTACTACTTCGAAGAAGTTAGCACCCGAGCGGTCCATCTTGTTTACGTAGCCGATACGGGGAACGTTGTATTTGTCGGCCTGACGCCATACGGTTTCAGACTGGGGTTCAACACCGCCTACGGCGCAGAAAGTAGCTACAGCGCCGTCAAGGATACGAAGCGAACGTTCAACTTCAACGGTGAAGTCAACGTGTCCCGGGGTGTCAATAAGGTTGATTTTGTATTTCTCGTCGTTGTACTTCCAGAAAGTGGTAGTAGCAGCGGAGGTGATAGTGATACCGCGCTCCTGTTCCTGCTCCATCCAGTCCATGGTGGCGGCACCATCGTGAACCTCACCGATTTTGTGGGTCAGACCGGTATAGAAGAGGATACGTTCAGACGTAGTGGTCTTACCGGCATCGATGTGAGCCATAATGCCGATATTGCGGGTATATTTAAGTAATTCGTCGGATTTAGCCATTTTATTTTCCTTGCTTGGATGTCTGAATCAATGAATAATAAATCAGAAACGGAAGTGTGCGAATGCGCGGTTGGCTTCAGCCATCTTGTGCATATCTTCCTTACGCTTGAATGCGCCGCCCTGGTCGTTGAAAGCGTCGACGATTTCAGCAGCGAGCTTGTCAGCCATGGTCTTGCCGCCGCGTTTGCGGGCGTAGAGAATAAGGTTCTTCATTGAAATAGACTCCTTACGGTCGGGTCGAATTTCGGTAGGCACCTGGAAGGTAGCACCGCCAACACGACGCGACTTAACCTCCACCTGGGGAGTTACATTCTCAAGCGCCTTCTTCCAGATTTCGAGGGCGGTGAGCTCTTCGTTAGGGAGTTTGGACTTCACAGTCTCAAGTGCGTTATAGAAAATAGTGAAAGCAGTGTTTTTCTTGCCGTCATACATCAGGTGATTGACGAACTTAGTCACTCTCACATCGTTAAAAACGGGATCGGGGAGTACGAGCCGTTTTTTAGGCTTGGCTTTTCTCATTAGTTTGTTTACAAGTTGTGTTTTTGAATGCTTGGTTGCTTGCAGCTTGTTATCTTCAGCCGCGTCCTCTGACGCCGGCTTACTCAACCATATTGCTTTTACAGCTTTTCAAGAATGTCAAAAACGAGATTTAATTTAAATTTTAAAAGAATCTCGCGGTGCGTTGAGATAACTTCACCAGAGTCACAGACTCCGATTACTTCTTGGCTGCACCGGCCTTAGGACGCTTGGCACCGTATTTGGAGCGGCGCTGGGTACGATCCTTAACACCGCTGGTATCAAGGGTACCGCGAACAATGTGGTAGCGTACACCGGGAAGGTCCTTTACACGACCGCCGCGTACAAGTACGATTGAGTGTTCCTGCAGGTTGTGACCTTCACCGGGGATATAGGAGTTGACTTCCTTACCGTTGGTAAGACGAACACGAGCGACTTTACGCATAGCCGAGTTAGGCTTCTTAGGGGTAGTGGTGTAGACACGCACGCACACACCACGACGCTGGGGGCAGCTGTCGAGTGCAGGCGATTTGCTCTTGTCTTCCAGAGCCACACGTCCTTTTCTTACTAATTGCTGAATAGTAGGCATCTTAGTTTGTTTTGTTTTACTTTACTTTAGTTTTCTTATCTGTTTTGTATTGTTTCTTACGTTGAAACAGCGCACCGCACATCAAGCTATTGCTTTCATACTCAAATGAATAGCTATAAACTCTCGCGTGAATACCCTATTTTTCGGTGCAAAGATAGTAATTATTTTCCTAACTGCCAAATATTTGCCGAGTTAAATTAACTCTG
>ERZ777011.1933-NODE-1933-length-18826-cov-12.152736_pt1 | contig 18826 bp, 7 predicted proteins | sample MGYA00374964_ERZ777011 | MGnify/ENA primary metagenome ERZ777011 (study PRJEB29310, sample SAMD00008975) | mouse gut metagenome | study: EMG produced TPA metagenomics assembly of the Metagenome analysis of fecal microbiota from mouse which was promoted...
ACAGCACTGTTTTTTCACCCACTATTCTACTGAAGATGGATTATCCCAAAATACGGTGATGAACATCTTACAGGATCACAAAGACAACCTTTGGTTTGCCACCTGGGATGGTATCAACCGTTTCAACGGTTATACCTTTAAAACATACAAGGCCCGTCAGGGAAACTATATCAGTCTGACCAATAACCGCGTAGACCGTATGTATGAAGATCGTTACGGCTTTCTGTGGTTGCTGACCTATGACAACCGTGTCCATCGTTTCGACCCGAAGACAGAGACTTTCGAGCAAGTGCCTGCTGCCGGAGAAGAGGGGAGTGCTTTCAATGTGCATACCATTGAGGTGATGCCCAACGGAACCGTCTGGCTGCTGACTGAAAACGACGGAGCCATCCGTATCCTAACGCATCCGGATGAGAATAATCGCTTGACATGGGATATTTATTCCAGCAAGACGGAACTGTTTCCTTCTTTACATGTATTCAAAGTTCATCAGGATAAAGCTGGCAATGACTGGTTGCTGACGGATAACGGTCTCGGGATAATCCGTCCCGGAAAGAAAGAACCGAATTCTTATTTTACGGAAACAAAAGGAAAGTTTGGCGGAATGAATCAGGCTTTCTATGCTGTGCAGGAACGTGATAAGGATATTTGCTTCGCCTCGGATCATGGTCGCATCTGGTCTTATCAGAAAGAAAGCGGAGAATTTACGTTGATCGAGCTTCCCACAAAAGGACAGATCACCTCCATTCATCCCATTGCACCGGACGTATCCGTTATTACTACCGATTCGGATGGCTTCTTTACTTACAATCTGCGAACAAAAACAAACGTACATTACTCGTTCCTGACTTGTAAGGCGTTACCCGCAAAGCCGATCCTTTCTGCATACGTAGACCGTTCTTCAGAAGTGTGGTTCGAACAGGAAGAACCGGGCGTTGTTGCTCATTTTAATCCCTCGACCGGAGTGGTGACCCGTGAACAAATTCCAATAGAATACAGCAATCCCGAACGTTCCCGTCCGGCTTTTCATATTCATGAAGACGTAAACGGTTATCTGTGGGTACATCCTTACGGAGGAGGTTTTTCTTATTTCGATCCTCAAAAGAAATGCTTGGTTCCTTTCTATAACGGACTGGGTAGCCGTGACTGGCGTTTCTCCAATAAGATTCATTCAGCTTTTTCCGACAAACAAGGTAATCTGTGGCTTTGTACCCACTCTAAAGGATTGGAGAAAGTGACTTATCGAAATGTACCTTTTACGATGATAACCCCTATGCCTCATGAACACGAATCGTTGCATAATGAGGTGCGTGCCCTGTGTGAAGACAAACTGGGAAATTTGTGGGTTGGCTTGAAAGACGGTATACTTCGTATATATGATGCCGACAAAACATATAAAGGCTATCTTACCGAAAACGGCACCATTTCTGCCACCGGTATTCCCATGCCGGGCACCGTTTATCATGTTATTCAGGACTCAAAAGGAATCATCTGGATTGCGACCAAAGGAGACGGTCTTGTTCGTGCCGAGCCGACCTCTTCCAACGGAATGTCTTATAAGCTGACCCGTTATCTTCATCGTGAAGATGATATGTACAGTTTGAGCGATAATAATGTATATTGCATCTATGAAGATCATTATGGTCGTATCTGGCTGGCAACTTTTGCCGGAGGTATCAATTATATTACGAAGAATGAAGCCGGAAAGACATTGTTTATCAATCACCGGAACAACCTGAAAGGTTATCCCATTGATCCTTGTTACAAAGCTCGTTTTATCACTTCCGATAATAACGGACGCTTGTGGGTAGGAACAACTATGGGGGCCGTTGCTTTTGATGAGAACTTTAAGAAACCGGAGGATGTGAAGTTCTATCATTTCTCTCGTATGCCGAATGATACGCAAAGTTTGAGTAATAATGATGTCCATTGGATTATCTCCACCAAGAAAAAGGAACTTTATCTGGCTACTTTCGGCGGCGGACTCAACAAACTGGTATCTATCAGTAAGGACGGTCACGGAGAATTCAAGTCATATTCCGTATTGGATGGTCTTCCTTCCGATGTCCTGCTTTCCATCCGCGAAGATAGTAAGCAGAATTTATGGATTAGTACGGAGAATGGAATTTGTAAGTTCATTCCCTCTGAAGAACGTTTTGAAAGTTATGACGAGCGTAGTATTACTTTTCCCGTACGTTTTAGTGAAGCCGCTTCGGCATTAACTGATAAAGGAAGCATGCTTTTCGGTGCCAGTGGTGGAGTCTTTATATTTAATCCTGACTCTATACGTAAGAGCAGCTATATTCCGCCTATCGTATTCTCCAAACTGACAGTGGCTAATGAGGACATTACCCCCGGTGGCAACTCATTGTTGAAAGTGGATATTGACGACGCTGATAAATTGGTACTTTCGCATAAAGAGAATATTTTCTCCGTTCATTTCGCGGCACTCGATTATACCAATCCGCAAAATATACAGTATGCTTATATTCTCGACGGATTTGAAAAACAGTGGACCTTTGCCGACAAACAGCGTAGCGTGACTTATACGAATCTTCCGAAAGGAGAGTATGTACTTCGTGTCCGTTCTACCAATAGCGATGGTGTGTGGGTGGATAACGAACGTATCTTGGATATTGTCATTCTGCCTTCTTTCTGGGAAACGCCGATAGCATACGTGCTTTATGTACTTTTTATTCTGATTATTATTCTTGTGGCCGTTTATATCTTGTTCACCATTTACCGGTTGAAACATGAAGTATCGGTCGAACAGCAGATTTCGGATATAAAACTACGCTTCTTTACGAATATATCCCATGAGTTGCGTACTCCGCTTACGCTGATAGCAGGTCCGGTAGAGCAGGTCTTGAAGAATGATAAATTGCCGGCTGATGCCCGCGAACAGTTGGTGGTGGTTGAACGGAACACCAGCCGTATGCTTCGTCTTGTCAATCAGATATTGGACTTCCGTAAGATTCAGAACAAGAAGATGAAGATGCAGGTACAGCGTGTGGACATCGTTCCTTTCGTGCGCAAGGTGATGGATAATTTTGAGGCTGTGGCCGAAGAGCACCGGATTGATTTCCTGTTTCAGACGGAAAAGGAGCATCTTTATCTTTGGGTGGACGCCGATAAGCTGGAAAAGATTGTATTCAATCTGCTTTCCAATGCATTTAAATATACGCCGAATGGCAAGATGATAACGATGTTTATCCGTGAAGATGAGAATACAGTTTCTATCGGTGTACAAGACCAGGGAATTGGTATCGCGGAAAACAAAAAGAAGTCACTGTTTGTCCGTTTTGAGAATCTGGTAGATAAGAATCTTTTCAATCAGGCTAGTACAGGTATCGGACTTTCATTGGTGAAAGAGCTTGTGGAGATGCACAAGGCTACTATCTCCGTGGATAGTCGTTTGGGAGAAGGAAGTTGTTTCAAAGTCGATTTCCTGAAAGGGAAAGAACATTATGATAAGGAAACCGAGTTTATTCTGGAAGATGCGGATGCTCCGGTAAGGATGGGGCAGGTAGTGGATATAGCCAACTCTTCCATTCAGTCTGAAACGCTGATACCCGATGATTCGGAGAAAATTGAAGCCGTTTATGAGGAAGATGCTGCGAAAGAAGAAAACTCCAAAGAACTGATGTTATTAGTCGAAGATAATCAGGAGTTACGTGAATTCTTGCGTAGTATATTTTCTCCGATGTACCGGGTAGTGGAAGCCGCCGATGGTAGGGAAGGAGCGAATAAAGCATTGAAGTATCTTCCGGATATTATTATCAGTGACGTGATGATGCCCGAGAAAGACGGTATCGAAATGACGCGTGAACTGCGTGCGGATATGACAACCAGCCATATACCTATTATCTTGCTTACTGCCAAAACTACGATTGAAAGTAAACTGGAAGGATTGGAATATGGTGCGGATGATTATATCACAAAACCTTTCAGTGCTACCTATCTGCAAGCCCGTGTGGAAAATCTGTTGATGCAGCGTAAGAAACTGCAAAGTTTCTATCGGGATAGCTTGATGCATATCAATATGTCCGTTACTTCCGGTGAATTAGTTGCGTCGACAAAGGCTATGGCTGAAGAGGAAAGAAAGATAGTGCCGGAGCGAGAAGAAGAGCAAACGCAACTACAGTCACAACAGCAACCGACTATTCCTGATATGTCTCCAAATGACCGTAAATTTATGGATAAACTGGTGGAATTGATGGAGCAGAACATGGATAATGGAGACCTTGTAGTGGATGATTTGGTACGTGAATTGGCTGTCAGTCGTTCCGTGTTCTTCAAGAAGCTGAAGACATTGACAGGACTGGCACCTATTGAGTTTATCAAAGAAATACGCATCAAGCGTGCTACGCAACTGATTGAAACCGGAGAGTTTAATATGACGCAGATTTCATATATGGTCGGAATCAACGACCCGCGTTATTTTAGCAAATGTTTTAAGGCGCAGGTGGGTATGACACCGACTGAGTATAAGGAAAAAATAGGTCGGTAATACGTAGTAACAATCTCTTTGTTTATTCTATTTTTAGGAAATAAATGATTTAAGAGACTATTCCTATGGACTTCTCAATTCATATATTCCAAACTCAAAGTGTATTTTATATGCTTTGTTTGTAAACGTTCATTTGCTTGGGAGTATATATTAAAAAAGTAGGGCGAGTGTATATATTCAAATATACATTCGCCCTATCTTTTTTATATGTTTTTTATGTAAAACCTATATTATTCACTGAACCATTGTGGGTCACCTGCACGGTTCTTGAATAAAGCGTCTTTAATTTTGAAATTACCGTTTTCAGGATCTTCAAAGAGTTCGGCAGATGTTTTGCTATATTCGGTGCACATCGCTTGTGCCTCACTGTGCCATGCGCAATCGGTGGTATACCAGTTGTCGGAAGTTTCTTTAACGATACTCTTTACGCTACATAGTTTGTTTTTGGCATCGCTGCTACCACAGTTGGCGAATAAGCATTTTGTGATTCTGATATCGTGTAGTTCCACTTTGTTTGCATCAATGAAGTGTTTTCCACTTTTTTGATCACAAGCATAGAATGTACATTGATCGATATTGAATGTGATAGGATGCATTGTATTTTGTGCTGTGAGTGTAAATGTTGGTCCATCGGTGGCGGCTACATCATTAAATGTACATTTACTTATATGAATGGAATTCAGATTTCCCGTCATGTCTTTAATGTTGATGACACCATACGAACCAATTTCACTGAAGGTAGTATTAGTAAACTCTATACGATTGATGGAGCATCCCACACCGCCGCCTTGCACACGCAATATACCACGAGTTTTGGATACCTTGCATTTATCGAAGGAAATGTTTACATCCGTTGTCATGGCATCTTGGTTAATCATGTAATCGCTGCCTTTGCCATTGTTGTAGAGGTTCATGTTATAAAACTTGATAGAAGTCGTGTTTTCTGTGGCTGTCACTTCTTTGGGCTTGAAGTTAGGCTGTGCTCCACCGGAGGCACCCCAGAAGATAATTGCATTTACCGATGCGGGAATACTAAGTTTTTCCGTACGTTCGAAAGTGCTTCCAGCAGGGAAGACGAGCACTACATCTCCTTGTTGTTCGGCAAGAACTGCATCAATGTCATCGCCCTCTTTCAGGTTGGCTATGGTGTATCCTTCCGGAAAGTCTTCTGTCGTCTCAAATTTACAGTTTCCTCTCAACTTCTGATTGTTATAGATAGAAACTTTGTAAGTGGTGGCAGCTTTGAGTCCTGTCAACGTAGCTTGACCTGCATTCTTCTCGTTGGCGGTGATGTCGCGGCGTGTCTCCTCTTCGGTAGATTCGATGAGGAAGTGGGTAACGTCCACTCCTGCAGTCCAGTGGATGGTGGCGTTCTTGCTGGTCACGTTGCTGCTACTTTCGATAATTTGTTCGCTCTTCGTGGTGAAAGTGCCATCCTCCAAAGTGCACCATTTAGACGGTTGGGCAGATTCGGAACAGGAACGCAGACGCAAGTAATACGTCGTTTGCTCTTCTAGTCCTGTGATACTGTAAGGGCTGCTTGTAATGCCTTTGTCTTCTCCGTAGATGATAGAGCCTTCTTGCAGTTCGTCATTTGTAAATTCGTTTTTATTTACCTCTATGATATAGTAGTCGGTGTTGGGAGTTGCGTTCCAAATAACCTCTGCTTCGAATGTTTGGGGAGTAACCGCAAGATTGTTGCTGCGGAATAAGCGGTTGTATCGTTCGTCCGAACTCCAGTCATTACTTTTGTCGCAAGACGAAAATGAAATAACTGTTAAGCAAATGATGCTTAATAGCGTGTGTATATTTGTACTAATTTTCATAATAATCGTTTTTATCAATTAGAATCCGTATGAATTGGCTAATGTTCCGTTTGATTCTGAAATCGTTTTACTACCTAGTGGAATCAAATGCCTGTTTTTTACGGTCTTGTTCAGACCTGTGCTAACATAGTCTGTTAATCCCGAAAGGTTGGAGTCGTTGGAGGTGCTTCCGTCCTCTTTGAACACTTCTTGCTTTGTAGTTGCGTCTTTCTCTATCTTTCCATTTGGGAAGGTTCCCCAGCCCGGAACGTATTTCCAATTGGGATCTGCGGCATTCTTTATAGCATTCTTGACATCCAATTCGTTATTGATTTCGCTGACAAAGGAGGGATATTCATACCAGCAAATACTACTCATGTCGATGGAATATTCATCATCGGCTTTCATCTTATAGAAGATGTATTTGGGAGCTATGGTAGTGAGTTGGCGGTAGTCTTCTTTGAATTGGTCGATCTTCTTGGAGAGTAATCCCCAACGAATCAAGTCATATTTGCGGACACATTCTCCGGCAAATTCCCATGCGCGTTCATCCACGATGGCGTTGAAAAAATCGTCACCTGATGAGATAGCAGCTACATACGCTTGTGCATTGGCTTTGTTGTCGAACGCACGGCTGTGAACTTCTGTCAGTGCGGTACGGGCTGTCATGGCAGTTCCCCCCAATGGATTGGCTGCATCAGCTCCATACAGTTCGTTCATAACTTCAGCATACATTAATAGTATGTCGGAATAACGCATTGCAATCCAGTTGATGCCATATCCGATTTTTGCATCGCTCGCACGGACAGCATTCAGCCATTCGTCGTTCATTTTGCGGATGTCCCATTTTGCTACATAGATACCGAATGGGGCGTTTTTTTGCATATTCTCTTTGATGTGCCCGTTTTCTTCTTTGAGTTCATAAGTGGCACATGTGATGTCACGACGCAGGTCAGAGTGGTCGAACGACCAGAAGAACGGAGCGGTTAATTTCACTTTTCCGCTTGAGTTTCCTTTAGCACCGTAGTAGCTGCTTGCACCGCTGATTCTCACGCCAATGGTATATCCCATTTCTCCGGATTTATTCAGACCGTGTGCTACTTCGTATAGGTTTTCTTTATAAGTATTGTCCAATTTCCGCTGGTTTACTTGGAACCATTGGTCTGCATACGAAGGATTTAACTTGTGTACACCGCTTCCAATAACAGCTGTCAGATGTTTCAGTGCACGTTCATACAACAGTTTTCTTTCTGCTTCTCCCGGACGTTGGGTAGGGTATGTACCGTCAGAGCCGGCAAGTGTCTCGTAGCCGGGTTTGGAGGATTCGCGGATACTGTAGCCGGCTTTGGCAAGGGCGATGCGGGCGAACAAGCCGTGAGCAAAACCTGCAGTGGCATGTTCGGTCGTATAGCCGGATTCGCCTGCCCAGGGGAGATAGTTTGCAGCTTCTTCCAAGTCGCTCAGCAATTGTTCCATAATATCGTCTCGGTCGCTTTTGGCTACATATAAATTGGAACCGTCTACCTTGGTCGTTTCGAATTTCATTGGCAGGTCTCCATAGTTTTTTACAAGGTCAAAATAGACCATGGCACGGATGGTGAGTGCCTCACCCAAGAAATTAGCCATCTTGTTGCGTGCCGGATTTCCTTCTTGGAACAACTCGCTGGAACGGATTCCTTCTACGACAAGATTGGCGTCCTCAATAATGGCGAAACAGTTTTTCCAATTGTCATCCAGTTTTGACCAGGAACCGCTGATGCTTTCTCCATTGTAATTACCTAAAGCGCGTTCACTGGATTCGGTGAAAGAAGCCGGTTTGTTAACGTCGGCATCTACTAGTTCAATATCTGTATTGAATCCGAAATTCAGAGGGATGCGGGCACCATAAGTGTGGTCGAGGGTAAGCCCTGCATATACTTTGTTCAAACTTTGTTCTGTAAAAGTAAGCGAGTTGAAAACCATGTCGCCTTTGATTTCGGAAGGAGAGCTTTGATCTAAGAAATCGCTGCAAGAGGTGATGCTCAGTAACCCCATTCCTCCAATGATGTATTTTATAATTGATTTCATATATGTATCTGTTTTAGAATGTAACATTTATACCACCTACAAATGAACGGCTTTTAGGATAGGCTGAATAGTCTATGCCCGGAGTCATAGGTGTTTTGCGACAAGTGTCTACTTCCGGGTCGGCACCGGAATATTTAGTGAAGCAGTAGAGGTTGTATCCTGTAAAGTAGATACGCACATTCTGCATTTGTAGTTTTTGTACGAAAACTTTCGGCAATGTGTAACCGATGGAAATATTGTTGACACGCAGGAAGGCACCGTCTTCTACAGCCCAGTCCAAAAGTGGAATCTGTGTGATGGAAGCAGGGTTGAATATGCTGGCACCGGCATTTATTTCATTTAGACGGTTGATAGCATAGTCGCTTCCAAATTCGTTGATATAGCTTTTGGAAGTCATGTCCATTCCGTTGGCAGGGTCAATCCAAGTGTAACGTTTGCTAAGGTTGAATTCATTGTTCAGATTCCAATCTTTTTTTGTGTCACTATAGAATCCGGAAGCAAGTTTGGTAGCGTTGATAATTTTGTTTCCCAATGAATAGTTAAAGAATGCACTTAAATCAAAGCTCTTATATCGTGCATTGATACCGAAACCGCCGGTTATTTTCGGGATTGTATTTCCAAGGCGTTCTTTCTCGATTTTACCATCTGCATTTGCTTTCAGTTTGGGTGATCCAGGACCGAAATTATTGACTTTCATACCCGATTCCGTCGGATTGACACGTCCTTCCTTAAGTTTCCATCCATTATCCCAAGTAAAGTCTTCTGTAGTATAGAAACCATCTAGTTTATAACCGTATACTTCACCCAGTCTTCCACCTTCTTCAATTAGGAAATCATCGATACCAGCGATGAGACTGCCGCCCCAGCCACTGCTTTGCCAGATTTTATTTGTAGGCAGTTTGTCAATTTTAGCTTGATTATAAGAAATGTTGAAGTTGAAATTCAGACCGAAATCTTTTTGGTCGACAAGGATAGCGTCTAAAGCAAGCTCAATACCTTTGTTGGAGGTTTGACCGAAATTCTGATATTGGAACTCATAACCAGCTCCTTTGGGGAGGGTAGTTTGCATCAACAAATCTTTGGTCGTGTTCCAGTATGCATCTAAGCTACCAGAAAGGCGTCCGTTCCAGAAGCCGAAATCCAAACCTATATTACGAGTGAGCGTTGTTTCCCATTTCAAGTTCGGGTTGGACAAGTTTTTACCTCTTTGCAGAACCACGCTGCTTGTATTGTTGAAATAGATATGTTTGTCTCCCGAACCTGCTAGTGAGTAAGTTGTTTCTAGCGACCCGGAGGGAATCCGATTGTTTCCTGCCGTACCGATGCTTAAACGAAGTTTTAAGTTGGAAAGCCATTCTTGGGAGTTTTTCATGAAAGCTTCGTCGGATATACGCCATGCTAAAGCCAGTGAAGGGAAGTATCCCCATTGATTGCCGGAGGCAAATTTGCTGGAGCCGTCTGCACGCATGGTGAAAGTCATCAGGTATTTATCGTTAATGGTGTAGTTGATACGTCCGAAAAAAGAGAGCAAGTTGTCTTTGATGCCAATGTATGTATCTGTGGGAAGTGCCTGACCTTGTCCCATATTAGCAAGTACTTCTTTTATTGACATGTTTTTAGGGAAACCTACAGATGTCATTGTTGTTTTGTGGTCGTAGCTGCTGGATACTTCATGACCTAACATGACATTCATTCTGTGGTTCAAATTGAACATTTTATCGTTATTATATGTAACAGTATTGGCGTTTCTCCAGTTCTTGTTGATAAGTTTGGTTAATAACGCTTGGGGCATTCCCGGATTTCCGTATTTACTGTTGTTTGTAGCTTCCACTCCCCATACTTGGTCAGTATTATTGTATTTCCATCCATATCCGAATTCGCTTCTGAATTTAAGTCCTTTTACGGGTTCCCAGTTCACTCCGGCATTGTAGTTTTGTTGGAAGCGGCTAACGCGTTTGTAAGTCGCGTTCAATATCTCGATAGGCGTGTAACGTGCGTTATTAACGTTTTCATCATCGTCACTGCCGCCACTGATTAATTTTTCAACAGGAGCAAATACTACAGAGCGTGCATTTACAGAAGTGGTTGCACTCGATTGATTGTCGTCTGCACCGCTTCCGGTTCCTTTTACTTTTTGATAGGATAAACGGGCATTGAAGTCAAATGTTAGCCATTTGTTGATTTTTGTATTTATTTTAGCATTGATGTTGTCTTTGGCAAAACCTGAGTTCAACATGATACTTTTTTCGTCGTTACGTGAATAACTGATATTGAATTTGGTATCTTTGTTTCCACCACTGACACTAATATTGTATTGTTGTTGATTACCGGTGCGACCAAATATTTCTCCTTGATAGTCGGTGTCTGTGTATGATTTATAAATCTCCAGATCGTCAAAGGTGCCATAATTAAAACTTTTTTGGTCTAATTCTTGTTGCCACATCACAAACTCATACGGATTGAGTACATCGACCATCTTGGTCACTTTGCGCAAACCGTAAGATGCACCGAAGTTTACCTGCACCTTACCTTCCTGACCGGATTTAGTAGTAATGATGATAACACCGTTTGCACCACGGGCACCATAAATAGCAGTAGAAGAAGCATCTTTCAATACATCTACCGATTGAATATCTGTTGGAGCAATATCAGAGATACTTGATACGGGAAATCCGTCTACAATATAAAGCGGTGAATTATCTTGAGATAGAGAACCGCCACCACGTACGCGGATTTTTACGTCTGCATCAGGAGAACCTTCAGTCGTTGTGATAGATACACCAGCCATTTTTCCCTGTAATGCTTCTGATGCAGAAGATACCGGAATGGCAGCTATCTGTTTGGCACTAACGGAAGATACGGAACCAGTCAAATCTTTTTTTGCAACGGTTCCGTAACCAATTACCACAACTTCGTCTAATGCTTGTGTGTCATCGGAAAGAGTGACATTAATTTGACTTTGTCCTTTTACAGCAATATCCTGAGTTTTCATTCCGATATAAGAAATTGTAAGGATTGCTTTTGAAGGAACCTTGATAGAATAGTTACCATCTAAATCGGTAATTGTACCATTGGTAGTATTCCCTTTTTCTACTACAGAAGCTCCAATGATCGGTTCCCCTGTTGTGTCTTTCACATTACCTTTTACGGTAATTGTCTGCGCTGATACGCCAAGCGATATCGCTGCAAATAGCATTAGCAGCCAACTGCGCATGTTTTTCACTTTGTTAGACATTCTTTGCATGTTTATTAATTAATGGTTGTTGTTTTTAATTCCGTACTTATATTTAGAGTTAATTCCTCGGTACAAAAGTATATGAATGTGAATATAGCTATGTGCAATATTTGTTTTTGACCTAGTATTTTTTGTTTTTTAATAGCCGGCAGGCATTTTTAGAATAGTGTTGAAACAAAAAATGCACATGATAACTTGAAAAGGCCTTGTTTTATCATTTTCAATGATTTGGAAAAACAAAATTTGAACAAGACTTTTCTTTATCCTGCCTACTTTTGCCCTCATTAATCTAATAATGTATGAAAATGGATATAATTCTAAGTAAATGGTGTTTGACCATTTTGTTTGCTTTTGGAATCCTGGCGTGTACTGATGGTAGTGACGCAAATGAATTGCCTAAAGAACCTGAGGGGACTGGAGAAACTCAAGATGAAAAGATACCAGCTTTTCCTGGGGCAGAAGGACATGGACGCTACACAACCGGTGGGCGTGGTGGCGATGTATATATTGTTACTTCATTGGAGGACAAGTTGCAGAACGGAACTTTACGTTATGGTATTGAGAAACTAAGCGGAAAACGTACAATTATTTTCCAGGTATCCGGAACTATTCATTTAAATGGTGATTTAAAGATTAAGAATGGAGATTTGACCATTGCAGGCCAGACGGCTCTGGGGGATGGTATTTGTTTGGCTGGTTATCCGGTTTTCTTGGAAGCAGACAATGTTATTGTCCGTTTTATGCGTTTTCGAATGGGAAATAAAGAAGATGTCAGTGCAGACGGAGCCGACGCCTTTGGCGGTCGGTATCATAAGAATATAGTGATTGATCATTGTTCTATGAGTTGGTGTACTGACGAATGTGTTTCTTTCTATCAAAATGAGAATTTTACACTGCAATGGTGTCTTATTTCTGAAAGTCTGCGTTTAGGCGGGCATACAAAAGGTCCTCATGGTTATGGTGGGATATGGGGAGGGATGAAAGCTTCTTTTCACCATAATCTATTGGCACATCATGACAGCCGTAATCCTCGTCTAGGTCCTGGAGTTAATTCGACCAAAGAGAATGAAATTGTTGATATGCGTAATAATGTCATTTATAACTGGTGTGGAAACTCTTGTTATGGTGGAGAAGCCATGCATGTAAATATTGTGAATAATTTTTATAAGCCGGGGCCTGCCACTCCTACTGGTACTTCTAAACGTGGACGTATTATTGCCATTGACAAAAAAGTGAGTGATTCGGATAAGAAATCATATCCTGCCATTTTTGACACTTGGGGAGATTTCTTTATCCAAGGAAATGTGGTGGATGATGGGCAAATGAATGGTGCGGCTGATTACGATCGTTGTATGAAGGCTACAAAGGATAACTGGGAGTACGGAGTTTATAATCAGTTTGATAAAAAGTATGGAACGTTGGATGAAGGTATAAAAAAAGCTCTTAGACGTACCACTCCTGTAGAAACAGGTACTGTTACCACTCATGATGCTCGTACGGCTTTTGAGCGTGTTATGGATTATGCAGGTTGTTCTTTGCACAGGGATAGAGTGGATGAACGTATTGTTCAGGAGACTCGTACCGGGACTGCGAACTATCAAGGAATGAACGAGCACAATGGTCAGGGAGTTGTTGAAGGTATTGATTGGAAAAGCGTGGGGTATCCAAAGAAAGGTATCATTGATAGTCAGGATGATGTGATTCCTGTTGGAGAATCTTCAGCATGGCCTGAATTGGTACAAGGTGTTATTCTGAAGGATTCGGATAATGATGGTATGCCTGATGAATGGGAAAAAAAGTATGGTTTGAATCCGAATGATGCTTCTGACCGAAATGGTAAAACAGTAGATGAGGAAGGAATATATACAAATCTGGAGATGTATATGAATAGCTTGGTACAAAAGATTGTTGAGGAACAGAATAAAGGAGGAATACAATAAATAAGCTTGGTGTATTTTTGTATTATTCCATAAATAAAAATATGAATATGAATTTGATCTTTCGTTGTTTAACCGTTTTATTAACTCTGATCGGAAATGAGGCTGCTTTTGCCTCTTCTGGTATTGGTAACACTCTTGATTTTGGAGAGTTGGCTGCTTTTCCCGGAGCAGAAGGATATGGACGTATGACTACAGGCGGACGTGGAGGTGAAGTGTATATTGTTACTTCTTTAGCAGATGATGGGATGCCTGGCACTTTACGTTATGGTATAGAAAAGTTGGATGGTCCTCGTACTATCATTTTTCAAGTGTCCGGTACAATATTTCTGCATAAAGACCTAAAAATACGGAAAGGGAATTTGACCATTGCGGGACAAACTGCACCGGGAAACGGTATTTGCATAGCGGGTTATCCGGTGACAAATTATGCTAGTAATGTAATTCTCCGTTTTTTACGTTTCCGTATGGGTAATAAAGAATGTGTGCATCCTGACGGTGCAGATGCTTTAGGAGGAAAAGGGGCAAGGAATGTGATTATAGACCATTGCTCTATCAGCTGGTGTACAGATGAATGTGCCTCTTTTTATGGAAATGATGATTTTACTATGCAGTGGTGCATTATTTCTGAAAGTCTTAGATTAGGTGGACATACCAAAGGTCCTCATGGATATGGAGGAATTTGGGGAGGCGAACACTCTTCTTATCACCATAATCTATTAGCCCATCATGATAGCCGGAATCCCCGTTTCGGATTAGGAGCTAAGGTACGTAAGAATGGAGAATGTGATGGTGATTATGTAGATTTTCGCAATAATGTGATCTATAATTGGGGTATGAACAGTTCGTATGGTGGTGAAAGGATGAATATTAATATAGTGAACAATTATTATAAACCAGGTCCTGCAACGGTGACAGGTTCTAAACGTGGACGGATTTTTGCTATAGATGCAACAGAAAATAGGAATGGGGGATATCTGTGGGGAAAGTATTATATCGATGGTAACGTTGTAGATGGAGGGGTAGATGATAAAAACAGCCAAAAGGCTACAGCTAATAATTGGGAATATGGAGTTTACAATCAATTTTCGAATAATTATAAGAAAGTAGTTACGCAAAAAACTAAAGACTCGATTCGATTGGACAAACCTCATGAATTTGCATCGGTAACGACACATTCTGCTTTCAATGCTTATAAACAAGTGTTGGATTATGCGGGGTGTTCATTGCATCGAGATGATGTGGATGCACGTATTGTGAAGGAAACACGTACGAGAACAGCTGGATATAAAGGTTTGAATGTTCATAATGGAGAAGGAGGTATTTGGAAAAGTGAAGGATATCCGAAACCAGGATTGATAGATAGTCAGGATGATTTGCTCTCGTTAAATACTTCGGAAAATGTTTCCGCATGGCCAGTTCTTTTACAGAGAAGTGCCTTGATTGATTCTGATAATGATGGTATGCCTGATGCATGGGAGAGAAAATTCGGATTAAATCCTCATGATGCTTCTGATGGCAATGGAAAAACGATAGATAAATATGGCCAGTATACAAATCTGGAAATGTATATGAATAGTTTGGTGCATGACATTATTGAAAAACAAAATAGCGGTGGAAAGAAGTAATCTGCAAACTTCGTATTAAGAATTATCTTTATCAGGTAAGATACTTTATAGTCAGTTTCACCGGCTCTTATCCGGCATTCATCGGAATTTGTACTGGAAATCAACAGAAAAGGCTGTAGAAGCAGTGGGAAATGATGTATCTTTGAACCATTAATCAATTAGTAATAGAGACAATGGAAGAGAAACAAAAATTTCCCACTGCTACAGGCTTTTCCGGTAAAATACTGATAGCTTCGCTTTTGAAGAATGGGGTGCAACTTCGGGTTAGCCTTTCCGGCTACCGGTTGCTGAAAGAACGGTTGGGGATATAAAATCTGTTTATTCTGATTTTGTAATATACTCTCACTACAGCCCTGTTATAAATGTTTCACCTAGCAGAACGGTTGGGCAATAATATTGGTCTCTCTTCTTTGTTTTGGAAAAGTGAAATAAATAATATTCGTTAAAAAATCCTCTTTATAATCTTATTCAGAATATAAAGAGGATAATTTTATTGACAAGAGTTGCATGGGGTATGGTGAGATGAAATCATAATTGGGGAATAAATCGCACAAGACTTTCACAAGTATCCTCCTGCCAATGCCTAAAATCAGGACAAAGCTAATTAAATAATTTTTTTAATAGCAATGTTTATTAATTTATCTTATGGAAATTATGAAATTTTTAATATATTGAAGATATTTTGTGTCAACTTGCCATAACTCGATGATTTTGCTTATGTTTGTAGGTAAAATAAAAAAATAAGTGAATGAATATGTCTACACAGTTATTATATAATGATTTTCCTACTTTTCTGCGGAAATATTTTCCTTACAAGGTGCAAAAGATTTCATTGAATGCAGGTTTCACTTGTCCTAATCGTGACGGAACAAAAGGATGGGGCGGATGTACATATTGCAATAACCAAACTTTTAATCCGGATTACTGCCGGACAGAGAAGTCTATCACTACCCAATTGGAAGAAGGTAAATGCTTTTTTGCTCATAAATATCCGGAAATGAAATATTTGGCCTACTTTCAGGCTTATACCAATACGTATGCCGAACTGGAAGGCTTGAAGCGTAAATATGAAGAAGCGTTGACGGTAGACGGGGTGGTCGGACTGGTGATAGGTACACGCCCCGATTGTATGCCGGAGAGTTTGTTGCGTTACTTGGAAGAATTGAACAAACATACTTTTCTTATGGTTGAATATGGGATCGAGAGCACTTGTGACGAAACCTTAAAACGCATAAACCGGGGGCATACTTATGCCGATACGGTGGAAGCCGTCCGGCGGACAGCCGCCTGTGGTATCCTGACAGGCGGACATATCATCCTCGGACTTCCGGGAGAAACGCATGATACGATGGTGGCACAAGCGGAAATACTTTCCGACCTGCCTTTAGCTACCCTCAAGATCCATCAGTTACAATTGATTCGTGGTACACGAATGGCACATGAGTATGATGAAGCTCCTGATGGTTTTCATTTGTTTAACAAGGTGGAGGAATACATTGATTTGGTGATTGATTATGTAGAACATCTCCGTCCCGACATAGTTGTGGAGCGTTTTGTTTCCCAATCTCCTAAAGATTTATTAATAGCTCCGGACTGGGGATTGAGAAATTATGAATTTGTAGCGCGTTTACAAAAAAGAATGAAAGAAAGAGGTGCTTATCAAGGTAAGAAGTATAGGGATTCGGAAAAAAGGATTATTTTTGCAGACGATAAACTTACCACTGAATAAATAGCTGTTTGAGCGGAATATAGATGGTGGAAGAAATATTAAATGGATTTGAAGAATGGAACATAAAACAAGAATTAAAGGAAATGTCCACTATGTGGGAGTGAAGGGATGTGGCCATTGCCCTATGGAGTTTCATATAACTCTTATCTGATTGATGATGAGATGGTGGCATTGGTGGATACGGTAGATATTTGTTATTTTGAAGTCTACTTGCGTAAGATCAAGCAAGTGATTGGAGAACGTCCCATTAATTATTTGATTATAAACCACATGGAACCGGATCATTCGGGATCTATCCGACTGATTAAGCAACATTATCCGGAAATTATTATCGTGGGTAACAAGCAGACATTCGGTATGATTGAAGGGTTCTACGGTGTAACCGGCGAACAGTATCTGGTAAAGGAAGGTGATTTCTTAGCTTTGGGACATCATAAACTGCGTTTTTATATGACTCCGATGGTGCATTGGCCGGAAACGATGATGACTTTTGATGAAACGGATGGCGTTCTTTTCTCCGGCGACGGATTCGGATGCTTTGGCACTGTAGATGGCGGATTTCTGGATACGCGGATCAATGTGGATAAGTATTGGGGGGAAATGGTTCGTTACTACTCTAACATCGTAGGCAAATACGGAAGCCCCGTGCAAAAAGCTTTGCAAAAATTGGGAGGACTACCTATTTCTGCTATTTGCTCTACACATGGACCGGTATGGACAGAGAATATTGCCAAGGTAGTTGGTATCTATGACCGTTTGAGTCGTTATGATGCCGACGAAGGTGTTGTTATTGCTTATGGAAGCATGTATGGAAATACGGAGCAAATGGCGGAAGCTATTGCTGAAGAGCTTTCGGCACAGGGTGTTAAGAACATCGTCATGCATAATGTGACAAAGAGTCATCCTTCTTATATTATAGCGGATATTTTCCGTTACAAGGGATTGATTATCGGTTCTCCTACGTATAGCAATCAGATATTCCCGGAAGTGGAAGCGCTGCTCTCAAAGATTTTGTTGCGTGAGGTGAAGGGATGCTATTTGGGTTATTTCGGTTCTTTCACATGGGCAGGTGCTGCTGTGAAGCGTCTGGCAGAGTTTGCGGAAAAGGGCAAATTCGAATTGGTCGGTGATCCGGTGGAGATGAAACAGGCAATGAAAGACCTGACTTATACTCAATGTGAAAACCTGGCACGTGCCATGGCGGATCGTTTGAAGAAAGATCGTTAAAACTGTGAATGAGATAATAATTTATTAACTAACCTATAAAACAATCGACTTATGAGACTTATTATTCAGCCGGACTATCAGTCCGTATCTCTGTGGGCTGCACATTATGTTGCTGCTAAAATAAAAGCTGCCAATCCAACCCCCGAAAAACCATTTGTATTGGGCTGCCCCACCGGATCTTCTCCTCTGGGTATGTATAAAGCTTTGATCGACCTGAATAAGAAAGGAATCGTTTCTTTCCAGAATGTGGTAACATTCAACATGGATGAATATGTTGGATTGCCGAAAGAACACCCGGAAAGCTATTATTCTTTCATGTGGAATAACTTTTTCGGTCATATCGACATCAAACCGGAGAATACGAATATTCTGAATGGTAATGCTCCGGATTTGGATGCAGAGTGTGCACGTTATGAAGACAAGATCAAGTCATACGGTGGCATCGACCTGTTCATGGGCGGTATAGGTCCTGACGGACATATTGCGTTCAACGAACCGGGATCTTCATTGACTTCACGCACTCGTCAGAAAACATTGACGATGGATACCATCATTGCTAACTCCCGTTTCTTCGATAATGACATCAACAAAGTTCCTAAGACTTCTTTGACAGTGGGAGTGGGTACTGTGCTTTCTGCAAAGGAAGTGATGATTATTGTAAACGGTCATAACAAAGCTCGTGCTTTGT
>ERZ777011.1934-NODE-1934-length-18818-cov-3.864201_pt1 | contig 18818 bp, 17 predicted proteins | sample MGYA00374964_ERZ777011 | MGnify/ENA primary metagenome ERZ777011 (study PRJEB29310, sample SAMD00008975) | mouse gut metagenome | study: EMG produced TPA metagenomics assembly of the Metagenome analysis of fecal microbiota from mouse which was promoted...
CGAAGGGCAGGCGGGGGATTTTCAGCACGCAGTAGTCGATGGTGGGCTCGAAGCAGGCCTTGGTCTTGCCGGTGACGGCGTTGGGGATCTCGTCCAGGGTGTAGCCCAGGGCGATTTTCGCCGCCACCTTGGCGATGGGATAGCCCGTGGCCTTGGAGGCCAGCGCCGACGAGCGGGACACCCGGGGGTTGACCTCGATGACGGCGTACTCATAGGAATCGGGATTCAGGGCAAACTGGCAGTTGCAGCCCCCCTCGATGCCCAGGGCGGTGATGATGTCCAGGGCGGCGGAGCGCAGCATCTGATACTCCCGGTTGGCCAGAGTCTGGGTGGGGGCCACCACGATGGAGTCGCCGGTGTGGACGCCCACCGGGTCCAGGTTCTCCATGGAGCAGATCTGGATCACATTGCCGGCGGAGTCCCGCATCACCTCGAACTCAATCTCCTTCCACCCGGCGATGCACCGCTCGATGAGCACCTGGCCCACCCGGGACAGGTGGATGCCCCGGTCGGCGATCTCCCGCAGGGAGGGCTCGTCGTAGGCGATGCCGCCGCCGGTGCCCCCTAGGGTGTAGGCGGGCCGGACGATGACGGGATAGCCGATGCTCTCGGCAAAGGTCACAGCGCTGTCCACGCTCTCCACCACGTCGGAGGTGACGCAGGGCTGGCCGATGGACTCCATACAGTCCTTGAAGCCCTGGCGGTCCTCCGCCTTGTGGATGGACTCGGGGCTGGTGCCCAGCAGGCGCACGCCGTACCTGGCCAGCGTGCCGTTCTCGTGGAGGGCCATGGCCAGATTGAGCCCCGTCTGCCCTCCCAGGGTGGGCAGGATGGAGTCGGGCCGCTCCATCTGAATCACCTGGGTGACGCTGTCCACGTTCAGCGGCTCGATATACACGTGGTCGGCGATGTCCTTGTCGGTCATGATAGTGGCGGGGTTGGAGTTGACCAGCACCACCTCCACGCCCTCCTCCTTCAGGGCCCGGCAGGCCTGGGTGCCGGCGTAGTCGAACTCGGCGGCCTGGCCGATGACGATGGGGCCGGAACCCAGCACCAGCACCTTTTTGATGTTCGAGTCTTTAGGCATTGCGGCCACCTCCCAAGTCGATGATCTGGGTTTCCCCGCCCCCCGCGGGGGCGGGGAAATTCATATTCAGGCTCTTAAGCATTGCCCGCACCCCCCATGGAAGCGATAAAACGGTCAAACAGGTATTCCGTGTCCTCCGGGCCGGGGCTGGCCTCGGGGTGGAACTGGACGGTGAAGCAGTTGGGGCGGCGGTAGTTCAGCCCCTCCACCGTGTTGTCGTTCACGTTGACGTGGGACACGCTGGCCACCGCCGGGTCCACGCTGTCCCCGTCCACCACGTAGCCGTGGTTCTGGCTGGTGATGAAGCAGCGCCCCGCCTCCAGATCCTTCACCGGGTGATTGCCTCCCCGGTGGCCGAAGGTCATCTTGTGGGTCCTGGCCCCGGTGGCCAGGGCCAGCAGCTGGTGGCCCAAGCAGACGGCGAACAGGGGCATGTCCGACTCATACAGTGCCCGGACCTCCCGGATGATGTCCACGTTGTCCGCCGGGTCGCCGGGGCCGTTGGACAGCATCACGCCGTTATAGGGCACATAGCGGTCCCCCACCCGCTCGCCCCGCAAAATCTCCTCCGCCGGGGTGTGGGCGGGGAATACGGAGACCTCGCACCCCCGTTTTCTTAAGCACTCGATCATGTTCTGCTTCACGCCGTAGTCCATCAGCGCCACCCGGTAATTCAGATCGCCGAGGGGGGCGTATACCTGGGCCTCCTTGCGGGTTACCCGCTCCACTGTGCCTGACACCCGGTAGGCTGCCAGCTTGTCCATGACTTCCCGGACATGAAAATGCTCCGCGCAGGTGATCATGCCGTTCATGGTCCCCTGGCTGCGGAGAAGCTTTGTCAGGGCACGGGTGTCCACACCCTGAATCCCCACGATATTGTGTTCACGCAGATAGTCGCCCAAGCTGCCCTCACAGCGGAAATTACTGCCCATTGGGGAGAGATGGCGCACCACCAGCGCCTCCGCCCAGGGCCGCCGGGACTCGTTGTCCTCGTGATTGACGCCGTAATTGCCCATGAGAGGATAGGACATCACCACGCCCTGCCCGGCGTAGGAGGGGTCGGTCAAAATCTCCTGGTAGCCGGTCATGGAGGTGTTGAACACCATCTCGCACACCCGGTCCTCCATGGCGCCGATGGCGTCCCCCCGGAACACCGCGCCGTTGGCCAAAATCAAAGTCGCTTTCAAACCTGCATCCCACCTTATTCGTTTACTTCGTCTATTTTACTGACTGGACCTCCAAAAAGCAAGAAAATCTCGCCCGCTTTTTGCCCTTCTCATGAAAATTGGAGGTTTGGACAAACCGGGGGCATATCCGCCCCGGCTCAAGGGCAAAATGACGTTGTCGTAAAGTCCGCTTTGTGGGGGCTTTTTTGCTTACTTTTCCAGGAACGAGGTGTTTTTGTGTTCGTAGTACTCATACGCACCGTGGTGCTCTATCTGTTCATCATCGCGGGCATCCGCCTGCTGGGCAAGCATCAGATCGGCGAGCTGGAGCCCTCCGAACTGGTGCTCACCCTCATTATCGCCGACCTGGCCTCCGTCCCCATGCAGGACAACGGCATCCCCCTGCTGTCCGGCCTGATCCCCATCGTGGTGCTGCTGGCGCTGTCCTCCATCCTCTCCGTGCTCTGCACCAAGTCTTTGAAATTCCGGGCCCTGCTGTGCGGAAAGCCCTCCATCATCGTGAAAAACGGGCAGGTCCTGGAGTCGGAACTGAAAAAGAACCGCCTGACCCTGGACGAGCTGCTGGAGGAGCTGCGCATCCAGGGCTACGCCGACTTCAAATCCATCAAATTTGCCCTGCTGGAGACCAACGGCCAGCTGTCGGTGCTCCCCTTCGCCGCCGACAAGCCCGCCACCGCCGCCCAGATGGGGGTGCCGGTCCAGGAGACGGGACTGCCCGTGGTGCTCATCAGCGACGGGCGGCTGCTGGAGCACAACCTGAAGGGGGCGGGCTACGAGTCCAACTGGCTGGAAAAGCAGCTGGCCGCCCACGGGCTCCACTCCCCCCGGCAGGCCTTCCTGCTCACGGTGGATGAGACGGGCGCCACCTGCTGCGTGCCCAAAAAGGAGGACTCCAAATGAAGCGTCTGTACGTCTCCCTCGGCCTCATCGCGCTGATGGCCGCCCTGTCCGGCCTGCATATCTGGCGCCTGAGCGGCTTAGTCGAAGAGCTCACCGGCCTGCTCACGCAGGCCCAGGAGCAGGTGGAGCTGGAGAACTGGGAGGAGGCCGCCCGCCTCACCCGGCGGGCCCAGGACCGCTGGGCGGATCAGGACGGTTATCTCCACTTCACCCTGCGCCACGCCGACACCGACGCCATTCAGATCTCCATGGAGGAGGTCCTGGCCTTTCTGGAGGGCGGCGAGAAGCAGCCCGCGGAATACGCCGCCGTCAACGCCCGCCTGCTCACCCAGCTGGGGCTGCTGGCGGAGGCGGAGCTGCCCAGCCTCACCAATCTGCTGTAACGGCCATCAGGGCGGACGCGCCGTTTCCCGGTACAGCCGGCCCGTAATTAAAGCCGGGGTTTTTCCCCATTACGTCAGGGAGCCCCCTGGCGCGGCATTGCCTGCGCCAGGGGGCTGTTCGGCGGGCGTTGGCCTGATAGAGGAACAATCGCCCCTATTTTGTGCCGAAGATGTAGCTGTGCTCATTGAGCCCCTGGTCCATGGCGCCGCAGTAGATCTCCACATCAGGGTGCGCGGAGGTCACAACCTCAATGCCCTTGGGGGCGGCCACCAGCACCATCAGCTTGATGTTCTGACAGCCGTAGCCCTTCATGATCTGGATGGCGGCGTCGGCGCTGCCGCCGGTGGCCAGCATGGGGTCCACAATGAGCACGTCCCGCTCGGCGATGTCCCGGGGCATCTTGCAGAAGTACTGGACGGGCGCCATGGTCTCCTCATCCCGGTACATGCCCAGGTGGCCCACCCGGGCGGAGGGCACCATGCGGAGCACGCCGTCCACCAGGCCCAGGCCGGCCCGGAGGATGGGCACTACGGCGAACTTTTTGCCCTTCAGAATGGGGGCCTCCATCTCACAGATGGGGGTCTCGATTTTTTTGGTGGTCAGGGGCAGGTCCCGGGTGGCCTCGTAAGTGAGCAGCATCCCGATCTCGGACACGATCTCCCGGAAGTCCTTGGTGGAGGTATTCTTGTCCCGGAGGATGGTGAGCTTGTGAGCCAGCAGGGGGTGGTCTACCACGTGTACTTTTTCATTCATGGGAAGCAGCTCCTTTGTATTCAGATTTCCCAAGCATTATATCACGTCCGCCGCCGTCTGCCAATGGGGGGCCGGCGGTTTTTTTGCCGGGGCCGCCTGTCCGCCGGGAACAGCCGTCTGTCCTGGTTCGCTGGACATTTGCCTCCAAGCCGGGTATACTGATCCCAGAAGAAAGGGGGGGAGCGGAGATGAAGGTGGAAATCCAGATCGACCCCAATTTGGACGAGCCGGTGGCGGTGCTCCGCGTCCCCGGCCTCACCGAGGAAGCGGAGGCTTTGGCGGCCCGTCTTCGGGAGGAGGCGGTTCCCCAGCCCTTCACCGTCTATCGGGACCGGGAGGCGGTGCGGGTGTCCCGGTCCATGGTGCTGCGGTTCTACGCCGAGGACAAGGGGGTGCTGTGTCAGACGGGCAGGGGTGTGTTCGCCGCCCGCCAGCGGCTGTACGAGCTGGAGGAGGCACTGGCGGGCACCCGGTTCGTCCGGGTGTCCAACTCGGAGATCGTCAATCTGGACCGGGTGACGGGGTTGGACCTGACCCTGGCGGGCACCATCAAAATGACCCTGGAGGGCGGGACCGTGTGCTGGGTGTCCCGCCGTTATGTGAAGAAAATCAAACAAGCCCTGGGATTATAAAGGAGGGGATATCATGGAGGAATTCAAAAAGCAATGGCTTCCCCGGGCGCTGGCCGGAGGTCTTGCGGGGGTGGCCCTGCTGCTGGCCTTTGAGTATGTTTGGGACGCCATGCCGTGGTTTGGCCATGACTGGCGGTTTGGAAATCCGTTCCAGGTCTGGGCGGACTGGTTCCGGTATGCCGGCTTTCTGCCCTTCCCATTGGCCAACGTGTGTCTGTGCTTCCTGATGGGAATGGAGGCGGGCGCCGCCACCCTCCCCTTTGCCGACAGCGGCAGGGAGCTGGTGGCCCGCTCCCTGATTCACTATGCCGCCACCGCCGCCACAGTGTCGGTGTGGGTGGTGCTGAATTTCGGATGGCACGGGACGCTGCCCACCTTCCTCATCCCCCTGACGCTGCTGTACGTTCTGATCTGGCTGGGCCGGTGGGTGGGGTGGTTTGCCGAGGCGGCCGCCATCCGGGCCAAGCTGGGGCTGGCCCCCGGCCCGTCCCTGTTCCACTGGAGGGAATCCCTGCCCTATGTGGGCTTCGCGTTTTTGCTGTGCTTGGTTCTGCCCCTGGTCCTGCGCCTGCTGGATGACCCCACGCCCCTTTTGAGCGTTCTGTACGCATGGCTGCTGCTCCCCGTGGGGGGATTCATATCCGGACTGTCCCTGGGGCGGCGGCATGGCTTCTGCCCCATCTATCCGGCGGCGTGCGTGCTGTTCATCCTGCTGTTTATCCCCCTGGCCCGGCTGTGCTCCAACATGGCGGACGGGGCGCTCATCCCCATCGCGCTTATCGCGGCGCTGGCGGGTAACGCCGCGGGGGCCGCGCGGCAGCGGCGCTCACGAAATTGAGCATATAAGGGCCCCGCCTCCGGCCGGAGGCGGGGCCCTCTTATTGCTTCGGCTTAACTCGAGCTCTTCTCAGCTCAAAAAGTCCTTCAGCTTTTTGCTCCGGCTGGGGTGCCGCAGCTTTCTGAGGGCCTTGGCCTCGATCTGCCGGATGCGCTCCCGGGTAACGTTGAACTCCTTGCCCACCTCCTCCAGGGTTCGGGTCCGCCCGTCCTCGATGCCGAAGCGCAGCCGCAGCACCTTCTCCTCCCGGGGGGTCAGGGTGGACAGCACATCCACCAGCTGCTCCTTCAGCAGGGTGAAGGAGGCGGTCTCAGAGGGATCGGACGCGCCGTCATCCGGGATGAAGTCCCCCAGATGGCTGTCCTCCTCCTCGCCGATGGGCGTCTCCATGGACACGGGCTCCTGGGCGATTTTCAAAATCTCCCGCACCTTTTCCACCGGCATATTCATCTCGGCGGCGGTCTCCTCCGGGGAGGGGTCGTGGCCCAGCTCCTGGAGCAGCTGCCGGTTCACCCGGATGACCTTGTTGATGGTCTCCACCATGTGCACCGGGATGCGGATGGTCCGGGCCTGGTCGGCGATGGCCCGGGTGATGGCCTGACGGATCCACCAGGTGGCGTAGGTGGAAAATTTATAGCCCTTTGTATAGTCAAATTTCTCCACCGCTTTGATGAGGCCCAGATTGCCCTCCTGAATCAGGTCCAAAAACAGCATTCCCCGGCCCACATACCGCTTTGCGATGGACACCACCAGCCGAAGATTGGCCTCCGCCAGGGACTGCTTGGCCCGCTCGCCCCCCTTGACGGCCCTTTTCAGCTCCTTCAAAACCTCCTCGGGGACCTCCTCGCCGGATTTCTCCAGCTCGGCCAGCTGCTCCTGGGCCGCCGCCCCCGCCCCCATGGCCTGGGCCAGCTCCACCTCCCGCTCGGGGGTGAGCAGGTCCACCTTGCCGATCTCCTTCAGATACATCCGCACCGGGTCGTCGATGGCGAAAGAGTCCACCAGCGTATTGGGATCGACGATTTCCTCCTCCGGAATCTCCTCCAGCTCGGCGGCGGGGGGGAGGATGTCCCCCTCCAGCTCCAGGGGAAACTCCTCGCCCGCGGTATCGATGCCAAGGTTCTCCATCACATCGTATACCTTGTCCATCTGCTCGCTCTCCAGATTGATGGAGTCCAGCGTCTCCATCATCTCGCTGGAGGACAGCTTTCCCTTTTTATAGCCGGTGTCAATGAGCTCCAGCAGCTTTTCGCCGTTCTGGACCCCCTCCACCATCTTGGCGAGCTCCGCCTTGGCCGCCTCCAGCTTCTCGGGGCTGACCTGGGTCTGGGGAACGGCCTCCGCCTTTTTCACGGTCTTTTTCTTTTCACTCATCGCTCTTTCATCCTCCATAGGCTTTTTTCTGTTTCAGCGCCTGTTTCAGGTTGTTCAGGTCCTCCGCGCTATGTATCTCTCCCCTGCGGCACTCCGCGAGGATGGTACGCTTGCAGTCGTCCAGCGCCTCCTGGGCGGTGTTTCCGGCCTGGGGCTGCTGAGCGGCCGCGGCCAGCTGATCCAGCTCCTCCGGCTCCAGTTGCCCCTCCAGGGCGGACAGGGAGACGCTCCGCCCCGCCCGCCACCGGCGGCGCAGCAGCTCAAAGGCCTTTCCCAGCAGCGGCGAGGAGAAGCATTCCGGCGTGAGCTCCTCCAGCTGGGCGAAATATTCCCCATCCAGAAGCACGATCCGCAAAACCGCCTCCTCCGCCAGCGCGGAGCGGATATTGGTATACCGCAGCTCCCGGCTTTTGGGCTGGAGCTGCCGGGCCGGGGTCAGATTTTGGCGCTCCTCCCGCTTCCGGGCCTCCCAGCGGCATTTTTTCCGCAGCTGGTCCACCTCCTGGAGCACCGCCTCCTTGGAGATTCCCGCCGTCTCCGCGCAGCGCCCGGCGTAGATCTCCCGCTCCACGGGGCTGGGCAGCGCCGCCAGCACCTCCGCCGCCGCCCGCAGGTATTCGGCCCGCTGGCCGTCCCGGCTCAGGTCGTAGCTTTTCCGCACCACGCTCAGCCGGTATTCCGCCGAGTTGGAGCTCCCCTCCATCAGGGCCTCAAAGGCCTCGGGACCGAAATTCTTGATATAATCGTCGGCGTCCTGCTTGCCCATTGTGCCGTCGGGCAGGCGGAGCTGAGGCAGGCGGAGCACCCGCACCGACAGCTCCGAATTTCTCATCAGCGCGATGGCCCGCTGGGTGGCGTCCTCCCCGGCGGCGTCGTTGTCGTAGCACAGCACCAGCTCCCGGGTGTACCGCCCCAGCAGCCGGACGTGCTCCTCCGTCAGGGCGGTGCCCATGGTGGCCACCGTGTTGTCAAAGCCCGCCTGGTGGAGGGTGATGACGTCGATATTGCCCTCCACCAGAATCAAGTTGGGCCGCTTCGTGTTTTTGGCGTAGTTGAGCCCGTAAAGAATGGACCTCTTTTTAAAAATGGCTGTCTCCGGGGTGTTCAGATATTTGGGGGCGGAGCCGTCCATCACCCGGCTGGTGAAGCCGATCACGTCCCCCCGCACGTCGATGACCGGCAGCATCAGCCGGTTGCGGTACTTGTCATAGATGCCGCCGTTCTTTCCCGCCACCGCCAGTCCCGCGTCGATCAGCTCCGACTTGCCGTACCCCTTGTCCCCCATGGCGGTGATGAGGCTGTCCCAGGTGTCCGGCGCGGCCCCCAGGCCGAAGCGGGCGGAAAATTTGGGGGTGATGCGCCGCTTCTCCCGGATATAGGCCGCCACCGCCGCCCCCCGGGGATCGGCCAGCATGGAGCGGTAGAACCGGGCGGCCTCGCGGTTCAGCTCCAGCACCCGCCTGCGCCGCTCCCGCCGCCCGCTGTCCCCGGCGTCCTCCTCGGGCATCTCCAGCCCCGCCTGACCGGCCAGCTTGCGCACCGCCTCGGGAAAGGTCAGGCTCTCCATCTCCATGACGAACCGGGCGGCGCCGCCGCCCTTGCCGCAGCCGAAGCAGTGAAAGATCTGCTTGGCCTCGTTGACGGAAAAGGAGGGCGTTTTTTCATGGTGGAAGGGGCACAGCCCCCAATAGTTGGCCCCCTTTTTTGTCAGAGGAAGGTAGGCGGAGACCACGTCCACAATATTCAGCCGTCCGTTCAGCTCATCCAGAAAGGACTCCGGTATGGCCATCGTCTCACCTCTTGATATTAGCCAAAAATGCCCTGCTTTATCACTGTTTTCCGAATTTAACTCTGTATAGGGCCCTGCGAAGCCGCTTTGAACACCTCGCCCAGCTCCACCGCCGAGAAGCTTCCGGCGGACAGCTCGGTCATCCGGGCCCGGAAGCCCTCCGCCCCTCCCTCGGGGAGCAGAGCGTGAACGGTGACGCCTGCGGCGTACTCAATCTCCCCCACCACGCCCCCCTGGGCGGCGCAGGCCAGCTTCACCCGCTCCAAAAAGCTGTAGGGGCACTCCACCGCCAGCTCCACCCAGCGGCGGACCGCCGAGATCCCGGCGGCGTCCAGGGCGTTCTTGGCGCTCTGGGTATAGGCCCGGACCAGCCCCCCCGCCCCCAGCAGCACTCCGCCGAAATAGCGCGTCACCACACAGCACACGTTGGTGACGCCCTCCTTCTGAAACACCCCCAGCATGGGCTGACCCGCCGTGCCCTGGGGCTCCCCGTCGTCGGAGTAGCGCACCGGCCCATCCTTGATCAAATAGCACCAGCAGTTGTGCCGGGCGTCGTGGTGTTTCTTTTTCGTCTCGTCGATGCGAAGGCGGGCCTCCTCCTCCGACTCCACCGGCCAGACGCGGCCGATGAAGGTGGAGCGCTTCTCCGTGAACTCTGTCTCGGAGGCGTGTGATGGGACCAAATATTCCGTCATAGCTTCCTCCGTTTGCTGCCAAGCTCCCCTGCGCGGCTATCCTCCGCGCTTCTATTTGTCACGCTGCGGATTGGCCGCGCGGCCGGGTCGCTTTCCCTCCGATTCGGGCAAAACCCAGTCCCGCTGCGCGGGCCTTGGGCTTTTCCCCTCACTCCGCTCCAAGCTCCCCTGCGCGGCTATCCTCCGCGCTTCTATTTGACTACCCATCCTCTCGGGATGAACAGGCCGCTGAACTGCTCCACGGCGTAGGTGTCCGTCATACCGGCGATGTAGTCCAAAACTGCCCGTTCCATTCCCTCCCGCACCAGGATATCCTGGTATTCCGGCGGCAGCTTGTCCGTATGTTCGCAATAGTATTCGTACAGCTGGCAGATCATGTCCTCCGCCTTTCCCTCCTCCCCCTTGGCCACGGGGTTGAAATAGACGGACTGGAACATGAACTCCCGAAGCTCCGCCATGGACCGCTCCACCGCCGGCGACTGGCGGATGGAATCTTCCCCGGCGCTGGTCCGGATGATATCCATGGTCAGGGTCTCGATGCGCTCCCCGGAGGTGAAGCCCAGCGCCTGGGAAATGCGGACGGGGATGTCCAGGGGGCCGATGATGCCGCCCCGCGTGGCGTCGTCAATATCGTGGTTGATATAGGCGATCTTGTCGGCGAACCGGACCAGCTGGCCCTCCAGGGTGTCCGCCGGGGGCCCCTTGGTGTGGCACAGGATGCCGCTGCGCACCTCATGGCACAGATTCAGCCCCTCGCCGCCGTTCTCCAGCCGGTCCACCACCCGCAGCGACTGCTCATAGTGGCGGAACCCCCCCGCCACCATCCGGGACAGGGCCCGCTCCCCGGCGTGTCCGAAGGGGGTGTGGCCCAGGTCATGGGCCAGGGCGGCGGCCTCGGTGAGATCCTCGTTGAGACCCAGCCCCCGGGCCATGGTCCGGGCGATGCGGGACACCTCCAGGGTGTGGGTCATCCGGGTGCGGTAGTGGTCGCCCTCAGGCTGAAGAAACACCTGGGTCTTGTGCTTCAGCCTCCGGAAGGATTTGCAGTGGACGACCCGGTCCACATCCCGCTGAAAACAGGTGCGCATGGGGCAGGGGGGGATGTCCACCGCCCGCCCCTTGGAGTTGACGGACAGGCACGCCCTTGGCGACAGGGTCCGGCGCTCCAGGGCCTCGGTGCGTTCCCGGATAGTCTGCTCCATTCCATATCCCTCCCCAAATTTTTCCGCGAGGGCAAAAACACTGTCTATTACTTATACCCTATCCGTTTCAAAAACCCTTTTTTATTTTAAAAAATTTTAAGGAAGGACTGCGGCGCAAAATGTGCTTGACAAATCGAGCGTTTGTACTATAATTGAAGGTACAAACGTTTGACTTTGCGCGGCGCGCCTGGGGACAGGCCCCGCCGGCCCGCTTGCAGGGAGGGAGATCCTGTGGAGGTCATGGACAAGCTGACAATCCTGGCCGACGCCGCCAAATATGACGCCGCCTGCACCTCCAGCGGGGTGACTCGGGGCGGGAGGCCGGGGAGCATCGGCTCCGCCGCCAATTCCGGCTGCTGTCACACCTTTTCCGCCGATGGGCGGTGCGTCTCGCTGCTGAAGGTGCTCTATACCAACCACTGCTGCTATGACTGCGCCTATTGCGTCAACCGCCGCTCCAACGACGTACGCCGAACGGCGTTCACCCCGCGGGAGCTGGCAGATCTGACCATTCAGTTTTACCGGAGAAACTATATTGAGGGACTGTTTTTGTCCTCCGCGGTGCTGAAAAGCCCCGATTATACCACCGAGCGGATGATTGAGACCCTGCGGCTTCTGCGCGCCGAGTACCGTTTCAACGGCTATATCCACGCCAAGGCCATCCCGGGGGCGGACCCGGGACTTACCAATCAGCTGGGATTGCTGGCGGACCGGCTGAGCGTCAACATCGAGCTGCCCTCGGAGGCGTCCCTCCGGCTGCTGGCCCCCGACAAGACCAAGGCCGCCATCCTCAGGCCCATGGCCCAGATCCGGGACGGGGCGGCCCAGTCCAAGGCGGAGCTGAAGCTCTACCGCCACGCGCCCCGGTTTGCCCCGGCGGGGCAGTCCACCCAGATGATTGTGGGGGCCACCCCCGAGAGCGACCAGCACATCTTGTCTCTGACAGAGGGGCTTTACCGGAGGTATCGCCTGAAACGAGTGTTTTTCTCCGCCTATATGCCGGTGTCCCAGCACAAAAGCCTGCCCGCTCCGGCGGGCTTCAAGCCGCCCCTGCTGCGGGAGCACCGGCTGTATCAGGCGGACTGGCTGCTGCGGTTTTACGGCTTCCGGGCCCAGGAGATTCTGGACGACAGCCATCCCAACTTTGACACCGCCCTGGACCCCAAGAGCGACTGGGCCCTGCGCCATCCGGAGTTTTTCCCGGTGGAGGTCAACCGGGCGGACTACGAGGCCATCCTGCGGGTGCCCGGCATCGGCGTCCGGGGGGCGAAACGGATTGTCACCGCCCGGCGGTATGGCCCGATTTCCTTCGAGGGGCTGAAGCGGCTGGGGGTTGTGCTGAAGCGGGCGCAGTATTTCATCACCTGTTCGGGCCGGATGTTGCCCGGCCTGCGGTTTGGCCCGGACAGCCTTTACCGCCGCCTGGCCGGATTGGAGCGGGTGGAATTGAGCGGGGCGGGCTGGCAGCAGCTGTCCCTGTTTGACGGGAATGTGGGCTGATGATGATCGCGTACCGGTATGACGGCACCTTTGCCGGGTTTTTGACCTGCGCCTGGGACGCGCTGGAGGGGCGGATAGAGCCCGCGGCGTTCCTGCTGCCCGACAGCGGGGCGGCGCTGTGGGAAACGCGGGAGCTGCCGGCGGATCGAGACCGGGCCCGGCGGCTCTATGGCGCCCTGGCCAAGCGGGTATCTCCCGCGTTTCAAAAAATGATTGCTCGAGGGTTTTTGACCTGCCTGCCGGAGAAGGAGCTGGACCTGCTGGCGCTGATTCGCCGGGGGCTCCGGGAGGGAGACCGGGTGCGGCTGGATTTGAGCGACCCGGTGATGGCCAGGGTCAATCTTGCGCTGACAAAAATGTGGACGGAGTGGGACCACTTAAAGGGTTTCGTCCGCTTCTCCGACCTGGACGGCTTTCTGGTGGGAGAGATTGAGCCGAAAAACCGGGTGCTGCCCCTGCTGGCCCCCCATTTTGCCCAGCGGTATTCCGGGGAGCGGCTGGCGCTCTATGACCGCACCCACCATGAGGTATTTCTCTCCGACCAGGGGCATTGGAAGCTCCTCCCGGCGGAGGGGTTCCGCATGGGCCCCGCCGGGGAGACGGAGCGGGCCTACCGTGCCATGTGGCGGAGCTATTATGAGACCATCGCCATTGAGGGGCGGATCAATCCCAAATGCCAGTCCACCCATCTGCCCAAGCGGTACCGCCATGTGATGACGGAGTTTCTCACCGACGGGGAGATGGAGGAGAGCCTGCCGGGACGGGCCCCGGCGGGCGCTTTGGGAGACGGAACGGAAAAAACCGCTGAATAAACCGTCTGGGGCGGTTTATTCAGCGGTTTTTGAGAATCAGCGCTCCACGTCCACCACCCGGACGTAACGGCGCAGGGGATATTCCCCGTCGTGGGCCTCGCCGGGGAAGGAGGCGGACATGGACCCGGCCCGTGTGACGCGGGTGACGCCCGCCCGGGCCAGCAGCTCCGTCAGCGCCTCCCGCTGTTCGGGAGGACACAGGAGGCCCGCCGTCTGGAGCCGCCCCTTCTGGCGGCGCAGGGCGGGCAGAAGCTCCGCCTGGGGCAGCAGCTTCACCAGCACGTTCCCCTCCATGGGGGACAGCTCCAGCTCCCGGTCCGGCCGGAGAACGACAGAGCACCCCCTGCCCTGAAACAGGACTTCTCCCGCCGCCGTTTTGTCCACAATGCGCTCCAGCAGGGCGGTGTGGCCGCTGAGGGAGGCGGCGGCTCCGGCGCCTAAGCCGGGGCGCTTTGCCGCCGCCCGCTCCAGGTGGGGCAGGAATTCCCGGCAGAAGGCGGCACCTTCCTCCCAATCCTCCGTGTCCAGGAAGATGACCTGACAGGAGGAGCACAGCCGCTGGCCCGTCTCCACGATGTGGGCCGCCAGGGCGGACAGCTCCCCGTCCCGGTCCTCATAGCCGGAAACGTAGGCGAAGCTGAGGCGGTGGCCCCATTCGATGAGCTTGCATCCCGGCCCGGCCAGGGCTCGGGCGGCGTCAATGGCCCCGTCGCCGCCCCAGACCGCCAGCCCGTCGGCCAGTCCTGCCAGGACCCTAAGCTCCTCCCGCCGCCCGGAGGGCAGGTCGAATCCGTAGAGGTAGGGGGCCAGCCGGGGCTCCTGCCGGGTCAGAAGCTGGAACGCCGCCAGGGACAGCCCCTTGTCCCCGTGGGGCAGCTTGACCAGGTTGATATTGCCGGTCAGCAGCCCTTCCAAGGCGGTGTACACCGGCAGGCCCGGCATATTGCCCGGCGCGATATGAAGCAGCACGCCCAGAGGCAGGACGCGGGCGGTGGTTTTGGGATGTTCCCTGGTCCCGAAGGGCTCCGGGCCCAGCTCGGCGGCCAGCTTGGCCTCCAGCGCCTCCCGGCGCAGCAGGGGGAGCAGCTCGTCCAGCCCCACCCCGGCGGGCAGGAATTGGGCCAGCAGAGGGGCGAATTCCCCGGCCGCCAGCCGTTTTCCCAGGGCGTCCACGGCGGCAATCACCGTCTCCGCCGCCAAAGGCGGGCCGGCGCGGACAGCGTTGAGCTGGGCTTCCAGGCCGCCCAGGATATTGTTTCGCTCCGTATCGGGGAGCAGTTTTCCGTTGGCGAAGATCAAAACGCCTCCCCCTTTCCCAGCAGCTCGGACGCCCCGGCGGCGCAGGTCTGGATGTCGCTCATTCCCACCCGGCCCAGGATGGTGAGGCAGGGCGTGGATATGCCGCAGCCGCACCGCTCCCCCGGCGTCAGACAGCCCAGGTCGTCGGTCATGACGCTGAGGGTGGGGGTGGCGCACATCAGGGGGGAGATCAGGTTAATCAGACCCACCCGGCCCATGGGCAGGGGCTCCAAAGTATCCGGGTCCCGAATAATCACCCGGCCATAGGCGGGGATGTGGAAGTGGTGGCGCCGGCAGGGGTTGTAAAATAACGGGTGCTCCACCGCGCCGAACAGCTCGTTGATGTTTTCCTCCGGGACGCCCAGCACCTGCCGCGCCAGGGCATAGAGGGTGCTCTTGTCCACCTCCTGGGCGGAGTGCTGCTTCCAGCCCCCGGCCAGAATGATCCGGGAGCCTTTCGGCAGCTTTACCCGCAGCCCCAGCTCCTCCATCCGCTTCAGGCCGAACCACAGATAGGAGGGGAAGCCGATGATTCTGGTGGGGAAGCGGGAGCTCTCCAGCTTCTTCAGGGCTTTTGCCACCGCGTTCAGATCGGGGACATAGGCCCCGTCCTCCATATGCAGGGCATAGGTCCGGCTGAGGGGCGGCGAGAAGTGGGTCAGGCCGAACATGGTGCGGGCGACCCCGGTGTGGTTGGACTTGTGGGGCTTGTAGCCCAAAATGACGCAGTGGGCGGGTTTTGGAGACACCAGATGGTGGCGGAAGCCCAGGTTAATCACCATGGGGGCCTCGGCCAGGATGGAGCCCCAGTCAAAGCCGATGCGGCTGAATTTTCCGCTGGTGCCCGAGGACGTAACCTTCATGGCCATGCGCCGTTGGGACATGGAAAACAGGGTCTTCCGCTTGAAAAAGAGGGTGGGGATGACGGGCAGCTTTGCCAGATCCTCTATAGTTTGGAGCTGATCGGGGGAAAAGCCCAGGTGTTCGCAGATGGCGGCGTAACCGGGGCAGCGGCGTATGTGGTAGGCGCAGTTATCCCGGCAGGCCCGCAGGAAAGCCTGGTCGGAGCCGGGCAGGTCGTAGGGCCGGAGCCGCCAGAACAGACGTTGACGGGACAGCATGGCGTCGCCTCCTCTTTTGAATTGCTTTGACTATGAAGTCTGACACGAGGCCGCTTTGCGGCCTGTTCGGCGAATAATCGCCGAACAGGTTGAAAAGAAGTATTTACTTCTTTTCAACCGTGTTAACTATACCATAAAGGCTCAAAAATGTAAACAGCACAGGGAAAGGCGGCCCCATGATACGTGTATCATGGGGCCGCCTTTCCATTATGCTGTCTTTTTTCGAGCTGTGTCCCCAAAGCCGGAGGAGGGCTTCCGTTCTCTTACGCCGTGGTGGAGCCGTCCAGGGAGATGCGGTCGGCGATCATGGCGATGAACTCGCTGTTGGTGGGCTTGCCCTTTGCGTTGGACACTGTATAGCCGAAATACTTTTGCAGGATCTCCAGATCGCCCCGGTCCCAGGCCACCTCAATGGCGTGGCGAATGGCCCGCTCCACCCGGCTGGAGGTGGTGGCGAATTTCTTGGCCACCGCCGGGTACAATACCTTGGTCACGGCATTAATGATCTCCATATCCGCCACAGCCAGGCTGATGGCCTCCCGCAGATACTGATAACCCTTGATATGGGCGGGTACGCCGATTTCATGAATGATGGCCGTCACCTGGCGCTCCAGCTCCCGGCTGGTGTTCTCCTCCTGAATCTGGGCGCCCGTCCGGCCAAAGGCCATCTCCCGGGCCCGGCTGATCACCGTCTTCATCCGGCAGGGCTTGAGCATACAGTAGTCGCCGCCCCGCCGGATCACCTGGTCCGCCACGGAGGGGTTGTTGAACGAGGACAGCACCAGCGTCCGGGGGCGGTCCTCCCCCAGCTCCTCCAGTACCTCCAGCCCGTCCATGCCGGCCAGCATCAGATCCATAATCACCACATCCGGCCTGTGCCGGGCGATCAGATCCAGCAGTTCCTCGCCGTTGTCCGTCTGGGCGGCCACCGACAGGTCCGCCTCCTCCTCAACCAGCTCCGCCAGCATGCCGCGAAATTCCTCGGAGGAATCCGCTATGATGATTTTCTTCGTATCGCTCATATCCCTGTTCCTTTCCGGTCTGTGACCTGAGGTTTTAACTTTCTGTTTTACCATTTTTTGGTTGTTCTTAAAATACCACAGAATCAGCCAGATGGCAAGGATTTTTTCCAGATTTTTTCAAGGATTTATTCGACATTCGCTGTCGAATTCAAGGTTTGGCCCAGATTTGGAATCACAAAAACGGAAATTACAGTTAGTTATCGCACAACTGAAGCATCCGGCCCACATAGATTCCGTAGCCGCTGGTGGGGTCGTCCACCAACACGTGGGTTACGGCTCCCACCAGTTTTCCGTTTTGCAGGATGGGGCTGCCGCTCATGCCCTGGACGATGCCGCCGGTGGCGTCCAGCAGGCGCTGATCTGTAACCTGAATCAGGTAGTCCCGGCAGTCGTCCTCACGTTCGGGAAACACCTTGGAGATCTGGATGGTGTATTCCTCCACCCGGTCGCCGCTGATATTGCACAGGATGGTGGCCTTGCCGGGCTGTACCTCGCTCCGCTCCGCCGCCGCCACCGGAGTGCCCTCCACCCAGCCGCTGTCCGCCATCACGCCGAACACGCCGCCGCTGGTGTTGGCGTGGAGCAGGCCCAGGGTGGAGTCGGTGTCAAATACCCCCTGGAGCTGACCCGGATCGCCGGCCTTGCCCTTTTCCACCCCGGCCACGGTGGCGGGCAGGATGGAGCCGCTCTCCAGCGGCATGAGCAGGGCGGTATCCACGTCGTTGATGCCGTGGCCCAGGGCGCCGAAGGCCCCGGTATCCGGGCAGTAAAAGGTGACGGTGCCGATGCCCGCCATGGAGTCCCGAATCCAGGCCCCCAGCTTATAGGCCCCGTCGGCGCTGCACCGGGCCGCCTTGGCCGTGAGCTGCACCTGCTTGTCGTCCCGGATGGCCCGGATGCTCATGGGGCTGTCCTCCAGCTCCTGGAGCAGGGCTGACACCTCCTCGATGGTATCCACCTCGGTGGCGTTGATGTGGGTGATGATGTCCCCCTCCTTGAGGCCGCAGTCCTTGGCCGGATTCACGCTGCCCCCATCCGTGGCAATGTCGGAGGTGCCCACCACCACCACGCCGTCGGAAAAGAGCTTGATGCCAACCGCCCGGCCCACCGGGATCACAGTGACCGGCTCCGCGGCCCAGGCCGCGGCGGGCCACATGGTCAGCACCGCCGCCAGCAGCAGCCCCAGCCCCCGAAGGACTGCCGCCCCCATAAATGGTCTCGCTTTTTCATTCAAATCCATTCACCGCCTTTTTGAAACTGACGGAGGTCCGGGCGGCTGGGGAGAGCTTCCTCCCCAAGCGCCCCGACGCCCGCTCTTTTAATATGGCGGCGGAGGCGGATTTTCTCCGTGGCAAAGTTAGGGGGGATTGACAGCGGAGGCGGCGGCGGGGATGGAAGGGCGGCGTCCCGCGCTTTTTATGCTGGAAGTCTCCGGAGGGATTGGCTGAATTTGGACAAATTTCGACAAAATGCGCAGAAAAAACGGCCATGCTTCAAACATAGTTTGCCCAGGGCGCGGCATACCTTGTACTATGAAATGAGGTGTAGCCATGGAAAAATCGACCAAAAAATTGATTCTCTACTATCTGATTGCCGCAGCGGCGGGCGTGCTTCTCCACTTTCTCTATCAGTGGCTTCCCAACCCGGCGCTGGCTCTGATCTCCCCCGTGCGGGAGAGCGTCTGGGAGCACGTCAAGCTGCTCTATTTCCCCCTGCTGGGGGCGGCCCTGCTCATGGGCCGGGGCGGGAAGGGGACGGGCCGAACCCCCTGGCTGCTGAGCGCGGTTTTCGTGTGCGCCGCCCTGGTGGGGACGGGGTATCTGTACCACATTCTTCTCCGTGGAGAGAGCCTGTATGTGGACCTGGCGCTGTACTTCGTCCTGATGGCGGTGGGCTTTCTGCTGCCCCGGGTGCTGTGGCCCCTGTGCGAGTGGCCGGGGACGGACAAGGCGGCGGCGGTGCTGGCCGCCCTGCTGGGGGCGCTCATCGTATGGTTCACGTTTTTCCCGCCGGATACGGCCTTGTTCGCCGATTTGAGCGGGGCCGTGCGGACGTTTTTGACGATTCCGGTGTGAGGAGGGAGGCTACCGCACCTGACCCGTCCCCGTGACGATATACTTATAGGTGCACAGCTCCGCCAGGCCCATGGGCCCCCGGGCGTGGAGGCGCTGGGTGGAGATGCCCATCTCGCAGCCCAGGCCGAACTCCCCGCCGTCGGTGAAC